>Ga0315910_10000367_pt1 | contig 46022 bp, 53 predicted proteins | sample EdamamesoilMG_FD_204470 | JGI IMG/M metagenome (GOLD analysis project Ga0315910, IMG submission 204470) | Garden soil microbial communities collected in Santa Monica, California, United States - Edamame soil | ecosystem: Environmental > Terrestrial > Soil > Garden | place: USA: California...
GCATGTCGCGCAGGTCCTTCGCAATCGTGAACAGCACCGGGGCCTGCAGGCTGGCGGCGACCGTCTGGCCGGCGTCGATGTTCTTGAGGATCACCGTGCCGTTGACCGGAGCCCGGATGATGGTGCGCTCGAGATCCACCTGCGACTGCTTGAGCAGCGCTTCGCGCTGCTTGACCGCGGCCTGCGCGCTGGCGATCTGCGATTCGGCGATGCCGCTTTGCGCTTCGACCGATTTCAACTGCTCGCGCGTGCCGTCGTAGAGCGTGCGCGCTTTGTCCAGTTCGGCCGGCGAGATGAAATTCTTGTCGACCAGCATCTTCTTGCGGTTGAGGTCGCGCTCGGCGTCTGCGAGGTTCACGCGCACGCGCCCGAGTTCGGCCTTTTGTGCGGCGAGGCCCGAGATCGCCACCGCCACCGCGCTTTTCGAGGCATCCAGGTCGGCGCGCGCCTGGTTGACGCGCAACTCGAAGCTCTGCGGGTCGATGCGCGCGATGACCTGGTCCTTTTTCACCTGGGTGTTGAAGTCGGCAAAGATCTCCTGGACCTGGCCGGAGACCTGCGAGCCGACCTGCACGGTGGTGACCGCGGCGAGCGTGCCGCTTGCCACCACCACGGCCTGGATCGGCCCGCGCTCCACCTTGCCGATGCGGTACTTTGCATCTCCGGCGCTGCCGCGCGATGCATGCCAGAACCAGCCGCCGCCGGCGGCCGCCGCCAGCAGCACGAATACGACGATGTTACGGAGGTGAGATTTCATCGGCGGACCAAACGATCATAGCAGTCCGGCGCAGGGCCCATTGGCCGCGCCTGTATCAAATTGTTACCTCAGCGCCGGGCGCGCGGCGCGCGGCGATAGGTGCCGGATCTGCCCCCGCTTTTTTCCTCGAGCTGCAACTCGCCGATGCGCATGCCCCGGTCGACGGCCTTGACCATGTCGTAGATGGTCAGCAGGCCCACGGCCGCCGCGGTGAGCGCCTCCATCTCCACGCCGGTGCGGCCGCGGCATTCGACCGTAGCGACCAGCACGATCGCGCTGCGCTCCGCGTCGAAGCGGAAATCCGCCGCCACGCGCGTGAGCGCAATCGGGTGTGCGAGAGGGATCAACTCCGCGGCGCGTTTGGCGGCCTGGATCGCGGCGATGCGCGCCACGCCGAGCACGTCGCCTTTGGCCGTGCTGCCTTCGATCACCGCGCGGAACGTCGCTTGTCGCATCTCGATGCAGCCCGATGCCACGGCGATGCGATGTGTTTCGCCCTTTGCGCCGACGTCCACCATGTGGGCGCGGCCCTTGCGGTCGAAATGCGTCAGTTGCGGCGATAGTCTGCGGGCCAAAATGTGCTCCGGGGAACTCGGCGGTCCGGACGGTATCATAACCGGATGCGATTCCTGGCCTGGCTGCTGGCCGTGACCCTGGCATGTACGCCGCGCGCCTTTGCGCAAAGCGATACCGGGTCGCGCTACGGGCAGGTGCCTGTCGCACCGCTGCCGCCGCCGGGCTCGACGCTCCCGGAGCTCGGCGATTCCAGCAGCGCCGACCTGACCCCGCAGCAGGAGCGGCGCCTCGGCGAGGCGGTGATGCGCGAAATCCGCCGGGATCCGCAGTACCTCGATGACCCGGAGATCGCCGAGTACCTGAACTCGCTTGGCGGGAAATTGGTCGCGGCCACGCCCGGGGCACGCCAGGATTTCGAGTTTTTCGCCATCCGCGACGCCTCCATCAACGCGTTCGCCTTGCCCGGTGGGTTCATTGGCGTGCATACCGGCCTGATCACTGCGTCGGACAGCGAATCCGAGATCGCGTCGGTGCTCGGCCACGAAATCGCCCACGTCACACAGCGCCACATCGCGCGCCAGATCGGCATCCAGAAGCAGATGCAGATTCCGATGATGATCGCGATGGCTGCGGCGCTGCTGCTCGGGCGCTCGCGGCCGGACATGGCGAGCGGCGCCAGCGCCGCCGTGCAGGCAGGCGCGGTCCAGACCCAGCTCTCGTACAGCCGCGATTTCGAGCGCGAGGCCGACCGTCTCGGGTTCCAGGCGCTCAATGGCTCGGGATTCGACGTGCGCGCGATGGCGGATTTCTTCGAGAAGATGCAGCGCTACACGCGGCTCCAGGACAGCGGGGCGGTGCCTACCTACCTGCGCAGCCATCCGGTAACCACAGACCGTATTTCGGACGCACAGGCGCGCGCGCAGGGCATGCCGTTCCGGCCTCATGTGGACACGCTGGAGTACCACCTGGTGCGCGCCAGGCTGCGCGCCGAGTCGATGGATCCCGCTGATGCGGTCAGAACCTTCACAACGGCGGTCAGCGACCGGCGCTTCGCCAACGAGCCGGGCGCGCGCTACGGTCTCGCCGTCGCCTACATGCGCGCGAAGGAGTACAAGCGCGCCGAGGCCGAAGTCGCGCTGCTGCGCGCGGGCAAGGCCGATAGCCCGATGATCGACACGCTGGCGGCGCGGGTGCGCCTGGCGCAGGGCGACGCGGAGGGCGCACTCGCGCTGCTCAATTCCGCGTTCGCGCGCTATCCGCACCGGCGCTCGGTACTTTACGCGACGCTCGACGTGTTGCAGAGGCTCGGACGTTATGACAGCGTGCTCGCGGCGGTTGCCGAACCGGTGCGCCTGTATCCGCGCGAGCCCAGGCTGTACGAGGCACGCGCGCGCGCGTACGCCGGGCTGGGCAAGCGCCTGCTGCAGCACCAGGCGCAGGCCGAGGTGTACCAGCTTCAGGGAAACCTGACGTCGGCGATCGAGCAATTGCAGTTCGCGCAGGGCGCCGGGGACGGCAACTTCTACGAAATGTCCGTGGTGGATGCGCGCCTGAAGGATCTGCGCGCCGAGCACGCGCGTGAAATGAAGGAATCCAAGCGGCCCTTCTAGCCGTGCCTAGGCGCGCGGGGCTTCAAAGTACGCTTCGTACAGCAAGTCGAAGGTCTTTTCCGCCTCAGCCAGCAGTTCGTCGTCGTTCGCCGAGCGGCGCGCGGCGCCCTGCAGCAGCGTTTGCACGCCGGCCGCTTCCGGCACCGGTTTTTCGCGCACTTCGAGAAAATGCACGATCGCGCCGATCCTGCAGAGCGCTGCGTTCTTTGCCAGGCCGAAGCGCTGCAGCATGACTTCGAACGTCACCTGGCTCGCGCTGTTGCCGAAGCGGGCGCCCTCGAACGCAAATCCGAGCGCGCTGGCCGGGCAGGCCTGCACCTTGTCGAGCCAGAGCACGTTGCCCTCGGGGTCGACGAAGCGCCGGATCAGCCATGCGCAGGCGAGCCGGTCGGCCCAGGGCGGGCGGCGCGTGGCCCAGTCGCGCCGGAGCAGCGTTTCTTCCTGGCCGCCATGCGCCTGCATCTGGGCTGGAAACAGCAGCTTGCGCACCGCCGCCTCGGCCGCCGTCAGCGTGCCGCTCGCGCGGCCCTGCACCTCGCTCGGGAAAAAGTCGAGCGCGGTGATCGCGTCAAGCTCGCGGCGCTGCTTGTGCAGCACGCGTGCGATCGCGCCCGGATCGGCGATGCCGAAGCCGATTTTCAGGCTCTCGACGTTCTTGATCAGTTCGGTGTAGCGCGACGAGCGGTCGAACAGGCCGCGAAACGCGGCCTGCTGCGCTTCCGTTAGCGGCACGACCTGCACCATCTGCGCCACGCCCGCGCCTTTGGCGATGTATTCCGCCAGGTGCTCGAGCCCCTGGCGGCTGCCGGCGGTGTCGGGAAGCAGGTAGGCGCCTTCACGCATGACCGCGGCGCCGAGGGATTCCAGCGTGCGCAGCATCCGCATGCGCGCGGCCGGGTCCTCGGTGGGCAGGCTCGCGATCAGCACGAGCCAGCGGCCCAGCTCAGCGGGCGGCGGTTTGCTCATCGGCTCGATGATAGCCCAGCCGCAAGGGCATAGAGCTCAGGGCCGCAGGTAGGAGAACCCCTCGCGCTGCTGCAGGCGCGTGATTTCGGCGACGCCCGAGGGCACGTAGACGGCTTCCTCGATGAACTGGTCCCTGGTCAGCTTGCGGTTGCGCAGCGTGATCTCGCAGACATCGAACTTGACGCCCTGGCTTTTCAGGTCCTGCACGATCACTTCGTAGGGATTGCCGGCGGCGTCTTTCTTGCCCTTCATCAGGTAGTCGACGCCCTGCGCATGCGCGACGACGACGATCTGCGCCTTGGGGTTCACCTCGAGATGGTTGCGGATGTTGCGCAGGCCGTTGGTGGCCTGCGGCAGGCCGGAGTTCAGGTGGTAGACGACTTTGTCCGGCCCGACCGGGTCGGTGAGCGGACTTCCGGTGCCGGCGCAACCGGCCAGCGCGAGCGATGCTGCAGCAATCAAGGACTTCAGCGTTTTCATCGATTTCCTCCTTGCAGTCGTGGCAGGTTGGGTACTTTGGGTGCGATGGACTTGCGATCCTTGAGGTAGCGTACCAGCAGGTCCCATATGGGTTCGCCCGTCGCGCCTTCGGCAACCGGCGCCCAGCCCGCGACCTTGTAGCGCGTACCTGCTTCCATCAGGTGGCCGTCGAGTCGCATGTCGGAGATACGCTGGCCGATCTTCGCCTGCGGATCGCAGGCGTAGGTCATGCCGCCGACGCGCACCATGTCCCCGCCCTGCTGCAGGTAGGGGTCGGGATTGAACAGGTTGTCGGCCACGTCCTCGAGGATCGCCTTGATCTCGGCGCCGGTAGGCTCGTTGAGCGTCGCGTAGGGGTAGGTGATGGCGGTCTGGTCCATCACGTGGTCGAAGGTGATGGCATCGCCGGGAAGCAGCGTGGTGCCCCAGCGGAATCCGGGCGAGAACGCGACCTGGGCCCCCTTGACCTCCAGCAGTGCGTCGAGGATCAACTGGTCCCAGGTGCCATTGAAGCTGCCCCTGCGGTAGAGCAGACCTTCGGTGACCGCGAGCTTTTCCTGGAGCCTCGTTTCATGAGGCGCCCGCGTGCCGGCGATGTACTTGGCCATCCCCGCGTCGGGGGGCAGCAGGTTCGAGAACACCGGCAGCAGCCGGTAGCGGAATGCTGCGACCCCGCCGCCCTTGACGTCCAGGTCGAGCACGCCCAGGAACTTGCCGTTCGAGCCCGCGTTGGTGACCAGAGTCTGGCCTACGGTAATCGGCGCCGGGACCCCGTCGTGCGTATGGCCGCCGAGGATGACGTCGATGCCGCGGATCCGCGACGCGAGCTTGAGGTCCACGTCCATCCCGTTGTGCGATAACAGCACGACGAGCCGCGCGCCCTTGGTTCGCACCTCATCCACGAGCTGTTGCACGCGCGGCTCCTGGATGCCGAAACTCCAGTCGGGCACCATGTGGCGCGGATTGGCGATCGGGGTGTAGGGGAAGGCCTGGCCGATGATCGCGACCGCCACGCCGTTGACGCTGCGCAGCGAGTAAGGCTTGAACACGGGGTCCTCGAAATCCGTGGTCTTGACGTTCTGCGCGATGAACTCGATCGGCGCGAGTTCCTTGTCCACCGCCCGCCGCACGCGTTCGGCGCCGTAGGTGAACTCCCAGTGCGCGGTCATCAGGTCGACCCCGAGCAGCTTCTGCGCGCCGATCATGTCCGCGCCCCTGGTCCACAGCGACACCGCCGAGCCCTGCCAGGTGTCGCCGCCATCGAGCAGCAGGGCGTGCGGGCGCGAGGCCCTGAGGCGCTTCACCAGGGTCGCGAGATGCGCGAAGCCGCCGACCTTGCCGTAGCGGCGCGCGGCGCGCTCGAAATCCAGGTTGGTAAACGCATGCGCGCGCGCGGTGTCCGGCGCGATGCCAAAGTGCTTGAGCAGCGCATCGCCTACCAGGTGGGGCGGCCGGCCGGCAGCCGGCCCGGCCCCGAGGTTCACGCTGGGTTCGCGGAAATACGTCGGCAGCAGCTGCGCGTGGACGTCGGTGAAATGCAGCAGCGAGACATTGCCGAATGGCGGCACGTCATAGAGTTCGCCCGCCGCCTGGGCTGCGCTGCGTTCGGGTCGCAGCGTGGCGCCGGCTGCGGCGGCAAGCGCGAGCAGGCGCAGAAATTCCCGTCGCTCCATGTCGCCGGACCTCCCTCGTCGCGCCAGCCTATCAAAGCGCCGGGGCCGGGGGAAATTAGGCCCGGTTATGGGGGTAATCAAATTTCTGTGCGGCGTGCCCGTTAAATTGGCTTGCGCGCCGAGGGGCGAATTAAGTACCCTGACCGGGGAAGCCCGATTGCCGTACATATAATTCAACCCGGGCAGGAGGATCTGGCATGCATGACACACGCAGAACCGTATTGAAGGGAATCTGGTCCGTTGGGGCGCTGGCCACCGCGGTCGGCGCCGGCCTGCTCAGCCCCGGGCGTGCGTTTGCCGCCTGGAACAAGGGGGCGTTCGAGGCGAAGAGCGCGATCGACGCGATGAAAGCGCTCGGCGTCGCGAACGCCGAGGACAGCAAGGCGATCGAGATCCGTGCGCCCGAGATTGCCGAGAACGGCGCCGTGGTACCGATCGATATCACGAGCAACATTCCAGGCACCACCGCCATCGCGGTGTTCATCGAAAAGAACCCGTTCCCCTACACGGGCAGTTTCGACTTCTCCCAGGGCGCGGTGCCCTACGTGCACCTGCGCGTGAAGATCGGCGAATCCTCGCCCGTGCGCGTGGTGGTGACGGCGGGCGGCAAGCACTACATGACCGCGAAGGAAGTGAAAGTCACCATCGGCGGCTGCGGCGGCTGAGCGGAGGAGAACATGGCAGACCCGATGAAGATCCGAGCCACCCTGCAGGGAGACGTGGCCGACGTGCGCGTGCTGATGGCGCATCCGATGGAAACCGGGCAGCGCAAGGATGCCGCGGGCAAGATCGTGCCGCTGCATTTCATTCAGACGATCACCGCGCAGCTGAACGGCAAGACGGTGTTCAACGCCGACGTGAGCCAGGCGGTGTCGCGCAATCCGGTGTTCGCCTTCAAGGTGAAGGGCGCGAAGGCCGGCGACAAGATCGTGATCACCTGGACGGATAACAAGGGCGAGAAGCGCACGGACGAGACGGTGGTACGCGCCGCCGGGTCCTGAGCCTGGCGCCCCGGGGCCTGGAGAGCCCCGATCGAACACATGGAGGAGGGGACGATGAGAGTTGCGCTCGTGGTGGGGCTGGTTGCGGCGGTTCCATGGATGCAGGCGTCGGCGCAGACGCCCGACCCTACGGCTGCGGAATTCGACAAGTTCCGCGAAATCATGGAGCAGGACAACCCGGCCGAGCTGTTCGAGGTGAAGGGCGAGGAGCTGTGGCGCGCGCGTCGCGGCCCGAAGAACGCCTCCCTGGAGCAATGCGACCTCGGCCTCGGGCCGGGAGTGGTGAAGGGCGCATACGTGCAGCTGCCGCGTTACTTCGCTGACGTTGACCGGGTGATGGACGCCGAAGCGCGCATCGTGCATTGCATGATCACGCTGCAGGGCTTCAAGTATGAAGAGCTGGCGAAGCAGCCCTTCAGCAGCTTGGTGCGCACCCCGGACCCGGTGTCGATCGTCACCTACGTCGCCGCGCAGTCGCGCGGGATGAAGCTCGCGGCGCCGCAAAACCACCCGAAGGAGCGCGACACCTACGAGACGGGCAAGGCGATCTTTCACTACCGCGCCGGCGCTTTCGACTTTTCCTGCGCGAGCTGCCACGGCGCCGACGACAAGCGCATCCGCACGCAGCCGCTGCCGAATTTCACCAAGCCTGAGCAGGCCGTGCGCGCGGTGCAGGGGTGGCCGGGCTATCGCATGACCGGCGGCGTCATGCATTCGCTGCAGTGGCGCATGAACGACTGCTTCCGCCAGCAGCGCTTCCCGGAGCCTGGCTACGCTTCGGAAACCCTGAGCGCATTGCTCGCCTACCTCACCGTCAACGCCAACGGCCACGTGTACCGCGGCCCGGGCATCAAGCGTTAGGAGAGCCGACCATGAAATTCGCATCCGTCATTGCGCTGGTTAGCGCTGCGCTGCTCCTCCTGTCCTGCGCCACGCCGACGCGCGACTACACGCCCGACGCGCTGGCGATGATGAAGCGCGATTTCCATGCCAAGGGCAGCGCCGGCATGGATCGATTGAACGAAGACACCGTACAGGCCGCCTGCAACAAGTATCAGGACAATCCGCCGCAGGAAATCGCCGCCAAACTGGAGAAGGAGCAGTTCGCCACCATCCAGTGGCCCGCGGACGGGAAACTGCTGGGCGACTGGAAAGCGGGGGAGAGAATCGCGCAGAACGGCCGCGGCATGGCCTGGAACGACAAGGGAGGCGTGGGCGGCAGCTGCTACAACTGCCACCAGATCGGGCCGCGCGAGAGTTCGTTCGGCACCGTCGGGACGAGTCTGTACCAGTTTGGCAAGAAGCGCGGCTACGGCGCCGAGATCCAACGCTACGCCTACGGCAAGATCTACAACGCCAAGGCCTACAACCTGTGCTCGCAAATGCCGCGTTTCGGACACGTCAAGGCGCTGACCGAGCAGCAGATGAAGGACCTCACCGCGCTGCTGATGGATCCGGCCTCGCCGGTGAACCAGTAGGGCCGAACGCGCCCTACTTCTGGCCCAGCACCCAGGCCGCGATGCGCTGCAGGTCGGCGTCCGGCAGCGCGGGATTCGGCGGCATCGGCACCGCGCCCCAAACGCCCTGACCGCCGGCGCGGATCTTCACAGCGAGCCTCGCGGCCGCCGCTTGGTCCCCGGCGTATTTCGCCGCCACTTCGCGGAACGAAGGCCCGACCACGCGTTTGTCGATGGAATGACATCCGTTGCACGCGTTCGCGTTCAGCACCTTCTGCATCGGATCGTCGCCGCCCGCCGCGAGCGTGTCGGGCGATGGCGCGGGCGCCGGCTTGTCGCGGTTGTAGTAGGTCGCGAGGTACTCGTGGATCACGCGCATCTCGTCGTCCGTCATGGGCGTGCCGCGCTCCTTCATGTTGCGCAGGTTGTCGCCCCATTCGCCGGGCGAGAGCTGCGCGCGCCGGATGTGCTGCAGCTCGTGGCAGATCTTGCACTTGTTCTCGGTGAGGGTGCTGCCCGGCCCGGATATCAGTGGCTCGTCCTGGGCGGACGCGCCGGCGCAGCACAAGGCGGCGGCCAGCGCCGCCGCCCGTGCAGCATCAAGCCGGGACAACCATTACCCCTACCCGGTGGATGCCGTTCCAGAAGTAGCCGAGCGGGTTCCAGTACGGCGTGATTGGCTGAGTGTTGCCGCGATCATCTGTGGCGCGCGCGAGAAAGGTGATATGCCCGAAGCGCTGCGGCACGTAGTCGTAGGTGAAGGTGCGCCACGCGTACTTGTCGCGCTCGCTCTCGAGTGTCGCGCGATGCCAGGTGACGCCTTCGTCGAACGAGATGTCCACGCGGCCGACCGATCCTTCGCCCACCCAGGCCTTGCCGCGCACCGTGATGCGGTCGGCGCCCTTCATCACCTGGTCGGGCGCCGGCGCGGTGATCATCGATTTGATCGGCCAGGCCTGCGTCGACACGGTATCCGGGGGCATCTTCTCGCCCGGTTTCACCGGCCACTTGGGCGTCACGTAGCTGCTGGTCATGTAGGTGCCCTTGAACGGGGCATCGAGGACCGTGAGGGTATGCAGCCACTTGGTCGAGGCCGAGCCGACCCAGCCCGGGGTGACCAGACGCAGCGGGTAGCCATGGATTTTTGGCAGCGGCCCGTTGTTCATGCCCCACGCGATGAGCGTGTTCTCGTCCATCGCCTTGGACATCGGAATGGAGCGGATCACCGGCGCCGCGGTTGCGACCGCGCCCGGATCGCCGCCCTGGCCGGCAACATGGGCGGCGTTACCCTTCAATCCCGCGGCTGCGAGGACATCCTTCAGCCGTACGCCGGTCCATACGGGACAACTCATCCCGCCTGTCGCCCCCCAGGGGGTTCCGCTTGCCTTGGGCACGTAATTTATGCGGCCCGCACCCGCGCATTCGATCATGCCGGCCATCGTGACGACCGGGAATGCCTTCTGCAGCTCGGCGACCGAGAACGTGAGTTCCTTGTCGACCAGGCCCTTGACCGTCAACCGGTGCGTGTTGATGTCCAGATCCGGGGTCAGCAGGTTGTTGCGGATGAATACCCGGTCGGTGGGCGTGAATTCGAAGTCATGCTCGTGCGCAGGCACACTGCCGGTGATCGGGCGCTCGGAGTGATACTGCATCGCCGCCACCTTCCCGGCCTTGATCGCATCGTTGGTGATGGTTCCCGGCGGCGCTGCCGGGGCGCCCGCGGCCTGCGCGAGTGCCTCGTGCAGCGTTGCAGCTTCTCCCAGCGCGGCAAGGGCGCTCGCGCCTGCGACCCCGGTCAGAAAACTGCGGCGTGATTCGTCGGCTTTTTTCAGGTTTTCCATGGGTACCTCCTCCAGTCAATGAGCGTAGCAAATAACGCGGCAACGGGGGAAATAAGCCACGATTATGGGGGCATCCAGCCAGCGCGCATGGTGTTGATCAGGCCCCCTTATCGGCAGATCAGAACAACGGTATTGTTCGGCGCGGGCGCAGGTACCGAAAATGTCGCGTCACTGGAGGAGTGGGCATGCCTGGTCTGGTTCGGCCGCACGGCGGAGGATCCCTTAAGCCCCTGATGCTCGCCGGCGAGGCGCTTGCTGCAGAGCGCAATCGCGCCCGTTCGCTGCGCACGCTGCGCGTGAGTTCGCGCGAGAAGGGCGATCTCATCATGCTCGGCATCGGCGGCTTCACGCCGCTGGAGGGCTTCATGACGCACGCCGACTGGCAGAGCGTCTGCGACGGCTACCGCACGGCGAGCGGCCTGTTCTGGCCGATCCCGATCACCCTGTCGGCGGATGCGGCAAGCGCTGGCACGATCAAGGTGGGCGATGACGTCGCGCTCGCCGACCCGGACGACGGCGCCGTGCTCGCCACCCTGCGGGTGACGGAGAAGTACGCCGTCGACAAGGCGCACGAATGCATGTCGGTGTTCCGCACGGTCGACGCGCAGCACCCGGGCGTGAAGATGGTGATGCAGCAGTCCGAGGTGAACCTCGCAGGACCGGTCAAAGTGCTCTCCGACGGTGGCTTCAAGGCGAAGTACGGCACCCTGTTCATGACGCCTGCCGAGACGCGCGCCGAGTTCGAGCGGCTCGTCTGGTCGCGTGTGGCGGCGTTCCAGACGCGCAATCCGATGCACCGCTCGCACGAGTACCTGGCGAAGGTGGCGATCGAAACCTGTGACGGCGTGCTGGTGCACTCGCTGCTCGGTGCCCTCAAGCCGGGCGACATCCCTGCCGAGGTGCGCACGCGCGCCATCGCCGAGCTGATCGACGGGTATTTCCGGCCGGGGACCGTGGTGCAGGCGGGGTATCCGCTCGACATGCGCTACGCCGGTCCGCGCGAAGCGCTGCTGCATGCGCTGTTTCGCCAGAACTACGGCTGCTCGCACCAGATCGTCGGGCGCGATCATGCCGGGGTCGGCAGTTACTACGGCCCGTTCGACGCGCACCGCATCTTCGACGAAATCCCGCCGGATGCGCTGCACACCAAGCCGCTCAAGATCGGCGTCACCTTCTGGTGCTACCGCTGCAACGGCATGGCTTCCGACCGCACCTGCCCGCACCCCGATGCCGATCGGCTGCAGGTCTCGGGTACGCAGCTGCGCGAGTGGCTCTCGAAGGGTAGTCCGGTGCCGGCCGAGTTCAGCCGGCCCGAGGTGCTGGAGATCCTGCGCGCGCACTACGCTTCCCTAGACGCGGTCGGGAAGATCTAAGTCCAGTTCCGCGGCTCAGCACTGCTCCCAGGGGAGCCCGTCGTGGCGCCAGCCGGCGACCACGTTGCGCTGGTGCTTCTCGTTCAGCGGGCCCTCGAAGCCATCGCGCACGTTATAGACGCGGGAGAAGCCGTGCTGCTCAAGGGCCTGGCCCGCTTCCAGCGACCGGTTGCCGCTGCGGCAGATGAGGACGACCGGGCGCGCGGCGTGGTCGGTGCCGGCAAGCTTCCTCATCTGGCCGACGAAATGCGGATTGACTTCCCAGTCGGGCCCCTCGTTCCACGCCACGTGCAGGGCGCCGACCGGGTGGCCGACGAACAGGTACTCCATTTCGCTGCGGCAGTCGATGAACAGCGCATCGGGGTGCTTGCGCAGGAACTCCTGTACCTGTTTCGGTTCGAGATGGTCCATGGCGGCTATTATGCTTCCGCGCGCACGGCTTCCGAACCCTGCATGGTCGCGAATCGCTCTTTGGCCAACTGCACGAAGCCGTTGACGAGCAGCGAGTGGAACCGCTCCCTGGGATAGACCACCGACAGATGCCGGGTGAGGGGCGGTGACAGCGGGATGCGCACCAGCTGGCCGAGCCGGGTTTCCTTGGATACGCTCGCCCGCGACATGATGGCAAAACCCAGGCCCGTGGAAACGAGTCCCTTGATCGCTTCCGGGCTGCCCAGTTCCATCACCACCTGCAGCGAGTCGGGCGGCACGTCGGCCTTCTGCAGGTAGTGGTCGATGACCTCGCGAGTGCCCGAGCCCGGCTCGCGGCTGATGTAGGCATGCTCGGTCAGCGATTTTGGCGTTGCTACTTTCGCCTTCGCCAACGGGTGCGCCGGCGCGCAGACCACCTGCAGCTCGTCATCGCAGCAGATGTCGGTCACCAGGGAAGGCAGGTGCGAATCGCCCTCGATGAAGCCCAGATCCAGGGTGCGTTCGGCGATGCGCGCCTGCACGGTCTCGGAGTTGGCGACCAGCAGCCGCGGCGCCACGCCGGGGAAGCGCGCCTTGAACTCGCCCAGGACCTGCGGCAGCAGATACTCGGCGATCGTCGTGCTGGCGCCGATGAGCAGCGGTCCCGCCACCTGACCGCCGAATTCCTTCAGGCGGGTGTCCAGCTCTGCCGAAAGTGCAAGGATGCGCTCGGCGTACTCCAGCGCAAGCTGCCCCGCGGGCGTGAGCGCGATGCGCCCGTGGGCCCGGTCAAACAGGCGGCTATTGAACTGCTCTTCGAGCTGACGGATCTGGAATGTCACCGCGGGCTGCGTCATGAACAGCGCCTCCGCCGCCTTGGTGAACGAAAGATGCTTCGCCACAGCGTGAAAAACCTGCAGGCGACGGTCGGCCATGGTCGCTCAGCGCGTTTCCGTGTGTTGTGGAAGGGGATGCATCGATTCATTATCAGGCGTGTCGAGCGCTTCATTCAAGGCGTTTATGGACGCGTTCGAACAAAGATTTCGCGGGGCCGCTTTGCGTCGTCCAGCGCGTTCGCGCTGCGGTCTCAGGCTTGCTTCGTCGGGCTGCCCTCCACCGGCAGGCCGGCGGCCGCCCAGCCGTTGAAACCGGGCTCAAGGTGCGCGACGTCGGGAAAGCCCATGTCGATCAGCGTTACCGCCGCCAGCGCCGAGCGATGCCCGCCGGCGCAGTGCAGCACGATGCGCTTTTCCGGGTCGACGCGGCCGGTGAAGTACTTGGAGGTCGGATCCAGCCAGAATTCCAGCATGCCGCGCGGCACGTGAATCGAGCCCGGAATCCAGCCGAGCCTCTCACGCTCGCGCACGTCGCGGATGTCGACCACCTGGGCCCCGCCGTGCGCCAGTTCGGCCTGCAGCTGCTCGTTCGTCAGGTTCTGCAGGCGAGCCTGCGCCGCCTCGACCATCTGGCCTACGGTTTTCGTTGGTATGAACATGATGTTCCAATTAACGGGCAAGCCGCACGCTAGCGTGCGGGCAGGGGCGGACGGACTTTACTATCCGTCGCTCAAATGTCAGGCATGACGCCTACGGCTTCTTCGGCGTCTTGTATTCGACTTCCTTCTGGAAAGGTTCCCAGACGGTTTCGAATCCGACGAACCCCTTTTCGTTTGCCGGCATCTGACGCGTGGTGAAATAACGCGCCTTACCGTCAGGAACCTTGGGAGGGGGCTGCTTCGGCTTCTCATCGCTCATAAGTCACCTTCCTTGCCGTGAATTGGAACTCAAATCGGTCTCAAGCGCGACGGGTCGATGTCCGGGCCCGCTTGGATGGCCCCGCCTGCTCTTGTCTCTTCATGCGTTGCGTCGCGCACGGTCAGTATCTCGAGCGTAAAGACGACCTCTCTCCCGCAGAGCGGATTGTTGCCATCGACCGTCAGTTTCTCGTCGTCCAGGTGCGTGACGAGAAAACTGCGGGTCTGGCCTCTGTCGTTCTCCATGAGGATGGAGGTGCCGACCTTGCGATACTCCTCGGGGACATTCTCGATCTGATCGGCGAAAACCAGCGACTCGTCCCTGGGGCCGAAGATCTGATTGCCGTCGATCACCACGTCGATGGTGTCGCCAGCGGCCTTGCCGGCGAGCGCCATATGGACCGAAGGCGCCAGGATTTCATTGTGTCCGTGAACATAGCCCAACGGGAATTCGACCCTGGTAAGGACATGTCCTAGTTTCCGGTCGGTGACCTTGTAGGTCAGCTCGACGAACTTGCCGTCCCTGATGGCTTCAGAAGATGGTCGCACCGAAAATCCTGACCTTTCCATCCTCATAGCCGAGGACAAGCCGGCCGAGCCACTCGCCTGGCTTTCGGGTGCTCCGCTGCCGGTAAAGAACGGTCACATGCTCGCCGCGGCGGATGATGCCGAGCGGGTCGACTTCTTCGGACAGATTCCTCGCCAGCTCGCTGTTCGCGAACTGGTGGCCTGCAACGACCTGGTTCATGGCCAGCGCCATGGCGCTGGAAAAGTTCCTGGCGAATTCTCCGTACTTGCCTTCGTTCGAGGACTTGACGAGTTCGCGCCACAGCGGCTTGGCCATGGCCAATATCTCCTCGTCCGTTTTCTCAGTGATGTTCACTGAAGAGAGCGGTTTCAAAGGGATCGCGACCTCCGGCATGCTACTTGTCGTCCCCCACGAGGTGATAGCAAGGCGCCTTCTCCATGGTGTATTCGCCGCTTTTCGGATCGCGGCGCGATACGGTCAGCACGTGCCAGTTCTCGTCATCCACCTTCATCGCGTCGCCCCGGTAGTAGTAACCCGGCCAGCGGGTCTCCTTGCGGAACAGCGTGTGCTGTGTGACGCACTCGGCGGCGCGATGACGGTGCTTCAATTCCCAGGCGCGCAGCAGCTCGTGGATGTCCTTGGCGGCCAGGCTCTCGAGGTCTTCCTCCATGATCTTGAGCTTCTTGAGGCCGATATTCAGCAGCTTCTCGTTGGTCATGTAGCTGACGGTGACTCCGCCGCAATATTCGTCCATCAGCTTCTGCAGGCGCTCCAGGCCCTGCTTGGGATTGATGTAGTGCGGGTTGACGTCGCCCGCCACGATCTCATTTCGGTAGATCCTGTAATGCTCCAGCGGCTTGAAGATTTCCGCCTTGCGGCGGGCGATCTGCGCATCGGACACGACAATGCCTTCGGCCTTTCCGTCGTCGATGTACTTGCAGGCGGCCTTCGCGGCGAGACGGCCTTCGGTGAACGATCCCGACGAAAAGGCGTGCGGCGTGCCGCCGACCGCGTCGCCGGCGCCGAACAACCCTTCGATCGTTGTCATGCGGTTGTAGCCCCAGAAGTACTCGGGGGGCGAAACGTCCTCGGGGCCCGAACACCAGGCACCCGAACAGGTTGCGTGCGAGCCCATGACGTAGGGCTCGGATGTGGTCAGCTCGGGATTCTCGTTCTTGGGATCCACGTCGGTTGCGGCCCACAGAACCGCCTGGCCGACGGTCATGCCGAGGAAGTTTTCCCATCCGACTTCTTCCAGATGGGGATCCTGGAAAGCGCGCATGGTCACCATGTGAATCGGGCCGCGGCCGGCATTCACTTCACTGATGATGCAATGGTTGCGCAGGCAGGTCGGGATCGGCCTGTGCGTCAGGTGCGAAGCTTCCGGATCGAGATATTCCTTGCCGACCAGTTTCTGAAGCTCAGGAAACCACTTGGATTCGTACTCCTCGCCCAGGCAATTCTGCGTATAGGTCTTCAGGTGCAGGAAGTACGCGCCGACCGGGCCATAACCGTCCTTGAAACGCGCCAGCACGATGCGATTTTCCATCTGCGTCATCTTGGCGCCGGCGTTGATCATCAGGCCGTAGGCAGACGCGGAGGACCAGGGTGCATACCAGGTCCGCCCGGAACCTTCGCCCACCGAACGGGGCTTGAAGATGTTGGAGGCGCCGCCCGCGCCGCAGACCACGGTCTTGGACTTGAAGACGTGGTAGTTGCCGGTGCGAACGTTGAAGCCGACGGCGCCGGCAACCCGGTTCTCCCGGCTGTCGTCCATCAGCAGGTGGGTGACGCAGATGCGGTTGAATACCTTGTCCGCCGATTTCTTGGCGGCCTCGGCCACGATGGGCTTGTAGGACTCGCCGTGAATCATGATCTGCCATCGCCCTTCACGCAGGTAGCGCCCGGTTTTCGGGTCCTTCATGATGGGCAGGCCCCACTCCTCGAACTGGTGCACGGTGGAGTCGACGTGGCGGGCCATGTCGAACAGGAGGTCTTCGCGCACCAGACCCATCAGGTCGATGCGGGCGTAGCGGACATGGTCCTCCGGGTTGTTCTCGCCCCAGCGCGTACCCATGTAGCAGTTGATGGCGTACAGGCCCTGGGCGACCGCGCCCGAGCGGTCGATATTGGCCTTCTCGGCAATGACGATCTTCTTGTTCTGGCCCCAGAATCTCGCTTCCCACGCGGCACCGCTGCCGCCGAGGCCCGCGCCGACGACCAGAACGTCGATGTCGTCTTCGATGATCGTGTTGGCCATTAGTATTGGATGCCTTTCTTCAGCTTGAGACCTGCCTGCTCGAGCGTGCGCAGGCCGCCTTCATCCATGCGGATCCATTTCGGCTCGTTGTACAGCAGCTGGCCGTCGCGCATTTCCTTGCTGGGTCCGGGAACGTCCGCGAGCTTGGGGATGTACTCTCCCCAGGGCTTGGTGGTGATCGGCGACAGGAAGTTCTTTTCCGTGCCGTTACGGAATTTGATCTTCCAGGCGATCGTGCCCTTTTTTTCGTCGCGCTGGACGCGAACGCTGTGGCCCAGCGGCGCAAAGTCGGCATATCCGCGCATGTCGATCGCATTCTGCGGGCAGGCTTTCACGCAGGAGTAGCACTCCCAGCACATGCTCGGCTCGATGTTGTAGGCGCGCCGATAGGTCTCGTCGATGTGCATGATGTCCGAAGGACAGATGTCGACGCAGTGTCCGCATCCGTCGCACCTTGTCATGTAGACGAAGGTAGGCATTGGTCAGGCTCTCTTAGATTAGTAGTGGCGGGGCGCTTCGCGCTTGATGCCAAGCCCCATGTCCATCGGAGCGTTCTGCAACAGTTCCATCGAGTGCCTTTTCTGTTGCTCTGGGTCGTCGCGGGTCTGCGTCGGCAGATTCTCGAACGTACCATTGGCCTTGGAAACCCGTTTCTCGAACGCCGCCGCGGGTTTGAAGAACATGTGCGCGAACTTGGACCAGGGCACGCCGGCGAACAGTACCGTGGTGGCGAGGATGTAGAGGGCGAAGAGCACGTTGGCGCCGGCCCCGTCCTTCGCCTGCACCCAGGCCCAGGCGAGGCCCAGCGTTGCGCTCGCCAGCATCGAGAGGATGAACAGGTCCGCGCGCACGACGCGGAACGGCGAGTTGCCCTCCGCGGCGACGTCCACGCGGATGAAGAACCAGAACCAGTAGCCGCCGACGCAGACCATCAGGCCGCCGAGCCACCAGACCTGCGCCCAGAGCGCGCCCGCCGTGGGATCGAACACCAGCACGACGGTGGCAAGCACGTAGAACACGAAGCCATACATGCCGAGCAGGTGCGCGATGCGCCGGCGCGGGTTGCAGAACTCGCCGGAGGCGAGCACGTCGACCACGGCGGTCTGCACCGCGATCGAGACCAGTTCGCCGCCGCCGACCGGCCGCGCGCCCTTCGCCTTCGACTTGCGCATGTTCTGGAAGAAGTACCTCGCGCTGCCCTTGTGCACGACGTCAAACAGCGTGCCTGCCGCCACCAGGACGATCATGATGACGACATAGGCCTGCATGGCGCCAAGCGGGATGGACGCCGAAAGCGCGGCAAACGGATTGATGGTGAACATCTATTTATCCTCCACGGGGCGATTTTACGGGCGCAGGCGTGCCCGCCTGAACTAAAAGGGCTATGTGGCTATAAATCGAGCGTATGCAGGTCGAAGCGCATCGCCGCGAGGTCGCCGAGCGCCCAGGTGCACGGCGCGGCGAGGCCGGCGACGGTTCCGGGGTTGACGAGCCAGGTCTCGCCGCCCTTTACGTTGGCGACGCGGCGCACTTCGGCTTCGTGCGAATGGCCGCAGCATACGAGGTCCCAGTCTCCTGTACAGGCCATGGCGTAGCCGTATTCCGGGTAGTGCACCGCGAAAACCTTCCTCCCTCCCAGCTCCAGCCGGGCATCCAGCCCATGATAGTGGAACTGCCCGTTACGCTCGCGCACCCAGCGCGCGAGCGACAGCTGGTCGCCGATGTTGTTGCCGTGGACGAGGTGCAGGGGCAGTCCCGCCGCGAGGGCGCCGCCCAGCGTTTGCGTGCCGATCAGGTCGCCACAATGGATCACGGCCTCCGCGCCCTGCGCTTTCGCCGCTCGCACCGCCTGCGCGAGCGGATCGGCGCGGTCGTGGCTGTCCGAAACGATGCAGATTTTCACGCGCGCATCTTAACCGAGCACCGCAGTTTCGATGCGGCAATAAAGTCCCTCGATTGGGCGCGGACGACACTGCTGGCTACAATGGGTCTCGCGTGAAAAGGACTTCGATCCGGGCCGCGGCCCTCCTGTTCGGCCTGTGCCTCGCCTTGCCGGCAGCGGCGGCGCCTGTCGAAACCGGCGCCGTTGCGTGGTGGGTCTGGCCGCTGGGCCTGTTCGCCTTTAGTTTTGTGCTTGGCGTGGTCGCCGTGCTCGCAGGCGTGGGTGGCGGCGTGCTGTTCGTTCCTCTGGTCGGCGGCTTCTTCCCGTTTCACATCGATTTCGTGCGCGGTGCCGGGCTGCTGCTCGCGTTGTCAGGCGCGCTATCCGCAACACCCGCGTTGTTGCGTGGTGGCCTGGCGAGCTTGCGGCTCGCCCTGCCGCTCGCGCTGGTTGGATCGATCACTTCGATCGGCGGGGCGCTCGTCGGTTTCGCCTTGCCGACCAACGTCGTCCAGACGGCGCTCGGCTTCACGATTCTAGGCCTCGCCGCGCTGATGTGGTTCGCGGGCCGTTCCGACTATCCCACCGTGGCGGCGCCCGACGCGCTCGGCGCCGCGCTCCGGATGCACGGGGTCTACCACGATCCGGCGGCGGGCAGGGAGATCGAGTGGCGCGTGCATCGCACGCCCGGCGGGTTGCTGGTTTTCGCGGGCATCGGCGTGCTGGCCGGCATGTTCGGCCTGGGGGCAGGCTGGGCCAACGTGCCGGCGCTCAATCTGCTCATGGGTGCGCCGCTCAAGCTTTCGGTGGGCACCTCGGCCTTCCTGCTCACGGTGATCGACACGTCGGCGGCATGGATCTACATTCACCGCGGGGCGGTGCTGCCGATGCTCGTGGCGCCGACAATCATCGGCGTGATGCTGGGCGCCAAGATCGGCGCGCGCCTGCTGCGCATCGCACCCGCCCGGCTGGTGCGACGCCTGGTTCTGTGGCTGCTGCTGGTTGCAGGGCTGCGGGCGGTTCTCAAAGGGCTGGGAATATGGAACTGAATTCGTCGACGTCCGACGAGCAGCGCATCTACGCGCGCTGGCTCGATTGGACGGCGCGTGTCGGGGTCGCGGTGCTGGCCGGCGCGTTCTTCCTCTACGCCTTCGGCATCGTCGAGCCGCACATTCCGCTGGCGCGGCTGCCGGAGCTGTGGTCGCTCCCGCTCGATCGCTATCGCGAATTAACCGGAGCGCCGAGCGGATGGCATTGGCTGCGCTTTCTCGACAAGGGCGAATACCTCAACCTGATCGGCGTCGCGCTGCTGGGGCTGGCGACTATCGTTTGCTACCTGCGCCTCGCGGTCCTGCTGCTTCGGCGCGGGGAATCGCTGCCGGCGGCGATCGTCGTAGCGCAGATCCTCGTGCTGCTGGCCGCCGCAGCGAACCTGATTGCCGCCGGGCACTGAGCCGTGAGCGCCGAAGTCAAGACCGCCACCTGCTACATGTGCGTCTGCCGCTGCGGCATTCGTCTGGGTCAGTTTCCGCCCAGGTGCGCGCGGATGAAGTCCGCGCTGCGCCGCGCCGCGTCCTGCGCGGCAAGGTCGTCCGCGAAGCTGCGCACCTCGGGCGGCCGGAAATCGAAGCCGCGGCCGACGCCGGGGTAGACGATCGCGCGCGCGTCACGCTTTTTCGCTTTTAGTGAATCGATGCCGGCGAGGATCGAGCGCGCGCGCTGGTATTGCTCGTGCTCGCCGAGAAACACCAGTACGGGCACCTCCAGCGCGTCGACATCCGCGGCGTACTGGTAGACCTGCATCGGCTCGGGCGCTTCGGGATGCTGCCAATGCGGGTAGTAGGAGACGTAGCACGCGGTGCTTGCCTGGCGCTTCATCGCCACCAGCGCCTTGAGCGCGTAGTAGCCGCCGCGGGAGTGCGAGACGATACAGGTCTTTGCCTGTCCGCGCGCCTCGGGAAGCGCGAGCGCGAAGTCGAACGCCAGGGCGGCATCCGCCTCGAGCGCCGGGTCGTGCCGGATCGGGAAAGGCTCGATGAAGCGGCCGCTGTACAGGTCGGGGACGACGACCGTGAAGCCGCGGGCCGCGAGGCGCAACGGCACGAGGCGTGTCAGCGGGTCGATGCCGCGCCGCCCGTGCAGGAAGACGACCACGGGAAAGCGCGCGCTGCCGGCTGGCGCATGGATCCCCACCGGCACGTCGACGTCGCCGCTGCGGTAGGTCGCCTTGCGCGTGCGGACTTCGTGGTTAGCTGGCGCTGGCAGCGCGCCGCGCTCCCACCAGGCGCCGTCCCACCACCACTTGTCCTTGTCCTGCGGAAACTGGATCGTCGCCCAGGGCGCCTGCGCCGCCGCCGGTGCGGCGAGTACCGCTAGGCACAGGGCGGCTGCGATTCGTTTGATCTCGATCATGACGCTTTCCGGGGCCGGCGCTAGCCTGCGGGTTTTCGCATAGGAGGCGCACATGGCCGACCCGCATCCCATCGTATCGTACTCGAAGCGCGCCAAGTTCGACGACGTGCGCGACGACCTCAAGCTCGCGATCGAAGGCAAGGGGCTCGTGATCGACTATCACTCGTACGTCAACCGCATGCTGGAGCGCACCGGCAGGGACGTGGGCTCGGCGCGCAAACTCTACGTCGACGCGCAGGCCTTCGTGTTCTGCAGCGCGGCGCTCTCTCGCAAGACCATGGAAGCGGATGCGGCGAACGCGGCCCTGTGCCCCTACAGCATCATGGTGTACGAGACCGTCGCCGAGCCCGGCAAGGTCACCGTGTCGTATCGCCGTCCCTGGCGGCCCGAGGGCTCTGCGGCCTCTAAGTCCGCGCTGGCCGAGGTCGACAAGCTGCTGGACGCGATCGCGCGCGCGGCGCTCGGCCTGCGCTGAACCGCGCTACGGCCGGATGTAGGCCAGCCCTCGCGCTGTGGTGCCTCATGAGGTGCACCACCCCCCGCATCCACATAGCGGATACCGGCATACATGTCGCATGTCGCCCTCTCCGTGTTGCAGAGGGAACTCTCAGATGAACAGGCTGACGTCCGCGTCGCGCGCCATCGGCAGGAAGGTCGCGGCGCCGCAGTATTCCTTCACTTCCGGTATGAAGTCGTCGTGCGTGAAACCGAACAGGTCCACCGTCATCTGGCAGCCGATCAGGTTCACGCCACCTTCGATGCACGCCGTGCGCAACTCCTCGACACCGGCTACGCCCTTGCTCTTGATCGTCTACTTCATGAGAGCGGTCGCCATCGTCTCGAAACCCGGCACTACGCCCTGGATGGCGTTCGGAATGTTCCAGTTGATGCTCTTGAACCAATCCGGACCGAAGGGCATCTTCATCGGCATTCCCGGATTGCCCAACGGGCTTATCTTGAGGTCGCTGATGTCCTTCTTGAGCAGGTTCAGGCCGTAGAAGGTAAAGAACACGGAGACGTTCCAGCCCAGCGCCGCGGCGGTCGATGCAAGGATGAATGGCGGGTACGCCCAGTCCAGCGTGCCCTTGGTGGAGATGATGGTCATCGACGGCGTCTGCTTCGCGCGCAGTTCGGCGAGTTTTTCCGGCAGAAGCGCGTCCAGCCGTTCGTTGATCAGGCGGTCCAGGTCGGACGCATCGGCCATAGTCGCCTTTTTGTCACGGGACGTTAATACTCTACCGGAGTATGCGTCAATTGTTTCCTCTGATGGCCACCGTGATATTCCCTTATGCGGCGGCGCAACGGGTAGAGGAATCGCGTACCGATACTCCGCCGTGTATATTTGCCAGATGGCCGATCCGATATTCGAATGACTGGACGCTGACATGAACTTCGACAAGGAACTCGACGCCCGCGGGCTGAATTGCCCGCTCCCGATCCTCCGGGCGAAAAAATCGCTCAACGACATGCAGTCCGGGCAGGTGCTGAAGATCGTCGCGACCGACCCGGGCTCCGTGAAGGACTTCCAGGCGTTCTGCAAGCAGACCGGCAACGAGTTGCTGCAGCACGCCGAGGTGCGGAAGGAATTCACCTTCTTCATGAAGCGCAAGTAGCCCCTGGGGACTCCGCGGTGAGCTGGCTGGAGAGGGTCGCGGCGCTCGAAGCGCTGGAGGACGCGCCGCTGGATGCGGCGCTGGTGGCCGAGTTCGAGCGCGCGGCGCTCCCCGGCTCACGATTCGCCGGCCGCGAGATCCGCTTCTCCACGCCGACCTTCAAGGCCTATTCGAGCTGCGAGCTCGAGGGCTGCGGCAAGAACAGCTTCCCTGCGTTTTCCGTCACCGCTGGCGGATGCGCGCTCGACTGCGACCACTGCCAGGCGAAGATCCTCGAGCCCATGCTCCCAGCGACCAGCCCGGAGATGCTCGAGCGCAAGGTGCGCGACCTGGTCGCGACGCAGGATCTGCAGGGCTTCCTGCTCTCCGGCGGCTCGAACAGGAGGAACGAGATCCGCTACGAGCGCTACTACCCGGTGATTGAACGCCTGAAGCGCGACTACCCGCGGCTCAGGATCGCCATCCACTCCGCGCTGCTCGATGCGCCGCGCGCGCGCGCGATGGCGGGCGCGGGCGTGGACACGGCGATGATGGACGTCATCGGCGCGCAGGAAACGATCCGTGACGTCTACCATCTCGAGCGCCCGGTGGCGGACTTCGAGGCGACGCTGGAGGCGCTGTGCGCGACGACGATGGAGGTTGTGCCTCACATCGTCATTGGGCTCCACTACGGACGCCTCCTCGGCGAATCCGCGGCGCTCGACATCGTGAGCCGTCATCGCGTGCACTCGCTCGTCCTGGTGGTGATCATGCCCTTCTATGCGAAGCCCGGCACCTTTGCCACGCCCAGCACCGCGGACGTGGGAAGGATCTTCCTGGAGGCAAGAAAAAGAATTCCGGATCAGCAGGTCCTGCTCGGCTGCGCACGCCCGGCGGGCATGCACCGGCGCGTAACCGATGCGTATGCGGTGATGGCTGGACTGGACGGCATCGCTTTCCCCGCCGATGGGGCCGTGGAAGTGGCGCACGCCATCGGCCGGCCCGCGGACCAGCAGCATGCGTGCTGCTCCATGAAGGCCGGACGCACGATCCGGCTTCATCCGCGCGCCGCGGTGCCGGCATGACGGAAACCGCGGACGTCCTCATCCTCGGGCTTGGGCCGGCGGGCGCGAGCGCAGCGGCGGAGGCCGCACGCCGCGGCTGCAAAGTGATTGCGCTCGACCGCAAGCTTGAACCGGGGCTTCCTGTGCAGTGCGCGGAGTTCGTGCCGGCAATGATCGACGCCGACGTGGCGGGATATGTGCGCCAGCGAATCGACGCGATGGAGACCTTTGTCGAGGACGATGCCGCCGACCAGCAACCGAATTTTCCCGGGCACGTGCTGGACCGCGCGGCCTTCGATGCATCCCTGGTCGAGCGCGCAGCGCGGGCCGGCTCGGATTGCCGCTTCGGAAGGCGTGTCGTGCGAATCGCGAAAGACGGTGTCGCGTACTTCGGTGACGGCAGCGTCATCGCGGCGCGCGTCATTGTGGGTGCCGACGGCCCGCGCTCTCGCGCCGGCAAGGCGATCGGCAGCGTCAACACCGAGATGGTGGAAACCCGCCAGATCACCGTGCCGCTCCGGTGCGCGCACGCGGCCACCGACATTTTCCTCTCTGCGGACATTCCCGGCGGCTACGGCTGGCTCTTTCCGAAGGGCGCGACCGCCAATCTCGGCGCGGGCGTGAGCTCTGAGCACAGGGCGCGCCTGAAGCCGATCGTGGCAAGGCTGCACGCTGACCTGCGCGAGCGCGTGGGCAGCGAAGTGCTGGCGACGACGGGCGGCGCGATTCCGGTGGGCGGCATGCTCAGGCCGTGGGGGCGCTTGGGCAAAGCGCTCGTGCTCCTCGCGGGCGACGCAGCGGGCCTGGCCAATCCGGTGACCGGCGCGGGTATCGCCGCCGCCGCTCATTCCGGGCGTCTTGCGGGCGAGGCGGCGGCGCGCGGCGCCCCCGAGCGCTACCAGGAAGAGCTGGAGGACGTCTTCGGCCCGGCGCAGGAGCGCGCGCTGCGCCGCCGGCGCGAACTGCTGGAAAAAGTGCCCAGCAAAGCAGCGCTGCGCCGCGGCTGGATCGCCTACCCGGAGTACTGGCAATGAGCTGCTTCGAGCACACGGACAAGATGTCGCCACGTGCGCCGGGCGTGATCCCCATCGAGTTCCGCAACGGCGCGCGCGTGAAGGCGGTTGACGTGCCGCCGCAGGGCGTGTACCGGCCCAATTACAACATCCTGACGCCCAACATGCGCTCGCCGGAGTACGTGCAGATGTCCACGGCGGCGGCGCTCACGCTGGGCATCATGGGCGGGCGCATGCACCGCACCTCCTGCACGCGCTGCCTGAACCTGCTCCTCACCTATCCCGAAGGTTGCCGCGCGAACTGCGCCTATTGCGGCCTCGCGCGTCACCGCGAGGCGGAGCGCGACTACGCCGACCGCAATTTCATCCGCGTGGATTGGCCGGCGGTGCCGCTCGCGCAGACCATCGGCATCGTGGCAAAGGACGGCGCGGCGAGCGCGTTCCACCGCATGTGCATCTCGATGATCACGCACCCGCGCTCGGACGAAGACACGCGCACGGTGCTGAAGGCCTGGACCGACCGCATCGACCCGAGCGCCATCCCGGTGTCGATCCTGTCCAATCCGACCACCATGACGCGCGCGGACGTGGCGGCGCTGAAAGACCTCGGCGCCGACATTTTCACCGTGGCGCTGGACGCGGCGACGCCGGAGATATTCGACCGCACGCGCGGCAAGGGCGTGCAGTCGCCGCATTCCTGGGCGCACTACTGGGAAATCCTCATGGCGGCGCGCGAGGTCTTCGGGCCGCAGAAATTCGGCGCGCACATCATCGTCGGCATGGGCGAGACCGAATACGACGTGCTTTCGCTGGTGCAAAAGCTCGTGGACCTCGGTGGCCACAGCCACATGTTCTGCTTCTTCCCGGAGAAGGGCTCGCTGATGGACCATCTGCCGGCCACCCCCCGCGACCAATGGCGCCGCGTGCAGCTCGCGAGGTACCTGATCGACTACCGGGGTGCCCGGGTTGAAAGCATGAAGTTTGACGAAGCGGGTCGTGTTTCCGGTTTTGGAATTCCAGAATCAGAATTGCAGACCATCATCAGCGAAGGCATCGCGTTCCGCACGTCCGGCTGCCCCGGGAAGTTCCGCGAGGACGTTTCGGCCTGCGACCGGCCCTACGGCGACTCGCCGCCCTCGAACATCGCGAGCTACCCGTTCCAGCCCAACGGCCACGACCTGAGGAAGATCCGCCGCCAGCTGCGCATCGCAGAGAAGGCGTGACGCTCCAGGTCGTCCAGCACACTTCCGCGGAGTTCCTCGGCCTCATCGAGGACCACCTGGAGGGCCGCAGCATCCGGTTCCAGTATTGCCGGCCGTTCACCGGGAAGGTGCCGATGCCCAAACCCGGAAGCATTGGCGACGGGCTCATCCTGCTCGGCGGCGGCCCATGGGGCAGCGCGGGCGCGCGCGACGTACCGACGCTGCAGGAAGAGGTTGCGCTCGCGAAGGTTTGCCTGGAGAGAAGCATTCCCATCCTCGGAATCGGCCTTGGTGCGCAGATCCTCTCCATCGCGGCTGGCGGGAAGCCACTCTCAGCTCCGCTCGAATTCTCGGTGGGCAGGGCGCGGCGTACGGTGCCCGGGGCGCTGGGCGGCTACCTGCCTGAGGAGTATCCGATCGTCATCTATATGCGCGACTGGCCGGAACCCCCGGCGCAGGCGCAGGTGCTCTCCCGTGACGAAGCGGGTAGGGCCGTGCTGTGGCAGTTGGGCAAGGCGCTCGGGTTCGCCGCGCACCCGGGGCTCAAGGTGGCGATGGTCGAAGACCTGGTGATGGAGTTCGAGGAGAGCCCGCAGTCGATCGAACCTGGCCTCGCGCGACTGCGCGCTGTGCAGCGCAACATAGAAGACGCCTTAGTTCCCCTTATGACCGGCGTCGTGCATTTGATGGGCTGGATGCATTGAACTTTAGATTTTCCTAATATATTCTGGCGCCATGGCGAAAAAACTCGTGATCGTGATGGCGAACACCGACCCGCGCAACGGCGAGGAGCTCGGCGCGCCAATCTTCCAGGCTTCCGTCGCGGCGGCGATGGATTACGAGGTGGAGGTGATCTGCACCGCCACCGCGGGGCGCCTGATGAAGAAGGGTGTCGCCGAGAACCTGCACGTCAAGGAAGGCTCGCCCAAGTCGGTCTACGATTTCATCAAGGATGCGCACGAGGCGGGCGTCAAGTTCTACTGCTGCTCGCCCAACCTCGACCTGTTCGACATGAAAGCCGAGGACCTGATCCCCGAGTGCTCGGGCATCGTCGGCGGCGCGCACCTCATCGAAGAGGTGATGGAAGGCGACTGCAAGGTGATGACCTACTGACATGTCTCACGCCGAAACCACGCGCGTGCAGACGGTCATCGGCGACCCGGTCTCCGCGGGCGCGCCGCTCGCGCGCGCCAAGCTCGAGGATATCTTCGCCGACATCCAGTCGGACCTGCGCTTCGACCACGAGCTGAACGGCTGCCTCAACTGCGGCATCTGCACCGCGACCTGCCCGGCGGCGCACTACTACGACTTCAGCCCGCGCGAGATCGTGCAGCTGCTGTGGACCGAGAACCTCGAGGGCATTTACGACGCCATGCAGGAGAAGATCTGGGCCTGCGCGCAGTGCTACACCTGCGCCGCGCGCTGCCCGTTCGGCAACTCGCCGGGGGGCCTGATCATGCTGATGCGCGAGACCGCCATCAAGCACCAGATGGAATCGGCCAAGAACGTGTTGCGGCCCTTCAGCCGGGTGATGCTCAAGCTCATTTCCACCGGCAACCAGCTCTCGCCGGACATGATCAACAAGGACCACTTCGCCGACTGGGGCCCCAACGTCTCCAAGGTGGACGCGCCGCTGAAGCTGCTGCGCAAGGCGATACCTATGCCGACGCTGAACACCACGGCGACGGCCTGGGAAGTGAACCTGAAGACTTCGGTCGAGCTCTACACCATCTGGGAAATGACCGGCGTGCTGAAGCAGCTGGAAGGGATCGACGAGAACCTGTTCGACGTCATCACCGACATCATGGACGAGAAGCGCGAGGACTGGAAAGACTTCCTCGCCGAGCAAGAGGAAGCGAAAAATGACTGAGCGATTCACGGGCCACGGCGCCGAATGGCGCGATTCCAGCCTCACCCCGACCGAGGCGAAGGTCGCCACCTCCTGGGTCGAACTGAAGGTCGACAAGCGCTCCATGCTCACGCAGAAGGACCGCGTCGAGGACGTGCGCGACGCCATGTGGCAGCTGGAGAAGGAGGGTGAGATCGTCGTGCACCGCGTCGCCGACGAGCACCAGCCCGTGACGGTGAAGACGCTGTACGGCTGGGACAAGAAGATCCCCACGCAGCGCCTCTGGCACCACAAGTCCTGCGGCCAGTGCGGCAACATCCCGGGCTATCCGGCCTCCCTCCTGTGGCTGATGAACCGGATGAACGTCGAGTACCTGGACGAGACCGACCAGACCTCCTGCACGGCGTGGAATTACCACGGTTCGGGCATCGGCAATCTCGAGAGCCTCGCCGCGGTGTTCCTGCGCAATTTCCACCAGGCCTACGTCGCCGCGAAGGCGCAGGGCCTGCCCGAGGCCTACTACTACCCGCTGGTGCATTGCGGCACCTCCTTCGGCAACTACAAGGAGGTGCGCGCGTACCTCATCCGCTCGGCCAAGCTGCGCGAAAGCGTGAAGAAGATCCTCGGCAAGCTCGGACGCCTGGTGGACGGCAAGCTGCTGATCCCGGAGGAAGTCGTGCACTACTCCGAGTGGCTGCACGTGATGCGCGACCGGATCGCGGCGATGCGCGAGATCGACTGCAGCCAGGTGCGCGCGACCATCCACCCGGCCTGCCACGTCTACAAGATGGTGCCGGAGGACGCGATCTACGACGACACCATCAACGGCGGCAACCGCCTCGCCGTGTCCACCGGCCTCATGCAGGCGCTCGGCGCGCAGGTGATCGACTACTCCACCTGGTACGACTGCTGCGGCTTCGGCTTCCGCCACATTATTTCCGAGCGCGAGTTCACGCGGTCATTCGCCATCGACCGCAAGATCCGCGTGGCGGTCGAGGAGGCGCGTGCCGACGTGATGATCGGCCACGACACCGGCTGCATCACGACCCTGGACAAGAACCAGTGGATCAGCAAGTCCGGCGCAAGGCCCGTGCAGCTCGCCGTGCTCGCTGACTGCCAGTTTGCGGCTCTCGTATGCGGTGCGCATCCCTACAAGATCGTGCAGTCACACTGGCACGCTTCGCCCACCGAGACGCTGATGGAGAAGATCGGCATCGACTGGGAGGCGAAGAAGGCGGAGTTCGTCGCCTACCTCGAGCAGATCAAGACCGGCAAGCAGGAAAACCTCTACGACCCGCGCCGCATGATCACTTCCGGCCCGGGCTACGTGCCGATCAAGAGCGCGATCAAGGCTGCCCCATGACCAGGCCCATCCTGGTGGTCGGCGCCGGCCCTTCCGGTCTCGCTGCGGCGCACGCGCTGGCGAGCGTCGGGCAGCGCGTCGTGCTCGTCGAGAAGGAGTCGCGCCTGGGCGGCGCGCCGATCCTCTCCGGCTACGCGAAGCTGGTGCCTTCGGGGGAGTGGGCGAAGGACGCCATCGGCGGGATGGTGTCGCGGGTAGAGGGAAATCAGCTCATTGCTGTTCACAAGTCATCACGTGTTGAGGAATTTTCCGGAACACCGGGAAATTTCATGGCCAGGCTTTCAGACGGTAAATCCATCGAGGCGGGCGCGGCGATCCTGTGCACGGGGTTCACGCACTTCGACTCGGTGAACAAGCCCGAATGGGGATTCGGCACCTTCCCCGACGTGGTCACCACCACGCAGGTCGAGCAGATGCTCTCCACTGGCAAGGGTATCCGTTGCCCTTCCGATGGCAGGAAGCCGCAGCGCGTCGCGATCCTGCTTTGCGTGGGTTCGCGCGACCGCCAGATCGGGCGCGAGTGGTGCTCCAAGATCTGCTGCACGGTGTCGTGCAACATCGCCATGGAGATCCGCGAGGAGCTGCCGGATTGCCACGTGTACATCTACTACATGGACATCCGAACCTACGGGCTGAACGAAACCTACTACTGGAAGAGCCAGGAGGAATTCAAGGTCAAGTACATCAAGGCGCGCATCGCCGAAGTCACGTCCGATGGCCAGAAGCTGATCGTCAAGGGTGAGGACACGCTGGTGAAGCGCCCGATCACCATTCCTTTCGACATGGTGGTGCACGCGATCGGCATGGACCCGAACGTCGACAACAAGTCGATTGCAGGCGTGTTCGGCGTGAACCTGCAGGAGCACGGCCACGTCGCGCGCGGAAGCTACGGCGCCTCGGGACAGACCTCGCGCGCCGGCGTATTCGTCGCGGGCGCCGCGACCGGGCCGGAGACCATCGACGACTCGATCGCGCAGGGCAACGCGGCAGCGATGGCCGCGTTCGGACTCGTCAGCCAGAAGAGCGCCGTCGCGGCGTGAAGACGGACCTCGCGCCACGTCCGCAGCTCGAGCTCTCGGGCCCGAAGCTGCGCCTGTCCTTCGAGGGGCTGCTGGCGCGCGCCGAGGAGGAGGGCGGCGTCGAGGCGTATGTCGCGGCGCTCAAGATGAAGTCGGCCCTGTTCCGCGACGCGCTGGACGAGGCCCTCGACCTGGAAGCCTTCCGCACGCTGTGCGCGCACATGGCGACCGTGCGCCGGCGCATCGGATCTTATGCTCTGGACGATGGGTTTTCCGTTATTCGTCCTCGAATCCTGAAGCTGATCGATGAAATCAATGATTCATCGGCAACGGATTCCCGCCTGGCGGCATTCTGCGCCGCGTTCCCGGACGACCGCGATCACCGCTGGGTGCGCGACCTTGCTGCGGAGATCCTGCACAACGTGGACCCGGAGCGCTATCCGCTCATGCATCGCTGGGTATGGGACGCGCGCACCAACACGGGCGTGATCCGCGAGATCTGGCACGGCGAGAACGTCGACAACATGACGATCCCGGTCGCCGACGGCTACGCCACGTTCCTCATGCTGCGCGAGGAGCTATCGGCCTACCTCACGCAGAACGGCGTGTTCCGCGACGTGCTCTGGTACGTGGACGTGCTCACCGCGCAGGTGTATGCGGAGTACATCGGCGAGCGCGGCGGCACGTACCTGCGCACCGACTTCGCCACGCCGGAGGACCCGATGCTGCACACGCGCCGCATCCTCGGCCTGGATGGGGTTGACGCCGAAGGCAGGACGCGCCTGAAAGCGGTGCACGGGGCCGCCGAGATCGTGGGCGGAGGCTGAGATGGCGATCCACGAGAAGTCGCTGATCCGCCCGGAGAACCTTAAGACGCACGAAAACCTCGTCGTCGACGGCGTGGACGTGTCCGGCCACTGGAGCACGTTCATCGAGTCGCGCGTCGTCGCCGACTACAACGAGGCCCTGGAGGAGGAGATCTCGGCGTTGCCCGGCGGCGAGCACATCCACCGCTGCTGGCAGTGCGGCTCCTGCACCAATTCCTGCACCGTGAACGCGGTGAACCCGGATTTCAACCCGCGCTACTGGATCTACCTGATCCGCGTCGGCATGGAGTCGGAGCTGCTGCGCGACAAGGACATCATCTGGCAGTGCGTGTCGTGCAACAAGTGCACCTACGCCTGCCCCCGCGACGTATTTCCCGAGGGCGTGATGAAGGCCACGGCGCACTGGCTGGAGCTGCAGGGCCATACGCCGAAATCGAAATCGACGCTCTTCGATGAGGAGTTCACCGCGCAGGTGGTGGCCACCGGCAAGATCGAAGAAGGGCGCATCATCCGCAACTTCTTCGCCAGGACCGGGCAGCCGCTGCTGCAGGACTGGCTGGTGGAGATGGCGAAGCGGGTGGCGCGGCGCCTGCCCTTCAAGCAGGGCCTGATGATGGCGCTTGCGGCCGTCTTTCGTCCCAGGACCCGGAAATGGAAAAAAGCGGGCGCGGCGATCAGCGAATACGTGCACGAGCAGGAAGCGAAAAACAGAAAGGCCCTGTCCCTTGAGTAAATACCAACGCGTCGCGTACTACCCCGGCTGCGCCCTCGAAGGCACAGGGCACGCCTACAACTCGTCCACCAAGGCGGTGGGCAAGGCGCTCGGCCTCGAGCTGGACGAGGTCAAGGACTGGAACTGCTGCGGGGCGATGGAAGTGAAGAACGTCGATCCCAAGGTGCAGACCTATCTTTCGTCGCGCGTCATGTCCATCGCCGCCCACGAGATGAAGGCAAGCGTGGTGATGGCGCCGTGCAACGGCTGCTACCACAACCTAAAGAAGGCCGAGTACGACCTCGCGCACGACGCCGCGTCGCGCGAGACGGTAGAGCGGATTTCGAAGAAGGCGGGGCACGAGACCTACCAGGCGGGCAGCCTGGAGACGATCCACGCGCTCGATTGGATCAAGGACGGCGTCGGCGAAGACGAGTTGAAGCGCCGCCTGAAGAACTCGCTCAAGGGCCTGAAGGTGGCGAACTACTACGGCTGCATGTACACGCGGCCGCGGCACATCTTCCCGGAGAAGGACAAGGGCGCGGGCAGCGAGTCCACCTCGCAGCCGCATTTCATGGACGACCTGCTCGCCGCGGCGGGCGCCGAGAACGTGGACTTCCCGCTCAAGACCGCGTGCTGCGGCGGCGCGCATACGCTTTCGGACAGCGACACCTCCACCAAGCTCGTGCTCAACATCCTGCGCGCGGCCGAGGCCGCGGGCGCGGACGTGATCGCGACGGAATGCCCGACGTGCCATTCGGGGCTCGAGATGCACCAGGTGCGCGCGGAGAAGGCGCTCGGCGAGAAGACGACGGTGAAGATGCTCTACTTCACCCAGCTGCTTGGCGTGGCGCTCGGCATCGGACCGCGCAAGCTCGGCATCCACGAGAACGTTTCGGATGGCATGGCAGCCCTGGACAAGGTGCTATGAGAGCGGAACTCCTGGCAAGGGCCGAGGCGGTGCTGGAAGAGTGGGTTCAGGCCCGCGGCGAGGCGCCGACGCGGGAGGCGGTCGAGACCTTCCGCCTCCTCGCCCTGCACCGGCAGGGAGCGCGCGGCGTGCCGAGCTTCAACGCCTGCCGCGAGACCTGCCGCGAGATCGCGTACCACTTCAACTTGCTGGGCGAAGCGCACAGCGAAAAGACGCTGCGCATGATGGCGCTTCTGGTGCAGCACCTGGAGCTGTTCGTGCGCGGCAAGATGGAAGTGGAAGGACTGGGCGAGTTCTGTTGCGCGTCGCGCCCGGTGCGACAACAATCTGCGGTGGAGGAAAAGACCCATGGCTAATGTACGCGGCTGCAACCTGCCCGACGATTTGCTCTACGACGTCGAGAACCACATCTGGTACCGCGAGGTCGGCGACGGCACCGTCAGGCTCGGCATGACCACGGTGGCTACGGCGATGGCCGGGCAGCTGGTGGCGTTCACGCCGAAAAAGGCCGGCCGCTCGGTGGAGGCGGGGAAGTCCTGCGCTACGGTGGAGTCCGGCAAATGGGTCGGTCCGGCGAAAGCCGCGTTCGAGGCTTCGGTGGTCGCGGTCAACGAGGAGCTCGCCGCCAAGCCTGCGCTTGCCAACGAGGATCCCTATGGTGCGGGCTGGCTGGTGATCCTCAAGCCCGCGGACTGGGCTGCCGCGAAGGGGATGCTCACGCCGGGCGCGCAGGTCGCGCCCAGGTACGAGGCGAAGATGGCGGCCGACAACTTCAAGGGTTGCGCGTGAGCCGGGCCGCCGCGGTCGCCGACATGAACATGGGCGAACTGCAGTCGCGCGCGCTGCGGGCGGCCGGGCTGCTCAAGGCGATGTCCAACCCCGTGCGCCTGATGGTGCTGTGCCAGCTCGCCGAAGGCGAAAAGTCGGTGAGCGAGCTCGAGACGGTCGCCGGCGTGAGCCAGTCGGCGCTGTCGCAGCACCTCGCGCTGCTGCGCGAGCGGGGTCTGGTGCGCAACCGGCGCGCGGGGCAGTCGATCTACTACACGCTCGACGGCCCGGAAGCGCCCGCGCTGCTCGCGGCGCTCTACGAGGTGTACTGCCGCAACGTGCGTCCGCGCCGAGCCTAAAACGCGGCGTGACTCGCCGCGGCCTCGATCATGGCCGCGCGGATCAGGCGGATCGAGGCGGCCAGCACCTCATTTCTCGCCTGGTGCAGGGGGTAGTGGCGGGACCCCGGAATGCGCAGGGCCTCGACCTGCCCGGGCAGCAGGCGCGACAACGCGTCAAGTTGCGCCCGCGAAAAGAACTCGTCGTCTTCGCCCTGGATCGCGAGCACCGGGCAGCGCACGCGCGCGACCTGCGGCTCCAGCCCCCAGCTCGCACCGGGCGGCTGCGCGGTCCAGACCTCGACCAGGCGCGCGAACAGCGCTTCGGTGTTCGCGCCGTGGTGCCGGCGCAGGCGCGCCTTCAGGTCGCCCGATTCGAAGTCGCGGATCTGTTCGCAGATCTGCGCCAGCGTGCGCGCCTCGACGAACAGGTGCGGCGACAGCGCAATCACGCCGCGCACGCGCTCGGGGTGCGCGCCGGCATAGGCGAGCGCGATCGAGGCGCCGTCTGACTGGCCCACGAGGATCGTCTCGCGCACCCCGGTCCGCGCGAGCACTTCGGGCAGCGCATCGAGCGCCTCTCGCTCCAGGTAATCCCTGGCATAGGGCGGCACGAGCGCCTCGGAATCGCCCGCGCCCCAGCGGTCGTAGACCAGCGCGCCGCAACCGGTCGCCTTCACCAGCTGATCCGGGAAGTCGCGCCACAGCCGGACGCTGCCCAGCGCGTCGTGCAGAAAGACGAGCGTGGGCGCCTGCGCGGGCCGCGCGCCGCGCCAGTGGCCGCGCAGCAGCTGTCCCGCTGCGCGGAACGACAGCTGCGCGAGCGCGCTTTCCACCACTTCGCGGAAGTCGGCAGGCGCGAGGCCGAGGAGCTGGCATGCGCGTTCTTCAAAAAAAACCTCGATCGCGGCGCCGGCGCCGGCAGCGGGGAGCCCGCGCAGGCGCGCTTCCAGGTCGAGCACCGTGCGCGCCGGGCTGATGAAGAAATCGCCCGTGATCAGCGCTTCACGGATGCGTTCGTTCGCCGCGCCTTCGAGGCGGATGTCCGCGCGCAGCGTCCCCGCGCGGCGCACCAGCGTCGCTGAAGATACTGGCGCGGACTCCGCCGGCGCATCCAGCGAGTGTACGAACTCGTCGGTGCCGTGCTGCTCCGCGAGGAGTTTTTCAGCCAGGTGCTCCTCGTATTCGCTTGCCCCGCTCCAAAGTGGCTCGAGGCCGAGGTGCTCTCGAAAGCCCTCGAGGAGGGCCGCGTGGATTTCCTCGAGCGGCGGCACGCGCCCGAGCAGCTCGGAGAGCGAGACCACGCGCCGCCGCGCGTCCTCCAGATCGCGCTGCGCGAGCTTCTCCACCGGGATGCGCAAGGCCTCGATCATGCACGCCGGGTCGAAATCGATGAGCAGCGTGCCCTGGAAGAAAAGCGTCTCGCCGTCGAATACGCCCCCGGTGCCACACAGCTTGCGCCCGTTCGCCTCGATGTCGTTGCGCGGGCGGAACTCCGCCGGCACGCCCAGGCGCTGAAGGCCCCCGGCGGCGGCGGTGCAAATGCGCGCAGCCGCCACCGCGAGATCGGCGCCAAGCCTGCGCCGCTCGAGCACCAGCTCCCAGCCGATCTGGCCTTCGTCCAGATACAGGCCGCCGCCGCCGGTGATGCGCCGGCCCACTTCGATTCCCTGGCGCGCACAGTAATCGAGCCGCACTTCATGCGACAGCATCTGGTGCAGCCCGATCAGGGCGCAGGGGCGAAACCGCAGGAAGCGGATCGTTTCGGGGCATTTCCCGGCGTTGCGGGCTTCGATCAGCGCCTGGTCGAAGGCGACGTTTTCCCGACCCGTCCGGATGCCTGTGTCGATCACGCGCACCGTACGGCGCGTCGCGAGCGGCTGTGTGATGAGCGACGCCATGCAGCTTCCCGTTTGAATCTATCATAGCGGGCAGCCCGCGCATGATCGCGCGGCGGCACCGCCATGGACTTCCTGCCGATCTTCCTCGATATCCGCGAGCAGCCTTGCCTGGTAGTGGGCGGCGGCGAGGTGGCGGCACGCAAGTGCGCGCTGCTGCTGCGTGCGGGCGCGCGCGTGACGGTGCTCGCGCCGGCGTTGACCTCCGCCTTCGATGCCTGGCTCGCGGAAGGCAGGATTGCGCACCGGGCCGGTAATTTCCGTGACGAGGATGTCGCCACGCATGCGCTGGCGATCGCCGCCACCGACGACGAGGCGGTGAACCGTGCGGTCGCCGCCGCCGCCAGGGTGCGGCGCATCCCGGTGAACGTGGCTGACCAGCCGGCGCTCTGCTCGTTCATCCTGCCGTCCATCGTCGACCGCGCGCCGGTGATCGTGGCGGTTTCCAGCAGCGGCGCCGCACCGGTACTGGCGCGCCTGCTGCGCGCACGCCTGGAGACGCTGATCCCGGCAGGCTACGGGCGGCTCGCCGCGCTGGCGGGGGCGTTTCGCGGCCAGGTGAAGGCGCGCTTCAAGCCGGCGGAGCGGCGGCGATTCTGGGAACGCGTGCTGCAGGGGCCGATCGCCGAGCAGGTGTTCAGCGGGCGCGATGCCGAAGCGCGCCAGGCCCTGCAGGCATCGCTCGACGACCCGCGTCTCTCGATCAGCGGCGGCGAGGTGTCGCTGGTGGGCGCGGGCCCCGGCGATCCCGACCTGCTGACGTTTCGCGCGCTGCGCCTCATGCAGCAGGCGGACGTGGTGGTCTACGACCGCCTCGTCTCGCGGCCGATACTCGACCTGGTGCGGTTGGAGGCCGAGCGCATCTACGCGGGCAAGGAGAGCGCCAGGCACGCGCTGCCGCAGGAGGACATCAATCACCTGCTGGTGCGCCTCACCAGGGAAGGCAAGCGCGTGGTACGCCTGAAGGGCGGCGATCCGTTCATCTTCGGCCGCGGCGGCGAGGAGATCGACACGCTCGCCGCCGAAGGCATTCCGTTCCAGGTGGTGCCGGGCATCACGGCCGCGTCGGGCTGCGCCTCCTATGCCGGGATTCCGCTCACGCACCGCGACTATGCGCAGTCGGTGGTGTTCGTCACCGGCCAGCTGCGGGACGGCAGCATAAACCTGAACTGGGCGGCGCTTGCGCAGGCACGCCAGACCATCGTCGTCTACATGGGCCTGCTCGGTATCGACGTCCTGTGCAAACAACTGGTCGCGCACGGACTGCCCGCGGCCACGCCGGCGGCGCTCATCCAGCAGGGCACGACGGCACAGCAGCGCGTGCTGGCCGGCGACCTCGCCAGCCTGCCGGAACTCGTGCGCCGGGGCGGGGTCAAGGCGCCGACGCTGATCATCGTCGGCGAGGTGGTGCGGCTGCGCGAGCGGCTGAAATGGTTCGAGCCGGCAGGCTGACGCGGCTTCACGGTAGAGTTTGGGTCCATGAATGAGGTCACGCCCGCGCAACTCGCCCCCTATGTGACATGGGGCGCATTCCTGCTGGCCTTCGTCTTTGGCGCGGTCGGCAACAAGACCAATTTCTGCACCATGGGCGCGGTGTCCGACTGGGTCAACATGGGCGATCTCAACCGCATGCGCATGTGGCTGCTCGCCATCGCGGTCGCGCTGCTGGGCTCAAGCGGGCTGCACCTCGCCGGCGTGGTGGACCTGTCGAAGTCCATCTACCAGGCGCCGAACTTCACCTGGCTCTCCTACGTCGTCGGCGGATTCCTGTTCGGTGTCGGCATGACCCTCGGCTCGGGCTGCGGCTCGAAGACGCTGATCCGCATCGGCGGCGGGAACCTCAAGTCCCTGGTGGTGTTCGTGTTCCTCGGCATCGCTGCGTACATGACGCTGCGAGGGCTGTTCGGCGCGTTCCGCGTCGCCGTGCTGGAGCCGGCCTCGGTCACGCTCGCTGCGGGGCAGGATCTGCCGTCGCTGCTGGCGGCCGCCACCGACTCGGCCAAGTCGACCTGGATCGCGGTCCTCGCCGCCGCGATCGGCGGCGCGCTAATTGCCTACGCCTACGCCAGCCGCGACTTCCGCTCCAACTTCGACTACACCCTGGGCGGCGTGGTCACCGGACTGGTGGTGGTGGGCGGCTGGGTCGTGAGCGGCAAGCTGGGCTACATTGCCGAGGATCCGCAGACGCTGCAGGAGGCCTTCGTCGCCACGAACACGGGGCGCATGGAGTCGTTTTCCTTCGTCTCGCCCATGGCCTTCACGCTCGAATACCTGATGCTGTGGACCGACAAGTCCAAGATCGTGACCTACGGCATTGCCTCGGCTTTGGGCGTGATCGCCGGTTCGGCGGCCTACGCGCTCGCGACGCGCAGCTTCCGCTGGGAGGGCTTTCGCGACGCGGAGGACACGGCGAACCACATTGTCGGCGGGCTGCTGATGGGTTTCGGCGGCATCACCGCGCTCGGCTGCACGGTTGGCCAGGCGATTACCGGGATCTCGACGCTCGCGCTTGGCTCGTTCCTGACCTTCGCCTCGATCGTCGCGGGCTCGGCTGCGGCGATGAAGGTGCAGTACTGGCGATTGACCAGGGAGGATCTCGACTAAGCCGCGCGGGGCTTGATCTGCATCAATCCGCGAGCCGCAGGCCGGCGGGAGGATAAAAAAATGTTCGAGTCGGCCAACCTCAAGCACCACGTCGACAAGGCGGTCTACAAGCGCGAGGCGGGGAAGCTGCGCCAGGCGCTGCTCGATGCGCAGTACGCCCTGAAGGAAAACGGCCGCTTTCCGGTCCTGATCCTGATCGCCGGCGTCGAGGGCGCGGGCAAGAGCGAGACCGTAAACCTGCTCAATGAGTGGATGGACCCGCGCCACATCCACACCAGCGCCTTCTTCGACCCTTCGGACGAGGAGCGGGAACGGCCCTCGCTGTGGCGCTTCTGGCGCGAGCTGCCGCCCAAGGGGAGGATCGGCATCTTCTTCGGCGCCTGGCACACCATGCCGATCCTGCATCGCGTCATGGGCGAGATCTCCGAAGGCGAATTCGCGCGCGAAATCGCCGAGATCCAGCGCTTCGAGAAAATGCTCAGCGACGAAGGCGTGCTGCTGCTCAAGTACTGGTTCCACCTGTCCAGGAGCCAGCAGCGCAAGCGCATCAAGGAACTGGCAAGCGATCCGAAAACGCGCTGGCGCGTGACCGACCGCGACTGGCAATACCTCAAGCTGTACAAGAAATTCGTCAAGGTCTGCGATCCGTTCCTGCGCAAGACCTCCACCGGCGAGGCGCCCTGGATCGTGGTGCCGGGCGCCGACGCGCGCCACCGCACGCTCACCGTGGGCCGGCACCTGCTCGCGGCGATGCGCGAGCGGCTCGAAGAGAAACCGCTCAAGCGCGTGCCCGACAAGAGCCCGCCGATGCCGGCGCCCACCGACCACCTGAACGTGCTGCGCGCGCTGCAACTCGACCAGCCGATGACCAAGGCGCAGTACGAAAAGGAGCTCGAGAAGTGGCAGGGGCGCCTCAACGTCGCGTCGCGCGCTGCGCGCTTCAAGTCGCTTTCGGTGGTCGTGGTCTTCGAGGGCAACGATGCCGCGGGCAAGGGCGGCGCGATCCGCCGCGTCACGAGCGCGCTGGACGCGCGCTGCTACACCAACGTGTCAATCGCGGCCCCGAGCGAGGAAGAACGGGCGCAGCCCTACCTGTGGCGCTTCTGGCGCCATCTGCCGAGAAACGGCCGCTTCACGTTCTTCGACCGCTCCTGGTACGGGCGAGTGCTGGTCGAACGCGTCGAGGGCTTCTGCAGCGAAGCGGACTGGCTGCGGGCCTACACCGAGATCAACGATTTCGAGGGCGCGATGCTGCGCCATGGCACGGTGGTGGTGAAATTCTGGCTGTCGGTGAGCAAGGAGGAGCAGTTCCGGCGCTTCAAGGCGCGCGAGAAAGTCAGCTTCAAGCGCTTCAAGATCACCGAAGAGGATTGGCGCAACCGCAAGAAGTGGGAAGCCTACGAGACCGCAGTCTGCGACATGGTCGACCGCACCTCGACTTCGCTTGCGCCGTGGACCCTGGTCGAAGCGAACAACAAGTACCACGCGCGCGTCAAGGTGCTGAAGACGCTCTGCCGCGCATTGGAAGCGGCGGTCGAGCAACGCGGCGGGAAAAAGAAGAAATAGCCGCGTTTCCGCCGCCGCCGTTCTGCTAGGCTTTCGGCATGGCGATCATGGCCCGCTGGATCCGTCTGCATCCGCCCGGCAAACCGGCGCTGCAGGCGGTCTGCACGGGTTTCGCGCGTGCGCAGGCGCCCGATGCGCCGCCCGCCGTGTTCTGGGCAGGCGGCGACGACCCGTGGCGCCTGCTCGCCATCGTCGCGCCGCTGAAGTTCCTGCCCGGGCGCGATACGCGCTGGCGCGCCTGGCTGCTCGCGCCCCTGGTCGCGACATACCGCCAGTGCGGGCTCAGCGCCTACACCGACGCCGATCGGATCTGCCTGAGCGGCCAGCCGATCAGCGGCGTCGGCGCGTCCAGGATCGGCGCCTGTGCGGTCGTGGTCGCGGATTTCGCCGCCTGGGGAGAGGACTTCATGGAGCGGCTGCGCTGCCGGGTCGAGGTGCAGTACGGCTGGCAGTTCGACCATTCCTGGCCCTCGGAGCGCGAGCGCGACGCCATCGCCGCGGCGCTGGTCGCCGAATCCGCGCATGCGGGCTAGCCGGCGGCGTCTGATCGGCCGCGCGCTTGCCGCCGCGGTCGCCGTGCAGATGGCCGGGCTGCGCGAACTGCTCGCCGCGGGCTCGGTCGAGAAGGGCATGCATCGGGTGCGCGGCGACGTGCGTGTCAACGGCGAGCCTGCCAAGGAAGGCATGGATGTCAAAGGCGGCGACGTCATCACGACGGGCGCCGGCAGCGAAGCGGTGTTCGTGATCGGCAAGGATGCGTTCCTCGTGCGCGCCAATTCCCGCGTCGAAGTGCAGGGCGTCGCCGGCGCGCTGCTCGCGTCGGGGCTGCGGGTCGCAACCGGCGCCGTGCTGTCGGTGTTTGCGCCCGGCGAACCCAAGCGCCTGATCACGCCGACCTCGAGCATCGGCATCCGCGGCACCGGCGCGTATGTCGAAGCGGCCGCGGATCGCACCTACGTCTGCATCTGCTATGGCGAGGCCGATCTTGCGTCCAGCATGGATCCGGCGGCGCGCGAGACCGTGCGCGCCCAGCACCACGACCAGCCGCGCTACATCATGGGATCGGGCGCGCCGCAGATGATCATGGGCGCGCCGATCGTCAACCACACCGATGCCGAGCTGACGCTGCTGGAGAACCTGGTCGGCCGCTGGCCGCCGTTTACGCCCTGGCCGGGCGACAGCGTCCCGCGGCAGGGCTACTGAGCCAGACGCGCCAGCTGCGGCCGCAGTTTGGCGAGCGTCGCCTCGAATCCGGCCAGGCGTGCGCGCTCCTGCTCTACGACCTTCTCTGGCGCGCGGTCGACGAACGAGGCATTGCCGAGCTTCGCGTTCGCCTTGACGATTTCGCCTTCTAAGCGCGCGATTTCCTTTGCTAGGCGATCGCGCTCGGCGGCCAGGTCAACTTCAATCTTCAGCTTGAGTTTGATGTCGCCAACGACTTTCAGTGGCGCATCCAGTTTGTTGAACTCATCCTCACTGACCTGAATCACTTCGGACAGCTTTGCCAGGGACTTGAGAGACAAGACCATCGGGGCAGCCAGCGGGCCGGCGCTGATCGCGGGAACGCGCAGCGAAGGCGAAATCTTCATCTCGCTGCGCTGATTCCGCGCTGCACTGACCAGTTCCTTGTGCATTGTGATTTCCCGTTCCGCCGCCTCGTCGAACTTCTCCGGCTGGCATTTGGGATACGGCGCGAGCATGATGGTTTCGCCCGTCTTGCCCGCGAGCGCTTTCACGTCCTGCCAGAGCTCTTCGGTGATAAACGGGATGAGCGGGTGCGCAAGGCGCAGTGAGGCTTCCAGCACGCGCACCAGCGTCCGGCGCGTGCCTCGCTGCTGCGCCTCATTGCCTTTCGCCAGCTGTTCCTTGGCGATTTCCAGGTACCAGTCGCAATACTCGTCCCAGACGAAGCGGTAGACGGCGCCGGCGACGTTGTCGAAGCGGTACTCGGCGAAGCCGGTCTCGACCTCGGCCTCGGTGCGCTGCAGTGTGCTGACGATCCACTTGTCCCAGGTGGAGAGCTCGACCGGCGCTGTCTCGTCCAGCCCGCAGTCCTTGCCCTCGACATTCATCAGCACGAAACGCGTCGCGTTCCAGAGCTTATTGCAGAAATTGCGGTAGCCCTCGCAGCGGCCGAGGTCGAAGTTGAGCGTGATCGAGAAGCTCGCGAGCGAGGCGAACGTGAAGCGCAGCGCATCTGCGCCGAAGGCCGGGATGCCGTTCGGGAAATGACTCTTGACGTACTTCTCGACCTTGGTCTGCTGGTCGGCCTTGAGCAGGCCGGCGGTGGATTTTTTCATCAGTGAAGCGACATCGATGCCGTCGATAAGATCGATCGGGTCGAGGGTGTTGCCCTTCGACTTGGACATCTTCTGACCCTCGGCGTCGCGCACGATGGCATTGATGTAGACATCGCGGAAGGGCACCTTCCCGGTGAAATGCAGACTCGCCATGATCATGCGGGCGACCCAGAAAAAGATGATGTCGTTGCCGGTGATGAGCACCGAGGAGGGCAGGTAGCGCTCCAGGTCGGGCGTCTTTTCCGGCCAGCCGAGCGAGCTGAACGGCACCAGCTGCGACGAGAACCAGGTATCGAAAACATCCGGATCGCGCGTCAACGGGCTTTTTGGTTTGTATTTCTGAAGAATTTCCTGCTCGGATCGGCCTACGTAAACATTGCCGTCCTTGTCGTACCACGCGGGAATCTGGTGGCCCCACCAGAGCTGGCGCGAGATGGTCCAGTCCTGGATATGCTCCAGCCAGTGGTTGTAGGTCGCCGTCCAGTGCTCGGGGATGAACCTCACCTCCCCGCTGGCGACGGCCTCAAGGCCTCGCTTGGCGAGGCCCTCCATCTTCACAAACCACTGGTCAGTGAGCATGGGCTCGACCACCACGCCGCTGCGGCCGGATTTCGGTAGCACCATCTTGTGCTTCTCGGCGTTGACGAGAAACTTCTCGTGCTCGAGCTGGGCCACCACGGCCTTGCGCGCGACGTAGCGGTCCATGCCCTGGAACTGCTTCGGGCCGTTGTCGTTGATCTTCGCGTCCAGCGTGAAGACCACGATCAGCGGCAGCTTGTGACGCAGCGCCGCGCCGTAGTCGTTGAAGTCGTGCGCGCCCGTGATCTTCACGCAGCCGGTGCCGAAATCGCGTTCGACCATGGTGTCGGCGACGATCGGAATGTTGCGGTCGCACAGCGGCAGGATCACGTGCTTGCCGATGAGGTGCCGGTAGCGCTCGTCCTCCGGGTGCACGGCGACCGCGCCGTCGGCGAGCATGGTCTCCGGGCGCGTGGTGGCGATCGTCATGCCGCGCAACGTGACCGGCTTGCCGTCCTTGTCATGCGATTGCTGCGGGCCGTCGACGAACGGGTAGAGGATCTGCCACATCGTGCCGACGGTTTCCTCGTTGTCGACTTCCAGGTCCGAGACGGCCGTGCCGAGCACCGGGTCCCAGTTGACAAGGCGCTTGCCGCGGTAGATCAATCCTTCTTCGTGCCAGCGCACGAAAACCTCGGTGACCGCGCGCGACAGCTTCGCGTCCATGGTGAAGTAGCCGGCGTTCTGTCCCTCGGTGTCGGCATAGCTCCAGTTGGCCGAGGTGCCGAGGCGGCGCATTTGCCGCGTGATCGTCGAGCCGGACTCGTGCTTCCAGTCCCAGACGCGCTGGATGAAGGCCTCGCGGCCCATGGCGCGCTTTTGCTTGCCTTCATCCTCGATCTGGCGCGTGACGAGAATCTCGGTGGCGATGCCGGCGTGGTCGGTGCCGACCACCCAGTTGGCGTCGTCGCCGCGCATGCGGTGGTAGCGGATCAGCGCGTCCATCAGCGTCTGCTGGAATGCGTGCCCCATGTGCAGCGTACCGGTGACGTTCGGCGGCGGAAGCTGGATGCAGTAGGCGGGCGCTTTCGCGTCCGCACGTTGGGCGAACCAGCCCGCAGATTCCCAGCGCGCGTACCAGCGGCTCTCGACCGCCTTCGGATCGAAACTCTTGCCCAGAGCCATGGCTAGGGTTTGGGGTTCGCCTTGCGGGCGGCAAGGGCGTGCTCGACCGCCTCGCGCACCGAGCGGCGCAGTTGCTTTTCGAGTTCCGAACGCAGGCCGGCGATCTGCTTGTTGAGTTCGGGGATCAGGCGCACCACCAGCACCCGTTCGATGTCGGTCGCCAGCGCCTCATCGCGCGCCGCTTCGGCGGCCGCCTTGGCCGGGTCCGCCTCGACGATCTCGGTCAGCAGCGGCACTTCCTCGACCGCGCGCTGCGTGTCCTCCTGCGCGCGCTTCATCAACGCGTCGACACGCGCGAACAGCGCGTTCGGGTCCTTGCTCGCGTCGTCGCCGCTCATTCGGCCTTCGCGAGATCGTGGTTGCGGATCTCGTAGCCGCGGTCGCGGTAGAACTTGAAGCGCGTGCGCCCGGCCAGGCGCTCCTCGTCGTCGAGCGAGACGATCTCGAGCAGGCGCTCGTGGCGCTCGAAGAACGGCGGGCACTCGGCGGACAGGTTGAGCAGCACCTCGCAGGCGTGCGCGGGGACAGACTCGTCGCTCGCAATCAGCACCGGCGTTTCCGCCGCCAGAGCGTCGTGCGCGGCGCAGTGCGGGATGAAGGAAACCGCCTGGGCGGTCCACAGCATGCGGTCGATCCGCTGCGCCATCTCCGGCTGCGGCGCGTAAATCAGCACGCGCTTTTTCTGCTGCAGCGCCTTTCCGGCCAGCCGGCAGGCAACGTCGAGGCGGTCGCCCGCATTGAAGTAAAAATCGATCGAGGTCACCGCGTGCCGGGTCTATCTAGCGCCGGCCGGCCTTGCGCAACGCGAGGCGCACCAGCAGGGGTACGGGGCGCCCGGTCGAGCCCTTGTCGCGGCCGCTGCGCCAGGCAGTGCCGGCGACGTCAAGGTGCGCCCATTTGAGCTTCCCCGTGAAGCGCGCGAGGTAGCAGGCTGCGGTGATGCTGCCGGCCGGCCGGCCGCCAATGTTGGCCATGTCGGCGAAATTTGAGCGCAGCTGCTCCTGATAGTCCTCCCACAGCGGCATCTGCCAGGCGCGGTCCCAGGCATCGTCGCCGGCCGCGAGGATCTCGTCGGCGAGCTTCTGGTCGTTGGCGAACAGGCCCGTGGCGACGTGGCCGAGCGCGATCACGCAGGCGCCGGTGAGCGTGGCGATATCCACCACCGCCTCTGGCGCGAAGCGCTCCGAGTAGCTCAGGGCGTCGCAAAGGATGAGCCTGCCCTCGGCGTCGGTGTTCAGAATCTCGACCGTCTGCCCCGACATCGAGGTGACGATGTCCCCCGGCCGCGTGGCGGCGCCGTCGGGCATGTTCTCGCAGGTCGGCACCACGCCGATCACGTTGACCGGCGCGCGCATGCCGGCGAGCGCACGGATGGCGCCCAGGACGCTGCCAGCGCCCGACATATCGAACTTCATTTCGTCCATTTCCGCGCCCGGCTTGAGCGAAATGCCGCCGGTGTCGAAGGTGATGCCCTTGCCGACCAGCACGAGCGGTTTTTTCGACTTCGCCGCACCGGCATAGCGCAGCACGATCAGCTTGGGCGGCTGGCGCGAACCAGCCGTCACTGCGAGCAGCGCGCCCATGCCCAGACGCTCCATGTCCTTGCGCTCAAGTACCTCGATGCCGAGCCTGAACTGCTTGGCCAGCTTGCGCGCTTCGTCGGCGAGGTAAGAAGGGGTGCAGATATTCGGCGGCAGGTTACCCAGCGTGCGGGCGAGATCGGTGCCATCGGCCGTGGCTACCGCCTCCTTCAACGCGGCTTGCGCCTGCAGCGTCACCGGCGCGCCGGCAAAGGCGAGGGTGACCGACTCGAGCGCGGGCGCGGGCGCTTTCTTCTGCGTCTTGAGCTGGTCGAAGGCGTAAAACGACTCGCGCAACGCGAGCACGGTCATCCGGACCGCCCACGGCAGGCCGCGGCCGCCGACCGCCAGGTCGGCGATCGGGAGCACGGCGTCCTTCGCGCCCAGATTCTTCAGCGCCGCCGCCAGGCCGCGCAGCGTTTCACGAAACGCGGCGATGTCGTACTTCGATCGGTCGCCGAGCCTGAGCAGCAGCACGCGTTCGGCCGCGATGCCGGCGACGCGATGCAGCAGCAGGGTCGAGCCCGCCTTGCCGGCCAAGTCGCCGCTGGCGAGCGCGCGCCGCAGGGCGCCGGCGGCGGCTTTGTCGGATTGTTGCGCGGTGCGCGCGAGATTGGCGCCGCCCTGTACGCCGAGCACCAGACAGCCGGCCGCGGCCTTGGCGGGCGCCAGCGTTCGTATGCTAAATTTCAATGGTTTCTCCTATGAATTCCGCCGCAAGTATCGCATGATCTTTCACCGCACGCTGCTGCGGGAATTCGCCAATCTAGC
>Ga0315910_10000368_pt1 | contig 45976 bp, 42 predicted proteins | sample EdamamesoilMG_FD_204470 | JGI IMG/M metagenome (GOLD analysis project Ga0315910, IMG submission 204470) | Garden soil microbial communities collected in Santa Monica, California, United States - Edamame soil | ecosystem: Environmental > Terrestrial > Soil > Garden | place: USA: California...
ACCAGACCAAGACGCGAAGAGAGAGCGTATCCGGCCATACGTGACCGATGAGCAACGCTGGGATGGTGGACGGGAACGGTGTCATACAAGGTCAGAACTCATCTGTCGCGGCACTAGAGCAGGATGTCGATCACGGTCTTCCCGACCCGCAGGAGCACCGGGAGCAGATCCTCGGTGACCCAGCGGAGGAATTTCTCGTTGGAGGCGACCTGCATCGAGCGGGTACGCAGCGCACGGCGCAGGTCACCCAACTGCAGGTACTTCACCATCTTGTCGTTGGGCAGCTCCCCGAGCGATTTGTCGCCGCGCAACGCTTCCCGCTTCGCGTTGATCGCCGTGATCGCGGCCTCGATCTTGTCCTCGCTCAAGCGATCGATGATCGCTTCCACGTTCGACTTGATCTGCCCGTACTCCTTGGATTTGAGGAAGTCGGAGAAATCCGACGGATCGTCGCGGTCGTCGAGCTTGTCGTGGAGGAGGGCACCGAGATGCAGGAGGTCATCCACGGTTTCTACGGGGCTGCTCATGGTGTCTCTCCTTTTTCACCGATCTTGGATTGCTCGAGCGCTTGCTCTGCGATGTCCTGCAGGGTGGCCTCGACTTGGGCACAGACCACGGCATTGGCCTGCGGATCTTCCAAGCACCGCTGCTGCGCCGCGATGGCATCTCCAGCGTCTTCGCTGAGCTCGCGGAACGCCTGCCGCGTGGGCGCCTCGACATAGACGCAACATCCCGACGCGCCGATGCCCACGAGCACGGCCAATGCGTGTCCCCTGATCTCGTTTGCCACTGACCTGCCCACGTGTCTTCCCCCCGGAATGGAACCAGCCTGGCATGCCCCGTGCGGGCCGTCCATCGACCGTTGAGGGCTCACGCCGATCTTGTCGTTCGCAGGCTATTCTATGCAAATGACGTCCGATCGCCCCGCCGTGGCCCTCATCGCTCATGACCAGAAAAAGGACGACTTGATCGATTTCGTGCGCCGCTACGCGCAGACGCTGCGGCAGTTTCCGCTCGTCGCAACCGGGACAACCGGCCAACGGATCATCGACATCGTGGGCCTTTCCGTCCAGCGCGTGCAGTCGGGGCCGCTCGGGGGTGATCAGCAGATCGGCGGCATGGTTGCCGAGGGCAAGATCCGGGCGGTGATCTTCTTTCGGGATCCCCTCACCGCTCAACCGCACGAGCCCGATGTGTCGGCCCTCATGCGGATCTGCGATGTGCACAACGTCCCGCTCGTGACGAACCTGGCGTCGGCGGAGGCGCTCATGCTGTGGCTCGTCCAGGCGTCGACCCGCGCGGGTGGGTGACGCGCGGGTCGGGAGCCTCGGCGCGGGGTTCGATTGCGATCGTCGGGAAACGGTCCTGTCAACCGTTCGTGTCCGTCGGGCACAGGCCCAGCACCCGTGCTCGCAATGGGGAGCGTGGGTACCGGGCTGCGAACGCGGCGGCTTCCGTGCGCGCGGCCGCATGCTGGCCCACGTGGCAAAGCGCAGCGACGGTGAGGAACGTTCGGTCGGGGGCGAGTTCGCCGGACGGAAACTCTTGTGCGTGCTGACGCGCGAGGCGGAGCGCGGCGTTGGGTTGGCCATCACGCAGCGCCGACCGTGCTCGGCTCAGCAGCGCCGCTTCGGCAACGATGGTCGAAGGGACGACCGTGGGGCGTTCGGCGCGAGCGATACGCTGGGTCGTGCGCGACGCCCGGGGGGGACGATGCAACGCTTGGCTCGAGGCCGTGATCCGTGCGGTCTCTTTCACGGCGCCCGCCTGCTGGGCGAGCCACTCGAAGCGATGAAATCGAACCGGGGGCAGGGCCCTTGGAACCACACCTCGCGGATGGCGGGCCACGGACTCCCGCGGCGAGCTCTCGGAGGCGCCTTCGTAGGACGCGGAGTAGAGGGCCTTCGCCGTCGTGCTGAACGGAAGGGCTGCGCGGTCGGGTGGGAGCAGCAGGCCGAGCAGCAGACCCGCCGCCGCGAGCCCCAAGGTTCCCAGGAGCCATGCGGCCATGCGCGTGCGTGGCCGCGCTGTGGGCTGCAAGTCCGGAGCCGCCGTGCTCTCCTCGTCGGGCTCATGCTCGAGGGACGGGCCCTCGACTTCGTCCAGCGATGATTCGAACGCGGTGACACGGCGCTCGATCGCGGCCCAGCTCCGTTCGGCGCGCCCGCGCTGCTTCTTCAGCTCCGCTTGATACGCCGCGACGATGCGCAGTGCATTTGGGCCGAGCTCATCGCTCATCGGAGCACTCCCGTTTCTGTCGCGCCTCCATGCGTTCCGCGGCGCGATCGAACGATTTCCGCGCGGCGCGAATGCGGGCGTAGATCGTGTTCACGTTGATCTGCAAGACCTCCGCGATCTCGGGGGCGGTCATCCCCTCGAGCTCGGCGAGGATGAACACCTCGCGTTTTTGCTCGTCCAGGCTATCGAGCAATTGCCGCATGACTTGTATCGCAGCAACGCGGCCAAATTCGTTACGCGAAGTGTGTTGGTCCGGATTTGGTAGGACTTGGAGGTGGCGGGTACCGCGACGTGTGCCTCTGCGGTACTCGCTCGCAACCCTCCGAGAGATCCCGTAGAGCCAGCTGCGGATCGACGTGCGGCCGTCGAACACGGCGAGCTTGCGGTGCACGACGACGAAGACATCCTGCAACGCGTCCTCCACGAAGCTGGTGTCGACGCCTTGGTGGAAGAGGCAACGCCACACGAAATCTCGATGCTCTCGGTAGATCACCGAGAGCTCAGCCAGTTGGGCCTTTGGCTCAGCGGGCCCCGGCCGGGACGAACCTTCTTCCACGCCTCTCATAATGGAGCAGGTTCATGCGAATCCATCACGGAAAACTGAACTCGAGACCGGCGAGACCATACGCGCCGACGACGCTGGCGCGGTGAACGAGGCCGACGCCCTCGATCTCGAAGCCCGGTCTTGTGATCGGCACGACGAAATCGACTTGAAGCCAGAGGCCGACGCGCGGAACGGGGCGAAAGACCACCCCGGCGTCGAGGATGGCGGCGAGCCATAGCAGGCGCCCCGTCATCGACTCGTCGACGGCTTCGCCTCGGCCGACCATCATCCCGATCTCCGGCCCTGCGCACAGCGGGAACTCCACGCGCCGCACCCGCGGCGAGTAGCAAGCGTGGACGAGAAAGGCCCACTGACCCACCTGTCCGGTGGCGTCCTCCGCCTCGGCTCGCCGCGCGAAAAAGTATCGCGCCAGAATCTCGGTGCGGAATCGACGCCGCTGTAGCCCCAAACCCACGCCCACCGCCGGCGCCACCGAGGGGAGGGTGCCTGCGGAAAAGCCGCCGGAAAGCCGAACGAAGCCGAGCACCGTGTACGTGCGCTCGACGGGGGACGCGGGTGCGGGTGCGGGTGCTGCGGGCGGCGGCTTTGCAGGCGGAAGCTCGGGCGCCGGCGGGGCGCTCGGTGACAACGCGATCGAGATCACCACCGCGGCCGCGTCGGTCAGAGCCTCGCACGATTCACCGTTGAGCTCACGCGCCTCGGTGCCGTCGGCCGTGGTGAGGGTGAGTTCGAGCTTCCACTCCGGTTCCCCCGGTTCGACGACGCCGTTCGCAATGAAAACGCTGTCCTCGAGGCTCTCGAGCGGAGCCTCCATGAGGGCGGCCACCCGTTGCCGCACCTGCGCGACTTGGGGGCACGACGATGGGGCCGTCCACTCGATCTGCGGGGCACCCACGACCAGCGCGGCGAACATCGAGGCGATGGGGAGCGTGCCGGTTCCCACGAACATGCAGCTTCGACCAAGCATAAACCCCGGCGTCGCACGAATGTTGCCGTTTCGTCCGTTTCTGGTCCAACCGTCATCTTCCGTCGGCGGCCGTTTTGGCGTACTGCGATGCTGTCTTTCGAGAAGGAGCGAGTTGGCGATGACGCTTTCCAAGAAAATTTCGGCGGAGTTGGTCGGGACCTTCTGGTTGGTCTTCGGCGGGTGCGGGAGTGCGGTTTTGGCCGCTGCCTTTCCCGAGGTCGGGATCGGACTCGTTGGCGTTTCGTTCGCGTTTGGTCTGACGGTGATGACGATGGCGTATGCCATCGGTCACGTCTCGGGATGCCATCTCAATCCGGCCGTGACGATCGGCCTCATCGCAGGGGGACGGCATCCCGCCAACGAAGCGTGGCCCTACATCGTTGCGCAGGTGGTCGGCGGAACGCTCGGCGCGGCGGTGCTCTACGCGATCGCGAGCGGCAACCCCTCGTTCGCGATCGGCTCTGGCGCTGGTGCCTTTGCGACGAACGGATACGGCGCGATGTCTCCGGGTGGATACTCGCTCGTGGCCGCAATGATCGCCGAGTTCGTGCTCACGGCGGTGTTCTTGTTCATCATCATGGGCTCGACGGATCGCCGCGCACCGGCTGGGTTCGCGCCCATCGCCATCGGTCTTGGGCTCACGCTGATCCACCTCATCGGGATCCCCGTCACGAATCTCTCCGTGAATCCTGCGCGTAGCACGGGACCGGCGCTGTTCGTGGGAGGGGCGGCGTTGGCCCAACTCTGGATGTTCTGGGTGCTGCCGATCGCAGGCGCGATCGCAGGCGCGCTCACGTACCGCTTCGTGGCGACCGAGGAGACTTAGTGCTGGCGTCCGGGTCCGGCAGAGGTCGCCGCTGACCTGCGACCTCTGCACGGCTGCTCAAGCGCGGGCCGGTCACGCGCGGGCAGCCCACGCGCGGGCAGCCCGCGCGCGGGCAGCCCACGCGCGGGCAGCCCACGCGCAGGCCGGTCACGCGCGGGCGCGTGGCCGCGATGCGTTTCGACCGGCGTGTTTGCCGTTGCGCCCGGTGGACGCGTCGCCCTCCTCGCCTTCGGCGGCCGAATCACTGTCCTGCTCGGCGTCCGGATCGGAGGATTTGGCCAGCGTCGGAGCCGCGGTCGCCGTTCCGCCGCCACCCCGGATGCCGTTCTTCTGGAGGATGTCGGCCTCGATGCGCTGCGCGACTTCGGGATGGTCTCGCAAAAAGACCTTCGCGTTCTCGCGGCCCTGACCGATGCGCTCGTTCTTGTACGAGAGCCACGCTCCGGACTTGTCGATCACGTTGGCCTCGACGCCCAAGTCGACGAGCATACCCGTGCGACTCACACCCTCCCCGTACGAGATGTCGAACTCGATCTCGCGGAAAGGAGGCGCCAGCTTGTTCTTGACGACTTTGACACGTGTGCGATTGCCGACGACTTGCTCCGCCGCTTTGATCGCGCCGATCCGGCGGATGTCGAGCCGCATGGACGCATAGAACTTGAGCGCGTTGCCGCCGGTGGTGGTCTCCGGGCTCCCGAACATGACCCCGATCTTCATGCGCAGCTGATTGATGAAGATGACGATCGTGCGGCTGCGAGAGATCGATCCGGTCAGCTTGCGAAGGGCTTGGCTCATCAAGCGCGCCTGCAAGCCGACGTGCGAGTCTCCCATCTCACCCTCGAGCTCGGCTTTGGGGGTGAGCGCGGCGACCGAGTCTACGACGATGATGTCGACGGCCCCGGAGCGCACGAGCATGTCGCAGATCTCGAGCGCTTGCTCTCCATAGTCAGGCTGCGAAACGAGCAAGTCGTCCGTACGAACCCCGATCTTGCGCGCATAGGTGACGTCGAGCGCGTGCTCGGCATCGATGAAGGCGCAGACACCTCCGAGCTTTTGCGCCTCGCCGACGGCGTGGAGCGCCAGCGTGGTCTTGCCCGAGGACTCCGGGCCATAGATCTCCACGATACGCCCGCGGGGAAACCCACCGATCCCGGTGGCGAGATCGAGGCCGAGGCAGCCGGTGGGCACGACCTGAACTTCGCCGGCCGGAAGGGTTCCGTCCGCCGAGAGGCGCATGATCGAGCCCTTGCCGAACTGCTTCTCGATGGTGGCCAGCGCAAGACCGATGGCCGCGTCGCGTTGTTCCTTCGGATTCTGCTTTGGATTTGGCGGTTGATTCGCAGACATGAGTGCTCTCGGCGGTTGCCCTTGCGGACTCGAGGAGTGAGGCCAAGGAGTGTGAGGCCCAAGGAGAGGGCCCAAAGGAGCTTAGGAATCTTGCTCGGTAATGGCGGCTAGACCGCGACCGACGAGGCGATCCCAGACGAGCTTGAGTGCCCACTGCTCGGTCGACCGCTGCACAGTGCCACGATCGCCGCGCAAATGAAGCTCGAGGTGGACCTCTCCATGCGCGTCCGAAACCGCGAGATGGACCGTTCCGACCGGCTTTGCGGCGGAACCACCCGTGGGGCCCGCGATTCCCGTGACGGCCACGGAGAGATCGGCTCCTGTCGCTGCTCGCGCGCCGCGGGCCATCGCGCGCGCGACGGGCTCGGACACGGCCCCGTGCTCGTCGAGGAGATCTGCGGAGACCCCGAGCAGGGAGATCTTCACCGCGTTGTCGTAGGCGATGATCCCCCCGAGGAAGGCTGCCGATGCATTGGGGACTGCGGCGAGCGATTGCCCGATGCCGCCCCCCGTGCACGACTCTGCCGTGCAAAGGCGAAGACCCGCGCGCGTGAGCGCCGCGAGGACGCGCGCTCCCAGGCCCGCCGAGCCGATGCCATAAAGCGCGGGACCGATGGCTTCGTAGAGCTCTGGATCGAGCGCGCGGAGATCATCCGCGGAAGCCTGCTCGCCCGAAGGCCCAGGTGTTGCCTCGAGGATGATCTGCACTTGAGGTGTCGTCGCCCGGTAGTGGACGAACAACGCTGCGAGTGCAGGTGAGCGCGCGGAGATCCGAGCGAGCGCCGGGACGAGGCTCTCGGCGAGGGAAGACTCCCCGCGTCCGAGCGTGCGGTAGATCCTCCTTGGGATCGGCGCTCGGCCGTAGCGGGCTTGGAGCTCGGGCTCGACCTCGCCGGTCATCATGGTGATGAGCTCGCGCGGGACCCCGGGCATGACGTAGCAGCGGCAGCGGCCGAGCTGGAGCGCGAACCCTTCTGCGGTGCCCACGGGGTTGGCCAAGATCGCGGCACCTTCCGGGAAGTCGGCTTGCTTTGCGTTGAGGGCGGCCATGGGTCTGCCCCACGTCCGAAACTTGTCCTCGAGGCGGGCCAGTGCCGCGGGATCTCGAACGAGCGGCAGCCGCGCCGCATCCGCGATGGCCTGGGACGTGAGGTCATCGCTCGTCGGACCGAGGCCACCGCTGACCCAGCAGACCTCGACAGCGGGTGAAATACTTGCAAGCGCAGCCACGATTTCTGGGATTCGATCCCGGACGACTCGAGTCTCGACGACGGTGATGCCCAGCGCGCGTGCGCGATCCGCCAAGAAGGCGGCGTTGGTGTTGACGACGTCTCCGGCCAGCAATTCGTCCCCGACGTTGAGGATTGCGGCCGTGACGTTCGAGGGCGTGGCAGGGGGAAGCATGCGCGACGAGGCCTACGGGAAGGGACCATGCCTGGATACTGAGCAAATGTCAAGGCATCGACCGTGCCGGCTCGGGCCACGCGCCGAACCCTTGGAGCGCATCGCGGGGTCGGATACGATAGGGGTGAGGTGCGGATCCGCTACGCGGCCAAGACCGACGTCGGCATGAAGAGGACTCACAACGAGGACTACTTCGCGCTGATCGAGGACGAACAACTGTTCATGGTCGCCGATGGCATGGGCGGTCACGCGTCTGGCGAAGTTGCGAGCAAATTGGCTGCCGAGGTGATCGGGGAATTCTACCGACACTCGAAAGACCAAGACGCGACTTGGCCTTACCGCTACGACCACAACCTGTCTTACGTGGAGAACCGGATGATTGCGTCCATCCGGCTGGCGAACGCCAAGATCCACGAATCGGCGTCCAGAAACCCCCATCTGCGCGGGATGGGCACGACCATCGTCGCGTTCATCGTGAAGGGAGACATCGCCTTCGTGGCGCACGTGGGTGACTCACGGTGCTACCGCGTGCGCAACGGTGCAATCCACCAGCTCACGCGCGATCACTCGTTGCTCGAGGACTACAAAGAAGCACGCCCGGACATGACCGAAGAGGAGGCGCGCAACTTCCCGCACAAGAACGTGATCACCCGGGCGCTCGGGATGCGAGACAACGTCGTCGTCGACATCTCCCGCGTCGATCTCAAGACCGGCGATCGCTTCGTCCTCTGCTCCGACGGCCTCTCGGGGATGCTCTCGGATCCGCAGATCCACGACATCCTCAAGAGCCACGAGGATCTCGAGAAAGCGGTGGCCGAGCTCATCGATCAGGCGAACGAAGCCGGCGGCACCGACAACATCACCGCGATGGTCGTGGAGTGTCAGTTCTAAGCCTGCAAGTCGACATCGCGGCGGGCGGCAGCTTCTTGTTCTCTTCGGTCAGCCACGTCGATGTGCTCGGCATCTTCGTGCGGACCCAAGGGGTCTACCCGGTGGGGACGCACCTACGCCTGCGTTTTGCGCCGCCGCCGGGTGTGGGCAGCTCCGCCGAGCCGTTCGATCTCGAGGGCCAGGTGATGTGGGTCGCGGGTGAGGCTGGAACCGGGATGGGCGTCCAGCTCTTCACGGTCGACGCGGCCCGTCGGGCGCACCTCGTCGAGATGCTCGGGGCGATCGCCTACTTCAACTGAGGACGAGGTCGAGCGCGGCCCGAACCGTCGCCGGCCACTCGACGCGCAGCCCCGGCGGAGGGGTCAGCGGGCGCCCCGTCGTGGGGGCGACGATCGCTTGCCGGAACCCTAGGCGCGCGGCCTCGGCGAGGCGCGTCTCGACGCGGTTCGCCTGGCGGAGCTCCCCCGTCAGCCCGACCTCGCCGATGGCGACGAGATCGGACGGCAGCGCACGGCGCAGGTGGCTCGAGGCGACGGCGAGCAGGACCGCGAGATCGGCCGAGGGTTCCGACAAACGAATGCCGCCCGCGACGTTCACGAACACGTCCTGATCGAGCACGAACAGATCGCCGTGGCGATCGAGCACGGCGAGCAGCATGGCGAGGCGGTTCGGATCGGCCCCCACGCAGTTGCGCCTGGGGCTACCTCCACCGCTGTGGGAGAGCAACGCTTGGATCTCGAGCAGCAGCGGGCGCGTGCCCTGGAGACTCACGGTGATGCAGGAACCGGGGGCACCGGCGGGCCGCTGCGCGAGAAAGGCCTCGGACGGGTTGTCGATCGGGCGCAGACCTCCTGTGCCCATCTCGAACACTCCGAGCTCGAGCGTGCTGCCAAAGCGATTCTTGTTGGCGCGGAGCAGCCGCGTGGAGCGGTCGTCGTCGCCCTCGAACGAGAGCACCGCGTCCACCATGTGCTCGAGCACCCGCGGCCCCGCGAGCTGACCATCCTTGGTGACGTGGCCGACGATCACGACCGGGACGTCGTGCTGCTTGGCGAAGCTGATGAGCTGCGCACAGACGGCGCGGATCTGGCTCACGTTGCCCGGGAGGCCCTCGTGTTCGGTGCTGTAGACCGTCTGGATCGAGTCGACGACCAGCAGCGCGAGCTCGCCGGCGATCGCGAGATCTCGGGCGGCCTCGAGCAGGGTCTCGGTGCGGGTCTCCGCGAGCAGCAAGAGCCTGGGCTCTGCGGCGCCAAGGCGCGACGCTCGGCCGGCGATCTGCCCGACCGACTCTTCGCCGCTTCCGTAGAGCACGGAGCGGGAGGGGCTATGGCGGGCGACCGACGCGGAGATCTGCAAGAGCAGGGTCGACTTCCCGATCCCAGGCGCGCCGTGCATGAGGACGACGCTGCCGCCGACGAAACCGCCTCCGAGGACGCGATCCACTTCTCCGATGAAGGTGCTCGTCCGCGGCGCTTCCTCACCCACATCGGGGACGGCGACGGCTTGGGCTGCGTTCTTGAGGCCCAAGACCACTCGGCTGTCCGAGCGCGTCTCGCTCGAACGTTCCTCGACCGTGTTCCACGCACCGCACGAGGGGCACTTGCCGAACCATCCAGAGTGCTCCGCCCCGCAGTCTGTGCAAACCCAGGACGACGACGAGCGCTTGGCCATGGTGATTTTCTGTGGCTAGAAGCGGATACCGAGCTGCGCCTGGACCGACTGCACCGCGCGTGCGTCCTCGGTGGGCTCATCCGTCCGGACGCGGTCGAACGCACCGAGCGGAAACAGGACTCCGTATTGGACCTGGAAGAAGATCGGCTCGCGCGTGTCGTGATAGCGCAGCGCGCCATCGATCTCGACGCCGTAGCTGTACTTGTTGCCGAGGGTGGACTGCGGCCGCGCAGCGATGGCGTAGTTCACGTCCGCGCGCGCGCTGAACTGGTTGAAGAAGTAGAACGCCGCCCAGGGCTTGAAGTACGCCGCGTTCGAGATCGTGCCGAGCAGCTCGCGGAACAGCAGGAGATCGACCGTGTACGCGGGATTGAAGCGGAAGTTGTTGATCGCGCTGTTGTCGTTCTCGTTGAGCGGGCTCAGGGCGTTCCCGTCCATGGGGAACGCCGTGTCGCCCATCGCGAAGCCTTGGTCGAGCCCGATATGGAAGCGATCGTCGAAGAACCCGTACTTGAACTCGAGCGCGTAGCCGAAGTTTGCGACCGTCTTCCGGCTGAGATCCTCGGAGGTGAGGGAGTTGAAGTAGTCTTCTTCTCCGCCGGGGGTCGGCACGTCGTCGACGTCGCGGACGCGGAAAACGCCGAAGTTTCCGGCGGCCTCGAGCTCGATCCGGAGCGTCCGCCAGGAGAGGCGGAACCAGAGGTCGGGCGAGACGATGAACGCGCGCCGGTGAACGAGGACGTTGGCGTACTCGTAGAGATTGTCGTACGTGGCGCCGTAGGCCGCGTCGACGTCTTGATACCGGAACCACGCCATGAACCCGTAGTTGAACACGGGCGTGCCGAGCGACACCTTGCGCCGCAACATGTCCGGATCGTCGCGGCGCTCGAGCGAGAGGCTCCACTGATAGAGGTTGTCGAACTTCTCGATCGAGAACTCTTGGCCGATCGTGCCGCCCGAGGCGTACTCGTCCCCGAGCAACTGGGCCGTCGTGGGGCCGCTCGCCGCCCAGTCCCAAGAGACGGCGACCGTGTGCGTCCGCCGGCGATCTTTGCCGAAGTCGAACGCCAAGCGCACGGAGTCGACGGAGTCACCGTAGTCGCTGTCGAGCTGACGGACGATGTCGCCTTGCTCGCCCCGTGAGTAGCCGTTGCCGCCGTTCGCGACGAGCCCCATGCCCCAGCTCCACGGCATGCGCCCGAACTGGACGTCGAGTCCGAAGCCGAAGTGGATGTGCCCCCAAGCTCGCTTGGCGATCACGCTGTCCCGCGCGGAGTTCTGACCGCGATGCGGCGAGATCTGGGTGCGTGAGAACAGATTGATCGGCGCCCAGGGATTGTCCGCGGCGTACGAGTCCGGACTGCTCCCGAGGACGATGTTGTCGAAGATGTCGATCTGCGTGTGGACCTTGACGCTGTCCGAGATGTGGAGCGTCGGCTCGAGGCGCAGCCGCATGTTGGCGCTGGCGAAGCCGTCGCGGCGCCTGCAACGGTTGTCTGCCCGAGACGCGGAGACGCCCGATTCGGTGAGCCGGTTGAAGCAGCTCGCGTCGTTGGGCCGGCCGAACTCGCGATCCTCCTCGGAAGCGCCCTCCGTCAGGCTGCTCTCGGGCGTCTCTGCGGGCGGTGCGAAGAACTTGAGCGGCCGTTCGTCCGTCGCGGAGGTGGTCGCGAGGCCGAGATCGAGGCGATGAAAATAGTCCGCGCGGATCCTCATGTAGCCGTCCAGCTCGAACAGCTGGACGCGGCGCCTGCGGGTCGGCTGGGCTGGGACGGGCTCGATGGGACGGAGGGCTTCTTTGTCCTCCGGGGCTTCCTCGGCCGGGCCTTCCTTCTTTTCCTTGTTCTCACCGCCGGGGGCGGGCGGCGGCGCGCCACCACCAAACCCACCCGGCTGGGCAGCTTGGGCGGGCAAGGCCAAGGTCAGACCGCTCGCGAGGGCCAGCGCGGTTCCTGTACGCGTGACCGCAAGCCGCGGCCACACGCCATCGAACGCGCCATGGGGTGAGCCAAGGAACGCGCCAAGGAGTGCGGAGGAGCAGCCGCCCTGCGGCCCCAAGGGACTCCGGTGCGGGGAGCTGGGCCTGTCTTTGCCGGTTTGGCGGCGCATTGAGGCGCGCCAAGCTAGCAGCGCGGATGCAGCGGCGTCAACCACGTCAGGGCTTTCGTGCCCGTGGAGAGCCTCGCAACGCCAGGCCGAGCCGCGCAGACTTTGGTACGCTCGCGCCGATGGCCGAAGACGCGGCGTGGCAGCCCGGGCAGCTCCTGTTCGTTGGCTTCGAGGGCACGCAACTCCCCGGGCCATTGCGCACGTGGCTTGCGGCCGGTCGAGTGGGGGGCGTCATTTTGTTCTCGCGGAACCTGCGGGATCCACACCAGGTTCGCGCGCTCGTGGAGGAGATCCGCCAGGCCGGGCCCGGGGCGACCCCCGTGACCGTGGCGATCGATCAAGAGGGGGGCCGGGTGCAACGTCTCAAGGCGCCGTGGACCGAGTGGCCGCCGATGCGCGACCTCGGCGAGCGCGGCGAGCTCGAGGACACGGCGCGCGTGGCTACGGCGATCGGGAAGGAACTTCGCGAACTCGGCATCGGTTTGGACTTCGCCCCCGTCGTGGACGTGGACACCAACCCCGAGAATCCCATCATCGGCGATCGAAGTTTCGCGCGCGCACCCCAGACCGTGGCCCGACATGCGCAGCGCTTCATCGATGCCTTGCAGACAGAGGGCGTCGCTGCGTGTGCCAAGCACTTCCCAGGGCACGGCGACACCGTGCTGGACAGTCATTTGGCGTTGCCGAGGCTCGAACACGATGCCGCGCGCCTGCGGGAGGTCGAGCTCGTACCCTTCGCCGCGGCCGTGGCCGCGGGCGTCGCGAGCATCATGACCGCACACGTGGTGTTCGAGGCGATCGATCGCCAGCGTCCCGCGACCCTCTCGCCCGACGTGATGGCGCTCTTGCGCGACGAGCTCGGCTACGACGGCCTCGTGTTCTCCGACGACCTCGAGATGAAAGCGGTCGCCGATCACTACAGCCCGTCCGCAATGGTCGCGGGGGCCCTCCAGGCGCGCGTGGACGCGTTGCTCGTCTGCCGCCATCTCGGTCTCGCGGAGGAAGTATTGCGACGGTTGGAACGCAGCCCCGATCGCTGGCTCGAACCAGCGCTGCTTCGCATGGCGCGTTTCAAGACCCGATTTCCTGGGCCACCGCTTTCGTCCGAGGTCGAAGGACCGCCCTACCCGGAGCATCGCGCGCTCGCCGAAGATCTGCGGCTGCGACGCTCGTAGCCCGCGGGTCCAAGCCACGACCCGACCTCTCCCAAGCGGCGCGGGAAGGGGTGGGCGCGGGCCGGATCTTGAAAAAGTGCTCGGTCCGGGTCATCACCTTCGTGCGTGTCCGAGTCCGATCTCCCGCAGCGCCCGTCCTCGCCCCCTGGTCGTGCCGATCGCCAGGACAACCGGCACGACACATTGAAGCTGCTGGCGCTCGAGCGCACCGACGACCAAAGCGGTGTCGACCTGACTTTGGGACCGGCTTCGGTCGCGGTCGAGGTCGCTGGGGCCACCGATATCGGTCGCGTGCGAGGCTCGAACCAAGACCAGTACTTGGTGGCCGGGCTCGAACGTTCGCTATGTGTCGAGGGCTCGTCGTTGCCGGCGGAGCCCGGGACGCGTTTGGGCGATCGACCCCAAGGACGCATTCTCATTGTCGCGGATGGGATCGGGGGCACGGGCGGTGGCGAGGTTGCGAGCGCGGTCGCGACCGATGCCATGGCGAACTACGCCGTGTCCGCAATGCCGTGGATCCTCTCGAATCCCGCGTGGGCACCCGAGGAGCTCGCGGCGGGGCTCCGGGGGGCGCTCGCGCAGGCGCAGGCGCGGATACGGCGAGTGGCCAAACGCAAGCATCTGAACCCGGGACTGGGGACCACCCTCACGATGGCGTACATCGTGTGGCCCACGCTCGTTCTCGTGCACGTGGGCGACTCGCGGGCGTACTTGCTGCGCGAAGGAGCGCTGCACCGGCTCACCCGAGATCACACCCTCGCCCAGCAGCTCGTGGACGGCAACGCGATGACCGAAGAGGAAGCGCGGCACTCCCGCTTGAGCCACGTGCTGGTCAACGCGGTGGGTGGAGAAAGCGATGATCTCGAAGTCGAGCTCCACCACCTGACCTTGAGGGAGCGGGATCAACTCCTCCTCTGCAGCGACGGGCTCTACGACATGGTCGAGGACGAGGAGATCGCTTCGTCACTGCAGACAGGCGTGGGCAAGCCCTTGGGCGAGGTCGTGAAGTCGCTCGTCGCGGCGGCCAATGACGCGGGCGGCCACGACAACGTCACCGTCCTCGTCGCGCGGTTCGGCGTATGATGCCTTCGTGATGCGCGGCGCATCACGGCTCAACGGCGCCATTCAGCGAGGCCATTCAGCGAGGCCACTCAACGGAACAAGCGTGCCAGCAGTCCGGGTTTGCGGCGCGCTTTCTTGAGCAGCCATTCGGCTTTGCTGCCGAGATCCGACGCATCGAGCCGACCGACGACGACATCGAGAACTTTGCCGTCGTGGACGAAGAGGATGGTGGGTACCGAGCGGATGTTGAACGGGGCGGCGAGCCATCCATGCGAGGTCGTGTTGACCTTGCAAAAGCGAACTTCGTCGCGCTCGAACTGGCTTGCGACGTGGGCGAAATCGTCCGCCATGGCCAGGCAGGGGCCGCACGTTTCCGACCAGAAATCGACGACCGCTGCCCCGGCCCCAGGGCTCATGATGGCTTCGATTTCGGCTTCGGTTTCGAGGTTCTCGTAGGGCGCAGGTGCCAGAGTCATCGTGACGTCCGAGCGTGGCCTGGGTGCCAGGGGACGTCAACTCCAGCGGGCTGCGAGCTTCGCGAGCGCTTCGGGGCTCCCTGGGTTAGCATCGCGGGCCCTCGTGCTTCGCGCTGTCCTCGCCCTTGGAAGCTCGCTCGTTCAAGATCCCGAGCCAGCTGCGCAACCCGAGCCGTCGCAGGGCTTCGTGTGGCGCGCTCCTGCGGGTTGTCCCACCGAGGCCGAAGTCCGGGCGCAGCTCGAGGCGCTGATCGGCGGGGGCGTCGAGGGGTGGGGGAGCATCGAGGCGAAAGCGGTCGTGTTCGAGCCCGTCGCCGTCGAAGGAAGCGCGGGACTGTGGGAAGCCACGATCGTCATCGAGAGCCCCTCAGGTCAGCGCGTGCGCGAGCTCGAAGCGTCCACCTGCAAAGCGCTCGCGGATGCGACGGCCGTGCTCGTTTCCGTGGCCCTCGATCCATTGGCGCCCCAATCCGAGCCGCGTGAGCCCGACCCGACGGCGGTCTCCACGGGCGATCCGCCCGACGCTGCACCGGAGCAGCCGACCACGCCCACGCGCGATCGTGACACGTCCGAGGTGCGCGGATCCTTTGGGCTTCGCGTCGGCGTTGGCGGAGGTCCGCTCCCCCGCGTCGGCCCGACGTTGGGCGGACGCTTCGGTGTGACTCGAGGTGTGTTTCGCTTCGATCTCGGCGGTCAGTATTGGTTCGAGCAAGAGCACACGTCGCTCGGTCCCGAGGTCGGAGGATCGTTCTCCCTCTGGGTGATCGAGGCGCGCGCTTGTGGGGTCCCCTCGGTCCGCAACGTGGAGTTTCCGCTCTGCGGGGGGGGGCAGCTCGGGGGGTTGTGGGGGCGAGGTTTGGGCGTTCCCGATCCGCAGAGCTCGCTCCAGCTGTGGGCGGCTCTCCTCGCCGCCGCGGGGATCGTCGTCCGGCCCGTACCCGCCCTCGGTCTTGGCGTCGAAGCCTCGTTGACCGTGCCGCTCGTGCGTCCGATGTTCGTGCTCGATGACGTCGGCACCGTATTCCAGCCGGCGGCGGTCGGATTCGAGGGCGTGTTCGTCGTCGAGGCGTTGTTCGGCCGCGCTCGCTGAGCCCGCGACGTGCGGCGCGACCGCAAAGTCGCGGAGTCGCGCATCTCGGCCACTCGGCGAGGAGCGGCGTTCGCTGCCAGCGCACGAGCAAAAAATCGCTTTACGAAGCCGGGCACTCGCGGCCAAGATCACAGGGTGAGCCAGCTGCGAGAAGACCGGGTCGATACCTCCGATCTCGCCAGCATTTTTCGCCAGAATCACGATTTCGTATGGCGTACTCTGTACCATTTTGGCTTGCCGCGCGCGGCGATCGATGACGCCGTGCAAGACGTCTTCCTCGTCGTGCATCGCCGCTTGCCAGATTTCGATCCGCGAGGGTCGATTCGGAACTGGCTCTACGGCATTGCTCGGCGCGTGGCGAGCGAGCACCGGCGGGGTGCCACACGTTCCGCACGGCGGCTCGAGCTCGTCCCCGATCCTGACACCCATGCCGGTAAAGAACGCGAGGCCCTCCGGGCCGAAGCCGCAGACGAAGTGAGACACTTTCTGGATACACTCGATGCGCAGAAGCGAGAGGTCTTCCTCCTCTCCGCCGTCGAGGGCATGACCGCGTTCGAGATCGCGGAAGTGCTCGGTGTGAAAGTCGACACGGTCTACGGTCGGATTCGGGCGGTTCGCACCCGTTTCGACAGAGCGATGCAGCGTCTTCGCGCGCGTCGTGAAAGGGAGCATCGCTCATGCAGCTAGGACCCGACGAAGATCCGTGCATCGAGGACTACCGTGACTCCCTGGTGCCTCCTCAACGGGCGGAGCGCAACTGGGACGCTCTCCTGCGCCGCATCGAGGCGGGTGAGGGCGACGAGCGGCGCATCGCTGAGCTCGCCGACGCGGCCGATGCCGCGGATGCGGCCGATGCCGCGGATGCCGCCGATGCAGACGAAGCCGTGTTCGCCGAGGCTCCGCCGTCGCGGCGCCGCGGTGTGGTCTGGTTTGCCGCAGCGGCGGCCGTACTGCTGGCGGCCTCGGTCGCGACGCTCGCGTCGATGGACCGCGGTGCGCTGGGCGAGGTGGAGCCCTTGGCTTCCCGGCGCGCGTCTGACGCCGGTTCACGCGAGGTCCGCGCGCACTCCGAGGCCGAGCTCGCACAACGTGGCGCCACGACTACCGGCGTTCGGCGGACGGTAGGACGGCGTCTGCCCACCCTGCCCGAGCCCGAGGTCGCCTTGCCGCACGTCGAGTCGTGGACCCATGGGTTCTCGGTGGGCGTCGCGGCGGATGCCGCAGAGCGCGCGAGGCTCTCGAGCCGGTCGCAGAAGCACACGCGTCCTGCGCCATCCATTGCGGCGGAGGCTCGGCTCATCGGTGGAGCGCGCGCCGCTTTGCGGGATGAGGAGCCCACGCTCGCCCTTCAGATGCTCGACCGGCACGCTCGGCAGTTCGCGCGTGGAGAGATGGCGGAAGAACGGCGGGCCCTGCGAGTCGCTGCGCTCTGCCAGGCGGGGGAGACCGCCGCGGCGCGTCGCGAAGCGGGTGCCTTCTTGCGGGACTACCGTGACTCGCCCCTTGCCGCTAATGTGGCTCGGTCTTGCGAGCGGAACCCTTCCGACCGGTAGTGTCCGACGCACGGGCGACGCGCCGAGAGTCGACACCGCGTCTCCGCGCCTCTCTGCTGCTGCGCGTCCTCGGCGCCTGCCCGGTCCTGCGCCACGGCGCGCTCCTGGCTGCACTCGCGTCTGTGGGATGCACGCCGCTCGTCAGCCTCGGCGGTGATCTCTCGACGACGAGCACCGCGGAGGAGGGGGAGAGCACCCAAGACCCGGAAGGGAGTGAGAGCGGGGAAGCCTCCGAGGGCGAGTCGGACGAAGCCGCCCAGGGGACGGGGCTCGCCACGAGCACGACCGGATCGACGGGCGAGAACACCTCCGGCACGACGACGGAGAGCACGGGGGGCGAGGCGACGACGGGAAGCGCAGAGACCTCGGAAGACGTGACGAGCGACGACTCGACCTCGATGTCCTCCGAAGGCAGCGACTCCTCCACGATGGAGGGAACCACGGAGCCTGCCTGTTTCTTGCCCTTCGTCATGCCGTGCGAGGCGTGCCTCCGGATCTGGTGCTGCGCAGACTTCCTGCGTTGCAACGATGATCCCGGCTGCCGATGCGCGCTCGGGTGCCAGTACTCGCCCGACGACGCCGAGAGCTGCGAACGCGCCTATAACTGCCCCGACGGCGCAAGGCAGGAGGCGATGCGGGCGTGCTCCGAGCAGTTCTGTCAACAAGACTGCGCGGGTTGAGGCGGGTGGGTCGGTTTGGCATCCTCGGACCCCTGCCATGAGCCGCCCCCTCGCTCGTTCCAGGCTGCCGCTGTTCGCTCCTTGGCTGGCGCTTGCCTTCTATGCCGTGGTGATCCTGCGGTGTGCGTGGATGAGTGACGACGCGTACGTCACCCTCCGCACGGTCGACAACATCCTGAGCGGCCACGGGCCGATCTGGAATCCGGGCGAACGCGTCCAGGCCTACACGCATCCGCTCTGGATGATCGTGTTGACGATCGCCAACGTGCTGTCGCGCGATCCGTTCGTGATGACGATGCTGCTCGGCGTTGGGGTCTCCGTCGGCGCGGTCGGCCTGGCGGCGTTTCGGATCGGCAAGACCTCCGGCTATGCCGTCCTGCTGATCGTCGCGCTCGTGATGAGCCGTAGCTTCGTCGATTATTCGACGTCCGGCCTAGAGAACCCGCTCTCTCACCTGCTCGTCGCGGCGATCTACCTCGCGTATCTGAACTACGACGGCAGCGCAGAGCAGCTCACACGGCTCGTCCTGTGGAGCACCCTCCTCACGCTCAACCGCCTCGACCTCGTTTTGATCGCGCTGTTCCCATTGGCGGAGGTCTTGCGCAGGACGCCGTGGAGGACCGCGATCCGGCCGTTGCTCATTGGAAGCGCCCCGCTGGTCCTGTGGGAGCTGTTCAGCCTGATCTACTACGGCAGCCTGGTCCCGAACACGGCCCTCGCCAAGCTCGGCAACGGCCTCGGCGCCGCCCGGATGTGGCGGCAGGGCGGCGTCTACTTGATGCATCAGCTCGAGTTCGATCCGCTGAGCCTCGCTTTGATTGCGGCCGCGGTGTTCGTCGGGATCGTCCAGGTTCGCCGTGACATCCGCCATAGCGCCATGGCGCTCGGCATCCTCATGTACGTCGTCTACGTCTGCAAGGTGGGCGGCGACTTCATGGCGGGTCGGTTCTTCAGCGTCCCCGCGATGGCTTCGGTGTGCCTGGTCACGGCCGTCGTCCGCTCGGCAGGCGAGCCGGATGACCGAGATCCGCAGGCCGTCGAAGCGCGAACGTGGGTCGAGCGCGGTCACGTCGCTTGGGGATGCGCGTGGGTGGCCGCGATCGGCAGCCTCGCACACACGCCTGGACCTTTCCTCGGCCCGCTGACGGCCCTCATCTTGCCGTCCGGGATCGTCGACGAGCGTCAGTTCTGGGGTCGGAGCCACCACTTGATCGGCGTCCAGACCACCCGTCGGGCGCCCTATCACGGGGTCACGCAAGATGGTCGCCGGGTACGGCGTCGCGGGGACAAGGTCGCCGTGCGGCAAGCCGTCGGAGCGTTCGGTTACCACGCGGGACCGGACGTCTACATCATCGATCGCTATGCCCTCGGCGACGCCTTCCTCGCCCGCCTTCCGGTCGCAAAAGTGGGGGCCTACGCGCGTCCCGGTCACAATCCGCGGTTCGTCCCGCCCGACTACGTGATCTCCCTCGAGACCGGCGAGTACGACCTGCTCGATCCAAAACTCGAGGAGCTGTGGGCCAAGGTGCGGCTCGTGACCTCTGGCCCGCTGTTCTCCGCCGATCGTTGGGCGGCGATCTGGGAGCTCAACACCGGAGGCGCGGCAGACCTCGTCGATCGTGAGTTCTACGCCAGACCGTTCTATGGCGAAGTGCCGCTTTGGGTGCTCTCGGATCCCAAGAACGACGGCTACGGGTGGGATCAGCCGGGCGTGGTGTTCGTGGACCCGGTGAAGGGCCTCGCGGTGGAGCTGGACGGGATCCGCACGTCCTCCACCCTCAGCGTCGTCGCCGATCACAACGACGAATACACCGTCGGGTTCCTGCTCGGTGACCAGCGCGTCGGCGAGGCGAAGATCAACAGAGTGGGTGACCCGTCCCGCGTCAATCTGCAGACGCGGACCGTCGTCATTCCTCCCAACGCGCAGAAGTCTGGGTTCGATGCGCTCGTGTTCGAACCACACAACAAGGCCGACTACGGGTACAGCATCGGCTACATCAAGTTCCTCGGCGGTCCGGACGACCACAAGTCCGAGCCGCCGCCCCTCGTCGTCGAGGAGGAAGAGGAGCCAGGCGACGAGGACGTGGAAGGTTTCGGTCACCCCTTCGGGGAGCCTGCGGTTCCGTGAGCTCGGGCCCTCAGAGGCGTTGGTCTGCGGCGAGGGCGAGCGTGAGAAAGTCCGTCGTCCCGTAGCCGAGGACGTATTCGGTCTGTTGCCAGAGGAACGGCCAATCGAGCAGCTCCGGAAAGTCGGGTTGGATGAGCGCCGTCCCCGAGCCGATCCCCCCGGGGATATACGATTCGTCCCCGCGGTTGATCCCGTAGGCGGTCGTGAGCGATCGAGCGCCTACGCCGGACACGAACGACGCCGTGTTCGTGCCCGGGTGGCAGCCCAGGATGAAGTTGAGCGCCCGCAAGAAGTACGTGTTCGGGACGATGTCGGGCAGCGCAGCGTGGAGATAGAACTGCTGCACCCCAAACCTCTGGATCGCCCAGCCTGCGCCCCAGATGTTGGGTTCGTAGGGGATCCCGTACGGCGAGGCATTGCCGCGCGTTTCGACTTCGGCTTGATGACGGGTCGCCGCTTCTCGGAGCGTCCGGCGATACTCGGGATCGTCCACGACGTCGATGCTCCGGGCGGCGACCCAGCCCACCTTGGCGAAACCCTCGGCAATCTCGGCCTGATGCGCCTTGAGGAACTCCTCGTAGGCAGCGTCCCCGGTCGCGAGGAGGAGCTCGACGGCAGCCGGCACGCGCTCGACGGGCTTGGCGTCGCCGGAGCGCGTCCACAGCTCCTGCGCCACGGCGAGGGCGTCGCGGCTCAGCTCCGGGTTGAAGCTCCGCAGGGCCCGCGCACCCGCGGCGAGACCGGCGGCCACGGAGATCTCGCGGGCAGGCTTTTCCTCGGTGAAGACCCAGTTGTCGTCCGGGGGGCCCTTGCCATCGAACTTCCGATTGTCCGTTCCGGTGGCAGGATCGCCGAGGAGCACATATTGGCGGAGCGTCGGAGTGATGATTCCTCGATAGAGCCGGCCGAGCGCTCGATAGCCTCCGACGACGCTCAGCATCCCGTGCTCGATCTGCTGCAGGACGTCCGCTTTGCCATCGGGTCGGTGGAGCTCCGCGACGCGGTGTTCCTGGTCGATCGTGGTGTTGTCGTAGCGGGCGTCGAAGGCCTCATGGACGAGCGCGAGGCCATAGATCGTATCGGCCTGCGATTCGACGCGGAGATCATGGTCCCCCGCATCGTGCCATCCCCCGCGGTCGAGGCCAGGGACGTGGTCCCCGGGCTTCCAGCGCGTCAGGGTCGACGGTCCTTGGACGTACCCATCGAAGTGATTGAGGTCGGTGGGTGCCATGCGGGCATCGTCGAGATGGCAGGCGCCGTGCCACACACGGTAGCGATCGTTGACGCGCATGTGACACATCTGGACCGGCAAGAAGGTCTCGAGCGTGGGCTGCCAGACTCCCGTGCGGTAGACCGTGGGGCTCACTTCGAACGCGGGGGTGAGGGTCGACCCATATCGAATCCGATAGAGGCCCGGTTCACGGGTGGCGCTGAAGTCGAGGCGAAGGTAGCGGTAACGTAGAAACGTTCCCCACGCGATGCTCGCGGGATCGGTGCTGCTGACGATCGTCGTCGCTTCGGCGCCGATGCGCAGCAACTCCACGGCCGCGCCGTGATCGACCGGGGAGGCGTGTGCGTCGAGCTCGATGATCGCGAACTTCTCTTGCTCGGGGTGATAGCCGACCGAGGACAACTGAATCGCGGGTTCACGACGCCAACCGTCGATCGCGTTCGGGGACACTCTCCACTCGAGGGCGCCCTCCGTCGCGCCGGCGGGCAACGTCGAGCGAAGGATGAACCAGCCGTTGTTGTGCTCTCCGCGGCCGTCCAGGAGTTGGAGGTCATCCCCGCGCGCGACCTCGACGACCATGCGGAGCGCGTCGTCCTCTGGGGCGATCGTCAAGATCCTTCCGGTCGCGAGCGGCGGGAGGTGATAGTGACCCGCCTCGTCCAGCGTCCCTGGACCGCTCGGTTGCCGCGGGAACAGTCCCGCTTCGCTCTTGGTCTGGAACGCCTTTCCGAAGAGGTTGCCGGGAAAGAGCTCCAGATTGAATCCGACCTTGCCCACCCACGCCGGGGGGAGGGGCGCGTCGAGATCGACGAAGATGCGAAACGAGCGGCCGTCGGGACGCACGCGGATGGTGTACGCGAGCTCGAGCTCCGGGTAGTCGATGGGGTTGAAACCCTTGCGGTTCTTGTCGGGATCCGGGAACGCGAGCGTCAGGCGGATCTCGGCGGCCTCGCGATCGACGACGCGCTGCTTCAACTTGGGCACCGGTTGCCACTGGCCGGGCGCCGGTTCGAGCCGCAAGTCTCCGTTGCTCGCGGTCCGCAGGCCGTTCTGGATGATGCTGACTCCGCCTTGGTGCCCCTCCGGGTAGAAGTCGCTCCCGACCATCACGTCGAGACCCGGCATCGCGAAGTATTCGCGCTCGCCCAGCGTGAGGCTCGGCGGCGGGGAGGTCTCCGGGGCGGCGGCAGCCGGTGGCGGATCCGGAGGAGGGGTTGCCGGAACGGCCTCCTGCGGTTCTCGGGGGGTGGAACAGCTCGCGAAGGCGAACGAAAGGGCGAGAAGAGCAGCGGCTCGGCGAATGGGTTCCATGAGGCAGCTCGGAGCCCTGGCCACCCGGTGGGACTTCGCCACGGGTGGAGGGGGCGGACTCCGAGGATATCGCGGGAGAGCGCGCGTCGGATCCTCGCTCTGTCAGGGCTGTCCCGAGCCCGCAGATGCGGCCGCTTGGAACTCGATGCGCGCCGTCGCTTCGCTCGCAGCGGAGAAGCGGATGCCCATTCCGAGGAACCCGATCGCCGTCACCACGAGCCCGAGGTACGAGAACACGACCTCGAGCGGGAGCCCGCTGTGCAGCAAGAACTGCGCGTAGCAAACGGCTCCGACGTTTCCACCCGCGCCCACGATGCCGCTGACGGCTCCGAGCGAGCGCTTGTTGATGAAGGGCACGACGGAGAACGTGGCACCTTCGGCCATCTGCACGGCCAAGCTGAACAGGAGCATGGTCACGATCGCCAGCGAGAGGACGCCGACTTGCGAGAAGATGAGCAGTGCGATGCCCTCCGCGACCATGATCATCACGAGCCACCGGACGCGGCCAGCGAGGCCCGCGGTGGCCGCGAAACGATCGCCCAGCCATCCGCCCATGCTGCGGGCAAACAAGTTCATCAGTCCAAACAGCGAAGCGATGATGCCTGCTGCGGTCTCGCCCAGCAGGAACCGGTCCTGGTAGTACTCGGCGGCGGTGCCGTTGACGAACAGCTCCATGCCAAAGCAGCCGCCGTAGATCGCAAAGAGCAGCCAAACGCGGTAGTCGCTGACCGCCGCCATGAACAGCCCGCCCTCACCGGCTTTGGCTTGGGGACGATCGTTCGGTAGATCCGCGTAGTTCCCCTTGGGGCAATCGGTCGTGAATCGCCAGTAGAGGAGGGCGACCACGAACATGATCGCCGCGGGGACGAACATGGCTGGGCGCCATTTCGAGAGCTCCGATTCGGCGAAGCCGAGGCTGAGCATCGCAGCCGCGATCATCGGCATCACCGCTTGGGTGACGCCTCCGCCCAGGTTGCCCCAACCGGCGGTCGTCGCATTGGCGATCCCCACGACGTTGGGCGCGAACATCACGCTCGTGTGGTACTGGGTGATGACGAACGACGCTCCGATCACGCCGATCGCCATGCGGGTTGCCAAATACGTGGGCCAGTCATAGGCGAACGCGGACGAAGCCACGGCGGCGGAGCCGAAGACCAGCAGCATGACGTACGCCTTGCGCGGACCGATCCGATCGCAGAGATACCCGATGAACAGGCGGGCGAGCACCGTGATCCCCACGGACGCGATGAACGCCGTGATCTTCTGCTCCTTGGTCAGGCCGAGGTCGGGCCCGATGGTGGCTGGAAGCAGGGGCGCATGCGCAAACCATCCAAAGAAGCACAGGAAGAATGCGAACCACGTGAGGTGGAAGGTTCGCATCTGCACCGTGTTGAGCGAGAAGAGGTTGATCTTGGTCGCTTTTTCGCCTGAGAAGGTCATCGTCACGTCATTCTCGAAGTCGGGGCCGTCACGCGATCTTGCGCGGCGGTCAGGGTTGGTGGCCTGGGACGGATTTGTGCGGAGTTACTCCGGAAGGTGCAGCGCGGGGAGTTCGAAACCCCGGGGAACACAGGGTAGGTGGATGAAAACGTCTCCCTCGATCACCTGGACCGCGAAGGTGCGGACCTTGCCCTTGTCGGGTGGTGCGGCCTCTCCCGTGTTGAGCATCACGACCATGTTGTGTAGCGGGCAGGTGACGCAGTCGCCATGCACGATCCCTTCGGAGAGGGGACCACCTTTGTGAGGACACTTGTCCTCCACCGCGTAGACGCGGTTGTCGTGGGTCTTGAAGAGGGCAATCGTGACCTCCTCGGAGAGGATGAGACATGAGCCTTGGGGCGGGATGTCTCCGAGCTCGGCTACGCGGTAGAGGGTGGTGGACATCATTCAGCAACGATCGGCAGCGAAGGCCATCGCCGTTCTTCTTCTTTGCCTGCGATCTGCGCCCAAGGATCGATCTGGTGGAATTTCTGGGCGTTGCGGAACCGCTGCGCGAGCGCTTGTCTACCCGCAGGATCATCTACAATCTTGTTCCTTACATAGTCAAGACCGATCCGTTCGATCCAGTGGGAAGTGCGTTCGGCGTAGTGCGCTTCCTCGCGATAGAGCTGGAAATACGAAGTCGAATATTCCATGACCTCGTCGGCGGTCGTGACTTTGCACAGGAGATCGGCGACGCGGACTTTCATCCCGCCATTGCCGCCCACGTAGATCTCCCAGCCCGATTCGACCGCGACGATGCCGAGGTCTTTGATCGTGGCCTCTGCACAATTGCGCGGGCAGCCGGAGACGGACATTTTCACCTTGTGCGGGCTCCAAGAGCCCCACATCGCGCGTTCCATCGCGATCCCCATGCCTGTCGAATCTTGGGTGCCAAACCGGCACCACTCCGTACCGACGCACGTCTTGACGGTTCGGAGTGCCTTGCCATAGGCGTGACCGGAGACGAATCCGGCGCGACCGAGATCGGCCCAGATCGCAGGCAGGTCTTCTTTGCGGACGCCGAGCAGATCGATCCTCTGCCCACCGGTGAGTTTGACCGTGGGAATGGCAAACTTGTCCACGACGTTCGCGATGGCGCGAAGCTCCTTGGCATTGGTGAATCCACCCCAGATTCTGGGGACGACCGAATAGGTCCCGTCGCGCTGGATGTTTGCGTGGAGGCGCTCATTGACGATACGCGAGCGCTCTTGATCGACGTATTCGCCGGGCCACGCGCACACGAGATAGTAGTTGAGCGCGGGGCGGCACGCGTGGCAGCCGTCTGGGGTGGTCCAAGACAGCGCCTGCATCACTTCGGGGATGCTCTTGAGCTTGCGACCCGTGATCGCCGCGCGGACGTGGTCATGGGAGTGCGTGGTACAGGGACACATGGGCGGGAGCTCTTTGATCACCTCGGCCTCGCCGCCCCGAGTCTCCTGGAGCACCTGCTGCACGAGCTTGGTGCAACTCCCGCACGACGCTGATGCCTTCGTGTGCCGACGAATGCCCTCCACGTTCGTCAGCTTGTGCTTCCAGATCGCCCGCACGATGTCTTTCTTGCAGACCCCGTTGCATCCGCAGACCTCCGTGTCATCCCGCAACGGGATGAGCGCGGTGGAGGTCTCGCGTCGCGTGTTCTCCACGTACGCCCGGCCGAACATGAGGTCGCCGCGGATCTCCGAGATGTCGACGTTCTCCGCGATCATCCGCGCATACCAAGCGCCATCGGTGGCGTCGCCGTAGAGCACCGCTCCGCGCAAGGTCTTGCCGGAGACGAGCAACCTGCGATAGAGCTGCCTGCGGTCGTCTTTGAACGTGATGGTCTCGGTCTGCGGCGATTCTTCGTTGTTTCCGGCGGAGAACACCTCTACGCCCGCGACCTTGAGGCGAGCGTAGCGTCCCGAGCCGCGATAGCTGCGGGAGTAGGGCTGTGCCATGTCCTCCGCCCAGACCCGCGCCATCTCGTAGAGCGGGGCGACGAGGCCGTAGGTGATGCCGCGGTGCTCGACGCACTCGCCGAGCGCCGAGATGTTTGGGTCGCTCGTGCGCAGGCGATCGTTGACGACGATGCCTTCCTTGCAGATGAGTCCGGCTTCCTTGGCGAGCTCCGTCCGCGGGTGGATGCCGATGGCGAGAACGACGAGGTCTCCATCGAGGACCTCCCCGCTCTCGAGCTTCACGCCGCTGACCTGCCCCTCGCGGCCGAGGATCTCCACCGAGTTGGCCTCCAGCCTCACGCGAACGTCGCGCTCGGAGAAGAAGCGCTGGAGCATCCTGGCGGCTTCATCGTCGAGCTCTCGGTCCATCAGTCGGCCGGGGAGCTGCAGGAGCGTGACGGCGGTCCCGTGCTTGCGGAGGCCGGCCGCGGCCTCGAGCCCCAGCAATCCGCCCCCGATCACGAGGGCGTGCTTGCCCGGTCCGCTGCGGGCGAGAATCCGGTCGACGTCCTCGAGGGTACGAAAATGTATGACGCCCTCGAGGTCGATGCCGGGGATGCCCAACGACCTGGGCCGCGCCCCCGTGCAGAGCAGCAAGTGGTCGTAATCATGCCATTCTCCGCTCTGATCGCAGACGCGGCGCAACTTGCGGTCGATCGTCGTGATGCGCACTCCACGCCTGACGTCGATCGCGCGGTCGGTGTACCATCCCGCGTCCGCGATCGTGAGCTGCTCTAGGCTGGATTCGCCGCTCAAGAGCGCGGAAAGGCGGATTCTGTCGTAGCAGAGGTGCGGTTCGTCCCCGAAGACGGTGACCCGATATCGTCCCGGAAGCCGGCTCGTCAGTTCGCGAAGGGCCCGATTTCCGACCAACCCGTTGCCCACGCAAATCAAGCGAAGGGGCTGCGTTGGCCCTGCCGAGCTGCCTGTGGTCGCGAGTTTCATGCGGTACTTCCAAGATGTAGCAATCTCTATGCCACCCAGTTCCTACGACAATGTTCGGTGCGTTCGCTGCTTTCACGTGAGGGGACAGGTACACCAGACGGTAAGAGACGCGCGTAGGGCCTACGCGCGCGTAGTCCGGGTTCCGGCGCACTGTCCGTACGTCCAAATCGGTCCTGTGGGGCAGTTTTCGGTGTCGGCGCCATGCGCGCAAACGGCTCGACGCGTTCAGAACATCGTTCAAGACGTTTTCGTATCGGTGTTGGTACGGGGCTGTAGGATTGGGGGGTCCGGGGTCCTCGAGGGCCTCAGGACCCGCCACGACTCGGGTTTCCCCTCATGCCGACCTTCGCGCCAGCATGGGCACGTGGCTTGCTGCAATGGGGGAACCTAGATGCACATCGCAGCCACATCGATTCTCCCCTTGCTGCTCTGGTCGCTCGAGCCAGCCACCTCACCCCCGCCCCCTGCCGATCCTGAAACGCCTACCGCGGAGGAGCCCGCGGCCACGACCACTTCCCAACCCGCTGCGGAAACGCCTCAAGCATCACCGACGCCTCCCCCCGCGGAGCCGCCTCCCGCGACCGCGACCGTCGTGGTCACGGCCGAGCCCGCGCCTCCGCCCCCGGATGTGCCCCCCGCCCCGGCCGCGCCGCCTCCCGAGCCCCCCAAGCTCGATCTCCCCACGTTCGAGTTCGGCGTCGAGGCTTTCCTGCGGCCGGAGGCGCGGATCAACGGAGACTTCAACTCGTCCAACAACGAGGACGGCTCGAATCCCGCGCAGATCCATCAGCGGATTCGCCTCCAGATGATGGCGCGCTACAAGTGGCTCACCGTCTTCGCGCAGCTCCAAGACGTGCGCCTCTGGGGCTTCGAGTCCAACACGTCGACCAACGAAGCCAACACCGACCTCCACCAGGGCTATGTGGAGATGGGCGGCAAGAACGAGAAGGTGCTCGGTTGGATCCGGGCAGGTCGGCAAGAGATCAACTGGGGGAACCAGCGCTTGATCGGTGCGCTGAACTGGGCGCCGCTCGCTCGCGCGTTCGACGGCTTGCGCGCGTACATGGAGTTCGGAAAGTTCGGGATCGACGCGTTCGCGATCATGCTCAACCGCCAGCAGAACTTCACTGTCGCCGGCGTCGACGGGGCCGCGGATCGTACGGTGCGCAACAACGGCTCGCAGCTCTACGGTGGACAGGTGTTCGGCAAAGTCCACCCGCTGTTCGGCTTCGAGGTCCAGGTCCTCGCGGTGGATCTCCGTCCGATCGAGTCTGCCAACACCCGCCGCCTGACCTTGGCTTCGCCCGGCGTGCGTCTCTTCGGCAACGACAAAGGCATCACCTACGAGGCCGAGGCCCACGTCCAGGCCGGCAAGAACGGTGGTGACGACGGCCAGGACCACCTCGCTTGGGCGTGGCAGGCGAATGTGGGCTATGCCCTACAGAAGGTGAAGACCAACCCAGGGCTCTCCATCGGCTATGCGATGGCGAGCGGCAACGAGTGCACGGGTACCGCGGCGGAAGGCGGTTGCGGCAACACGGAGAGCAACGAGTTCTTCAACTTCTACCCGACCAACCACCTCTACTACGGCTTCGTGGACACGATGGGTTGGCGGAACATGCGGGAGCTCAACGTCAAGTTCGCGCTCAAACCCCACGCGGTGTTCAACATCCAGGCGGCGTACCACTTCATCCAGCTGCACGAGGAGACGGGCGCGTGGAAGAACGCCGTGGGTGACCTCGTCGGCACGGGTTGGAATCCCAACAACGACGAGAACACGCTCGGTCACGAGTTCGACCTCACGCTGAACATCAAGCCGTTCAAGCAGCTGTTCCTGCAGCCTGGCTACGGCGTCTTCGTCCCGACCGAGGCCGGACGCACGATTGGGGGGCCCGATCCCCAGCACTTCCTCTGGCTTTGGCTGATCGTCAACCTCGGCTCCGTCTGAGCTGGGGCGGGCGCGTCAGGGAAGGGCGCCGTCCACTTGGCGGACGGCGCGACGAAGTGTGCGGTTACGCCACGTCGTTGATCATCGAGCCCGTGCCTGTTGGCGGGCGCGACGGGGTTGCGGAGTCGATCAAGGAGAGCGCGGCCTCTCCTTGGACCTTGGCCACATCATTGATTTTCTTGAGCATCGCGCCCTCGTAGCTCTGGTCCACGCTCTTGGACGCACTTGCCGCCTGGGTTGCACCGATTTCCACGTCGAAGACATCGCACCCTAGATTGGGGGACTTGAGCCGCACGTTGTTTTTCGTGGCTAGGGTGTGAGACTCGGCCTTGGCAGCAGGACAAGGCAGGATGTCGCGGACTTGGAATCTGGGAGTCACCCTCGTCGGGTTGATGTGGGGGGCCGTCGTGGCGGAGGGATGCAGCACTCGGACGAACTGCGACGCGCGGGGGGGCTGCGCGTGTGGCAACAGAGACGTCTGCGAGCTCGAGTGTATGGTCGAGCCGTGCGATGTCCGGTGCGATTCGCTCAAGCGTTGCGACGCGCTCTGTGTGGATGACTGCAAGCTCGACTGCCACGACCTCACGCAGTGCGATCTCGAGTGTGGCGACGATTGCCAGATCGACTGCGTTCAGTTGGATCGGTGCGAAGCGGAGTGCGGAGATCGGTGCGACTACACCTGCACCAACGCCTCGCTGTGCAGCGTCCGCGTAGGCGCCGAGAGCTCCGTGTCGTGCACGCAGAGCTCGGCGTGCCAGGTCGATTGTCTCGGCGCGTGTGAGGTCGCGTGTTCGGACCTCTCCACCTGCGAGGTGCGGTGCTTCGACACCAACGGTCGCAGCCCGCAGCCTCCGACGCGCTCCGGCGAACTCCTCATTTGCGGTTCGTGACCCGGCGGCTCACGGCGCAAGTGCGTTCGCGCGGCAGATCTCGGCGTAGACGTCTGCGCTCGCGCGACGTTTGCGAGCGCCGGTGTTCCGGTCGACGGCGAGCAGCCCAAACTTCGTCGACCATCCCTCCGCCCACTCGAAGTTGTCGACGAGCGACCAGTGGAAGTAGCCGCGGACGTCCACTCCGTCGCGGACCGCGTCGTGGAGCGCACGAACATGGGATCGGATGAACTCGGGGCGCCGGGCATCGTCGTTGTCGAACACCCCGTTCTCGGTGACATAGAGCGGGACCCGGAGGTGACGCATCCGCTTGAGTTGATGCGTCAGCCCCTCGGCATAGGGCTCGCCCCAGTCCGACCAGGCCGTGGCAGCGCTCGAAGGCTGGACGAACCGGCTGAACGCGGTCGTCGGGGCCAGGGGGTCGAAGCGCACTTGATAGCGTCCATAGTAGTTGAGGCCGAGCCACTCGAACGACGTCGCTAGGCCGGCGATCCGACGGCCGTGCAAGCAAAATGGGAACCCCAAGACCCCGGTCTCGAGCGCTCGCAGCAGCGCACCGTTCATCGCCCAGTCGTGGGAGGCGGACAGCATGATGTCCGCGGGGTGAGGGCGGGCAGCCGTGAATACGGGCAGGTTGATGACGATGCCCACCTTCGCGTCGTGACGCACCTGATGAATGGCGCGATGCGCCAGCGTGTGGGCCCGCAACATGTTGGACATCGCAGACCCGGAAGCTCGGAGACCGCCGCGACCAGGAGGCCAGCGCCGCAGGACGTATCCGAGCAACGCCAGCACGTTGGGTTCGTTGATCGTCGCCCACAGATCGACGTAGGGATAGAATCTCCGGGCGCACTGCCGGGCGAACGCCGCGAAGCGCTCGGGGAGGGCACGGTCCGTCCACCCGCGCGCGACCCCTCGGCCCTGGCGATCGGTCACCCATCGCGGCAGCGTGAAATGGTTGAGGGTGACCATGAGCGTGAGGCCGAGGCTCTTGGCGTGGGCGAACAGGCGTCCATAGCGGGCGAAGGCCGCTTCATCCCACTGACCCGGTGCGGGCTCGAGCCGGCTCCATTCGAGGCTGAGCCGATGCGCGGTTTGCCCGAGCTCGGCCGCGGTCCCCAGATCTTCTTCGGCTTTGCCGTCCCACCACCCCACGGCGTCCCCGGAGCGCGAGCCATCCCGGATCGCACCCGGCTTTCGCTCCCATGCCCACCAGTCGTTGTTCTCGTTGTTGCCCTCGACCTGATGGGACGACGTTGCGGTACCCCAGAGGAAATCGGGGGGAAAGCGGAGTGCTTCGGCCACGGCGCGGGAGCATGCCACGGGCCAGCAGCCCGTGGCATGCTCCCGCGCACGGAGACGCCGTCATCGGAGCCCGTGGCAAGGAGCGAGAACGAAGGAATATCGGGCATATTTCGAGCTTCTCGCGACGCCGCCATGGGTTCGAGGCGGTGTTTCCTAGGGGAGACGTGCCACGTGCGCGCTGCCGCTCGCGTCATGCGTTGTGATTGGACCCCTGATACACTGCACGCGTGCTGGACGGGGACGACTTGCAACGTCTCGCTCGCCAAATCGCGAGCGGAGAGCTCCGCGGCAGCGCGGCCCTGCTGGCCGTCGCGAAGTTGATCGCCGCCAAAGAGATCCCCCCCGCCGCGACGCCGCGAGAGCGACAGCTGATCCATGCGGAGATCGTGGCGACGCTTCGCGGCGACGAGGACCTGCTCCGCGCCGTGGCCCACGCCGAGGCACCATGGCCAGCCGCGGCGAGCTCACAACCGCGGGGCGTCGCGTCGAAGAGCGGCTCCAAGCATCCGCGCGTGACCGTCTCTACGGAGCTCTTCGGGCGCGCGGCGTCGAGCCGTTCCGCAGGTTCGCTCCCCATCGCTCGCGATGCTGGGGACGATGCGCCCGAGATCGCCGGTCGCAGCTCGCGGATGCTCGTGGTGGGTGTGGCCCTCGGTGCGGTGGTGCTCGTGGCTGGGGTGTACGCCGTGAGCCGCTCCGGGCCGTGTGACGCCCTGGCGCGTCGGATCTGTTTGGAGTCGGGGCAGGACGATTGCAGCATCGCTGGCCTCCAAGTCGCGTTGCGGGAGCATGCCGTGAACGCGACCGTCTGCGAGGTCGCGAGCGAGTCCCTGGATGCCGCGCTCGAGCGCGCGACGGCGGAGGGTCGCGATGGGGTGCTGCGGGAGACCCTGAGCAAGGCGCTCGGCTTCGATGTGCTCCCGGGCGATCCGGAGCCGTCCGGTCCGGCCCCCGTCGCACGCCATGCGACGCTCGAGCTCGTCCGCGATCAAATGTCCATGCAGACGCTGCTGGCCGACGAAGCCTTCCTCTATTGGTCGCGTGTGTCACCGCCGGGTGTCTTTCGTGTCCGGAGTATCGGTGGGGCCGTAGAGCGCTTGGGAGGAGCGCAGCCCCTCGCGGATCTGGCCGTCAGCGATCATGCCGTGTACTGGCGAGAGGCGGGCGCCGACGGCCCTTCGCTGTGGGCCGATCCCAAGCGCGGCGTCTATGAGCCGGAGGCGATCCCCCTCGCGGAGAGCGAGCCGGCGATCGCGGCGTTCTTGGGGCCCGAGGTCATCTATGCCGAGGCGAAGACGGGCGCCATCATGATCGCGCCGGTGGCCGGCGGGGCTGCCCCCCGCCAAGTCGTGCCCGGAACCGGCGTCGTCCCGAGTCATCTCTTGGGCGACGAGACCCACGTCTACTGGGCGGAGCCACCGCCGACGTCGCGGATCTTCGCCGTAGCTCGAGCCGGCGGCGCCGCGGCAGAGCTCGGGACGGCGTCTGCAGGGGTCCGTCGCCTGAAGATCGGTGGGGAGGGCTTGTGGCTCGTCGATGGTGCCGGAGCGCTACATTTGTGGGAGCGACGCGCGTGTGACTCCGCCGCGTGCACCACCCTGGGAGCTCGGCGCACCATCGTCGGCAATCGTTCGCCCGTCGCCGACGTCGTGAGCGATGCGGGCACCGTGTATTGGTCCGAGCCCGAGGCGGGCCTCGTCGTTGCGAAGCCGCTTGGGGGTGGCCCCGTCGTCACGATTGCGCAGGGCCTCGAGCGTCCGACGTGCCTGGGAATCGACGGCGCAGCGGTCTATTGGGAAGCCGCGGGTACCGTGAGCCGCTGGGCGAAGTAGGGCTACCGCTCCGAGGAAACGGTGCCTCCGGACCGGACGACGCAGTGCGGCCCGGCATCGATCGCCACGTAGCGCAGGGACTCGGTGCCCGAAGGCAGGAGCATGGTGTGGGGATGGTCGAGGGGCACGGTCCCGAGCCACTGGTGCTGCAGGGAAAGCACGTCGATCGCAGTCTGCGTCGCGTCTTCGATCTGGCTTCCTCCACCGGGAGGTACCTCGACGAGGGGCGCGAGTTCGGAGCGCAGCAAGAGGGGCGAGGCGCCGAGATTGAACACCCACCGCGCCTCATCCACACCCGGGCCGATGCTCGGTGCGAAGGGAGCATCGACGGGCGGGTCCGCGGCATTGCCCGTCGACGAGGCCGTGAAGAACAAACTGCGGCATCCCGTGCTCTGCAAGATCGCGTTGAGGCGATGGTCGGGATCGTCGTCTCCGAGCGGCCGCACCGAGAACTCGAACGGGACCGCCGGGGTCTCGAGCAACGCGATCGCGGGGCGCTCCGCGACCAGCACCCGCGTGCCGTCGCCGTCGAGTACTTCGAACGCGAACGGGAGCGTGGGCTCCGCTGTGATCGCGATGTACACGCCCGCGATCGGCGTCGGCATGCGCATCGGCGACGCGATGTCCTCGCCGCTCGTCCCGTCCTCCGGTGGGCCATCGGTGCTCGGTTCACGACAGGCGCCGAGCGAACACAGTGCCGCGAAGTACAAGCAACCCATCTTTCGTGGTCGTGGGCGCGTTTCCGAGACGTAGGCACGGCTGCGCTGACCTCCCCCCCGCAATCCGGGATGGGCCGGCGACGGTCGACGCCACTCGCCGCGGGTGTTAACGTCGCATCCGCTATGAGCCAAGAGCCGACGCCGATCACCGCGGAAGACACGGACGCTGGAAGCTACGAGGACATCGAGCGCGAGGTGTTCAAGCACTTCGAGGGCAGCTGGGAGAAGTTCCTCAAAGCGCTGCGCAATCCCGCGGACATCTTGCATTTCGTGATGGCTCGCAAGTTTGGCAAAGACAAAGTCGCGTTCGAAGCGTGGGCGAAAGAGAAGCAGCTTCCCGGCAACTGGGTGCCGCGATTCTACGGCCTGCTCGACGCCGATGGCGAGTTCCTCCCGCGGCCCGAAGCCGAAGAAGACGAAGACGCGCCTCCCAGCGAGTGAAGCGCCTCATCTCGCCATCCGCGGGTTGGCCGCGGGTTGGCCGCGCGTGGCCGCGCGTGGCCGCGCGTGGATGCGCGGTTCTGCAGACTCGACCGTGCTCCATGGCCCCTGGTACCGTCCCGTATGGTCTGGGTTGGGGGTAGAGATTCGCTCGTTCGCCGTGGTCTCTTGGTGCTGAGCCTGGGCGTTGCCTGCGGGGATGGAGGGGCTTCGGCCGACGGAGCACAAAGCCCCGGCGAATCCGCAGAGGGCGGGAGTTCCTCGGCCGAGCCGGGGAAGAGCGGAAGCTCCGAGGGCGATGCCGGAGAGCGCGGGAGTTCTTCGGTCGAACCCGGAGAGAGCGGGAGTTCTTCGGTCGAACCCGGAGGCACCGAGAGCGCCTCGGTCGAATCCGGCGAGAGCGGGGGCTCACCCGAGCCGGGGTACTCGGGGGACGCAGAGGCCTTCCTGCGCACGTATGAGGACGTGCGACGCGAGGCGGGATCCATGTCGCTTTCGCAGTTCTACGCGAAGTATGCGATGTCCGCCGACGCCGAGCTCGGATACGACCCCGCGAGCGCCGCGGGCCTCGATGCAATCGAGGCCGCCTATCCGCTCGGGAGCGCGGCCAAAGAGGTGCTCGATGCCCGCGGGTTCGTGGCGGTGCGAGATGCCGAGGCGCCGACCTTCGAGGAGGTCTATCACGAGATCTACGAAGCCGATCTCCCGGTGATGGTCACGACCGATAGCATCGCGTACGCGCTGCATCGCTCGTTCGATGCCATTCTGAGGGAGCTCGAGCAATACTTCCTCGCAGAGGAAAGCGAGCTCATGCTCGGCGAGCTACGGGAGGGGCTCGCGGCCGGTGCTCCTGCCGAAGTCGAAGCCGCGGCATATGCCGATCTCGACGTCTATCTCACGGTCGCGTTGCAGTTGCTGACGGAGGAGTCGTTCGCGGCGGTGACGGGGGCCGAAGCCGATGCTCGCGTGGCGGCGATCATGGACGCGATCGCGGCGGAGCAACCGAGCAACGTGACGCTCTTCGGCGTGACGTCCTTGCACGATTTCAGTCAGATGCGCCCGCGCGGCCACTACGAGGGCGATCCGCTCTTGGAACGCTACTTCCGCGCCATGATGTGGATGGGGCGGACGGAGTTTCCCCTGGTCACCTTCGCAGCAGGCGTGCCCGAGTTCAACCCCGTCGCGTTCGATGCGGCCGCGCTGCTCGACGAGCTCCTCCAAGACAGCCCCGCGATGGCGCGTTGGGAGCGGATGGATGGGGTGTTGCGCACGATGATCGGTGAGACCGACAGCATGGCCCCCTCGCACCTGCGACGGTTCATGCAAGACCTCGGCGCAGAGAGCTTGGCGGAGGTCGCCGCGCTCCCCGACGACGCGGTGATGAACGCGCTGCTCGCCGGGGACTACGGCCTGCAGCAGATCATGTCGCAGATCATCTACACCAGTCCGCATGAGCCCGAGGTGGTCTTGCCCCGGGTCTACCTCCTCATGGGACAGCGGTTCACGCTCGACTCGTACATCTTCCATCACGTGACCTACGATCGCCTGCCGCCTCCGGCGGACGGCGAGGCAAAGCCGCCGCGCATGCTCCCGAACGAGCTCGATGTCCAGTTCGTGCTGGGCAACGACGCCGCAGCTCCGCTCCTCGAGGACGAGCTCGAGGACTACGGGCATCAGGGCGTCCTCCATCAACTCCGCTTCCTGGTGGACAGCTATCCCGACGAATACTGGAACACGAGCTTCTACACCGGCTGGCTTCAGTCCATCCGCGCGCTCAACCCTGCGCCCGAAGAACGCCATGCGTACCCGCCGGCGATGCGTTCCGCCGCGTGGTCGGCCAAGACGCTCAATACCCAGGCTGCGTCGCGGGCCGAGCTACGCCACGATACGCTCCTCTACGCCAAGCAGTCGTACTCCGGAGGGGTCACGTGTGAGTACCCGGATGGCTACGTCGAGCCCGCGGCAGCGTTCTATGCCCAGATGGGCCATCTGGGTGTCCTTGGTCAGGACATGATCGCCGTGGTGGAGGACGCCGGCTACGAAGTCCCGGACGCCCACGAGTACTTCGTCCACTGGTCGGCCACCATGCAGACTCTGCAGGACATCGCCCAACTCGAGCTCCGTGGCGAACCCTTGGCAGCCGAGCACGTCGCCTTCTTGGGGCAGATCATCGAGGAAGAGATCATCGGATGTGGCGAGACCTGGTGGGACGGCTGGTACCCCGCGCTCTTCTTCGATCGCAACGACGTCGCCAAGGCCAAGCCCACCGTCGCGGATACCCACACAGCCCCCACGGATGCCGACGGCAACGAAGTGGGGTGGGTGCTCCACGGTGCCACGGGCAGCCCGATGCTGCTGGTCATGACCGTTCCCGGCTGCGAAGGGAGTGACGCATCCGCCTATGTCGGCCCGATCTCGAGCTTCTACGAGGTGGTCACCGAGGGCTACGAACGGCTGACCGACTCGACATGGTTGGAACGACTCCGCGACGAGGGTGGCTCGAATCGCCCGAGTTGGGTGGGGGAGTTCGCCCCGCCGCAGTGACGCGGGGTTCCGCGGGGGTCGAGCGGATGCGACGCCGAGGTTCGTGCGCCCGGGGGGACACGAAGTCGCCCTCCCGGGGTTACACGCCTTGCAATGACGGCACAGCGACTCCTGGGACCTACCGCCTGCCTTTTGATGTGGCTTGGCCTCGCCGCGTGCGGGGGGAACGAGGGGACGGGCGGCGGAAACCCGTTGCTCCACAGCCAAGACGTCGCGCCGAGCGAGGCGAGCTTTCGCGGGCACGTCCGCCAGCGGATCTCCGCGGGGGGATACTCCTACCTGGAGATCGACGACGGATCGGCCGTTCACTGGGTCGCGACCATGGGGCGCGGGGTCGACGAGGGCCGCGCCGTGACGGTCCGGACGTTCGCCGCGCGGGATGATTTCGCGTCGCGGAGGCTCGGGCGCAGCTTCGATCGCGTGCTCTTTGGCGTCGTCCATGAAGCAGGCTGAGGCGGGTTGACCCATGTTGGGCGATCGGCGACGGCCCGGTCCGCCCGTGGAGCCTCCGAGGACGTTCGGAGGGATGCCGGTCGCGGAACGTTGTACCTTTGGCGGTGGGGTCCGACGAAGGGATGCGGGGGGCGGCGTTGGCGGGGCGTTTCCGAGAAGCTCGAGTTCTTGCGGTCGCGCTCGTATGTTCGTGCGCCGTCGACGATGGTGCGCCCCCGATCGTGACCGAAGGCGAGGGGTCGTCCACGGCAGGGCCCGCCCGGATGACCGACTCCGGCTTCGTGCCGCTGTGCACCCCCGACGACCGGCGTTGCCAGGGTGAAGTTGCCATCGAGGTCTGCGCGCCCACGGGGCTCGAATGGCTGGTCGAGTCGTGCGGTGAGAATGCGAGCTGCTGCGAACCGCCGGACTGCCCCGACATCCGCTGTGTCGGGCCCTGCGACGCGCTCGCGGAGCTCCCCTCCTCGGCGGGCTGCGCGTTCACGGCCAATCGCAATCTCCACGAGCTCCCCGAATGGCCCGATGGCATCGTGCTCGGAAACCCCAACTCCGAAGGGGTTGCCCACGTCGAGCTCTTCTACGTCCCCGAAGGCACGCGCGACGAGGTGCCGTACGAGGCCGTGCCGGAGCTTTGGTTGGCGCCGGGCGAGGTCACGGCCGAGGGCATCGAGCTGCGGACGCCCCTGCTCCCCGCGGGCGATTCGATCCTTCGAACGGGCGGGATCTTCCGCATCTATAGCGACCTGCCGATCATCGCGTCCCAGCACTCGCCCCTGCAGGCCAATGTCAGTAACGAGTCCTCATTACTGCTCCCGGATGGCTCCCTTGGGCAGACGTACGTGGTCACTGCGTATGCCGCGGCGGGCTTCCGTCCCTCGTACTTCACCGTCATCGCGCTCGAAGACGAGACGCTCGTCGAGTGGACACCCAAGGTCTGGGCCACGGGCGGCAATGGGGTCCCGATTCCTCCCGTCGCCATCGGCGAGACGAGCAGCATGCGTCTCAATCGCTACGAGACGCTGCAGATCGTCCCGAGCGACAACGGGGTTCCCGACGATCCCATCCAGCAAGAAACCGTGCGAGACGTCTCGGGTACCGTCGTGCAAGCCTCCAAGAAGGTGTGGGTGCTGGGGGGGGCCAACAAGGCGCGCATTCCGATCCTCGATGGCGGCACGGGAGATACCCTGCAAGAGGTGCTGTTCCCGGTCGAGCATTGGGGGACCGCGTATGTCGTGCCCTCGCCTCCGTCGCGGTACGAGCCTACACCCGAAGAGCCGCCGCTGGTGGAGCGTTATTACCTGCGGCTGTTCGCAGGGCAAGACGACGTCACGATCGTCTCGGTAGGGAACGAGCCGGGGTTTCCCGTGTCGCTGCCGAAACGCGGTGACTTCGTGGAGCTCGAGTTCCCCGTCGGCCTGCACCTCCAGCTCTCCGCCAATCGGAAGTTCCTCCCGGTCCAGTATCAACGCTCACGCATTCTCAATAGCGAGCTGCCGCAATCCGAGCTCGACTTTCCGGCGACCATCACACGCGGCGACCCTGCGATGGTGCAGCTCGTCCCGGTCGATCAGTTTCTCGAGCGCTACACGTTCGCGACGGGCGTCGGGTTCGCGTTCAACTATGTCCAGGTAACCCGCAGGGCCGCGGGGGCGGAGGTGCGCTTGCGGCCGACGGCGGGCGCCGGGGTCGAGCGGATCGTCGAGGGGTATGCCCCCGTGGGCGGATACGAGGTCGCGACCGTCGCGATCGAACAAGGTGGCTACGAGATCGTGAGCGAGGATCCGTTTGGGATCATCCAGAGCGGTTCGACGCGGAGCGTGCCCGGCGAGGACCCCGGCTGCGCCCAGAACGATGGCGGGCCCGATGGGTCCGTGCAGGAGTGCAACGCGACGTATGCGTATCCGGGGGGGATGAAGGCGAAGGAGATCGTGGTCCCGTAGGCGCTACCCCTCGGTGCTCCCGGATTCGTCGAGGCACGCCGCGGAACCGTCGGTGTCCTGCGCGTCGTCGGTCTCGGTGCAGCCCGTCTCACCGCTCTCCTCCGTTGGGGGGACCCCATAGACCGCGACGGTTTCGCATCCGACCAGCAGCATGGCGGCCATGCTCGCGGGGAGCAGGAGGGGGTGTCGGCGCGCTTGGCAGTGGGGACAGGATGTTTCGCGGGCGAAGACCAGACGGTGACACACGGAACACGGTTGCATCAGGGACATGACAAAGATCTCCTGTGTCTCGAGAGTGCCCCACGGTCGGTGATCGATCACGCTTCGCGAGCGGCGCCGGGATCAGGGCGTCTTTGGGGTGATTTCGACCTCGACGCGGTGGTGCTTGACCCACGTGGACCCTGTCCCCGATCGGACCTCGTTCCCGAGCTCCACACTCGAGACATAGAGGCTCTCTTCCCAGTACCCCGCATCGACCATGGCCCGCAGGACGGAATGGACTTGGAGCCGCGCGTCCGCTCCGAGCTTGGGCCCCTTGAGGGTGTAGTAGCGCCAGCCCTGGCCGTCGCCTCGGTCGCCGTGCACTTCATCGAGCCATAGCGCATAGGAGGTGCCGTCGACATCGAGCGACCCGATGTTCGTTCCTTCGGGCGAGGCATCGCTCGTGAAGTCGAGCCAGATCGCGACCTCTCCGGCGATCTCGGCCCAGGTCGGCCGATCCACGGCGCCGCTCGTCGTCAGCCAGATGCCGAGGGTGAGCGGATGGCTCCCCGTTCCCTCGGTCTGCAGCCGATACTCGACCACGAGCGCCGCGAGGTCCCCAATGCGTTGCGGCAAGCTGGGGTCGGTCGTCGCGGTCTCCCACGGTTTCTTGCCAAAGATGATCTCGGGGTATCCGAAGCTTCCGGCCTCGAATCCGGGCCATTGCCAACTCCACCCGAGCTCGCGGTTCCCCGCCACCTGCCGCTCGAGCAGGCACTGTTCGTGAGGACCGTTGGCCTTCGCTTCGTTGAAGACGTTGTTGGAGAACAGCTTGGAGCCATCGACGATGGTGGCCCAAGCGGTGCAGTGGCGCTGCACCGTTTCAGGCGTGGACGCTGGCGGCGGCGGGCTCGGATCCTCGGGCGGGGGGGAGACGCTGCGGGAACATGCCGCGAGCGCGAAGACGAGGATCGTGGAGGCGCGGTACGTGGGCGTGGTCGCAAAGTTCACTGACCGCGATCTCAGCAAGATTTCAGGACGTCGTCACCAAGGACCGAGTTGCCAAGTTCGGGGACACGCGCGATGGTCCAAGCTCATGCGCGAAGCCCTCGAGCGGCGCCGAGCCGGCATCCTCACGTACGGAATCACGCCACCCAAGCGCGACTATCCGGCGGATCGGCGGGCCGAGGTCGCACGGCGCCAGAGCGAGCGGATCCAGGCGCTCCCCATCGACGGGTTGGTCGTTTACGACCTCCAAGACGAATCCGATCGGACGTCGCAGGAGCGGCCGTTCCCCTTCCTCGCGCCCGTCGACTCCGTCGAGTACGCGTTCGACGACCTCCGTGCCGTCACGGTGCCCAAGGTCGTCTATCGCTGCGTCGCACCGCTCTGCGAGGCGTCGCTGGCACGAAGTCTGGTGCGGATCGAGCAGGAACGAGGCCTCGCCGTGTTCGTGGGCGCGGCCTCGAGCCGCCAGCCTGCGCAGCTGCGGCTCCCGGACGCCTATGCGTTGCGACGCGCGCGGACGCCCAACCTGCCGCTCGGAGGCGTCCTCATCGCCGAGCGCCACGAAACCGGGGGCGCCGAGGACCTCCGGGCTCTCCGCAAAGTCGGCGAGGGGTGCTCGTTCTTCATTTCTCAAGCGGTCTACGCCGTGACCGCGAGCAAGAATTTGCTGAGCGACTTCTACTACCGCGCCGCGGCTCTCGAGCAGGCGGTGCCGCCGATCCTCGTCACCTTGAGTCCCTGCGGCTCGCGAAAAACGCTCGACTTCATGCGTTGGCTCGGCATCTCGTTTCCTCGGTGGCTCGAGAACGAGCTGTCCCACGCGCGCGATATCCTCGAGCTCTCGGTGGAGCTCTGCACGGAGATTCTCGAGGACCTGGCCCTGTTTGCCGCGAGCAAACAGATCCCCCTCGGCTGCAACGTGGAGAGCGTTTCGTTGGGCAAGGCAGAGATCGAGGCTTCGGTCGAGCTGGTCGCGCGCGCGCGTACGATCCTCGACCGGCATCTCACCGTCCGCTGACGGCGAGCGTGGAAAAATACGGAGGAGCGGCTATGCCTCCGTGAGTGGAAATCTCCGCGCGTTCGTCCCTGCCGTTTCATCGCGAAAATCGACCTTCGTCCTGAGAATTTCTGGCTTTGGTGACGTCTGTACCGAGCGAACAGACCGACCTACGGGTATTTCGGAGGGTTTTGAAATCGATGGAAATCGCGGTCCCGTAATTGGTCCAAGACGGCCCCAAACGGCGGGTTTCGCCCCAGGAACAGCGTTGCGTAGAAGTACGGGGCCCACTTCCACGGTGGTGCCTGTGGGGAACGACGGAACCTTTTCTTGGGTGTGCGTACTGAGTCCGTGCACGCATGACTCGAAACCGTTTTTCCAGGTCCGTGGTTCTCCGAAGTGATCACGCCAGCGAGGTTCGTGATTGCCTCACCGCCTTTCTGTGCCCGCACTCCGTGCATGCGCGGTCGCCGTCTCTGACGGGACTCGGGGCGGAGATCCGAGCCGTGTCCACTGGACTCGTCTCGGTGATCCGCGTGCGCCATCGCGGGGATCTCGCGTTCGACGCCCGGGAAGGCGGCGATCTCTATCGCCTGCACATTCCCGTGCGCGGAGTTGCGCGGGTTACGGCTTCGGGGGAGCTGTTGTTCATCAACCCAGGCTCGGCCGTCATGTTGGCGCCCGGCATGGATGCTCGCGTCGAAACCTGCACGGATTTCGAGCAGATCATCCTCGCCGTCAAGCGCCGCGCGCTGCACCAGCATTGGCGCGTACTGACCGGCCACCGTCAGTCGGGCTCGCCGCCACAATTCTTGGCGGTCCAAGACCTGAGCGAGGGGCAGGGCGCGCGCGTGGGGCAACTCGTGCGGATGCTCGCCGATGAGGTGGATGACCCCGCAGCCTCGGGTGCCGAGACCATGCTGCGGAGCGCTCAAGACCTGTTGCTGACGACGTTGCTGACCCACCTCAAGCACGCGCAACTCGAGCTGCTCGAAGGCACCACGGACGGAGTGTCGCCGGGCTTCGTGCGCCGGGCGCTCGACTTCATGCAATCGAACCTGCACCGTGAAGTGTCGCTCGTCGACATCGCGGAGACCGCGGGCGTCAGCCCTCGCGGCTTGCAACGAGGCTTCCGCGATCACATCGGCGAGGCGCCCATGAAGTATCTGCAGCGGGTCCGGTTGGAACGCGCAAGGAACGACATCACCTGTGCCGAGGCTTCGGCGTCCGTGGCCGACATCGCCGGGCGCTACGGCTTCGCCCACAAGGGCAGGTTCTCCGCGGCCTATCGCGCGCAGTTCGGCGAGTTGCCTTCGGAGACCCGCAAGCGTCACGTCCGACCCATGACGACCTCCATGTCCTCCACGTCGTCGGTTTCGGCGCACGTGATCGAGGCCGGCGTGGCGATGGCTTCCTCCGCGTAGTGCGTGTACTCGACGCGGGCATCGAGAGGCCGCCATCGCTGGCCTCGCCTCCGTTGCGGTGGTACCCGCCCCTCGTACCGGAGGATCGTGCGCGTGGGGGTCGCCCAGGTCATCCGGATCGGTGCGATCACGGCGCGCAGCCACGGTGAGCGCGGGCGCATCACCACGATCGTGGTCGTAGGACCCGAGGTTTCGCGATAGAGCTCGAACGGATAGCTCCGACCGCGTTCGGGGACGGCGAAGTCCAGGTCGATGGGCTCGCCACGGCGGACGAGCGCATCCCAGTGGCGAACGACGAATGGGAAGAGCGTCGGCCCGACGACGAGCGGATCGCGGGAGACCTCTTGGCGGGTTCGCCTGCGATCACCGCGGGTGACCCGAAACGTGGTGCGATCCCGGACCCGCTCGAGCGAGGCGGCCGTGCCCGTTTGCGACTGGATGGCCTCGAAGCGCGTGAGTTCGCCGTTGGGATCCACGGTCGCCGCGTGAAGGACGACGGGTCGTCCGGCGGGATCGCGCGTGACGTGGGTCGCGTGGCAGTCCGCGACGTAGCGTTCGTATGTGAACGCCGGCGACGCGGCATCCGGGGCGTAGACGTCTCCGCGATAGACCCGATTTCCTCGGCTCGTGTCGAGCTCGGGGATCGTGAGGGAAGGACGTGGGGTCGCGGTGCCGCACCCCGGGGCGCCAGCAGCCGCAAGACAGAGTAGAACGCGCCAGATCCTCGACATGGGCAAGAAGGTGCCGCGGGGCGCTGCCAATGGCATTGTCGCCCTGCGCCAGTTTCATGTCCGACGCCGACAACCTCTTCGGCGGCAAGCCGCTCGCCGCGGGTCAGATCTCCGCGACCAATGTGTGGCCTGCCTACGAGGCCTCGCTGTCATGCGGGGCCACCGAGGTGGAGCTCGAAGCGGTGACCGGGCTTTCGCGGTCCAAGTGCATGGACGTGGGGCGCGTGGTCGATGCAGCGGCGACCTATGCTCACTTCGAGTGGATGTTCGACCGGCCGAACTTCGCGGACTTCGTGCTGGCCGCGGTTCGTCGACACGGCCTCGCGAGCTTGGGAATCGTGGGGCTCGCCTGCAAGACCGTGCCCACGGTCGGCGAAGCGCTCGAGTGCCACCGTCGCTTCCAGCATCTGACGAATCGCACGGCCACGTACGCGTGGGTCGAAACGGGGGATCGCGTGGTGTGGAACGAGGCGCGGGCGGGGGCGCCACGCCTGGGCAGCCAACTCGTGTCGGACTACGCGATGCTCATCTCGGTTCACCTCCTACGGGAGAACGCTGCGGGTGAGATTCCCGTGGTCGCCATGCATAGCCGTCGCGAAGGTCTGAGCGCGGACGAGCGCGCCGCATGGGAACGGTTCGTCGGGGCTCCCATCGCGTGTGGTGCGAAGCAAGCGGCCCTCGTGTTTCCGAGCGCGGTGCTGCGGTGCCCGGTGGCCACGGCCGACCCGGAGTTGGCCCAGTACTTTGCGGCGGTCCTCGCCCGCGCGGTCGAGCTGGCGCCCGAGGAACCTGCCCTACTCACGGCGGTCCGGGTCGCCATTCGCGACGCGCTCCTGCTCGGCACCCCGCGCATCGAAGACATCGCCAAGCGCGTGGGGATGAGCGGACGAACGTTGCAGCGTCGGTTGGCGGAGCTCGGCTTTGCGTTCGCCGAGCTCCTGGATGCCACGCGCCGCAGCCTGGCCGAGCGCTATCTCGCGGACCGGCGCCTCTCGCTGCCGGAGGTCGCGTATCTGCTCGGCTACCGCGAGCAGGCGTCGTTCTTCCGCGCGTTCCGGCGCTGGCATGCGACGACCCCCGCGTCGTTTCGTGAGCAAGGTCCTCCCAAAAAGGCGCGTCGTTCACGCGTCAAGCGTCGGTCCGGGCCTGACTGACGACGCAACCTCGATACACTCGGAGCGCATGATCCTCCCTCCTCCTTCCGTGCGCGGTCAGATCGCTCCATTCCTCGTCATGGACGTGATGGAGTCGGCGGCGCGTGCGGAACGCGAGGGCCACACGATCCTCCACCTCGAGGTCGGACAGCCCAGCACGAAGGCACCGCGCACCGTGCTCGAGGCGGCCCACGCAGCGCTCGAGAACGACTTGATCGGTTACACCGTCGCGGTGGGCCTGCCCGCCCTGCGCCGTCGGATCGCCCAGCACTATCTCGACTTCTACGGGCTCGAGATCGATCCCGAGCAGGTCGTGATCACACCGGGAGCTTCGGGCGCGTTCATCTTGGCGTTTCTCGCCGCGTTCGACAGCGGAGCGACCGTCGCGTGTACGCGTCCAGGATATCCATGCTACCGCAACATCCTCCATGCGCTGTCGCTGCGGCCCGTGGAGATCGAGACGCCCATCGAATCCGGTGGCCAGATCGGGCCCGAGGATCTCGAACGCCTGCCGGAGCGCCCTGCCGGGCTCATCGTGGCGAGCCCCGCGAACCCCACGGGCAGCGTGCTCGATCCAGCGTCGCTACGGTCGTTGCTCGAGTATTGCGAGCAGCACGGGATCACCGTGATCTCCGACGAGATCTACCACGGGCTCGTCTACGGCGGTGTCGCGGCCGACACGGCGGCGAGGCACGGCCGTCAGGCCATCATCGTCAACAGTTTCTCCAAGTATTTCTCGATGACCGGGTGGCGCCTCGGGTGGATGATCGTGCCCGAGCCCTTGCGTCGCAACGTGGAGACGTTGGCCCAAAACCTCTTGATCTGCCCGTCTACCCTGTCCCAGCTCGCGGGGGTGGCCGCGTTCGATGCGTACCCGGAACTGGATGCACACGTGGAGCGCTACGCTCGCAACCGAGGCCGGTTGCTCGAGGCCCTGCGCGACGCGGGGGTCGAGCGCATCGCTCCAGCGGATGGGGCGTTCTACGTGTATGCCGACGTCCGCCGTTGGACCGACGACAGCCAAGCCTTCTGCCGACGCATGCTCGAGCAGATCCAGGTCGCGGCGACCCCGGGCATCGATTTCGACCCTGTGCACGGGCAGCACACGGTGCGGTTTTCGTACTGCACGGGAGAGGCCCAGGTCGAGCGCGCGGCGGCCCGGATCCACGCCTTCCTTCGCGAACGTCTCTAGAGCGCCGACCAGTTTGATTCCACGCGCTGATGCACGCCTGGGACCGCCCACGGCTGTGTCGCTCGGCGCTCGCAGTGTGCCCGACACAGCTTCGGCCTCGCTCCTA
>Ga0315910_10000369_pt1 | contig 45936 bp, 79 predicted proteins | sample EdamamesoilMG_FD_204470 | JGI IMG/M metagenome (GOLD analysis project Ga0315910, IMG submission 204470) | Garden soil microbial communities collected in Santa Monica, California, United States - Edamame soil | ecosystem: Environmental > Terrestrial > Soil > Garden | place: USA: California...
ATGATGGCATTGCGCTGGGCTTCGTAGACATTGATGCAGCCAGCGAAGGCCGTGTCTTTGAAAACCGATTCACCGTCGGCGGTGACATAGGACGCGTTCTGAACGGGCGGGAACTCGTTGGGCTGATAGTTGTTGTTCGGGTCGATGTAAGACCCACGGACGCCGTTCCAGCGATCCTTGTACGAGTACGCGGTGGTGACGTCCACGCCGGCGTCGACGATGTTGGCATCGCCGATGACGAAGGAAGTCGCCTCCCATGCTCCGGCGCGGATCCGCCATTTCCCGCCGCTGTACATGCAGGAGCCGAGCATGCAGGCCACCAGCGCCTCGATGTTCTGCTCGTAGGGCGTCGTGGCCAGCAGTGCGATGTTGCAGGTGTAGCGCTTCTGCGTGCTGGCGGTGGGGACGGCGACGAGCTCGTCGCAGATATCGGCCGCGTCCTCGACCATCGTCCAGTCGATGCGGGAGGCGGCCTCGGCGAGGCCCAGGCTGGTGTCCGTGATGTAGTCAGCCAGGCACAGCGCGGGATTCGCGGTGTAGGCGATGTAAGCGGGATTGGTGGGGTTCGCGCCAGGTGATACGTCCAGGCGCGGGTCGTAACACTTCTTCCCCTGGACGAGAACGGACACGGTCGGCTTGCCCGTCTTGTACACCGCCTCGTCGTACTCGAGCTGATAGGCGACGTACGCCACGCCGCGGCCGCGGTGATTGGTGGTCCAGATGGAAAGAGCGTTGTCCAGAATCCAGTCGACCGTCTGGCCGGAGGTGCCCATGTAGCGCCGCACCCAGGCCTTGTTTGCAAAGGTCCCGGTCGTGACCTTGCCATCGTTGGCCGTGCCGGTGATCGAGCTGATGGTGCCGAGCTGCTCCTGGTCGAACCATACGCTGGTGATGGCGTTGACTTCGTGGCCAGCGACCACCAGCGCGCCGTGCAAGAACTTGTTGTTCGTGCCGGTGGTGACGGGCGGCAGGACGTGCATGCCGCTGCACTTCAGCTCCCCGTACATGATCCGGCGCGGCTCGATGGTGCCGGAGTACTCGACGTCGATCGCCGGCCGGGCGCCGCGGCTGGATCCGGAAAGCTGGGCGGAGACGCCATTGATGAAGGCGCTGAGGGCGAGCGCGTTCACCGCCGTGTACAGACCTGCGGCGCTCGCCATCAGGCCGAGGCCTGCCGGGCCCAGGAGCAACCCCGCGGCGCCGCCGGTGGCCACGATCGCCGCCGCGATCACCACGCCCTTGATGACCTTAGACACGCCACACCATGCGGATCAGGTCCGGAGTGCGGGGGATCTCACGCAGGCCTTCGGGACCCATGGCGAAGATGCGGGCACCGAGGCAGATCCCGACCGCGTCAGCTTCGCCGCCGTGGAACAGCACCACGTCGCCACGCTCCGGCCGGCCGTCATGCGGATCACCCATGAAATAGGTCACGGCGCCGGCGAGGCCTCCGTGGCTTGCGATCAGCCGCAGCGCACTCGCCTCGTCCGAGTACTGTTCGAGGATCAGGTAGGTCCGCGCGTTGTCCGTCATGCGGTCCACTGCGCGCGACACGAACAGGCAGCAATCGTTCTGTCCCCAGACGAACGGCCGCGAGCGGTGTTCCTCGATCACGTCGAAGAGGCGCGATGCCCAGTCGTGGCGCCTCAATCTGGCACCCATACGTAGCCTTGCCGGCCGCGGAAGTCGTAGTGGCCACCGCCCTTCAGGTCATTTGCGACACCCTTGGCGCCCCACGTTCCGCGGAAGCCTTGAATCTTTCCCTGCACATCGAAGAAGCGATCCCCGGAATAGCGCTTCTGCTGGTCGGCGTCGGTATACCGGGCAATGCACGGCTCCGCGCGCAGGCGGTGCTCGCAGTTGAGTGTGATTTCCCCGGTGGCCTGGCCGAGGGAGATGGACATTTGATCCATCAGCCCGTCCCAAAGCGTCTCCGGCGTGTCGAACAGGACGTTCGTGTCAGGGTTGACCAGGCCGAAGTACAGCGTCGCCGACCGACCCTGGTACTCCTCGGTCATCGTGGTGGCGACCAGGCCGGAGTCCACCCCGGACAGTTTCATCTTCACGGGCTTGGCGATGACGTCGATCGTCTCCTCTGCGACGTCGATCCCGCCGAAGCGGCCGACTCCGTCATAGGAGTTGCTCGCCCAGCTGAAGGTCCCGAGGCCGTCGTGCGCGCGGACGAAGCCACTCGCGAAGTCCAGGGCGCAGGCGATGAACAGCCGCAGCGTCGTTCGGGCGGATGCTGTCTCATTCGTCGCCGAAGCAAAGCGGCTGCTCACCGGAAGTCCTCGACGAAGTCCAGCTGGATGTCGGAGAACTGGCCCGGCTTGTTGTCGATCTGCGTCGTGTCAGTGGTCAGCATGAACTTTGCGCGAGGCTGGTAGATGGCGACCGGCGCGTTATCCGCCGGCGCCGAGCTCAGGGCGGGCTCGAATACGAGCTGTCCCTGGCCGCTGCCGTTGGAGTTGAGGTTCATGACCAGACGCTTCACTTCCCAGCGCGTGGTGTAGACCGCCACCACATCGCCGGCGAGCAGCAGGCCCAAGGTGCTGGCCGGCAGCTGGTCGATCCACAGCGCGCTGCCGACCTGGCTCGCGCCATTGACCAGGGCGCAGCGCGAGAGGGACGGCTGCTCCAGTACGGTGAAATTGTCGGCCGCCCGTCCCGCGACATTGTCCTGGACGTTGGCGTACGCGGTGGTGGCGGTGGTGATGCCGCTGATCTGCTGGTATCCCGCGGCCGTGAAGGTGCTGGATCCGGCCATCTCGTTGCCGGTCGTAGTCGAGCCGATGCGCAGGGCGTAGGTGAGCGCGCCGCGGCCGGCCAGCATTCCCGCACGGAACAGCATGGCGACGCCGCTGGGCACCGTCGCCTGGGCGTAGGCGTGGCGGTTGGCTGCAACGGCAGTGCGCGACATCCGCATGCGACCACTGTCGGCGGACAGGACGAGCTCGGCATTCGTGCTGGTCCAGCCGGTGGTGCCGCCGCTGGGCGTGAAGTTCACATTCGACAGCAGCTCAGAGGCGGGGAAAGACCCGCGCAGGTTCGTGCCGAAGTCAGGGATCCAGACACTGCTGTAGCGGCCGTTAACGGCGGCGAGGAAGCCCAGCAGCCGATGCCGATCGACACGATTCTGATTCGTGAAGAACATCGAGCAGCCCATCCGAACACCCGGGCGCCCATAGACGCGGCTCGCACCCACGAACGGGGAACCGAACATTCCGGCGTTGTCGATGACCTTCCAGCCTTGCGCCGCCGGCGCGATGTCCAATGGCCACGCGAGCTCCATCAGAACCGCCGCCGACTTCTGTCGTCGTTGATCTGTGCGCGCGCCATCTGCACGGCACGCTGGTTGCTGGCGGCCAGGATGGCGGGAAGCGCAGCCGCCAGGTCCTGCGTGGCTCCGCGGGCGTCCACCTGGTTGGTGATATGCACGACGACGCCACCGCCGCCACCGCCGCCACCGCCGCCATAGCCCATTGCGAACGCACCAGGGCCGCCGCCCCAGATGGGCTCCGGCCCCCTCTCGCCGGCGACGTACCATTTCCCTTGCTGGAGCGGGCCGCCTTCGGCCTTGAAGCCGCCGAACAGCGATTCGAAGAAGTTACCGACCTTGCCGATGGTCCCGCTCTTGCCGAGCACGTCGAGCAGCTTCGACGCGGCCAGCTCCGCCATCATCCTGCGGATCGTCTCGACGAACCCGCGCAGCATGCCCTTGACGCCATCGCGGAACGGGTCGAATAGGAAATCGGCCAGCGCCGTCTGCATGTTGCGCGCGGCCTGTAACGCGAATTCGGACAGGTTGTCGCGCCAGTCGGCGGTCTGTTCCTCGGACTGCTTCAGCCGCTTTTGGTAGTCCTCGAAGACCTTGTCGTAATACTCGCGCGCCTTCTGCTGGTCTTCGAAGTCGGTGTTTTCCTCGGCGTCGAGGATCGAGCCCTGTTCGGCGAGCTTCTCCGATGTCTTCTGAAGTTCCTTTAGCGAGTCGTTGTAGTCTTCGATCGCCTTCTTGTCTGCAGCCGCCTTGTCACCGAAGTTGTCAGCGAACTCCCGCATCCCGCGCAGGGCGCCCTCGGAGTCGATGGGCTGCAGGCCGTCGCCATTCAGCGCCATGCCGTACCGCATCTGCTGCTCAGCGATCTGGGCCTGCAGCTCGCGGTACTTCTTGCGGCCACTGTCTGACCGGTCGTTCTTGAAGAACTCGGCGCGTCCCTGCAGCTTCAGGATCTGGTTGTCGATGTCGACCAGCTCATTCCCGCCGCCGGTGGTCAGGATCTTCAGGCCGGCAGCAGTCTGCGCCAGCACGTTGACCAGCGCTGCGCCACCCCTCAGCAGCGTCGAGAACAGGGCATCCGCCGCGGACTGAACGGCCGGATCCTTGAGCGTCGCGGCCAGCGCCTTCATGGAGTCCGTCACCGCCGGCAGGCCCGACTTCGGAACCATCAGTTCCCGGGCCGCCTTTCGCACTTCCTCCAGCGACTTCGTGAACTCGCTGTTCTGGCCGGTGGCCTCAGCCGTGGCGTCCATCGCGCTGCGAAAGAGATTCTTCAGGCCCGCACCGGCCAGCACGCCCAGGGTCAGGTTGATGCCGCGAACGGTCGCTTTTACGCCGCCGTCGAGGGACTTGAAGTTCCGCTCGATCGACCGAATCGCGTCCTTCGTCGCGTCCTGCGCGGCAATGATGTAATTGGCTCGTGCGTTCACTTCTGATCCTCGGCAGGCGCGTTGACTGCCGCTCCAATGAGCCGCATGACGCGCAGGTAATAGGCGGGCTGGTCGGCGATGGCGCCCGACCCAAACAGGAAGCCGTTCTCGTAGTGGCGATACAGGTCAAGCCACTGCGCGGCCCACATTGGCGTTTCGCGCCGTGGGCATTGCTTGCTGTTCTCGAATATCCCAGCGAGCGTCCACCGCGGGTAAGGACTAACGCCGTCCACACATTTGCAGCTGTCGCAGTTCGTCCATTTCGGATCGACTACGACGTGGGCGGCGACTAGAATTTTTTTGCGTCTTCCTCCGACGGCTCCGCCCGGTTCAGAAGTTCCAGTGCGATGACGGTCAGCCACGCCTTCCAGGTGATGGACGGCGCGCCATCGAGCACTTCACGCAGGCGCGCGCGTGCAGCGCCGCGGCTGTTGACCGGATCCTGGCCGCCGCCCTTCCATCCGTTGACGTACTTCGAGGCGATGCGAAGGGCTGCTGTCGCCCCTTCCGGTCCTGATACCTGCGCGGCCGTGAGCTCAGTATCTCCGGCGAAGTCCAGCGGCCGAAGCGTGAAGATGACCGGATCGTCAGGGTCCGGCTGAATGGTCGGCGTGAACTCGAACGGCGCCAGCTGCTTCATGTGAAGGCCACCGACAGTTCCTGGTTCGGCGTGGAGTCGTCCACCGCCAGCTGCACTGTGCGCAGCGCCAGGCCATCCGCGTCGCCGCCTTCGGTGTCCTCGACGTACGTGGACGACGCCGGCGTCGTGATGGCGACACGGTTGCCGGCCACGCTGCCCAGCGTGCCGCTGGCGAATGCGAATCGGGTGCCGCCACTCAGCAGCGCGTCGATGTCGATGACCGAATCCAGCTCCGCCTCGATGACGATCTGGCCGCGGACGTCCCGGCCGGTCAGCAGAATCTCGCCGTAGCCGTCGGCGGCCGACAGGGAGGGCGGCATCGCGATGACGTTGTTCAGCCCCCACTCCCAGGACTTCGCCACGATGGCGGTGACGCCATTGATCGCCACGGCCATCGACAGGCCGGCGCGCGGGACCGCGCTGTCATAGGACGGCGACGGGAGCGACTGGTCGGTGGGCTCACTGAAGTGGCCGACGAACTCAAAGATTGCCAGGAGGATCCCGCCAGCCTCGAGGCGAAACGTCACGTTGCCGCGGCAGCCGGTGAGGATGTGACGCTTCCGGCCGCCCTCGAAGTAGTAGAGGGTCACGGATTCGTGCGACGCGCTCTCCGGCGTGTAGGTCGCCGAGGTCGCGCCGACGATGGTCTCCTCCATGCCGCAGGCCTCGAGGAGCGGGCCGATCTCAGGCGCCGTGCCGGCGGATCCGGAGCCCTTCACCTCGCACTCGAAGGAGATCCGCTTCAGCTGGCCGCCGTAGACCTTCTGCAGCTTGCCGATGCTTGCCCGCACGGCGCCGCGATCGTTCATCCGCAGGCCTTCGGAGCGCATCTGGACGTTGCGGACCAGGATGGCGTCCGTGGTGGTCGGGGTCGGATCCGTGCCGTACGCCGACTCGGTCTTCGCGTAGATGACCTCGTTCGATTTTCTCAGTCCGCCCATGGGCGCCTCCAGAAACGAAAACGGCCCGCGCATGGCGGGCCAGGTGGTGGGTTCAGCGGTGGGCCCGGGCTATTCCGGGTCGTCGAGATCCATGCGGTACAGCACGCCGAAGCTGCAGGTCATACGCCCTGCCATCGGTGCGCCCAGCTCGGTGTATTCAGGCGCGCCGGCGCCGGCGTAGCGGATCCCGATGACGAATGGCAGCCCGAGATCCCGTGGTGACTGCAGCATCGCCTTGTGCGTCGCGGAGCGCAGGCGCAGCAGCTCGGCGGCGATCTCCGCCTGAGTCGCGCCCTGGGCGTACAGCGTCATGTCGATCATCGACAGGCTGTCGATGAACGCGAGGTTCGTGTAGCCGGTATCCGCCGGCGGCAGGTCCGGGCCCTGATTGATGCACACCGCGGACAGCTCCTGGTCCTCGCCAGAAAGCGAGAGCGTGCGGTGTTGGAACACGGCAGCAGCCAGGTCCGGCTGCGCCTCGACCAAGCTGGCCGCGGCCTGCAGGACCTGCTCAACGCGATGCGTGCCCATCAGGTCCCCAGGATCAGACGCGACATGCCGGTGCCGTCCGGTTCATGTCGAATGACTTTGTAGGCATTGCCTTCGATGTCCGGGAACTGGGCGCCCTTCCGCGTCACGCTGCGCGCCTCGGCGTCCTCGGTAGCGCAAGTCAGGACGGGCTGGCGCGTCTCCGTGCCGAGCCCTTCCAGATACTCGTTGTCGAAGATCGCCAGCAGCTGGCCGGCCGCCGTTGAATAGTCCTTGCCGCCCAGGGCGCGAATGGACGTACGGCGGTCGGCCAGCGATTCCATCAGACGATCTTCTTCTTGCCCGAAGCAACGACGCTGAGCAGCACCGGGCCGGTCACGATCGTGCCCACGAACCCGAGGAAGCCGCCCACCACCGCCTTCGGGTCGACGACGATCTTCGTGGTGGAGTTTGCACCGGTGGTGCCGAACGTCGCGCCGGTGATGTCCGCCGCGCCGGTGCCGTTGGCATCGGTTGCGGACTGAAGCTTGCCGGCGATGGTTCCAGTCACGGCACCCAGGTCCAGGGTCACCATGATCTCGCCATCGTAGGGACGCACGTCCAGCCACATCGCGCTGCCGCTGGTGGCGGCGGCCGTGTTGGCTGCGGAAACGGAACGAAGCAGCGACGTCGAGGTCGCTGCAGAAGCCTGGCTGTTCAGCATCTCATTTCTCCTTTTTGCCGGACTTGGCCGGCGCGGAAGTTGGTTGTTCGGTCTCGGCAGGGGGCGGATCGCTGGGAACGTCTTCCACCGCGCCGATGCTTTTCAGGAACTGGGTTGTCGCGGGTTCCAGGTCCGCCTCGTCGCCAACCGCCAGATGACGGTTGACGCCGATGCAAACCCCGCGCAGCGCGCGGACCTTCATTACGACAGGTCGGTGCCGACCACGAACGCCTGCGGGTAGCGCAGCAGCGTGTCGACCATCCACATCGCGCGGATGCCGACCTGTGCCGTATTGAAGCGGGTGCCGCCGTTGTCGGTGGCCAGCTCCAGCACGCCCCAGTCACCGATCACCAGTTCGTCCCACGAACCGAAGATGATGTTCGCGGAAGCCAGCTGCTCGCTCGACATGGCGCGGAAGCCCACCAGGTTGCCGTCCAGCAGGTTGCCTTCCCACAGCGGGGAGTCAGTGCTGGTGAACCGCTGGCGCTGCATCGCAATCGACGCGCCAGCGATGTTGGTCACCCAGCCCGGGTTTCCACGGATGGCGTTCACAGCGCCAGCAGCAACCGGGAACGCCAGCGCCTTCGCGTAGCTGAACGTGCTCGCGCTCTGGCCGGACGTGATGCCGGTGGTGTTCTTGATGCCCAGCGGCTGGGCGCCGCCCGTTCCGTTGATCGCCGCATTGTCCACGCCGTCGATCGCGATCACCGCGGCCAGGTCGGCCATGATGAACTGTTCCGCCGAGGGCGAGGCCTGGCGCAGCAGCTGCTCGCTGACGTCCGTCACGCAGATCGCTGTCTTCGGGGTCATCGACAGCTGGCCCAGCGCCTGATCGCCCGCCGTGACTGACGTGCCTTCGCCGGCCTGCCAGGTCACCGACTGTTTGCCGGTCTGGCGTGCGAACGTCACGTTCCCCACGAGGCCCGACAGCTGCCGCGCGCCCATGTTCATGACCACCGAGCGATTGCGCAGGATGTCGATGAAGCCCATGTTCGTCACGTTGACCATGTACCCGCCCTTGGCTCCGGGCGTGGTGGCCATGGCGCGCTGCATGGTTGCAGCGTCCACCGGGCGCACCAGCACCTCGCCGGGCACGAAAATGCTGCCCGTGTCGCCGCGGTTGAGCTTCTGCGCGACACCCCGGGAGCACTCCAGCTCGAAAGCAGCCGCTTCCAGGTTCTGGTTCGTGGGGAACTTCAGCGCGCGGATGACGCGGATCATGCTGTAGCGGTTCGTTTCGTTGCGCGACAGGCCGAGCTCGGACGCCTCGGTCGGCTTCGCCTTGCCGCGCTCCTCCACGACCGCCAGGATCTGCGTCGCCACGGAATCCTTACCCTGCAGGGGCGTGCCGTCCATGATCCAGCGCGCTTCCACGCGAGAGTCGATTTTGTTTGCGGCGCACAGCGCGATGATCGCCTCGCGGCGTTCACGCTCGGCGTCAACTGCATTGATCTTCTCGGCGCCTTCACCTGCGCCACGATTTTCGGTCGTCATGATTACTCCTGTGGCGGGTTTCGCCGTTGTGGTCTCCGAAACGGAAGAGGCCCGCACTTCGCGGGCCTCTGGTTCAACTTGCTGGGGGGCCGGTTCGTCCGGCGGGTGCGGGTCTGGTTCGACAGACGCCGAGCGTCCGACGCCGACCGAGTCATCCGCTGGCACGGGCACCAGGCTCGCCTCGAATGGCTCCCAGTCGATGACGCGATACGTGTCCACGTCACCCTTCGAGGAATCCAGGCGCAGCTCGAGCACGCGGTAGCCGACGGACGTGTTCACCAGAATGCCGTCGTCGACGTCTTGCAGGGCGTCATTCGCGGCCGCCTTGCGCCCGAACCGCACGCCGGCGATGCCGCGCTTCTTCTCGAGCGATGCCGACTCGACGATGCCGACCTGCTGGCGCATGTCGTGGTTCAGCAGCAGCGGCGCGCGGCCGCTCTGCATGAATCCCATGCGGACCGACCCGGGCGAATGGTCGAGAATTTCATTCCCGAACCAGCGCTCGACCGCCTTCTCGCTGGAGAACGACAGTTCCCTGACGCGTGAATCAGCCATTGCCTCCCTCCCGCGTGATGATCACGCCGTTCGTGGTCAGGCAGCAGTCGCGGCGCTGGAACTCCGCGCCGTGCTTGTCCCTGAATTCTTCGGCCTTTTCCTTCGTGACGCCGGAAAGCTTCAGCTGTCGGCCGCCAGGGAAGGTCAGCACGCCGCGCTGCTGTGCCTCGTCATAGTCGAGGGCAATTTCCTGATTCATGTTGACCTCTGCAGTTGAACAACTCGACCGCGCGCCGGTTCGGTCTTCGCCTCGCCTTCCGGCGGATCGTCTGTCTTGCCTTCCGGCGAATCATCTGTTTTGCCATCAGCACCGTTCGGAGGCGGATCATCCGGCTGGGCGTCCTTCATGTAGAACTCCGGCGACGTCTCGAACACCAGGTCCTTGTCGTCCATCTGCTTCAGCTCGCGCTCGCGCGTCGACAGCACGTCTTCGATGTCCTGGCCGTTGGCGGTCTGGCTGACGACCTCGGTCACCGTGGTCAGGCCCGCCTTGATGGCCTTTATGTAGGCGTCGACTTCCTTCGTCGGGTCGACCCAGCTCCAGCCGCGCGGCTTGAACAGCACCGCCTCGAACTTGCGCGGGTCGATCGCGAACTGCGCCACCGGAATGCTCCGGATCGCGCCGGCGAGCACTGCAGCCTGCAGCCAGGCACGGTGCACGCGCATCCGGAAGTCACAAACGAACCATGACTGATAGAACCGCCAAAGGTCCCGGTCTTCCAGCAGGCTCAGGCGCGAGCTGCTGTAGTTGCTCTGGGAGTAGTCGCGCGAAATCGACTCGTAACTGACGCCGACGCCGGCGGCGACTTCCCGCAGCATGTACCGCATGAACGGGTCCAGTGCCGGGTTCGGCGCTGTGACCTGCGGGACGTTCATCTTTTCGCCCGGGTTCAGGCGCTTGGCGACGCCCGGCTCGACGGACATTTCCGCGCTGCCATCGGTCTGCTTTTCCCCGAACGACTCGACGCCTTCCGTCGTCTCGATGGTCCACGGGGTTGACGCCTGCGCGCGCGCCCGGACGATCTCGGCCTCGCTGTAGCCGTCCATGTCGTTCAGCCGGCGCGCGGCCGCGTGCAGCCACGGCTCCCCGCGTGTCTGTGGCCAGCGGTCGATGACGGCAAGGTGGATGATGAATTCGGCCGGCACGCGCTCGACGCGGTCCGTCTTGTTCGCCCCGAACCGGAATTCGTTCGGGTGGCGCTCCCGGATCCAGTACGCGACCGGCCGATGGAATGAATCCACCTCGACACCGAGGCGGGTCTGGTTCCCTTCCTGCGGCGCGGTCTGAACGTAGTCGTCCGCAATACGCTCCGCCTCGATCAGCTCGAGGCAGAACGGTACGTCGGAGGTCCCGAAGCGCCGCGGGTGGATGCGCAGGAACACCTCGCCAGCATCGAACACCTGGCCCATCGCGGCGCGCTCCAGATGCTTGAACGAGAGGCGGCCGCCAGTGTGGCAGTTCAGCGCCTCACTCCACTGTGACCAGGCGTCCTCAATGTCGCTATTGATGCGATCGGCCAGTGCGTCGCGTGTCGTTCGCACCTGCGCCTGCATGCCGATGCCGGAGCCGATGACGTTGTTCACGACCGTGACGCGCGCGCGCTTCGCGTAGCTGGCATCGCGGACCAGCGCGCGGGAGCGCTGCCGCAGCATGGTCAGCGAGTCCTGCAGCTCGGCGTCCGCGCTGCCGTTCGACGTCACCCATCCGCTGGTCAAACGGGAGGCGCGCGCGCTGGCGTACATCCGCACAGCCGCGCCGGTCGGGCCTCGATTCGCCGACGGCCGGGGCCCGAAGCCGAGTTTCTGCAGCAGCTGACGGAATGCGCCCACGCTAGAACCTCACCTTGATGTTGCGGCCCAGCCCGTTCGTCGCGCCCTGTTCCTCGGTCTGAACCTCGGCGCGCAGCTTGTCCCGCCACTGCAAAAGCTCCTGGAGCGACCAGCGGGCGATAGATCGGCCATTGATCGTCATGCTGGCCTGGGCGGTCGTGGCATTCCCTTCAAGGAATGCTTCGATGGCCTCCAGCGTCCTGCGCGCCCATCCGCGCGGATCCGTGCGCGTGGTCGAAGCAGGGTTCGGCAGGATCTCGATCCAGCCTTCGTCAACAGTTTCGGCGACGCCGGCAGCCGTGGCACGAATCGTCCATTTGTAACTGCCTGGCGCCTTTCCGGCCGTGGTCGCGGCGTCAACAGTGAAGGAGTGGCTGGTGCCGGACGCCGCGCCGGTCACATTGAACGCCCCGGCGGAGTTCTCGAAATACAGCACCGACGACCAGGTCGGAGCGTCGTGGTCCTGCAGGGCCAGCAGCAGGCGCAGCGTGTCGCCGGCGCGCAACTGCTCGGGGACCTTCGACAGAATGCTCACGCTACTTTCTCCAACTGTTCACCCATGACCTGCTCACCGGTGCCGACTGTCGCCGCGGGGCGTCGAACTCCGGCGCCTTTCCGCTGTCTGGCGCTGAACCTGGAGCTGCCATTGCTTCCGCGCTGCTGATTCCCGCGCGCTTCAGGCATTCCGCGCGCCGTGACAGCCAAAGCCGGTCCGGCCAGCTGGACAGCTTCAGCTTCTCGACCAGCCATAGGACATAGACAGCCAGGTCCAGTTGCTCGTTACGCGCCCGACCCTTGCGCTTCACCCATACGAACCGCTTACCGCGGGCCGTCTTCTGCTGCACGCGCTGCTCGGCGGTGATCTGTTCGAAGAACTCGTCATCCAGTTCGTTCGACAGGTGAATCATCGCGTCCTTCGCCCGCATCAGACCGAATAGCCGGTCCTTCGCTGCGTTGACGCCGATGTGCCACAGCTTCACGCCGCCCTTGACGATGCGGCCGCGCCAGTTCACGTCCACAGAGACAGCGCTGCCAACGATCGGCATGCCGGGCTTGTCGCCGCCCTTGATGGCGTGGGCCTTTCGCTGCGGCGGCCGCGACCGACAGAAGTTGTAAGCCTCGTGCGTGTAGTGGCCGCCCGTATCCACAGCGAAGGCCTCGATGCCGAGCTCGAACCCGTCTTCGTGTTCGTACTGCTGCAACAGTGCGGCGTCTAGATCGTTCCAAGCCTCGTCCATTGCCGGGTTGCACACGAGCACCATCGTGTCCACGGTCCACATCGCGCCCTTCGGGCCGATGGCGTAGACCGCGACCTCGAATCTGTCGTCCTGCACGTCGACGGCGGCCAGCAGCACCAGCGCGTCGGACGGCACGAATTTCAACGGGAAGGCCTCCGCCCTCTGCTTCAGCGTGGCCGACTCCAGCGCGATGCCGGCGTCTTCCCACGTCTTCGCCAGGCGCGTGTTCGTGAATGTCTTCAGCGGCTCGGTATCGCCGCGCCTCTTCGCGTCTTGCGCCCGGCACCATTCCTGCACCATCTGGCGCCAGGACAGCCAGCCGAGCGGGCTGTACAGCGATGACAGCAGGAAGCTGCGCGTCCGCGCTCCGGGGTTCTGTGCCACCCAGCTGCCTGCGGCCAGCATCTGCGGTTTGGCCGATTCCGGTATCAGCGCCCTGCATTGCCTGCAGGAATAGCCGACGGTGGCCAGGAGCGGCTTGCCGTCCTTCACCTGCCACTTGATACCGTGGGGCGACTCGTCACCTCCCCACTCCAACTCTTGAGGCTCTCCGCAGTGCGGGCACGGCACCGCGTACCGCTCGTCCGTTCCGGCAAGGCGGCGCTGCTCAATGCCGGCAGCGCCCTTCGGTTTCTTCGGGCTCGACACGAACATGCGCCGGGCCCGGCTGCCGAAGCTGTCCTGGCGAGGAATGACCAGGCCTACCGGTTCGCCCTGGCCGTCGACATCGTCGGGCCAGTCGTCGAACTCATCGCCAAGCAGGTTCTTTGCCGACATCGAGGCCAGCGAGGCCGCCGAGTTCGCGCCACTGATCACCAACGTGCCGCCAGTGAATTCCTTCAGCAGTACCGTGTTCCCGCCGTCACGACTTTTCGTCGGCAGCTTGTCAGCCAGGAACGGGTTCGACCTGATCAGCGGAGCGACGCGCTGGCGACTGAACCGCTTGCCCGTCTCGAGCGTGGCCAGCACCACCATCATTGGCGCCGGCTCTTCGGCGATGCACTGAGCCATGGCCAGCAGCACCGCGGTCGACTTGCCCAGCTGCGTGCCGCACTGCAGGACCGTCTCTTCGACGTCCTGGTCCGACCATGACTGCAGGATGTCCCGCAGATATGGCGTCCGCTCCAGGTTGATTAGCCCGGGCTCCGGCGCCATCTCGCGCGGCAGGAACACGCGGCCGTCTGCCCACTCGTCGAGCGGCAGCACCAGCGGTGGCTCAAGGTGCGCCGCCCAAGTGGCGCGATACCGCGGCCCCGGGTCTGGAAACTGCAGGCCTGACATCAGGCCGGCTTCTTCAGTGACGCTGCCAGCGATGCCAGCGCGGTGCGCAGTTCCGAATCGAGCAACTGACGCACGCGGCGCTCGTCCATCTCAGCCGCCAGCACCGCGGCCAGGCGGTCTGGGATGGCCAGCAGCGACTCGCGCACCATGACCGCCGTCGACGCGTTCATGGCTTCGACCTTCGCCCACTCCACCAGCTCGCCGGTGCGCCTGCGCACGTCCAGCTCGGCCAGCACTGCCTGCTGCTCTTCACGCTTCGTACGCGCCGCGGTGAATCCACGGTTCGGCGGATCCTGCGGCGGGTCGACGTGGACCGCGGCCGCCTTCCGTCCCTTCGGCTGCGGCTTGTGATGTCCGCGCGACGGGTCAAGGTCTGTTGCCCGGACCGCCCGCACCTGGGCGAGCCGCACGCGCCCGGCGTCGTCCTTTTCCAGCCGGCCCTGCCGGATCAGCTTGGCAATGTACGGCTGCGAAACTTCCTCGTGCCGTGCCGCCTCCGACTGGCTGACCCAGCCGCGCTTACCTGCCATGGCTATAACTGGTTGGAAAACTCAGCCACTAACGCGAAACCGGGGGCTCAACTACCCGCATCGGCGATGCATGGAAGGACCCACTGCTTATGCTCAACCATGTATAAGCTGCCCAGTCAGCCCTCAAGCAGTCGCTGCGCATGCAGTCACTCACCTTGCAGTGGCCAGCGCCTGCCGCATGGCCAGCTGAAACTCGATCGGCCATCTCATCCGTGCCACTTGGTCTGCGATCTGATGGAAGCGCAGACGCTGCCGGTATCGAGGCGCACGCACGAATAGCAGCACAGGCTTGATGCCCACACGGACCGGACCGACCATGCCGCTGGCAGCGGTGCGCTTGTAGATGCCCGGCGCCAGGTGGCGGGTCCTTGAATTCACCGGATACGTCGAGAAGTAGAAGTACGCAGCCTTGGTCCTGCTGCGAATGCGCCTGCCCTTCGATGCAGCTGTAGCATTCTGCAGCGGGTCGCGCCTGGCCCTCACGTCAGACAGCAGCCGGTTGATCTCAGCCGTCTGCATGTTCCCATACGCATCCATGGGCGCCGCCTTGGTAGGCACTGCGTACATGTTCGCGGGCATCACGCCTGAGCGGATCAGCAGCAGCTCGAAGGCCTTGTGCTTGCGCACCCCGCCATAGATTTCAGCGGCCAGCCACTTGATGGGCGGCGCTGACTTGAAGGCCTGATCCTTGATCAGCACTTCTGCGGCCAGGTTTTGCTTCGTTGCTGGTCGCACCCATGTTGCGCCCTGCGTGTACGATTTCGGCCGATCAAAGACCCGGCCAATCTCCCGGGCCATCTCACCCTGCACGAACTTCGCGGTTCGTGTCAGCGAGACAGCCGTAGCGTAGGGCACCTGCTCGCGGTGCATCCTGTTTAGGTGCTGCGTGATCGCCCGCAGATCGCCGCGGACGTCGAAGCGCAGCATTAAACCTTCTTCACGATGATTTTCTGCCGGGCGATGCGCGAGACACCGTCCAGCGTGAACGAGAAGACGAGCTCCCCTTCCTGCTCGGCGATGGCACCGGCTGAAACATCCAGCAGAATCTTGCTCGACTCCAGCACCGAGACATTCGAGCAGGTGACGCCGGAAATGTCCGACGTCACGCTCGGGCCCGATATGGCGTTCAGTCCGTTGGTTCCCGCGGCGACCATCGTCCAGGTCACCGATCCGTCGGTAGCGATGCCGCCTACGGCTTTCGGCCATAGCGGCTCCTTCTGGCCGGTCGTTCCTGCCACGCTGCACTGGGCGGCGAGGCCGTTGCCGATCCGCGGGCGATTGAACTCGCCGAAACTGATCGGCTCGTCAGGCAGCCAGTACACCGCACACTTCCGCAGGAAGTTCGGAGCGATGCGCCGGGTCTCGCCCGGGTTGATCACCAGGGCCGGCTGAATGGTGTATTCGCTGCAGTCTGTCATGACACGCGATACGTCACTTCGGCCGAAGCCATGTGGTAGGGGTCGCCGCTGGCGGAGAAGTACTTGTCCGCCGCGGCCCAGAATTGCTGGTCCGTGTGCACGGGCTGGTCACCGGCCGCCAGCAGTGCCGCTTGGCCGTTCAGCGTGTAGACGCCGTAACCGGCAGTGAGGCGAAGCGCGGCCCGCAATGCCGCGGGCCTTCCCGTCAGTAGATAGCTGCCAGCAGCGGCCGCGAGCTTTCTGCTCGTCCGAAGCGCGGCCGACTGGCCGGAGATGGCATAGCTGCCTGTCTCGGCGACCATGATCTTCGCGCCGGATCCGTACACCAGTCCCGCAGCGAACCCGGTGAGCGAGTAGCTACCCTGCGCCGCGACGAGCTTCCTCGATGCGCGCAGTCCGGCGGCCTGCCCAGTCAGCGCATAGCTGCCCTGTGCCGCCCCGACCTTTCGGCCTGCACGCAGCGCCGCGGCCTGTCCGGTGAACAGGTACGAACCCTGCGCCCCGAGCGCCCTCCGGCCTGCGCGCAACGTCGCGGCCTGGCCAGTCAGCGCATACGCACCTTGGCCGCCTGCCACTTGGCGGCCGGACTTCAGCCCGGCGAGCTGGCCGCTCAGCGCGTAGCTGCCCGCTGCCGCCGTGAGCGAGTAGGCGGAGAAGAGATTCCCGCACTCGAAGTTGTCGATGCGCGGCGTGTTGCGCGCGATCCACGCGCCGGCGTTGCCGCCGGCATGCGTGGCATCGGAAGTGGACAGGATCTGTGACCCGTTCTTGTATAGGAACAGGCTGCTGCCAAGCGCCTCGAAGACATACTCATCACTGCCCGCGACGGTGGACGTCGTGGACGTCAGCAGGGTCTCGACGCCGGCCGCCATGAGGTAGATGTTCAGGGCGTTGCCGCCCGTACAATCCACCGTCGCAAAGTACATGTCGTTGCTGTCGACACGACGTAGGATCAGGCGCACAAAGCGCCCTGTCCCGGAGGCGCCGAGCGCAGCCAGCGAGATCGTTACGTACTGGTCTGCATTGAGCGACGCTGTCGCATAACTGGCGTGCGAGAAGTCGGTCGTCGAGTTGTAGGCCTGGTTGCTGTTGATCCCCAGCTCACCACCGCCCAGTGCATCCGCCCAGCCCGTACCGAGTCCAACCGCGTTGTTGGCGCGGTTGTAATCGTCGGTGAACACCGGGACGCGCGTGGCCACTAGACAGTCCTCCGAAAGAACGCACGCATCTCGATGACGTTCTGAGGTGGCTTCACCCCATACTCGCGGCAGGTAATGCCGTGCCGCCTCATCAGCCTGTATATGTGCGTCCTGTCCATGCCCAGCGCGGCGGCCGCTGCTGCAGCTTTGCCGCCATGCGATTCCAGCGCTTCACACAGGGCGGCTTTCTCGCACTCCCGCAGGAACCTCTTGAGCCTGCCGTTCCTCGCGGGCGCTCCCACCCAGCATCCTCGGCGCTCAGCCAGGGGCGCCGAGGACCAAATCCTCGCGTTCTTCAGCCTCCAGCAGCGGTGATGCCTGACGCAGCTGCATGCGCGTCGACGCCAGGACGCCGTACTCGCGCTTCAGGGAAATGAACGCCTCCGGATCCCCGCGGGCGGCATTGCGCCGTACTGTCGCCTCGCGGATCTGGACCTGGAGCGCCTGCTCCTGTTCCACCAGCGCGCCGATCTCGGCGTCGATCGGCGCGGTGCGCGCGCGGATCTCGTCGATCTGCGCCAGCTTCTCGGCCATCTTGCCTTCGATCTCGGTCAGCGTGTCCTTGATGCTCATGCTGATACCTGCTCTGCGCGCCACGCGCGCATGTAACATTCCTTGCAAAGGCCGCGGCCAGTACGGCGGCGGTCAGGGTGGCACCGCGCCATCCAGCGCATGGACATCATACGAGCTGCCACAGACCGTTGGTCCCATCAAAATCTATGGTGAAAGTCTCGGTGTCCAGCAGCGTGATGCTGCTGCCGTAGTCGTACCAGCACACCAGCGCATCGGCCGGGCTGGTGGCCGAGTCGTTGTAGATCACGACGTAGCGCAGCGGGCCCACCGAGGCGCCGCTGGCGGTGAAGACCTCATCGGCGATCACGACTTTCGCCGTGCCGCTCGCCTCGGACAACGTGACGCTGTCCAGCGTAAGCCCGCCACCGGCGCCGGCCGTGTAGCCACCGCCGGAGCTGATCTGAGTGATGGCCGACAGTATCGTGTCGGTCGCGTTCGGTGCGGTGTTGGAGAACGCCGCCTTGAACGTGTGGCTCGACCAGTTGTGGACGGCCTTGTTCAGCTGCTCGGCGTAGTCCTGAAACTTGTTGTAGGACGCCATCAGGCACTCCTGGGAAGGTGAATCAGTTCCTGCATGCCCTCGGCCTGCAGGCGCAGTCCGCGGCCTTCGAGCACGGGCTTGCCCTTGAGGGTTTCGCCGTTGTCATCGACCCAGCGGATCCGCAGCTCCGAGCGATCGGCGCACTGGATCACCAGCAGCTCGCCGTTGCAGATCACCGCGGCGACCTGTTTGCCGCGCAGCTGTCGAGTGATGTCCATGATCCTGCTCGGCCTATGGGCCTGCCGTGACGCCTGTTGGCTGCTTCGGAACTGGCTTCGGCGTCGTCCTGGTCGCTATTGCTGATGGAGCAGAGGGTTCGCCGTTCACCGTGGCGGTGACGTAGTAGCGATAGGTCAGCCCGGCGGCGGCGTGGAACTGCGTACCCGACAAGCCAGTGGTCGTGCACTGAATCTTGAAATCCCCGGCGGCATCCGCCTGGTAGACGGTGTACGTGATGACGGTTCCGGCTGCGATGGCCGTGCCGTCGGTGTACTGCGTCGGGGCGGTCCACTTGAGATTCGTATCCAGCGGATTGCCGCGGGGCGAGGCGCACGTCGGGAGCGCCTGCGCCTGGGCGGACAGTGAGGCGGTGACAGCCAATGTGAATGCACAGAGCAGCAGCAGCTTTCTCACGCGAAGGTCTCCGATGGCAATTGGTACACAAAAAGCGAGAGGCCCAGTGCCGCATCTGCAGCAACCGGGCCGACAGCCAGGTCGCCGGCCTTCGTACCGCGGGTGCCGGTCGCAGTCGCCCGATAGACGGCGCGGGTTCCGCCAGCGATGCCTGCCACCTTGGGCACGGCGGGCGGCGGAGGTGGCGGCGCGACCACTGGCGCGACGGTCACCTGGATCTGCACTCGATCAGACTCCGCGCCCTGCGAGTTCACGGCCCTGACGCCGGCGAGGATGGCGCCGGCAGGCAGGTCGATGGCCAGCGAAGTCACGGATGCCGGCACACGGACATGCGCGATGTAGCCAGCCAGGTCCGTCAGCGGCGTACCGTCGATGTTGGTCGTCGGTACAGACCAGGACAACCGGTGCGGCCCGGCCTGCAGCGGGGGCGGCACCACCGGCGGGGGCGTGACTGGCGGAGGCTCAGCCTTCAGAAGCGGATTGTCGATCCACTTGTTCTGATCCTTCGGGCATGACGTCGTCCCGACATTCACGTTTGCCGCGCACGTCAGCACGACAGCCGCCGCGGTGTCCGTGGACAGCCTGTACTTCTGGTGCTCGGTGGCCCAGTACGCGCCGGCCGTGTGTTCCATGTCCGCAGCCGACATGACCGCGATGCCGGGCTGCAGAGTCTGCCAGGCGCGCGATGTGCAACCGATCTTGCCCGCGGCGCTGGCATCCGCGCACGACATGACCAGGCCCGTGGCCGCGTGACCAGCCAGCGGCAGCGCCAGCAGCGCGGCGAGCAAGAGCGTCTTTCGCATGGAAGTTCCTGCAAGTTGCAGCCGCGGCTGCGCAGAAAAAAGCCCGGCCTAGACCGGGCAGACGGGGGATTACTCGATGCTCGCGCGATCGCGCACGATCATCCGATCCAGGCCAATTACCTCTGCCAGCTGAACGTCGCGACCGGCGGCAATCAGCGCCGCAACGGATCTCACCTGCTCGGTTCGCCGAAACCACTCGCCGTGGCACCGGTCGTCCTTCAGGAACTCGAAAATGTGCTGCTCCGCCGCCTCCGGCATCCAGACATGACCCAGCAGCACCAGCGGTGCCGGGGACTGCGAGGCCAGACCAGCGAACCGGCGCCGGATGTCCGACGTGATGCCGAACTTCGTGCGCTCGATGTCCGGCGCGTCGATGGCGTAGACCATCGTGTATGTCCGGAAACCGAAGGGACCATTGCGCCGGGTGGGGGTGGAGCTTCGCGACCGGTCGCCGCGAACGCGCATCAGTGATACCACTGGAAGGCTGCCTTGTAATACAGAACCGAAATTAATTGCAAGAATTATCCTACGGCAGAGACCGCGAAATTAAATCTCCACCACCGCCTGGCTGTGGTCGAGCGCGGTCCAGATGGACCACTTCGCGGACTCCAGCAGCTGCTTGAAGCGCGCCACCTGATACCCGGATGCCTGCGCCCGCGCCTCGGTCGGGCCGGGCGTGAAGTAGTTCGCGTGCACAACATCCTTCAGCGGGTCCGCCAGGCGGGCGACGACCTTGTCCGTCTCGGCGATGTCATCGGGGATGTGCACCGGCTCATGGGACCGCGACACCCTGGTCTGCCGGCCGAGCGCGGTGCGCCTGCCCTGGATGATTCCGTCGTCGTCTTCCTCCGGCTCGCCGGCGTACCCATGCTCGATGCCGACCTTCGTCAGGCGCATGGCGGTGTCGATGGCCGAGGACGTCGGCAGACCGAGGTTCAGCCGGTCCCGTCGGACCCACTCCGCCCAGGCATCCAGGCGCAGCTCGACGTACTGCAGCTTGGCGTCCCGGTGGTACTTGCGGCGCTCGCTGTCACTCACCGCAGCACCACCTTCCAGACCTCGGAGTCCTTCAGCGCCAGATGCGTATCCGCGCACTGCAGCGCCGCGGAGCTGGACTCGAACACATAGGCGTCGCAGCGGTGCGGCGAGGCCACAGGCTCGGAGTCCCCGTCGATCTCGCCAGTCCAGAATTCCGTCGTTCCGTTGACGCCGCGCTTGAATATCCAGCCGGCCATTCAGCTCGCCACCAGGACGACGACGAGCAACACAACCAGCGGCGGCGTCAGCCATGCCCAGCCTTGCCAGTGGGACCGCTTCACTTGCGCTGCCATCCCCGGCGAGCCAGGACGCGCTCGATCGTGTCGATGGCCTCGCCGTTCATCACCATCGACTGCTCGAACCGCAGGATCTGCCAGCCGAGTTCCGTCGCGGCCGCGTACTTGCGGCAGTCCTCGCGGAACCCGTCGACGGTGGCGTGCCGGCCGGTGCACACGCGCTGGCCGGCGATCATCCGCACGACCAGGCCTTCGATCTCGACGGCCAGCTTCAGCTCCGGATGCGCGAAGTCGAACCGCCACTGCCGCGGCCTGCCCTTCTCGGTGAAGAACTCGTCGCCGGCGAAGCGGTACTCCGGCGTCCAGCCGGACAGCCGGTGGCTGCGCAGCTCGAACGACAGGCGCTCGGTTGCCGTCTGCGATTTCGACTTCTTCCGCTGCATGACGCCGTGCGTCGTCATCAGGTCCGTCTGCGTGCCGGGCGGAAGGTCTTCGATGCGCATGGCTCTAGTGCGCCGTCGCACCGTTGCGCCGGCGGCCGGCGGGCTTCGTGGGCTTGCCCTTACTGAACGCCTCGGCATGCGCTGCGCCGGCGGCGATGTCATCGACCTTGTCGCCCTTCGCGCCATTGGTCGTGCCAGTCGCGCCGGCGTGATCCATCGGCAATTCCTTCTGCTTCGACTTCTCGCGCTGCACCGTGTCGCCGAAGCCGATTTCGGCTTCAATCTCGGTGCCCTGGCGCGCCACCAGCTTGCTGACGAACTTGTCGACGTCCTGCGCCACCTGCACCTGCACCGTCAGCTTCGTCAGCCCGCCCTCCAGCGGCTCGATGCGGATGCTGGCCAGCTTGACGTCGTCCAGCTCGATGGGCTTCTGGTTTGGCCCGAGCTCGATGGCCACGCTGCCCTTGAACTTCTCGGTGTACGCGCGCGGCGCCCACTTGTCGTTAAGCACCTGCGCAGCCTTGCCGGCGCGCTGCGTGTTGAACAGGCTTTCCCATGTCAGCGCACCGAACAGCTGGTTCAGTTCGTCCTTCTCCAGCAGGAAGTCGGTGATCGTGAAGTCGACGGCCGGTTCACCGTCTTCGCCGCGCATCTCGGTGCGGCAGTTCGTGGACACGCCCAGCTTGCACGCGCGCGCGGCAAGGGCGACCGATATTACGACTGCAACCTTCTCAGCCATGACTTGCTCCCATGTGGTTAAACCCCGTCCCCGTTCTCGTGACGTTCCACGGGCAGCAGCTGCTCCCCGTAAACGCGCTCAAATACCTCGGCGATCGTCTTCGTCTCGCCCGTTGCATGGTTCTTCAGCGGCAGCGAAGCCTCGCCGCGGCGGCGGATCAGTTCACGCGCGCGCTGCTTGCGAACGTCGCGCGTCGTCTCGCCTTGCGTGATGTCTTCGCTGTAGCGCTCGCCCAGCCACAGGCAGAAGTTCAGTTCCTCGACGTCTTCACGCAGGCTCATTTGCGCCGTATCCCCCGTCGGTCGTGCTTGTCGACCAGCGCACCGCCGCGGATTCCGGCCTTGTACCGTTTGTGCAGCGTTGTGTAGCTGATGCCGGTCAGTTTCGACAGTTCAGTCAGCGACACCTGTTGGCCTTTGTGCTCGACGGTGTATCGGGTGTTCGGGCCGCGCGGTGCCTCCAGCGGCTTACCGAATTGCTCAGGCGTGAAGCCGAACCCTTTCACCGGCTCACCTGCGCCAGCGGCAGGCTGGCTTCCTCGTCGCAGCCAGGACACGGACCGCAGTACTTGTTCCGCGGTGTCGATTCTGGATGCACCAGCGCGTGCACCGTGCAGCAGAACATGCACTGCATCAGCTCGAACACCTTGCGCCGGCGGCTGTCGAGCTGGATGACTTGGCCGTCCATCAGAACGCCTCCGCCTGGCGCTGCGATGCTGGCACCTGCTGTAGCCACAGCGGCGCATCCTTGCCAGCCAGGCTGCGGAATGCTCTCGCAATCTCCGTGCACCGCTGCGCGCAAACCGGGTCAAGGCGAAAGCGCTGCATACCCTGCTGCTCCCGCGTCACCATGTCGTCGACCAGCACCTGCATCGACTCGCGCAAGTCGTGCGTGCCGCTGACGAGCTGCAGGAATCGCTGCATGCCGTCGGCGCCGCGGTGATAGCCGAGGTCGCGCTGCACGTTGCCGATGACGCAGCTGCGCCAGTACGTGCGCGTTGCATCGTGTGGCGGCTGCGCCGAGCGCGGCGGAATGTTCGACTTCAGCTTCACCGGTCGACCTTCGCCAGCAGCAGCGCTGCTGGCCGCGGTCCGGTCAGGCGGTGCGATGAACTCGGCAGCGCCATGCGCGACTCGTCCGCTTCGCCCTGCTCCTGCAGCAGCTCGGCGAAGCGCTTCTCACGGAAGTGGCGAGTCGAGGTTTCGCCCATCTCGAGCTGACGCCATCCACCCATCGCGACCACGGCCCGAACGGCGGCATCGGGCAGCGGGTTGGCAGCCAGCTCCGCGGCGCGCACGTGCTCGGCCATCTGCACAAGCAACGTGACTCGCGTCCACAACTCGCGGGCCGTCGGCAGCGCCGCCTTGCGCAGTTGCTCGAAGTGGAACGGGTTCGGCATGAACTCGACTGCGCGCGCCAGATGCTGGGCGGCCAGCCGGAATTCCTGCATGTCCCAGTGCTGCATCGAGTTCCAGAACAGGTCGATGCCGGCATCGGTCAGCGGCTTGCCTGGCTTCAGCGCTGCCAGGCCGACGATCACGCGGACGAATTCCGGCTTCTCTCCCGGAGTCATGCCGCCCCCGATTGCCGCAGCCACTTCTCCGCGGCTGCGACGTTCTCGTCCTGCTGCTGTTCGGCCTTCGTTGGGATGGCCCTCCATTCGCGTGCCCAGTACTGCTCCGGGTGATCGCGCTTGAACCAACTGGCCATGCCGGGAACCTTGCTGCGGTCGCTGTAGCCGCCCGTGGCGCAGTACGCGGCGAAGCCCTCGACGCGCGCGCGCAACTGCCGCCAGGTCACCAGCCCCATGCCGACCAGCCCCATGGCGCTGTGGATCGCATTGATGCTGTTGCGGTTGTTGCCGGTGTCAGGCCATTTCGCGTCCAGCCAGTCGGAGTCGAACTCCGCCGGATCCGGGTCGACGGAAACTTTCCCTTCCCCTCCCCTCGCCCCGTCTCCAGCGCTGAGTGTCCCTGTCCCTGTCCCTGTCCCTGTCCCTGTCCCTGTCCCTGTCCCTGTCCCTGTCCCTGTCCCTGTCTTAGCAGTCTCACCGAGACGGTGAGCGTCTACGGGACCGTCTACATCGGCGTCTACAAACCCAGGAACATGTAGACGGCACATGTCTACAAGCTGACGCTTCGTCGGGTGCTGTGGTGGCGTGATGCCGACGTCTCGAAGCAGTCCACTGAGACGGGCAAGTTCTGCCCTCCATCGCTGCTGTCGCGTCTCCCTGTTCGTATTGGCGGCCTGGTATTCCTCCCGCCTGTTCCACGCTTCGGTGGCGGCCTTGACGATGACCTGGTGATAGAGCCGGCCATCTGCGTGCTGGCGCCATCCGTAGAGCGCGCCGACGCGAACACGCTTCCATTCCTTCACGGCGCGGCCGAAGCCGGCCAGCTGGGCCAGCTCTACGTCATCGTTCGGAAGGGAACCCGCCGGGACCTGATGCCAGGACGCGCACCAGAGCAGCACGCCAGTCCGGAAGCACTCCCCGTTGGATGAGGCCGCGAACTTCGAATCACGCAGCTGCCGCACGTTCAGCGGCATGAAGGCGAAGTCGGTCAGGTCGACTTCCGCCGAGATGGGCGGCGGGGGCAGCTCGGTCATACTGCCCCCACATCAGTGCAGCCGTGCCCAGCTACCTGATCAGTGGCGGGGCCTCGTCGTGAGCCTCCTGAGCCGCGGCTTTGATCGCCGCGATGACGGCGTCGGCCATCTGCGCAGGGAACCAGACGACTACGTCGTCGACGCCATCCTGCTTCTGATGAATGCGAACCTCGCCTTCTGTGCCCTGGATTTCTGTCTCGGGCATCGACGGAAACTTCTTGGCCATGAATACCTCCCTGGGCCAGCGAGGATATCCCGGCCGCCTGTGGACGGAATAGCCGGATAACCTGTGAATTCACTGCGGCCACCATCGGATTGCGCGCTTGCGCGACACGGCGCAGCGCACGGTGTTGTCTGTGGGATTCGCCTCGGTGGAGAACTCCACGCGGCGAACGGTCGGATCCGGATTGCGCTCAGCGTCCGCGAGCTCTGGCAGCCGGCGGGCGACGGTGTAACGCTCGATGCGCGCATTGCGCGCCAGTTCCATGCTGGTACAGCCCGGCCAGCGGCGAACGGCCGCGAGGATGCGCTGTGCATCAGACCTGGCTTGGCCGCTGCGCTCGATGGCCGCGGCTGCGTCATGGCTGCCGACGGCGTCGGTCTTCCGGGCGCGCGGAAACACGGGCGCGCCGGGGCCGAACATCGGCAGCTGGTCATCGTTGTGGTGTTGCACTCCCGGGCGCATGGCTATGTCGTCCCGTCCGGCAGGTGGCGCCGCCCCTCCCCTGTCACTACGCTCGGGCGGTGTTCAGGCACCCGACAGCAACAGGAGAGGGACGACATGGAGATGGACCTGCAGAGCACGGCTCTGCTGATCAACGAGACGGGAGAATTTGTGGCCCTGCAGCTGACCGGCCGTGACGGCCAAGTGTGGCGGGTACGCCTCCCGGCAAACCAGTTGGAGGCCCTAGGAGAAGACATCAGCCGCATGGCGCTTGATGTCCTCGCGCACAACGCGTTGGGCCCAGCCAGCGTCGTGAGGCCCGACCACGCAGGGCAGCTAGCAGTGCCACGAGCCGCTCTCGTGACTCGGCTCGGGCTGATCGGGACTGAGGACGGCTCGACGATCCTGGACTTGGAGACGCTAGATCAGGCGGTGGTTCGGCTGATGTTCGAACCCGACCGCTTCCGGGAGCTTCAGTTGGCTGTATCGGAAGCCGCGGAGATTCCCCGCAGGAAAAACTGAGGGGCATGGTGCTGGGCCACACGATGATCACCTGTGTCCCCCGCCGTCCCCGCTGTGTCCACGTTTGGCCCCGACGTGTCCCTGTCGCGGGTCCATGGCCACCAGTACCTTGGCTGCATCAAGTTCACGGACAGCCATTTCATGGAGTGCATCGCGAGCCAGGTCCTGTTGAGACCGGCCGGACGAATGGGACTTACCGGCAAGCCACGCCCGCGTCTCCGGCGTGATCTTCAGTCGCTTCAGGTCGACCAGATCGGCGCTCACGGGAGCACCACGTTATGCAATGCCGCCGTTGGTGCTGATGGATTGCTTCGGCCCACGAAATCAGGCCCGCCGTTCGCGTGGATACAAGTCCGGACGCAGGTCGTGGCGTGACACGCCAGATGCACGCTCAACATCAAGAACGCGTTCGGCTGGGATCTTGCTGCGGCGCCACTTCGAAATGGCCTGAGCGGTCACGCCGACCATCGAGGCAAGTTTGTTCTGGGAACCTACTGATTCCGCAGCGATCTCGACAGGGTGCTGTTTCATGCCGCGGACACTACACCCGCGGTTTATGCGCGTCAACCGCGCGTTGATTGCCGCAGGTAGTGACCGGGCAGACAATCAACCTATGGTTGGCACTATCCCACAACCCAAAGCCTTCAAGTCATTCAAGGAATGGGTGACCGCGTTAAGTGAAGTCGGCGGCATCAAGCAGGTGACCATCGCCACGGCGGGTGGCACTTCCCCACAGATGGTCACGAAGTGGCGCGCCGGGTCTTCGCCTAGCATTGATACTTTGAAGAAGCTGGCCACGGCCTTCACTGTTCCACTGCAGGACCTACGGGACCTGGTCGACGGGGTTCATGCTCCGGCCGGCAAGCCGGCAGCTGTCAATCTGACCTGTAAGACGGAGATGGGCGCAAGAGTCGGTAGAAAGTGGGAAGAACTCGACGATCCCGGGCAGACGCAGATTCTGATGCTTATCGAAACGCTGGGCGCGATGCAGCTCGAGATCAAACACGCCGAGACTCGGCGCCAGAAAACCAAAGCCTGAGTCTGCCATGAAGCCTGTGGCCCTCATCGCTTCCGTGGCTGTTGCTGTCGCGATCGCGATTCCAGCAGGGCTTTTCGCGACAGAGTATTTGCGCTCGCGCATATCGCAGCACCGCGAGGCGAATAGGCTGGATCAGTACAAGCACACACTTGAGTCCATGAAGAAGGCCGGCGCGATCAGCGCGGCATATTGCGGCTCGACTACGTGGGTCGAGCTTCCATCAGGCGTGCAAGGGATCACCGCGGCATCACTCGACGTCATCCGCACGGTGTGCTCTGAACATAACGAGGGCGTCACGGAAATTCGCGTGCACGACGGCAAAGGAAACTTCTTCTACATCGGCCCCTAGACAAGCCCTTCGCCTCGCCATCAACTGCTAGTTGACCGCCATCAACCGGCGGTGTAGTCTGCACTCCATCGACCCGGCCAATCCGGCCGGTAGGTAGGGACAGCAGGATGGATATTCGGGGCAGTGCACGATTCTGGAATTCGGTCGACCTCAGCGACATAACTGGCTGCTGGCTCTGGACCGGAACCCGCAACCACAAGGGATATGGCTACTTCAGCACGGGCGGCACGCGCTACCGCGTCCACCGGCTGGCATGGCAGTTGAAGCGTGGCGCCATACCGGCCGGACAGCTGGTCTGTCACACCTGCGATGTGCGGAACTGCATCAACCCTGACCACCTGTTCCTCGGCACGGCCAGGGAGAACAACAGCGACCGCGATGCGAAAGGCCGGCGCCGCGTTGGCAATGCGCTGAACGGCCGCGGGCTGACGACGGAGTCGGTCCGCGAGATGCGCAAGCGCCACGCTGACGGCGCGCGGCAGGTCGACCTCGCGCGACAATTCAACTGCTCAGTGAAGACTGTTTCGAGCGTGGTCCATCGCCGTTCATGGGTGGCGGCATGAGCGCCGTCCAGCACACGCCAGGCCCTTGGCGTCGCGTGCACAGCCATCCGGACGCAGCAACCCGTCGCGATCTGGCGTACATCACGGCACCCGGTTTCCGCGCTCCTTGCGCCATCGCGACGATTTACGGCTGCGCTCACCAGCCTGAGCAGGCAGCGAACGCCAACCTGATCGCGGCAGCGCCTGAGCTTCTGGCGGCGCTGCGCAAGGCAGAAGACATTCTGTCGCGCGTCGACCAGCACAGCATGGGGCCGCCCGGCTTCCAGACTGCCAACGAGGACGCGCTGATCGAAGTCCGCGCCGCGCTGGCGAAGGCGGTCCCATGACCCCCGACACCATCGCCCACCTGCTGCGCCTGTGCATAGCGCGCCGTGCAGAAATCACCGGTGCCCTGACCTCGGCGCGGACGGCACTGCCGGCCGGCTCGCCGGGCATCGGCTCGCTGGAGGCCGAGAAGCGCCTGAACGATCAGGCCATCACGGATCTGGAAACGCAGCTGCGGGTGGCCGCGTGATGCGCGCCGCCATCGAATCCGCCGTCGTGGTGCTGTTCTTCCTGCTGGTGCTGCTGGTGGTCCGCCAGCTCGAGAAGTACCCGCCCGACCGCTATCCCATGGACGACGCGCCATGAGGGCCGCGCTGCTGCGCGTCCGCGAAGTGACCGACACGCGCACCGCCGAGCAGCTGGAGCGCGGCCGCGCCATCGCGCAGGAGCAGGCCGACGTCGCCCTGGAAACCGAATGGCGGACGCGAGTGCGCCGAAACCTTCAGCGCCGATTCCATGACGGCCGCTACCACCCCGACCAACTGTAGGAGCACGAGACGATGGGAACACCCGCACGACGAAACAGCCCCGCACCTGCCGAAGCCACGCCACCGGCGCAAGCCCCCAATCGCACCAGCCTGGTGGCGAAGTTCGCCGGTCGGTTCGGTGTCGATGCCGACAAGATGCTGTCGACGCTGAAGGCCACCGCATTCCACACCGGGAACGGTAAGCCGGAAGTCTCGAACGAACAGATGATGGCGCTTCTGGTCGTGGCGGATCAGTACAACCTGAACCCGTTCACGAAAGAGATTTACGCCTTCCCCAGCGACAAGGGCATCGTGCCGATTGTCGGCGTCGACGGCTGGATCCGGATCATCAACGAGCACCCGCAGCTCGCTTCGATCACCTTCGCCTATCCAGAAGATGACACTCCGGTAGAGGACTACTACGTCGAGTGCACCATCACCCGGAAGGACCGCGACGAACCCATCGTCGTGCGCGAGTACCTGTCGGAGTGCAAGCGCAACACCGGACCATGGAACAGCCACCCGCGGCGGATGAACCGCCACAAGGCGCTGATCCAGGGCGGCCGCATCGCCTTCGGGTTCGCCGGGATCCATGACCCGGACGAGGCCGAACGCATCCGCGACGCCATGGCCATCGACAGCACGGCCTCGGAAGTGCACGGCAAGCCGGCCACCGCCACCCCGCAGCCGACCGCAGCCGCGGCCGCGCAGCTGACGCATGTCCCGGTCGACGAGCTGCAGCAGCTGCTCGACAAGTCGGGATGCCCGGAGAACGCATTCTTCGCGCATTTCGAAATCGGGGCGATGAACGAGCTGCCGCTGAACCAGGTGCAGGCCGCCCGCGACTACCTCGGCAGCATCAATGCTGGCTGACCTGCAATTCGACGCCGAGCTTCACGAGTACCGCGTGGGCGGTATTCGCTGGCCCGGCGTTACGCAGGTGCTGGAGCCGCTGCAGCAGCTGGAAGGTATCCCGCTGCACATCCTGCAGGCGGCCGCCGCGTTCGGACGGAACGTCCACGCGGCGTGCCACCTGCATAACCTCGGCATTCTCGACGAGGCGCAGCTGGATCCGGCGCTGCGCCCCTATGTTCACGCATGGCAGCAGTTCCTGCGTGACACCGGCGCCGCCGTGATCGAAAGCGAGAAGCGCGTATGCCATCCGCGGCTGCGCTACGCCGGGACCATCGACACGAAATGCATCATCGCCCGCCGGCGCGAGCTCGTGGACATCAAGTCCACCGCCGTCATGCCGCGCACGGTGGGCGCACAGACCGCCGCCTATGCCGAGGCCGACGAGCCAGGCATACGCCGCCGCGTCGTGCTGCTGAAGCCGGACGGCACCTATGACGCCCGCGTCCTGAAGGAGCGGGCCGACTTTCATCTATTCCTCTCAGCCTTGAACGTCTGGAGATTCCTCAATGCAAACTGATTTCACGAAGGCGCCCGAAGTCATCGAGGCGAACTCACTGGCCGAGCGCACCGAAACCGCCGTCGGCAGTTTCACGATCACCACCGCGGCGCAGTACGAAGACAGCGCCACCATGCTGCGCAAGATCAAGGCCGGCCAGAACCGTCTGGAGGAACTGCGCACCGCCATTACTGGCCCTCTGAACGCATCGCTGCGCGCAGTGAATGCCTTGTTCAAGGCCCCGGCCGAACGGCTGGAGAAAGCCGAGCGCTCGATCAAGGGTGAGATTACCCGCTACCAGAACGAGCAGGAGCGGATCCGCCAGGAGGAACAGCGCAAGGCCGACGCCGAAGCCCGTCGCCTGCGTGAGGCCGCCGAGGCGAAGGCCCGCCAGGAACGCGAGGAAGCGGAACGCAAGGCGAAGGCCGAACGCGAAGCGGCCGAGGCGAAGCGCCGCGAGCAGGAAGCCGCCGAGGCCGAGGCCCGCCGCCAGCGCGAAGCACAGGAGCGCGCCGAGCGCGAAGCAGCAGAGGCTCGCCGGCGCGGCGATGAGGAGGCCGCCCGCAAAGCGGCTGCCGAAGCTGCGACCGCTACCGCGGCACGACGCGCGGAGGAAGAGCGCGCTGCTGCTGCTGCGAAGGCTGCGCTGCGGTCCGAAACGAAGGCCGACAACATCGAGGCCCGCGGCGAGGAGAAGGCGCAGGAACTGGAACTGCAGGCAGCGTCGACCGTGGCCCCGATCATCCATCGCGAGCCGCCGAGGGTTCAGGGCGTCGCCACGCGCGAAGTCTGGAAGTTCGAAATCACCGACCCGTCGAAGATCAACCCGGCGTTTCTGATGCCAGACGAAAAAAAGATCGGCGCCCAGGTGCGCGCGCTGAAGGGCGACGCGGCCGCGCTGATCGGCGCCGGCGTTCGGGTGTGGCCGGAACGGCAGATCGCGGCAGGTGCAGCATGAAGGCCCTGTTTTACGACGCCGAAACCACCGGCCTGCCGGAGTTCAGCCTGCCGAGCGACGATCCTTGCCAGCCGCACATCGTTCAGCTGGCCGCCGCGCTGGTGGACCTGGACACGCGCGCCGTCGAGGCGCGCATGGACGTGATTGTCCGGCCCGAAGGCTGGGACATCACGCCCGACAATACGGCGATCCACGGCATCAGCCACACGCATGCGGTCGAGCATGGCATTCCGGAGTCGGACGCCGTCTTCCAGCTGGTGGAGCTGTGGCAGCAGGCGAACAAGCGCATCGCGCATAACGAAAGCTTCGATGCCCGGATCCTGCGCATCGCGCTATTCCGCCATCCGCACGCGGATCCGGACCTGTGGAAGGGCGGGTCGGCGGAATGCACGATGAAGATGGCGTCGCCGATCATGAAGATGGCGCCCACTGCGCGGATGCAGGAGTACGGCCGCAGCGGGAACAAGCCCCCGAAGCTGACCGAGGCGTACCGGCATTTCCTCGGCACGGACATGGCGAACGCACACAACGCCGCGGCCGACGTCGAAGGCTGCATGGCCGTCTACTTCGCCATCAGAGCGCCGAGGGCGGCATGAACACCACCGCCCGCATTAATCCCTGCGACGAGCTGGAAGAACGAGCCGCCGCCGGCGCGCCGCTGCGCGTGATCACCATCACGAAGGATCGAGAGAACGACTTCACGGTGCGCGAGGGCGACCGCTACTGCCCGCGCCTGTGCGCCGACGAAGCCATGGTCATGACCGTGAAGCTGCTGAACAGCGAGTTCCCGGGCTATCCGATGATGACCGCCGAGGAACACGCAGAGCGCGAACGCGAGCGGCAGACCAGGCTCGCCGCGCGGAGGGCCAGCGAATGCTAGTCCTCACCCGCAAAGTCGGCGAAGCCATCTGCATCGGCGACGACGAGCGCGTCGTGGTGCTGGGCGTGAAGGGCAACCAGGTGCGCATCGGCGTGCACGCGCCACAGACGACGAAGGTCCGGCGCGAGGAACTGGTGGAGCGGGACGCCGCAGAAGAACGGAAGCGTTCGGCATGACAAAGAGCCGGGGCATCAACCAGCCGCGGCACCGGTGGACGACGCGCGAAGTCGCGACGCTGCGCCGGCGCTATCCGCACGAGCGGACGGCAGACATTGCCCGCGACCTGGGCATCCGCCTGGCGATTGTGTTCGCGTGCGCCAATCGCATGGGCCTGCACAAGAGCGCTGCATTCCGGGCCAGCGAGAAAAGCGGCCGAATCTTCAAGGGCGGCAAACTCGGCCAGGCCACGCAGTTCAAGCCAGGCCAGGCGCCGGCGAACAAAGGCCTGCGCAGGCCTGGTTACTCGCTCGGCCGCGGCCGCATGCGAGAAACGCAGTTCAAGAAAGGCAGTCTCAGCGGCCGCGCTGCGCTGGTGGTAAAGCCGATCGGCGCCGAGCGCATCAGCCACCCCGGCGCCGGCTGGCCGGTCGGTCCCGCCGATGACGAGGCGCAGCTGACGCAGGCGAACGCGCTGCTGCACTGGCAGCGTGGTAGCTGGTACGCCGACGCGGGCCTGGGCGTGAAGGTCTACGAAAGTTCGCAGCGCGATTTCGTCGGGCCATCTGTGACGGGAACGGTGCGCGTAGGGCGCGAGTTCAAGCTGGTGAGGCCATGAAAGAGCAACCAGCCTGGACGTGCCGCGTCTGTGGCCAGCTGAACTCTGGCTGGTCGAAGGAATGCGGCCGGTGCGAGAAGCCGCGGGATGGCACGAAGGACGCCATCCGCCTCGAAACGTGCACCTGCTGCGGCATCCGCTCAGCCAGTCGATGACCGTTTTAACCAAAGCTACCTGAATAGGACAAGGAACATGAAGAACTGGAGTGACTGCACAAAGAGAGAGCGGATCGCGCGTTGGGAGAACGTACTGCGAGTCCTGCGCGCCCTCACGCCCCATGAGCGCAAGCAGCACTGGGACATGGGGACGTGGGGCCACAGGACCGAGTGCGGCACCGTCGCGTGCGCTGCCGGCCACTGTGGGATTGATCCGTGGTTCACCAAGCGCGGCTTCCAGACCTTCGAGGACAAGGACGACACCAGCTTCAAGTCCGGCATCTCGAACGATGTCAGAACGTTCTTCGGGCTCGATGGGGCCAATGAGATCTTCTACGACAGCAATCCGCGGCCAGTTGGCAAGGTTATCCGCGAAGTCCGCGCCTACATCAAGCAGCTCCAGGCGAAATGACGCTCCCTTAACTCAGAAGGAAAGTTTTATGTCTCAGCCTGGAATCGGAGCGATGCTGCACTACCTCAGCGGGGGCAGCGAGCACAACGCGAGCGAGTTTTACGGCCGCCGTATCGTGGCTGCTGCACTGAGCGGCAACGATCCCAATGGTATCGAATTGAAGTTCGACGACGGCACAGGCATCCGCGTCTGGGACAACGGCCAGTCCTGCTGTGAGCACCGCTATACCACCACGGACGACGACCTGTCGAAGATCGTGGGCGGGGTGCTGCGCCGTATCGAGGCCAAGGACGCGCCTGATGTCAAAGACGAATACGGCGAGCACGAACAGGTGTTCGTTGAGATTGGCACCGATGAATGCTTTGTGACGCTGGTCACTCACAACGAGCACAACGGCTATTACGGCGGCTTCGGGTTGACGATCGCCACGGACGTCACCCCGTGACAAATACGGAAAGCCAGAACGAATTGGTCGCGTGGCGCCTGTCTCTGCTCCATAGCTGCGACTGGGAGTACCACCATGGCATGTGGGAGTGCCGCCGTGCGGTTGGTCGTGGCTTCCAGCCCGCCAGCAGGGCGGACGTGTGCGCCACGATCCGCGAACTGCTGACCGACAAGCACGGAAACATCCAGGTTCAGTATTCGAGCACTGGATATGTCGCCATTCGCCGTTGGACCGATGCCAGCCAGTGGAACGACTGCATCGGTGACGGACAGGGCGAGTTGGTAGCGCATATCGCGGCATTCCTTGCCATGTTTCCGCTGGAGAAGACGGCATGACCACCCCCGCGCCTGTCGATATCAGCCCGGAGGCGGTGGAACACGCGGCACACGATTGCCTGCGTGACGAACTCCCCGGCTGCGCTGCCAAGCTCCGCGCCCTGAGAGCCGCCCTGACCGCCAGGGATGAACTGCTTCGAGATGCTGACACCGTGATCGAGGATTGGACTGAATTGCTACGAGATGGCGGCTACCGCAGTTCGATCATCGACGGCGATGTGGTACGTGACCGCATCCGCGCCATCCTCGCCAAAGGAGAGACGAAGTGAGCCGCGCATACCCTCGCGTGCATTCGCGCAGCCAGATCAAGCCGGAAGGCTCAGGCGGACCTTGTGGCGCGACCGGATGCGCCGTTCCCGCCAGGTGGTCCGTGCGGGTGTCGTTCGACTGGTTCCGTGGCGAGGATGGATTCGTTCGATGCTGCGAGAAGCACTGCCAGATCAAGTCCATTTCGCCGGCCAGCGAGGTGAAGCAATTCTGCAAACAGTTCCCATCGGAGGCATGGAAATGAGCACTACTCCGCCCCTGCAAAAGCCGGTTGCGCGCCCATGCACGAAGTGCGGCCAGGAGAAAGACCTCATCGAGTGCTGGAACTGCGGCGGCGAGGTCTATGTCGATCACGACTGCGGCGAGGATGTCTGTTGCTGCGCGTACCCGGAGGACAACGTGGTCTGTGATATCTGCGCCGGCCGCGGCATGAATTTGGTCTGCACGAGCTGCTACCCGGAGGTACTGGACCATGGCTGATGCTTTACCACCTACAGACCCGGAAAGCCTGCTGCCCTGTCCGTTCTGCGGCGGCTCCGTGGAGCTTGAACTGTGCAACGACATGCACGGCAAGCCCGGCTTCCACATCGAATGCGGGCACTGCCATTTCGCCCTGTTCCAGCGCCCCCTGCACGGCGGCGACTTGAACGCCCAGCAGGGGCTGCGGAAGCGTTGGAACACGCGCTCATCCGGCGGGGCTTTCGGTGAGTGCATCTGTCCGACCTGCGGCATCCGTCATGGGACCACCAGCAAGGACGGTGGCTTCTGATGCAGCTCACCCCAGAAATGCTGTCCGGTCTGGATGCCTACGACGTGACGTGGTTGCGGCGCACCGTCGCGAAAACGATTGTCGATGCCAATGGCTGCTGGGTATGGCAGGGCAAGTGCACTGACTGGTGGGGATACGGCAATACCTGCCATCGGTCGATAAAGACCAGACGCGCGCACAGGATCGTCTACCAGCTCGTCAACAAGGTGACGCTGGGCCGCTGGGACTTCGTGTGCCATCGGTGTGACAACCCGCCCTGCGTGAATCCGGCTCATCTGTTCGTCGGCACCCCGCAGGACAACGCCAAGGACTGCAGCGCCAAGCAGCGCCTGCCCCAGCAGCAGGGCGACGCGTGCGTGCGCGGCCACCCATGGACTCCAGAGAATGTGCGGATTGACCCGCGCGGCCGGGGCACCTGCAAGACCTGCGAACGCCGCAAGAACCGCATCAGGACTGGCTGGCCAGAAGATCTGGCCGACCTGCCTGGGCGAGTCCCACTTGGTTACAAGCGGACCTATCTGCTGAAGGACAAGCCATGACCGATCAAAGCTCCGCTCCCGAGCCTTCGGCGGAGTATGTGATCGCGGACATGCCGGCCTTCACGGTCGACAAGTACGGCTCCCTGGGCGGCGCAATCAGCGCGGAACGCAACTGGCTGTTCGACCGGCTGAAGGCAGCAGAGAGACACATTGAAACGCTGCAGCGCCACGGATCATCCGGCGAACCGGGGGCTGCTCTCCCTGACCCCGCGACGGGAGTGAGCGATAAACGACAAGAATATCGATCAGACGAACTGGCGCTATTTGCCCTATCAGTCCTGACAAATCTTGCTGATGCCACTGCGGCTACCCATCCGGGTACTTACAAGCAGGCACAGGCGTATGCCGATGCGTGGCAAGGCCGCCAGAAATGACTCCGGAACAGAAAGTGCGCGAGCGCTACCCGCAGGCCGAGCTGATGCCAGCGAATGCTGGCGTGCACGACATCGTGACGCGCACCAGCGGCAAGCCGAGTCCTGGCTACCGGCACTCGAAATGTCTTGGCGCTGGCTCAACGCCTGAACTCGCATGGGTAGACGCGGCCAAGCGAATACTGCGCCGCAAGTCACCGCTAACGAAGAGGGATGGCAAATGACCAGCGACACCCACAGAGTGATGCAAGACATCTCCTATGAGCGCCAGCGGCAAATGGTGATAGAGCACTGGACGCCGCAGCATGATGACGAACACGACCAGGGCGAAATGGCCGCAGCGGCTGCGTGTTACGCCATGCCGCCTAAGCGCCTCAGAAAGGCCGCAGGGTTCCCCATTCAATGGCCATGGGACCCGAAATGGTGGAAGCCGAAGGATCGCCGGCACGATCTAGTGCGCGCTGCCGCGCTGATCGTCGCAGAGATCGAGCGCATGGACCGCGCATCATCCCTGAACGGGGAGGCTGACCGTGGCTGATATCAATATCGTCAGCGAACCGTGCGCGTGCCCTCCCGGGCGATGCGCGCATTTCGTCGAGGACGACGCGCACTGCATCAATCGCCTGTCTGGCGACGTCCGCACGCTTCCATGCGCGGCCTGCGAGTCACACACATGGCATCAGGACGGCGAATGCCTGCGGTGCCGCCGGAGCGTGGAGAAGGGTCAATGAAGAAGGAGAAGGGTCAATGAAGAAACTGACGAAGGCGCAGCGTATCGAACGCGCCATCACCCGGGCGGAGGAAGCGGCAACCCAACTGATCCATTCGGCCGAGAACTTCCAGGATCAGGCGAGCCGTGCCGATTGGGCGTGGCGCAGGAACCGCCTGCTGGAGAGTGCGCGCAGGTATGCATCTGCCATCCATGCCGTGTCTCGGGTACGCGCCCCGAGTCCAAGGGGTGACGTATGAAGGGCGTGTTCGTTATTACGCTTGGCGAGGCCATTGCATTGTGCGTGGTCGCCGCCGTGATTCTGGTCGCTATCTGCGTCGGAATCAGCAACGCACTGCATCAGTGGCTGTGTCCGCATACCGAGTTGACTCCACCGCGCACGGCGCTGGGCGCCCCGGGTGGCGGTTACGGATGGCAGTGCAAGAAGTGCCGCAAGGACTTTGGCTGGGGCACGCGCCCATCGGCGGGAGGATGACCATGAGCCATCCAGAAGGCATGAAGGATATCGAGTGTCACTGCGAGCGGTGCCAAGAACGAATGATGCGCATGCTCGGGATAGAAGTCACCGATGGCACCGCAGCGCGGCCTACATGCTCTCGCTGCGGTGGCTTTCTGCGCACGCAGTTGATTGGCACGCTCGTCTGTGATCGGTGCGGGCGTGGCTAGTTCACCAGATAGCGGAGACGGCAAGTGACCATCGTTGCCCGCGCCCCCGGGCTGATCGCGTGCTCGTTCACGGACTGCGCCGGAAGCGGTGTGTACCGCGGAAAGACCTATTACTGGGAGTTCAGCGAGCGGTTCGGGCCGTTGTTTACGAACAAGGACGGGCGCGAACTCGATCCACAGCCGGGAATCCGGTCTCACGCATGGTCGGCATTCGAGGTCTGGCTGAAGGAACTCTACGGCGACAGGGTTGTGACTCGCGCAGATGAAGCCAGGATTGACGACAACCTACACCGGGCACGCTGCGCGAAGCTGCGAGGCGGCGTATGCACCTGCAAACCCTCCCTTGGAAGCGGTGACCAGTGAACGCCATTCCATCCGACTGGATGAAGATGGCGGTCATGTCGCCGCTGGCACTGCGGGTCAAGCGACTCGGCGTGTGTCCGAATTGCCACCAGAAAGCGCTCCGTGATCTGGGGCCGTTGGAAGGTGGATACACGGTGCATCAGTGCAGATCCTGCAAGCACGCATACCTGGATCAGTCAGCCCCGCCATCACCGGAGAAACAGTGACCACCGTCAATGATCTGATCGACCGCTACCGCGCCGAGGAAATGGGCCACCTGGCACCGAGGACGGCAAAGGATTACAGGCGCAACCTCGAGATCCTGTCGGCCAAGTTCGGCCACATGGACGCCAGCGCAGTGAAGCCGAAAGACATCGGCCAGTTTCTGGACGTGAAGCGCGGACGGATCCAACGCGGCAAGATCATCAGCGTCCTGTCGAGCATCTACAAACTGGCAGTCGGCAAGTGGTGGCTGGTCGAGGCGAACCCCTGCTCGTCCGTGCTTATGCCGAAGGGCAAGCCGCGCACGCGGTACGTGACCGATGCGGAGTTCGAGGCGGTGCGGTCCATCTGCTCCCCGCCCCTGCAAATTGCGATGGACCTGGCCCTGCTGACCGGCCAGCGGCAGGGCGACCTGGTAAACATGGGCTGGGACCAGATCGACGTGATAAACCGCCTCATCATGGTGAAACAGAGCAAGACCGGGAAGGCACTCGCCATCCGCATTACGCCGGCAGTCGAGGCTGTGTTGGTGCGCGCGAAGCGCCTGCCGCCTGCACTTCCTCGCCTGTACATCATCCGCACGCGCAAAGGCCACCCATTCACCGAAACCGGATTTCGCACGCTCTGGCAGCGGAAGATTCGCGAGGCGCTGGCTAAGGGCCTCATCACTTCGCGGTTCACGTTTCACGACATCAGGGCAAAGTCAGCGAGCGATAACTCCGACATCCACAAGGCCAGCGCCTTGCTGGGCCACCAGGATGTGAGGATGACCGTCTCGGTGTACGACCGCAGCGTGCGCGTCGTGGAGCCGCTGCGGTGACCAACTGGGTCACCATCAAGAAGCTGGAAGACCTGACGGGTTACACCGAGGACGCGGTGCGGGCGAAGATTTCCCAAGGGGTATGGCTGGAGGGTAAGGTATGGAAGCGGGCACCGGACGGAAAGCCGCTGATCAGCATCAGGGGGTACGAGGAATGGGTAGAGGGCCGGGAGTCCGCGCCGCAAGCGCCTCGTCGATCCAGGTCGATTTCAGATTCGCCGGCGTCCGCTGCCGGGAAAAGCTCGCCCTCGCCCCCTCCCCCGCGAATCTCCGGTACGCCGCCAAGCTGAAGGCGCGCATCGAGCACGAGATAGCGCTGGGCCAGTTCGACTATGCCCGGCACTTCCCGAACTCCCCGCGCGCGCGCCAGCTCGCGCGCCAGCGCGGCAGCCTCTACACCGTCGGCGAACTTCTCGGAACGTGGCTGGATCGCGCGGAGAAGACGCTGGAGCCGGAAACCTATGCCGACTATGCCGAGTACGTCCGCAACACCTGGCGGCCTACCTTCGGCGCCCTGCCGATCGGCGAGCTGACGCTGGCGAAGGTGAACGACTGGATTGCGGCACAGAACACCAGCCGCAAGCGCATGCTGAACCAGCTGACGCCGTTGCGGCAGACCCTGCGCATGGCCGTGGCCGAAGAAATCATCGACGCGGATCCGCTGGCGAATCTGCAGGTGCAGCGGCCGGACCGCATCGTCGAAGACCTGATCGACCCATTCACGCCGGCGGAAGTTGCCGCGGTCGTGGCAAAGCTGGATGACCAGGTAGCGAACCTCGGGCAGTTCTGGGCATGGACCGGATTGCGGCCTGGCGAACTGCTGGCGCTGACCTGGCCGGACGTGGACCTCGAGCGCGGGACGGTGCGCATCAGCAAGGCGCTACGCGGGACGCGCCTGAAGGCGCCGAAGACGAAGGCAGGCAATCGCACGCTGCGGCTGATCCAGCCCGCCCTGGACGCCCTGAAGCGCCAGCAGCAGCATACTCGGCTGATGGGGCGCAGCGTGTTCCTGAACCCGCTGTGGCGGCCACAGAAGGGCGCACGTTGGCACGCTGGCCAGACAGGGCCATGGAGCGAGAAGACGCTGCGCAACGCCTGGGAAGCCGCGTGCGCCGCGGCCGGCGTGAGATACAGGCCGCCCCGTCAGCTGCGCCACACGTTCGCCAGCTGGACGCTGTCGGCCGGCGAGTCGGTCATATGGGTGGCGAGGATGATGGGCCATCGCGACCCGTCGATCACGCAGCGCGTCTATGCGCGGTTCATCCCGGACGTCTTCCCGGACGCCGGCGCGCGGACGCTTGCCGCCGTCAGTAAGGCATGTTGAGGGCACGCGCGGCCGAATAGGCCCGAAGAATCAGCGTCCGGCGCTGTTGCGATTCCCCCCGCCTCCACCATTACTACCCCATGCCATGCCTGAGAAATCAGGTACTTGGCACGGGGTGAATTCCACCCGTATGTGTGGATTCGTGTGGGTATGTGCCGGTTAAGGCACGATGAGGGCACGCCTTGCCAGGCCGGACAGTCCTGCATCTGTGGTGCGCGTGCGGGCACAAGGCCACGGTTCCATCGCGTGAAGAATGGGACACCGTCCTGCGCGACCAGCTGCTGCGGAAGTTCAGGTGCCGGGAATGCGGCCGCCGGCCGGTCGACCTGCGAAAGGGATGGGCCTCGGGGGAACCGGCTACTGCGCCGCTCGAATCTCGGCCACCTGGTTCCGGCAGGTAGCCAGGGCATCCTCAGTGGCCGCCAGTCGGTCGAGCACATCCTTGACAGTCAGCGCCCCGGCATAGGGCACGTCGGTGCGCGGCTCGCAGTCAGCGGTCAGGCGGTCGTCCACCTTCTGCACCACCGGCACCGGAACCTCCACCACTCGATCGACGTAGACCACTCGCGGCGGCGCGGTCCCGCACGCTGCGAGCATGGCCAGGGCAAGCAAGGGCGAGGTCCAGCGCCAGCAGCGCAGCGCAGTCGGGAAGGTCATGGTCTTTTTCCTCGGCGGTAGTGAGTGCGCGGCTGCGCGCTTCGATCTCCTCGGCCGTCGCCTGCATTCTGGCCGCTGCGGCGGTCATGGCGGCCGCCGGCGTGGCTAGGTTCTGCCAGGCCGCGGCTGCCTTCTGCATCGTCGTGATGGTGGCATCCTTGCCATCCACTGCCGCCTGCAGCTGAGTGACCTGGTGCTGAGCCGCATCGCGCTCACCCTTCACCACGTCGACGCGGCGCGCCTCGAAGCGCCACAGGCCGGTCATGATCAGCAGCACCAGCAGCAGGCCGCCGGCGACGTGCGGCAGGAAGGGCGTCAGGAGCTTCATGTGCGCGGCGCCAGCGCTTCCAGCTGGGCCAGTTCGCGCCGCAGCTCGGCGATGCGCGCCACGCGACGTTCCTCGGCCTCGATGCGGCGATGAACGCGAATGTTCGCCAGCCAGGCCTCCTGCTGGTCCGGATCCATGGGCTCGCCGTCGAGCTCGCCGCCGCCCTGCCAAACGAACTGGATCAGCGGGAAGTGTTCGCCGCAACGGACGCAGAACGTCCCGCTATAGAAGCGAGGATCCCGGGCGTATGTCTCGGCGATGGATCTGCCCATCTTGGTGCTGGCGCCGCAGTTCCGGTGCACGTAGCTGTCGCGCAGCGGCTTGACGAACCCTTTCGCGCGCTCCTCTGGTGTCAGCACGACGTAGCCCGTCTGCTGCCCATTCGGCAGCAGCTCGCGGTGAGAACCATCCTCGGGGACCGGGCTGCCGTCTGTCAGTTGCGCGCTGCTCATTGCTTCCTTCTCACCTCGAAGTGAAACACCTGGCCAGCGGGCCCAGGGCGGACGGCGAAATGCACGATGCTGTCGCCCGTAGCGTCGATCTCAGCGACAGGGATCTGTATGACTCCTTCCTTGCCTGCCAGTCGCTTGAGAAGGGCCACCAGCAGCTGATCGCGGAAGTTCTCGAGGACGTCGTGATGCGGTGCGCCAGGATCGGCGGCGCGCGCGAGGTCCTGACCTTGGCCCATTACGCGCAGCTCTCCCGCACGTGGGCATCCTCGCGCTCCTTCTCACGGCCGTGTCGCCACCGCTCGGCCAGGACCTGCGCGGCCAGGATCCCGATGCCGCAAACGATCACCACGGCGTACCAGGGTGGCGGGGATCCTCCGGACAGCACGCCGGCGGCGCCGAACGCGCAGCCCACCAGCACGAGGAAGCGGCCGAGGCCCTGCAGATGGCTCCTCATGCACCGCGGCCGCGGCGACATCAGCAGTACGACGAAGATGGTGACTACGGTCACCACACAGCACAGCACGAACAGCATTGAGCGGATATCCATATCAGCCTCCCGTGTTGCCGAAGCGCGAAGACACGAAGGTGACCGCCCGCCGGCCGAGTTCATACACAGGGCTGGCGAATGCGCCGAGCAGACCTGCGCGGATCGCGAGGAGAATGTTTTCCGTCCACGCGAATCCAGGGATGTGCGGGGCGGCCACCGCCAGCAGCGATGCCAGGATCGTCAGCGCCACGATCTTGATCAGCACGCGCCAGAGGGTGCTCGGCGTAGTCTCCGCCTCGAAGTGCAGCGCGCAGGCTGCGGCACCAGCAACCGCCGCGGCGATCGCCCACCAGGTCAGGCCGAGGGCGGCTGCGGCACCACCGCCCAGAGCCACCTTCACGCCAACCGCCAACGCTTCATCTTTCATCGCTGCCCTCCCATCAGATTCATGCGGCCAGGGTGCCGCCGGCCTTCACGTACACATCGCGCAGGTGCGCCATCTCGTTCTCATGCTGCTCGTAGCCTGCGCCGGGCAGGCTTGCCCAGGCGCCGCACACTCTGGCTACCGCCTTCTCGAAATGTCCGGCACCGATGTGGATCAGGCCGTCACGCTCGCGGATCAGCTGCACGGCAATTGCGTCCTGGGACGCAGGCCCGAAGTCCAGCAGCCCGAGCGGCTTCCGGTAGGCGTCGAAGATGCGGGCGAGGATCTGATACCGGCCCGCGGCCGTGGAGACGAGCTCCTCATCCGCCGGCGTCGCTGGCCTGTCACGACGCACTCGCACCTCGAGGCGCGGGTGATCGGCATAGCTCGAGAACAGAATCGCCTGCGTCGGGCGACTGCCAACAATGACGTTGTAGCCTCTGTCGCTCGCCGCAATGAGCTCCTCGCCCAGCTCGCTGACCGCGACCATGTTGAGGAAGGCCTGCAGGTTCTTCATACCCGCCCCCAAGGACGGAATGCCCAGGACACGCCACCCCACTGGTCGGGCTGGTCGAGCCGCGGGCCCACGTCGCCGAAGTAGTCGGCAGTGAACCACTCGAGCTCGGTCATCCACCCGCGCCAGCGGATCCGGAACGTCACGCCGGCGATCGTGCGCGCGCGCACCTCGAGGCGCCCGGCCGGCCGGTGCAACCAGGCGAGCCAGGACACGAACGGGAGATTCCGTAGCTTGTTGCGCCAGGCGCAGAAGACGAAGGCACGCAGCCACCGCGGCCAGGTGGGGTGCTTTGCGAAGTACCAGAGCGGATCCTGCCCTTCCTGCTCGTTCCCGAAGATGAACAGCCACGCCGGCGCCGTGAAGATCGGAAGGAATGGCTCGAAGGTAGACCGGCGATGCACCCCGAAGGAGACCGACAGCGCGCACAGCACCAGGAAGACGGCGAGGATCGCGACGCCGGCGCGCCAGTGGCCGGTCAACACCAGCACAAGCGCCAGCAGGTAGGGATTCGTGGCCAGCTGATAGGCAGCCGCGGAGAGCAGCGCGCAGCAGATGCGCGCTGCGATCTTCGGATCTGGCATGGGTTACTCCCTGGCTCGTTTCAGGTTCGGCCGTTCGGCCGCGATCGCATCGTCGGCGTCCTGCAGCTTCACGCGCGCAGGCGAGTCGGCGGGCAGCAGTTCCAGCAGGCCCTCACGGATGGCGCGAAGGCTCCCCGTTTCCGTCAGCCCTATGGCCACCCGGGCGGCGCTGTCGGCAGTGATGACAGCCTGCGCCGCGGCGGTGAGCCGCCAGGCCTCGGCCTGCTCGTCCCATTCATGATCGGGAGACGGCGACTCCGGACGAAAGGCGATCACTTCGCCGGTCTTCAGATCCACCCGCCTGACGTCATGCCGGTGCTGTCCTTCAATCACCGGAAGGTCTGGCCTCCAGAAGTCCGGGCCGCTGTGCTGCTCGCCCGTGAACTCCCCGGTTTCGGGGTCGTAGGCGCTCCACGTCTTCATCGCTTGATGACCACCGCACGGATCGCGTGATTCCGGATGGTGTACTGGTTAGTCGTTGCTGCACCCAGGCTGATGGCCGGGACCGATGCACAGGAAGGCGCACTGCCGGCGCGGCTGCCGACGACCAGCGCGGTGAACTGGTACTTGCCCGTTCCCGTGACGCGCAGCAGCGGCACGAGCGCGGATCCCCCGCCCCCGACGTAGGAGGTGAAGGTGGTGGCGAAATAGAACGGGAAATCATGCGCAGCGACGAACGTCGTGCACTCCACCTCAACGGTAACCGTCAGCTCGATCTGCGTGTCGGCTGGGAGCGTCGCCGCGATGGTGGCGCCGGCGCCGTCCGTGAGGCCGGTGCTGGAGAACACCGATCCGTTGTAGGTGTCCGTCGCGCGGGAGGCCGTGTAAACCTCGGTCGCTGCGTTCGCGCCCAGCTGGGGGGTGTCATTGACCGCGAGGTTCGTCGTCGGGCCGAAGCGCAGGGAGTTGATGCCGCCGCCCGCCGTGTAAAACGAGGAGTCGACGTACAACGTCATGCCCGGCGCGTTCACCGTGCGAACGACGACTCCGTTCTTCAGGTAGCGGACGTCGATCCCATCGTAGGTGATCGCAAAGACTGTCGTGGCGTCATAGGACCCGAAGGCACCGATGTGCGTGCCCAGTTCGTAGATGTGGGCCAAGCCAGAGGTATCTTCCGCTTCCCACGCAAAGTCGATCGACGCGTAGCTGAGACTGCCCAGCGGGGAAGTTCCCAGCCCGACCATCACCGCATGGAAGATGTCGTTCGCCTTGAACGACATGTGGCAATTCTGATAGCCGCGGATGCTGTAGACGTCGCTGTCCCAGGCCCCTATTCCGCCGACCTTCAGCGCGTTCGAGTCGCTAACGGCGCAGTTGCCGCGGGCGTTGAACAGGACCGGGGCGGCCGTGCCATAGGGGCCGAAGCGCAGATCAGCTACCGCCCCGCCCGGGCCATAGAACGACGAGTCAAGACTGAAACTGCGACCAGGCCCGGCCATCACTTCTCTCAGGAGGCTGCCATTCTTGAAGTATCGAACTAGCGCACCGTCATACGTGATGCTGAGGTCATCGCCAGTAACATAGCCTGTTGGAGTCGACACGTAGGTGCCGGATTCGTAGATGTTGAGCGAGCCGACGCTATCTGGAATGAACGCGTAGTCGATCGACGTGTAATTGTTGTTCGTCGTCGGATCCGCGTTCAGGCCAATGCAGAAATCCACGTTCTGCTGTGCTGGCCGGAAGCTGACAAATGCACCATTGGCATAAGCCGACAGTGAATAGATCGAGGAGTCCCAGGACGAGGATCCACCGACCTTCATCGCCCCCTTGTCCACGGCCACAGCGTTTCCGGTCGTGGCGTAGGGAAACTCCAGGACCGGGGCGATCTGCCCCTGCTGCCCGTTGGTGGTCGGGTGCTGCGGCCCGGTCACCCCGCCGCCGGTGCGCGGCCGGACCCAGTAGTACCAGATCCCGCTCGTGGTCTTCGGGATCACCACGGACAGCGCCGCCCCTTCCCACACCTTCGTCGCCGAGGCGAACGGCGTCTGCGAGGTGTACTCCCATACCTCGTAAACCATGTCCGCCGGCACGATGGCCGGTGCCGTCCACGTGAGGAGGATCCCGTTCTTGACGCCGCTGGTGGTGAGCGACCCGACGGAATCCGGCGTGAAGTAGACCGGCGTGGGCGTGGAGATGGTGAGCGGCGTGAGGTAGTCCGCTTCAAGGGGATCGTTCCAGTCGCTCGCCAGCTCGTCGCGCAGCGCCACCTCGACCGTGCCGGCTGGATTCAGCTTCCAACCCTCACAGCGCACGGTCTGGGCAGAGACGCCCAGCTCCGTGACTGTGAGAAGACCGGTCATGCCCGGCCGAATCTTCCAGGCCGAGAGATCGCAGTTCACGACGTAGGCGCGTCTGTTGCGACTCTTGCGCACCAGCATGATGGCATTGCGCTGGGCTTCGTAGACATTGATGCAGCCAGCGAAGGCCGTGTCTTTGAAAACCGATTCACCGTCGGCGGTGACATAGGACGCGTTCTGAACGGGCGGGAACTCGTTGGGCTGAT
>Ga0315910_10000370_pt1 | contig 45839 bp, 42 predicted proteins | sample EdamamesoilMG_FD_204470 | JGI IMG/M metagenome (GOLD analysis project Ga0315910, IMG submission 204470) | Garden soil microbial communities collected in Santa Monica, California, United States - Edamame soil | ecosystem: Environmental > Terrestrial > Soil > Garden | place: USA: California...
GCCGCTGCGTCGTGCGGCGAGCGGCCGGTGGTGTCGATCAACAGCGCGTCGACCTGCGCCGATCGGGCGGCGATCGCAGCGAGTTCCTCGCCGTCGTGCGCGAGCTGGACCGGCGCTTGCAGCAGCTCGCCGTAGGCGGAGAGCTGCTCCAGGGCACCGACGCGGAAAGTGTCGGTGGTCACCAGGGCCACGCGCCGGCCGGCGCGCACCAGGCGCACCGCCAGCTTGGCCAGCGTCGTGGTCTTGCCCACGCCGGTCGGACCGACGAAGGCCAGCGCGCGCAGCCGACCGTCGGCTCGCGGCGAGCTCGCGATGCGCATGCCGCGCGCCAGCTCGGCGGCCGCGGCGTCGATCGCGAAGGTGCCGCGCGCCTGGCTGTGCTCGACGGCGGACAGCACGCGCTCGCACATCGCCGTGGATGCGTTGGAGCGCTCCAGGCGCCGACGCACGTCGCCGCTGCCGCGCTCGGGGGCGGGCGCTGCCGCGGGCCTGGGCGCCGGCGCTTCGACGGAATCGCGCTTGACGCTGGGGAACACCAGCTTGGAGGCGTTGCGGCGCTCGCTGACCGAGAGCCAGACTTCGCCGTTCTGCGCGGACTCCTGCGAGAGCACCAGGGCGCCCTCGCCGTGCTGGGCGCGCGCGCGCTCGAGGGCCTCGCCGAGGTTGCGACCGCGAACACGATGGATCCTCATGCTTCATCCTCCATGCGAACGATGCTGAGCGTCTCCACGGCGCGCGCCGGGACGACTTCGTTGTAGGAAAGAACGCAGACGCGCGGCAGCGAGGCGCGCACGAGCTCGCCCAGGAAGCGACGCACGTTCGAGCGCACGACGAGCACCACGTCCTTGCCGCCCTGGGTCGAGTGCGCGATCTGCTCTCCGATGCGGCCGACCAGGCGCGAGAGGAAGGCGGGGCTGACCGGCTCCGCGCGCGGATCGGGCTGGCCGCCGACCGCCGAGGCGAGCCGCACTTCGATCGCCGGGTCGAGCGTCACCGCGTGCACGATGCCGCCCTTGTCGGCGTGCTGTTCGACCAGCGAGCGCGCCAGGCGCTGGCGCACGAGCTCGCTGAGCTGGTCGGGATCCTTGATTTTCGCGCAGTGGTCGGCGATCGCCTCGAGGATCGCCGGCAGGTTGCGAATCGACACGCCGTCGCGCAGCAGGTTCCTGAGCACCGCCTGCACCTCGCCGTAGCCGAAGCGCGCCGGGACCAGCTCCTCGACGACCGCCGGCGCGATCTTCTTGGCGTTGTCGACCAGCTCCTTGACGTCGTCGCGCGTCAGGATCTCGCCCAGCGAGTTGCGCAGCACCTCGGTCAGGTGCGTGACCAGCACGCTGGTCGGGTCGACCACGGTGTAGCCCTGGATCTCGGCCTCGTCGCGCGCGCTCTCGTGGATCCAGAGCGCAGGCAAGCCGAAAGCCGGATCGCTGGTCTTCTTGCCCTTGAGCTTGCCGGTGGCGCTGCCGGGGTCCATCGCCATGCAATGGCCGACTTCGATCTCGCCGCGCGCGACCTCCTGTCCGCCGAGCAGCACGCGGTAGGCGCCAGGCGCAAGGCGGATGTTGTCCTTGATGCGCACCGGCGGGATCACCAGGCCCTCGCGGCCGGCGAAGCGCCGGCGCAGCTGCGCGATGTGGTCGAGGATCCCGCTGCCGCCCGGCGCTTGGACCAGCGGGATCAGGCGGTAGCCGATCTCCAGGCTGATGCGGTCGATGCGCAGCAGCTCCTCGACTTCGAGCGCTTCCTTCTCCGTGGCCGTGGGCTCGCCCTTCGCGGCGGCGTTCCCCGCGGGTGCGCCCTGCGCGTTCGAGTTGCCCAAAAGCTCGCCGCTCTCCTGGGATTGCCGCGTGGTGCGCCAGGCGATCAGCAGCACCGAGGCCAGGATCAGGAAGGGCAGCTTGGGCAGGCCGGGCAGCATCGCGATCGCGAAGAGCATGCCGGAGGCGATCAGCGAGGCGCGCGGGCGTCCGCCGACCTGCGCCAGCACGTTGACGCCCAGGCTGGTGCTCGAGGAGGCCTTGGTGACGAGCACCGCGGCCGCGGTCGAGACCAGCAGCGCCGGGATCTGCGACACCAGGCCGTCGCCGATGCTCAGGATCGAGTACTTGGAGCCCGCTTCGGCGATCGAGAGCCCGCCGACGGTCGCGATCGCGATGCCGCCGATCAAGTTGATCGCGGTGATGATCAGGCCGGCGACCGCATCGCCGCGCACGAACTTCGTGGCGCCGTCCATCGCGCCGTAGAACTCGGCTTCGGAGGCGATCTTCTCGCGCCGGATGCGCGCGTCCTCGACGGTGATCAGGCCGCTGTTCATGTCGGCGTCGATCGCCATCTGCTTGCCGGGCATCGCATCCAGGACGAAGCGCGCGGTGACTTCGCTGACGCGGCTGGAGCCCTTGGTGATCACGATGAACTGGATCACCACCAGGATCAGGAACAGCACGAAGCCGACGGTCAGATTGCTGCCGGCCATGTACGTGCCGAAGGCCTCGATCACGCGACCCGCGTCGCCGCCGGCCAGGATCAGGCGCGTGCTGGCGACGTTGAGGCCCAGGCGGAACAAGGTCGCGAACAAGAGCAGCGTGGGAAACACGCTGAGCTCGGCCGAGGTCTTGGTCGAGAGCACGATCAGGAGCAGCAACAGCGAGCCCGCGATGTTCAGCGCCAACAGCAGGTCGAGCAGCCAGGGCGCGATCGGCGAGATCAGCGTGAGCAGCAGGCCGAGCACGCCCAGGCCCAGGATCCAGTCCGACCAGCGCTGCAGCCACGTTCCCGTGCGCGTCACGAGGTCGGCGTCGTCGGTTCGTTGTTCCGCTGCCATGGAATTCTCCTATCAGGCCGTCTGCCGGCTGCCCTGGACGCGGTAGACGTAAGCGAGCACCTCCGCCACGGCGGCGAACAAGTCGCTGGGGATCTCGTCGCCGATCTCGCAGCGCGCGTGCAATCCGCGCGCGAGCGGCACGTCCTCGTACAAGGGCACGCCGGCCTCGCGGCCCAGCTGCTTGATGCGCTGCGCGACCAGATCGACGCCCTTGGCCACCACGCGCGGCGCGGAGGCATCGGTCTTGCGGCCGCGCTCGTCGAAACCGTCCTTGTAGTAGCGCAGCGCGACCGCGTAGTGCGTCGGGTTGGTGACGATCACCGTCGCGTGCGGGACGTCGGCCATCATGCGCCGCGAGGCCAGCTCGCGCTGCAGGCGGCGGATGCGACCCTTGACGTGCGGATCGCCTTCGTCCTGGCGATGTTCCTGCTTGGCTTCCTGCTTGGTCATGCGCAGATCCTTGGACAGCTGCCAGCGCTGGTAGAACAAGTCGGCGGCGGCGAGCGCGAGCATCGCGACGATCGCGGCGACGACGGCCTTGAAGGACACGCTGCCCAGGGCGGTGAGCACGGGTCCGAGTTCGCTGTCGCCGAGCGTCGCGATGCCGTTGATCTGGCCGACGGCGACCATCGCGACCGTGGTCACGATCACGCACAGCTTGGCCAGGGCCAAGCCGGTGCGCACCACGGAGCGCAGCGAAGCAAGGCGCTTCCAGCCGGCGAGCGGAGAGATCTTCGAGAGCTCGAAGCCGACCGCCTTCGGCGAGAGCTCGAAGCCGATTTGCCCGTAGCTGACCAGCAGCCCCAGCGCGAACATCGGCAGGCTCAACAACAAGGTCGCCTTGGCGGCGGGCCAGGCGATGCCGGCCAGCTGCGTCGCTGCGTCGCCGGGCGTCAGATCCAGTTTCCCGAAGGCGCCCAGACCCTGCGCGCTGCTCGCGATGCCGCTGGCCAGCGTCGCGGCGAGCGGACCGCCGGCGAAGCTCAACGCTCCCAGCCAGCCGGCGAGCAAGGCCGCGACCACCAGTTCCGACGACAGCGCCACCTGGCCCTTCTCGCGCGCCTCCTGGCGTCGCCTTGGGCTGGCGTCGACTACCTTGTCTTCGTCGTCGGTGTCTTCGGCCATGGCTCAGGCGGGTTGCAGCGAGCCGAGCACGCTCGCCAGTCCGGTTTGCACGGCGCCGTAGAGTCGCTCCATCGCCGGGGCGGTCATCGGCGCGAAGGCGTACATCGCGATCAGGGCGCCGAGGATGCGTAGCGTGAAGCTCAGGTCCATCAAGTTGATCTGCGGCACGGCGCGGCCGATCAGCGCGATCATCAAGGACACCAGGAACAGCAGCACCATGACGGGCGCGGCGAACACCAGACCCGCGGTGAACATCTGCGTGAACAGCGTTTCGACAGCGCTCGACAATTGCGCGGTGCCGCCGAGGCTGCCGACCGGCGCGCGCTCGAAGGAGCTCGACAGCGCGCGGATCAGCCAGTGGTGCCCGTCGACGGCCAGGAATCCGATCAGGAACAGGCCGTCCTGGATCTGCGCGATCAGCGGCAGGTTGACGCCGGTCTGCGGGTCGACCTGCGCGGCCATCGAGAAGCCCATCTCCTGGCCGATCAGCTCGCCGCCGACGCGCACGGCCAGCGCCACCAGCTGCAGCACGAATCCCAGGGCGACGCCGATCAAGATCTCGCGGCCGGCGAGCGCGCCGAACTCGAAGGGCGAGGGCGCGGCAGCCAGCGGAGCGCCGGTGACCGAGTAGAGCACGAAGGCCACCGAGACGATCAGCGCGATGCGGTGCATCGAGAAGCTCGTTCCGCTGCCGAAGATCGGCGCGGTCAGCACCATCGCGCTGGTGCGCAGCAAGTACAGACCGAAGGCGGCGACGGTCCCGGGCGGCAGGAATGAGGGCAGACTCTCCATGCCTTGCCTCAGGAGAGCCCGAAGCTCACCAGCATCCCGAAGACGCGTTCGGTGTAGTCGCGCAGCATGCTCAGGCAGGGCGCGAGCAGCAGCAGGCTCACGGCCATGACCGCGATCATCTTGGGCACCTGCGCCAGCGACTGCTCCTGCACCGAGGTCAGCGCCTGGAACAGACTGACGGCGAGGCCGACGACCAGGCCGGTGAGCAACACCGGCGCCGTGACCAGGATCGTGGTCCACAACAGGTCGCGCGCCAGCTCGGTGATCTGCGGGTCGAGGGTCTGCACTTCAGCTGGTCACGAAGGAGGTCACCAGGGAGTGGCACACCAGGTGCCAGCCGTCGACGAGCACGAACAGCAGGATCTTGATCGGCGTCGAGACCATGACCGGCGGCAGCATGAACATGCCCATCGAGAGCAGCACGCTGGAGACGACCAGGTCGATCACCAGGAACGGCAGGAACAGCAGGAAGCCCATCTGGAACGAGGTCTTCAGCTCCGAGAGCACGAAGGCCGGAACCACGACGCGCAGCGGCAGCTGCTCGCTCTGCGCGCCCTCGCTGTGCTCCTCGTGCGCGAGCTCGCGGAACAGCTCGATCTCGCTCTGGCGCGTGTTGGCGACCAGGAAACGCGAGAGCTCGATCCAGGCCGCGTCGCCGGCCTGCTCCAGCGTCGCGGTGCCCGCCTGGTAGGGCTTCCACGCCTGCTCCTGGATGCGCGTGGCCACCGGGGCCATCACGAAGGTAGTCAGGAAAAGCGCCAGCCCGATGATCACCGGGTTGGGCGGCAATTCGTTGGTCGAAAGCGCGCGGCGCACGAAGGAGAGCACGATCACGATGCGCGTGAAGCTGGTGATCGTGATCAGGATCGCGGGCAGCAGCGAGAGCACGGTCAGCAAGATCGCGATCTCGACCGCGGTCGACATGCGCTGCCCACCGAGCTCGCCGATCAGTTCCTTGGCCGTGCCCTCGAGGCCGGGCGCGCCGTCCGCCGCAACTTCGGCAGCGACGGCGGCGATCGCCGCGGGCGTGCTGTCGAGTGTCGCGCCCGCGGCGGCGGAATCCGTGGATTGCGCCGCCGCGAACGTGCTCAGCACGCTCAGCGCGATCAAGAGCAGCAGCAGCTTGCGCAGGCTCATCCGAGCACGCCTTCCGGTGAGAGGCCGTGAGCACCTTCGCGCTGCGCAGCCCTTCGGCCGGGGGGGCGCGGGCGCGCGGCGCGCAGCAACCGCTGGAACGCGCTCTGATCCGCGGGCAGGGGCAGGGGTTGCGCGACCTCGAGGCCCGCTTCGGGCGTCGCCTGCGCGTCGAGTTCGGCGACCAGGCACAGCTCCTTGTCGCCGAGGCCGACGATGAAGCTGCGGTCGTAGCAGCGCACGACCGCCAGGCGCTGCTTGCCGCCCAGCGGCAGCACGTCGACGATCTGCAGCGAACGACGCGCCGCGCGTGAGGAAAGCGTGTGCGCGAACAGGCGCTTGAACAGGTAGCCGCCGACCACGATCAAGGCGATCAGGCCGGCGCAGACCGCGATGTACTGCGTCAGATCGGGACCGGCGATGCCGGCGCGCGCGGGAGTCTCGAGCAGGGCGAATTGGGGCATCGTGGGCGAGTCGTCGCGGGACTTGGGGACGGTCCCGAGGCAAGTGGCGTGCCGCGGGCCGTCGAACGCTCCGGTCGAGGCTCGGCCCATAAGGTGGGAGGCCGCTGCGCGCATCCGCGCTGCGCAAGCTGCTCGCGCCCTGCAAGTGTTGGATTTCTCGACAGCGCACCGCGGGCGGCCCGGGGACTCAGGCTCGGGGTCCTGCCTGTCGACAAGCGGCCTGCGAGCCGACTTCGATTCCCGAACGGCCCGTCGATGCCGCCATGCAAAAAGCACCCGATCCCGCATCCGCACTGCCGGCGCCCAGCACGCGCGAGCTCGTGCACACGCTCAACAACCAGCTGACCGTGGTGCTGGCGCACGCCGAGTGCGCGAAGGACAGTCAGGACCCCGAGGCGATGCGGCGTGCGCTGCTGTCGATCATGCAGGCCGCGACGGCGATGGCCGAGTCCGTGCGCACGCTCTCGCGCTCGGCGCCGCGCACGCCGGCCGGCGTCGCGCAGCGCAGCGATTCGAATCCCTCGTGAGCCCGAAGTTCCCGGCACGCACCAGGCCCTCCAACGACCCGATGATGCAGGACAGGAACTACGCGCCGTTGGAATTGTCCGTGGTCGTTCCCACGTTCGGCCGCGCCGCCAAGCTCAGGAACCTGCTGGAGCGCTGCAACCGACAGACGCTCGCGCCGCGGCGCTTCGAGGTGATCGTGGTCGACGACGGCAGCCCGCAACCGCTCGTGCTCGATCCCTCGGCCTATCGATTCGCGCTGAAGCTGCTGCGCCAGGAGAACGCCGGCCCGGGCGCCGCGCGCAACCTGGCGCTGACGCAGTGCCGCGGCCGACTGGTCTTGTTCCTCAACGACGACTCGCTGCCCTGCTACGAGCTGTTCGAGCGCCACCTCGAGGTGCACGCGACGCGCAGCGACAAGGTCGCCGTGCTGGGCACCTTCGACTTCACGGCCGAGGCGCTGCGCCATCCCTTCGTGCAGGTCTTGAACGACAGCGACCTGCTGTTCGACTACGTGCGCGTGCGCGACGGCGCGCTGCATCCCTGGACCTACTTCTGGACCTGCAACATCAGCCTGCCGCTCGCGGCCCTGCTCGAGGTCGGCGGCTTCGACGCGCAGCTGTTCCGCGAGGCGATCGTCGAGGACGTCGAGCTCGGCCTGCGGCTCTCGAAGCTGGGCTACTCGGTCTTGTTCCGCAAGGATCTGGCCTGCGAGCACGACCACGTGCTGACCGCGGACGACCACTTCCGTCGCGCGGTGCGCCTGGGCGTCAACAGCGCGCGCCTGGCGAAGAAACATGGCGACGACCGGCTGCTGGTCGACACCCCGGCGGCGCGCAACCGCACGCGCGTCAGCTCCGAGGCGCTGTCGATGGCCGAGGCCTACTACAAGGCCAGCCAGGATTTCCTGGCGCGCATGCGCCGGCTCGAGAGCACGCCCCACTCCCAGCCGCTCGCGCCGCCGCTGCTGTCGCAGCTGCGCAGCCTGACGCGCCGACTGGGCTTCGTGCCCTTCTATCGCGGCCAGCTGATGGAGCTCGCCGGCTTCGATCCCGAGATCGTGATGCGCGACGGGCCGCCGCCCGGCAAGCTGACTTCGGTCGTCGTGGTTTCCTTCGACGCACTCGAACAGACGCGCGCCTGCCTGGAGCGTCTGCGCGAGACGCGCGACCCGCGCCATCCGACCGAGATCGTGTTCGTCGACAACGGCTCGCGCGACGGCAGCGCGGAATACCTGGCCGCGCAGCCCGACGTGCGCCTGCTGCGCAACGACGAGAACCTCGGCGCGCCCAGGGCGCGCAACCAGGCGCTGCCCCATGCGCGCGGCGAATACGTCGCGTTCCTCGACAACGACTGCATGGTCACGCCAGGCTGGCTCGCGCGCCTGCTGTACCACGCCGAGGTCGACCCGCGCTCGGGCTGCATCGCGCCGACTTCGGACCGCGCCGCGCACGGCCAGCAGATCGCGATGAGCTGCGCCGACGACCCGCTTGCGATCGCGGAGTTCGCGCAACGCATCTCGCACGATCTCGATCGGCAGCATTTCCATGCGCCGGTCCTGGCCTCGTTCTGCATGCTCGTGCCGCGGCGCGTGCTCGAGGCGATCGGCGGCTTCGACGAGCGCTTCTCGCCCTGGGGCTACGAGGACGACGACTTCACGCTGCGCGCGACGCTGGCCGGCTTCACCAACCGCTGCGCGCGCGACGTGTTCGTGCGCCACCAGGCCTACGCCGGCAGGGCGAAGCTCGAGCGTCACGCCGAGCTGCTGGAGGCCAACTGGCGCCGCTTCGCCGCCAAGTGGGGCCTGCCCGAGGACGCGCGCGAGCAGAACGATGCCAGGCTGGCACCGATCCTCGAGCGCCAGTGGCCCGCCACGCAACTGCGCATCCCGATCGACGTCGGCGCCGCCCAGGCTGCCGCGCTGCCGCAGCCCGCGCCGCCGAACACGCTGAGCCCGCGTCCGTGAGCACGCTGACCGCCTGCCTGATCGTGCGCGACGAGGAGCGCCTGCTGCCTGGATGCCTGGCTTCGCTTGCCGGCATCGCCACGCGCATCGTGGTGGTCGACACGGGCAGCAGCGACCGCAGCGTGGAGATCGCCATGTCGCACGGCGCCGAGGTCCGCCACTTCGCATGGTGCGACGATTTCTCCGCGGCGCGCAACTTCGCGATCGAGGGCGTGCGCGGCGGGCACGTGCTGCTGATCGACGCCGACGAACGCCTGGGGCCGGGGGCCGCGCGCGTGCTGCGGCGCGTGCTGCGCAAGGACCGCGTCGACCTCGGACTCTTGCCGCTGCACGACGCCAACAGCCTGGACGCTCCGGCGGCGGCCGTGCTCGACGGATCGCAGCGCCGTGGCGAGCCCGTGCTGCTGCCGCGCCTGCTGCGTCGCACCGGCGACCTGCGCTGGGAGGGCATCATCCACGAACAGGTCTCGGGCTGGCTGCGCTGCGCCGAGCGCCGGGTCGAGATCGTCGACGCGCCGCTGGTGCACTACGGCGCCGTGGCCGCGCTGCGCAAGGAACGCGGCAAGGACCAGCGCAACCGCGAGCTGCTCGAGCGCCACCTGGCGGCGCATCCAGGCGACCTGGTGATGCGCTCGTTCCTGGCGCGCGAATTGCTGCGCGCCGGAATGCGCGAAGCGGCGCTGGAGCAGGGCGCGCGCGCCTGGGGCGACCTGCTCGCGCTCGGAGCGCGGGCCGCGAGCCTGAACGTGATCCAGCCCGCGACCGTGCATGCCTGGCTGCTGCTGGAGTCGCGGCGCTTCGAAGCGGCGATCGCCGCGCTGGCGCACGCGCGCGAACTCGCGGGCGAACATCCCAACTTGTCGCTCCTCGAAGGCGCGTGCTGCGAACAGCTCGCGCTCGAGGCCGCCGCGGCCGGTGATCAACGCGCCTGGCTGGAGCGCGCCGCGACCGCGTTGAACCGCTGCCTGGAGGCCCACGGCCGTCCGCTGATCAGCGAGCTGCTGCCCGGGGCCACGCACTGGGCCGCGGCGACGCGCCTGGGCACCGTGCAGCTGCTCGCCGGCAGGCCCGAGCTCGCGCGCACTTCCTTCCAGCGCGCCTTGAGCACCAAACCCGACCACCTCGAAGCGCGCCTGGGGCAGATCGAGGCCTTGATCGACGCCGACGTGCTCGGGCCGGCGATCGCAGCGACCGAGCCGCTCTTGAAGCATGATTCTCCCGACGCGTGGCTGCTGGCCGCGGCGGCGGTGGCGCGCCTGGGCCGCGAGGAGGACCTTCGGCTCTTCGCCAGCCAGACCCGTCAATCGTTGGCGCGCGTGCCTTTCCTCGCGCCGCACCGGCGGCTGCGCTGGATCGAGATCGAGCGCGCGCTCGTGGCTGTCTGACACCTCGCTGGCGCGCGTGCCTTTCCTCGCGCCGCAGCGACGGCTGCGCTGGATCGAGATCGAGCGCGCGCTCGTGGCTGTCTGACACCTCGCTGGCGCGCGTGCCTTTCCCCGCGCCGCAGCGGCGGCTGCGCTGGATCGAGATCGGGCGCGCGCTCGTTGCCGTCGGACACGTCCCACTTCTGAGTTGCCCCTGCCCGCGCGCTCTCCCTCGTCGCGCGGCAGGTCGATGTTCAGGCGTGAAACTTGCCATCCTGATCGCCGCGCGCAATCGTCCCGAGCGCGTCACGGCACTGCTGGCCTCGCTCGAGGCCTCGATCCGTGTCCCCCACCAGGTCTTCGTGGTCGAGGCGGGCGTCGAGGCGCGCCAGGTCTCGTCGCACGCCAGCCTCTGGTACCGCGACGACGAGTTCCGCGGCAAGGCCTTCGCGCACTGCCTCGCGCTGGAGCACGCGCGCTTGTGCGGCGAGTTCGACTACGTCTGGATCCTGAGCCCCGACCTGCAGTTCGAATCCGACAACGACCCGGCGGCCGCGTTGATCGCGCTGATGGAACGCGAGCCGCGCATGGCGATCGCCGCGCCGACGGTGCGCACGCGGCCGCGGTCGAACGAAGGCCGCGGCGAGTTCAAGCCTGTCGCAACCTGCGAATCGCTGGGCTTCATCATGCGCATGAGCGCGGTGGAGCAAGTCGGCTTCCTCAACCCGCAGTTCCGATACGGCTGGGGCGCGATGGACGAACTCGCGCACCGCCTGTACCGCGCGGGCTGGTTCCTCGCGCGCGCGCAGGGTGTGGGCTGCCACTACCTGCCGACTTCGACGCAGGGCCACGATCTCTCCTTCGACGAATACTGGCGGCGCGCGCGGCGCTTCGCCTTCGATTACTTCCGCGAGCGCCACGGCGAGCATTGGGACGAGCTGTTCTGGTCGGCGACCGCGGGCCACGCGATCGAGATCAACGCTTTCCGCGAGCACAAGCGGCTGTGGTCGGGCGGCTTCACGCCCAGCGAGCTGCTCGAGCGCAGCGGCGGCGACGTCGCGCCCTCGATCGAAGCCGCGCCGCGTACGCCCGAGCGCGCGCCGTCGACGCGCCGCGAAGCCCCGGCGATCGAAGCCTGGCCGCTGGCGACCGAGGCGCCCTACCGGCTGCTGGCCTGGCCCGACTACTCCGACGAAGGCAACCTCGAGCAGCTGTTCGACGGCTTCGCGCGAACGCTGGTTGGGCGCACGGACGCATGCTTGTGCCTGCGCTTCGACGAGCGGGTCGACGGGAGCGAGGAACACGTCGTCGAGCGCCTGCAGCAGGTGTTCGCGCGCGTGCTCGGCGCGCAGGCTCCGCTGGAAGTCCTGCTGGTCGACGACGCGCTCGAACGCGAGGATCTGCCGCGCCTGGGAGCGGCGGTCGTCGGATACGCGCGCTTGCCCTCCAGCGCGCGTTCCGCGCGGCGCGAATTCCTCGAAGCGACCTGCGCGAGCGAATTGTCGGGCGGTGACGCGCTGCGCCTGCGATTGGACTGCCTGGGGAATCCCAGCTACGGCCGCGACGTGCTCGACCGCGTCGACTTCCAACTCGTGAGCCGCATCCAGGAACTGCACCCCTGGGCCGCCGACTGCGTGATCGGCAACCTGTGCGTGCGCCCGGGCCATGGGACAGCGCGCTCGGCGCAGTCGATCCAGAAGCAGGTCGAGCGGCGCACGAAGTGCATCGTCGCGCCGATCGCGCGGGACTTCGAGCTGCGCGGAGCGCGCGTGCTCGAACTGGGCGCGGGCTTCGGCCACTTCAGTGCGCACATGGTCGCCCACGGCGCGGCGCAAATCGTGATGCTCGAAGCGCGCGAGCGCGAACGCCGTCAGGCCGAGCTGTACTGGTCCGTCAACGCCTTCCTGCCGCGCGAGGATTGGCAGGTGCTGCCGGCTGCGCTCTGCGACCCGGCGACCTGGGAGCGCATCGCGCAGTGGCCCGCATTCGACCTGGTCATGTGGACGCACGCCCTGGACTCGGGCGTCGACGTCGCCGACAAGCTGCGCGTGCTCGCGCGCGCGACCTCGCGGCTCTTGGTGATCGATCTGTCCCGCACCGACGATGGACCGGTCGACGGCGAGCTGGAGCCGCGTCTGATCAGCGGCCTGCGCGAGCTCGGGTTCGAGCTGGAGTCGGGCACCTGGACGCCACCGGGGTCGGGCGGCGAAGAGCAGGCGCTGCGCAGCGTGCTCTTTGCGCACAAGCCCAAGCTGGTGCACGTCACGGCGGCTGCGCTGCCGCAGCGCGCGCCCAAGGGCGAATCGCCGCCGCGGCGCACGGTCGAGCACGAGCGCCAAACCCTGCGATGAGCGAGAAGACGCTGGTGTTCAACGAGGAGTCGCGGGTCGACGATCCCGACTCGCTGCGCTTCCTGATCCGCTCGATGCTGCCCGAGGAGTCGGCGGCGCAGATCGAGCAGTTCGTCGCTTCGCTCTCGCGCCACGCCAACGTGCTGCAGAGTCCGGCGATCGTGGCACAGACGCTGCGCGCCAGCATCGCCCAGGTGCTCGACCAGTCGCCGCACGATCGCAGCGCGAACCTGCGCCTGCTCGCGCGCATCGCCGAGCACGAGCTGACCACCGCCGACAACCGCGCCGCCTACGATCCGGCGACGAAGTTCAACCCCGATGCGGTCTGGTACCCCAACCCGACGCGCTTCCCGCACCCCTCGTCGGTGCACGACACGCTGCCGTGGGCCAAGCTCGCCAAGCTGATCGACCGCTCGACGCCGGTGACCAGCGCCGGCAGCTGCTTCGCGACCGAGATCAGCCACCATCTGCAAGCCAACGGCTTCAATTACCTGGTCACCGAACCGCACTACTTCGGTGGGTCGCCCTACTCGATGGCCTCGGCGGCGTGGGGCACGATCTTCAACGTTCCGGCGATGCGCCAGCTGGTCGAAAAGGCCTTCGAGCTGCGCACGCTGCCGCGCCTCTTGTGGCGACTGGCGGAGAACGGCCGCACGGTCTTCCGCGATCCCTTCCGCGAGGAGGTCGAGTTCAACTCCGTCGCGGAGTACGAGGCCAATTATCCGCTGCACGTCGAAGCCTGTCGCCGCGCGCTGCTGCAGGCCGAGGTCTTCGTGATCACGCTGGGCCTGACCGAGGTCTGGAGGCTCAAATCCGACGATTCGGTGCTCTCGCGCGTGCCCTGGCGGCTGTCCTCCTCGCTGGTCGAGCGGCGCATGCTCTCGGTCGAGGAGAACGTCGCCGAGCTCGAGCTGATGCTGAAGACGCTGCGGCGCTTCAACCCGCGCATCCAGTTCGTGGTCACGGTCTCTCCGGTGCCGCTGCAGGCCACTTATCGCGGCGACGAAGCGCACGTCGTCGTCGCCAGCAGCCTCTCGAAATGCACGCTGCGCGTTGCCGCCGAGGAGTTCGCGCGCAAGAACAGCGGCGTGACCTACTTCCCCGCTTTCGAGACGGTCATGTACTGCACGGAGAATCCCTGGGAGCGCGACCAGCGCCACGTGCGTCGGGCGACGGTGGCGCGCGTGATGCGCCTGTTCCATACGATGTTCGTGCGCGATTCCGGATTCGCGGCCTGCAAGCTCGCTGGCACGCTGCGCGAGCGCGAAGGCGAGGTGCGCTTCCTGTTGCACCCCGACTGGCGCGGCGACTTCGCGCCCGCGGCGGCGGCGATCGCGAGCTTCGCGAGTTCGTTCAGCGCCGAGGATCGCGTGCAGCTCGTGATCTGGCTTCCCAAGGACATCCACGTCGATGCCAGCGAAGCGCAGCGGCGCGTCGTCGCCGTCATGGCCGGACTCGGGCTCTCCGCCGAGCAGGGTCCCGCGATGACGATCCTGACCAGCGGTTCGACCGCCAGTCCCGACGAGGTGCTGCAGCTTGCGGGCATCACGCTTTCGACCGGCGGCCATGACGAGCGCCCCACGCTGCGCCGCACGCGTGAACTCGACCTCGTGTGCGCCGATCCGCGCCGCGACGAGCTGCGCGAGTTCTTCGACCGCGCGCGCGAGTTGTTCCTGGTCGAGGAGGCGATCGCGCGCGCCAAGGGCGATGGCACGCTGGGCGCGACCACGTCCTCGCACGCTGATCGACTGCTCGCTGGATGGCGTCATCAGCTGCTCACGGGCAGCACGCCGACGCCCGCGTACCACGCGCTGCGTTTCCTGCACGTCGCGACTGCGGGCCGATTCAATGCCGCGCTCGAAGCCCCGCTGCGCGAGGCTCATCCTCCGCGCGCGCTTGCCGCCGCGCCGCTGGGCGTGCTCGGCCTGCTTGACCAGGAGCGCTTGGAGCGAATTCGCGACGATCTCGACCGCGACGGCTATCACGTGTTTCCTCAGCGGCTGAGCGCAGAAGCGTGCGAGCGTATGACGGCTTTCGCGCGCTCCAATCCCGTGGTCGGTTACCAATCGCAAAAGACGATTCCCTTCGCCACGTTCCAGCAGGGCGCGGGCCAGTCGGCGACCTTCGACTTCCAGGAAAAGGTCAGCTTGCGCAGCCCGGACGTCCAGCGACTCTCGATCGACTCCGGCTTCTACCAGGTCGCGCAGGCGTACCTGCGCTGCGAACCCGTGCTCGACCTGATCGCGATGTGGTGGAGCCTGCCCCTGGAGGCGCACGGCAGCTCGGTCTCGGGCCAGCTCTACCATTTCGATCTCGACCGCCCGCACTTCCTGAAGTTCTTCGTCTACCTGAACGACGTCGACGACGAGAACGGACCGCACCACTTCGTGCGCGGTTCGCACAAGGACCCGCGCCGCGGCGCGCTCGCCGACCGGCGCTTGCAAGACGAGGAGGTCGCCAAGGTCTACGACCTCGCGCGCGACGAGGTGCGCTTCCGCGCCCCGCGCGGGACGATCTTCGCCGAGGATACGCGCGGCCTGCACAAGGGAGCGGCGCTGCGCTCGGGCGAACGTCTCGTGTTCCAGCTCGAATACGCATCGACGCTGTTCGGCGCGCCTTTCGAGGTGCACGACGTCGACGCTTCGTTCTCGCCGGAGTTCTGCGAGGCCGTGAGGACGCGCCGGCGCGCGATGTCACGCTTCTCGATCGGCTGAGGCGTCGGCGGCGGTATTTTCTGTCGCGGCTTCGTGCCTATCGCTTCTCTCCCCGCTGAGCCGTCGTTACGGTGCGTGGTGGAAATGGGTGCCATTCGCCCCTTCCGACGCCGTGACCACGAAACCCGAAGCCCCGTCGTTCCGTGAACTCCCGCTGCCGGCGGCGACGCTCGCCAACCTGACGCAGCTGGGCTACCACGCGATGACGCCGATCCAGGCCGCCAGCCTGCCGATCGCACTGGCGGGCCATGACCTGATCGCGCAGGCCAAGACGGGCAGCGGCAAGACCGCGGCTTTCGCGCTGGTGCTGCTCTCGAACCTCGACGTGCGCAACTTCTCAGTGCAAACGCTCGTGCTGTGTCCCACGCGCGAACTGGCCGAGCAGGTGACGCAGGAGATCCGCCGCATCGCGCGCGCGGAGGAGAACATCAAGATCCTCACGCTGTGCGGTGGCACGCCGGCGCGGCCGCAGCTCGCCAGCCTGGAGCACGGCGCGCACGTGATCGTCGGCACCCCGGGCCGCGTGCTCGATCACCTATCGCGCGGCAGCCTGAAACTGGACGCGCTGAACACGCTGGTGCTCGACGAAGCCGATCGCATGCTCGACATGGGCTTCTTCGACGACATCGTCAAGGTCGTGCGCTTGTGCCCGGAGCAGCGCCAGACCTTGTTGTTCTCGGCGACGTACCCCGAGGGCATCGCGCAGCTCAGCCGCCGCTTCCTGCGCCAACCCCAGGAGGTGAAGCTCTTGGAGCAGCACGCGCCGACGAAGATCCGCCAGGTCTTCTTCCAGGTCGACGAGCGCGAGCGGCTGGAGGCGGTCGCGCGGCTGCTCGACCACTACCGACCGATCAGCACGCTCGCATTCTGCAACACCAGGCAGCAATGCCGCGATCTGCTGGCGCTGCTGCTGCAGCGTGGCTTCGTCGCGCTCGCGCTGCACGGCGAACTGGACCAGATCGAACGCGACCAGGTCCTGGTGCAATTCGCCAATCGCAGCTGCTCGGTGCTGGTCGCCACCGACGTCGCCGCGCGCGGGCTCGACATCGCGCAGCTCGAAGCGGTGATCAACGTCGACATCACGCCCGATCCCGAGGTGCACGTCCATCGCATCGGCCGCACGGGCCGCGTCGACGAGGAGGGTTGGGCGCTGAGCCTGGCCTCCAAGCGCGACATGGAGTACGTGGAGCGCATCGAAGCCGAACAGGGCCTCAAGTTCGAGTGGCAGCGCCTCTCCGACTTGAAAGTGGCGGGCCGTGGGCCCTTGGTGCCGCCGATGCTCACGCTGCAGATCCTCGGCGGCCGCCGAGAAAAAATCCGCGCCGGCGACGTGCTTGGCGCGTTGACCGGCACGGCGGGGTTCAGCGCGGCGCAGATCGGCAAGATCAACATCAACGAGGTTTCGACCTACGTGGCCGTCGATCGCAAGATCGCCGCCAGCGCGCTGGAAAAGCTGTCGGCGGGCAAGGTCAAGGGCAAGAGCGTCAAGGTGCGCATGCTCGGCGTACCGGGCCGCTGACCGCGCGCCCGGTTGCGTTGACGCAGCGTGAACAACGCTGCGCGCCCTCCAGCGCTACACTCGCGCGCCTTCCGGATCTCGTCCCCCACCCGCGAGCGCTGATGAAAACTCCGATCGTCCTGTCGTGCCTGTTCCTGTTCGCCCTCACCGCGCCGCTCGTCGCCCAGGCGCCGAAGAAGCCCGACGAACCCGAGGCCAAGAAATCCAAGGCCGACGAGGAGAAGCCGGACAAGATCAAGGTGATCGTCGACGAGTCGGTTTCGACCGAGGACGTGGTGACGATCAAGGGGCAGAAGGTGCCGTATCGCGTCACGGTCGGCACGCAGCCGGTGTGGGACGCGGAGAACAAGGCGATCGCCTCGATGTTCTACACCTTCTACGAGCGCACCGACGTCGCCGACAGGAGCACGCGCCCGCTGGCGATTTCGTTCAACGGCGGCCCTGGCTCGGCCTCGGTGTGGATGCACATCGCCTATACCGGGCCGCGCATCCTGCGCATCGATGCCGAGGGCTATCCGATCCAGCCCTACGGCATCCAGGAGAACCCGCACTCGATCCTCGACGTGGCCGACATCGTCTACGTCGATCCGGTCAACACGGGTTTCTCGCGCATCCTGAACGAAGCCAAGCGCGAGCAGTTCTTCGGCGTGAACGAGGACATCGCCTACCTGGCGCGCTGGATCGGCTCCTTCGTGACGCGCCAGGGCCGCTGGACCTCGCCCAAGTACCTGATCGGCGAGAGCTACGGCACGACGCGCGTCTCCGGGCTCGCCGCGCGGCTGCAGGATTCGCAGTGGATGTACTTGAATGGCGTGGTGCTCGTTTCGCCGACGGAGCTGGGGATCAAGCGCGATGGCGTCGTCGAGCAGGCGCTGTACCTGCCGTACTACGCCGCGACCGCGTGGTACCACAAGGTGCTCGCGCCCGACCTGCAGGCGCGCGATCTCGAGGAATTCCTGCCCGAGGTCGAGGCGTTCACGCTCGATCAGTTGCTTCCCGCGATGGCGCGCGGCGGCGCGCTCGACCCGGCGCGCAGGCAGGCGCTCGCTGTCCTGTACTCGCGTTATTCAGGGCTCGACAAGGAAGTCGTGCTCAACCACCACTTCGCCGTGCCGACCTCGTTCTTCTGGAAGGAGCTGCTGCGCGACCGCGGCCTGACCATCGGACGTTTGGATTCGCGCTACCGCGGCCTCGACCGCGAGGACGCTGGCACGCGCCCCGACTTCGACCCGGCGCTCTCTTCGTGGAACCACGCCTTCGCGCCCTCGATCAACCACTACCTGCGCGAGGTGCTCAAGTACAAGACCGATCTCCAGTACTGGCTCTTCGGTCCGGTCGGGCCGTGGAACAGCGAGGGCGATTCGACCGGCGAGAGCCTGCGCGAGGCGATGGGTCAGAATCCCTACCTGCACGTCATGGTGCAGTCGGGCTACTACGACGGCGGAACCGACTACTTCAACGCCAAGTACACGCTCTGGAACATGGACCCCGCCGGCCGCTTCCAGGATCGCATGAGCTGGAAGGGCTACCGCAGCGGCCACATGATGTACCTGCGCCAGGAAGACCTCGGCCGCGCCAACGACGACGTGCGCGAGTTCATCGCACGCACCACCACCAAGCCGAACCAACCCGCCAAACGCTAGGAGCCTGGCACCTTCGCAAACTGTTGCCGCCGGGCCGCTCCCAGCGCCGTTGCCGGCTGACCTCGACGCGGCCGTTGAGCACACAGCGCCGTTGGGTCGGGGCAACAGTTTGGGAAGGTGCCTGGCTCCGTACCGGGCGCGCCTTGCCGAGAGTTCACACCCGCCCGATTGCGCCCAAGCGCTAGGCGCGAGAAACTCCCCGACCCGTGGTCCAGGTCAAGCTCACACGCCACCTCTACGCGTTCTTCCCCCAGTTGGAAGGCCGCGATCTCGAGGTCGAGGCCTCTGACGTGGCCGGCGTGGTGCGCGCGCTCGACGCGCTCGCGCCGGGCATCGGGTTCTACGTGTGCGACGAACGGGGCCGCATGCGCCCGCACGTCAACGTGTTCATCGGAAATACGATGGTGCGCGACCGGCGGCAGCTGAGCGACGTGCTCGCTCCGGGGGACTCGGTTTCAATCCTGCAGGCACTGAGTGGAGGCTAGGCGATGGCGCAGTCGACGTTGTGGGTCGCGACCCGCAAGGGTACGTTCAAGGTCGAGAAGCGCGGGGGCCGCTGGCAGGCGGCGCTCGCCGGGCACGCGGGAACCGGCGTGAACTACGTCGCGCGCGAGCCCACGACCAACCGCCTGTGGGCGCTGCTCGGTCACGGGCACTGGGGCGCGAAGCTTTCGGTTTCCGACGACGGCGGCGTGACCTGGCGCGACCACAGCTCGCAAATCAAGTTCCCCGAAGGCGCGCGCTACATCGGGCAAGACATGTTCGAGGACACCACCAGCGACTTCGGCGTCGGCTGGAAGATCGTCACGCGCGCGGCGACCGTGCAGAAGCTGTGGGTCATCGCCTTTGGCGGCGACGGCGCGATCTGGGTCGGTACGATTCCCGGCGGCCTGTTCGTCAGCCGCGACGGCGGCGCATCTTTCGAGCTCAACCGCGGCCTGTGGAACCACGAATCGCGCGGCGGCGACTTGTTCCACGGCGACGGAACGAGCGAGACCAAGTGGTTCGGCACGCCGGCCTCGGAGGGCGGCGAGTTCGCGCCCGGGATCCACTCCGTGTGCGTCGATCCGCGCGATCCCAAGCGCGTGCTCGTTGCGGTCTCGACGGCGGGCGTGATCGAGACGCGCGATGGCGGAGCGACCTGGCGCAGCCGCAATTCCGGGATGACCATGGATCACAACCCCGATCCAAACGCGGAGTGGGGCCACGACACGCACGTGATCGAGCTGTGCGCGAGCGCGCCCGAGCACGTTTGGCAGCAGAACCACGCCGGTGTGTTCTACAGCGACAACGGCGCCGAGAGCTGGCGCAAGGTCAGCGCGCCCAGCGTCGGCGTGCACTTCGGCTTCCCGATCAGCGCCGACGCGCGCAACGGCCGCTGCGCCTGGGTCGTGCCGGGCCGCGCCGACAACCAGCGCACGGCGATCGACGGCGGTCTGTTCGTCGCTCGCACCGACGACGGCGGCGCGAATTGGCGCCAGTTGCGCAAGGGGCTGCCGCAGGATGGCGCGTACGACATCGTGTACCGCCACGCGCTCGACAACCGCGACGGCTTGGTGGCCTTCGGATCGACGACCGGCAACCTGTACCTCAGCGAGGATCGCGGCGAGAGCTGGAGCGCGGTGAGCCACAACCTTCCTCCGGTGTACGCCGTGCGCTTTGCCTGAGTACGGTGTCGCACCAGATTCGATCACCTTCTGGTGCCGCACTAGATTCGCACCGACCTCGGCCATCAAAGTGCCGTTCGATCCCCTAGCGAGGGGCTGGAGGATCTCGATCCGAGTGCAATTGCCTGCCACCTGAACCAGTTCGCCCGGTCAGACTGGCATGGCCCGTGCACCCCGTCAGGACTTCCCCGGCGCTTGGCACCATGTAGTCAACCGGGGCATCGCCCGGCGTCCTTTGTTCGAACACAAGGACGACGTCCGCTACTTCCTTTCGAGGCTCGCGAAGGAGGTCCGCAGGGGTCGGCTGGAGGTCCATGCCTGGTGCGCGCTCACGACCCACTTCCACTTACTGGTGCGCAGCCCGGCGGGGGAACTCTCAGAGGCCATGCGCCGTGCCGAGAACGAGTATTCGAGGTACTTCAACCGCAAGCATCGTCGCGACGGAACCCTGATCCGAGGCCGGTTCCTCTCCCGGCCGGTTCAGTCGCTCAACTACAGACGAGCTGTGATCCGCTACATCGACGCAAACCCGGTGAGCGCCGGGCTCGTCGCCGAGGGATGGCAGTACCCGTGGGGAAGTGCGGCCAGCTACGTCGGCAGCGACTACCCAAGCTGGCTCGAGCGGAGCTGGATCGAGGGGGAGGTTGCGGCGAGCGCCGAGCAGGGCGTTTTCAGCCCGGAGAACTACATTTCAGTCTTCGGATCCTGCGGCGAGGGTGTCGAACGGCTGGTCGACGCGCGCCTGAGCCGCACCTTCGCTGGCTGCGACGACCTCGACGATCTTGTGGGCTCTGCACCGGAAGGGGTTCGCAGGTGGATGATTCGGAAAGCACGACTTGCGGACGGACTCACGCCTGGCCAGCCTGTCTGCGACGTTCAGACGGTTCTGGCCACGTTGCAGGGGGCACTCGCCGGTCAGGAATGGAACGTGCGAGCTCTTAGGAGGCTGCGCGATGCGGCACGCATCGCACGTGTTGGGCTGCTGAGAAGTCTGGCCGCGATGACCTGGGTGCAGGTCTCACTCAGTTGCTCCATGCCTGCCGCCAAGTGCCGGCACGAGTTCCTTCTCCACGGGATGTTGATGCAGCAGGACCTGGAGTACTCCAGGCGCATCACCGACATCACTTCGGCCGCGATTGCGAACTGCCTCCGGCAGGCCTCGTCCCCTCGCCAGCCTAGGCCAAGTGTGGCACGCACCAGTTCATGGGAGCCCCTCCGGCGCTTCGGCACCGGTATTGCCAGGCACTCCGGCACAAGCCGGACGCCGGGCGCGAGGACTCCTCGCGAACCTGACCCGGCGAGGCAGCCGCAACGCCAAGACCAGCGTCGGCGAACGGGGCCATTCGACGCTTGAGCCTGCCGGGCCTCGGCGCGACTCGAAGCCAGGCTTGGACCTGGGTCGGAGCGAGGCTTGTGCGGCACCGGAAGATCGACAAGTTTCGTGCGACACCGTACGGGAACTTCTTTCCCACATCCGGCCCCACGGGCCACGGGAAGGGGCGCGTGCCTCAAGGGAACGATTCGGGCGCCCGACCTGCACCCTGAGCGGGCGCGTGCCCGCACTCGCGTCGTTCTCCTGCGGAGTCTCGTTTCATGGCTGGCTCGATCACTTATCTCGTCACCGGCGGCACCGGGTCCTTTGGGCGCATGTTCGTGGCGAGCTGTCTCGACAATCCCAAGACGAAGCGCGTGATCGTGTACAGCCGCGACGAGTTGAAGCAGCACGAGATGCGCGCGCAGTTCGACGACGCGCGCGTCTCGTACTTCATCGGCGACGTGCGCGACAAGGACCGCTTGACGCGCGCGTTCCAGGCCGAGGTCGACGTGGTCGTGCACGCGGCGGCGATGAAGCAGGTGCCGGCCTGCGAATACAACCCCTTCGAGGCGGTCGCGACCAACGTCCTCGGCGCAAAAAACATCATCGACGCGGCGATCGACTGCGGCGTGAACAAGGTCGTGGCGCTGTCCACCGACAAGGCGGTCAACCCGGTCAATCTCTACGGTGCGACCAAGTTGTGCGCAGAGAAACTCTTCGTGCAGGGCAATTCCTACGCGGGCAAGAGCTCCACGCGCTTCGCCTGCGTGCGCTACGGCAACGTCGTCGGCAGCCGCGGCAGCGTGATCCCCGTGTTCATGCGCCAGCGTGAGACCGGAACGCTCAACGTCACCGACGAGCGCATGACGCGCTTCTGGATCACGCTCGACCAGGGCGTGAAACTGGTCCACACCGCGGTCGCGCGAATGATCGGCGGCGAGGTTTTCGTGCCGCGCATCCCCAGCATGGGCCTGATCGACCTCGCGCGCGCCATCGCGCCCGAGGCCAGGATCCACATCGAGGGCATCCGGCCCGGCGAGAAACTTCACGAGTGCTTGATCTCCTCCGACGAAGCGCGCCACACCGTGCGCCTGAAGGACATGTACGTGATCAAGCCCGAATTCCCCTGGTGGGGCAGCGCCGGGTGGGCGCAGGGCGAGCCCCTGCCCGACGGATTCGAGTTCACCAGCGACAAGAACGAGCGCTGGATGAGCGCGACCGACCTCGCGCGCATGCTCGAGATCATGCACAACCAAGGCCATCCGGTCGGCCGCCGCAAGGACGACTTCCGCAAGAAGAGCGCGCCCAAGCGCATCTCGCTCGGGGCGGCGTAGGAGGATCGTGACCACGACTCGAGCGAGACCGGCGCGGCTCGCGCTGGAGGGCGGCGCGCCGCAGCGCAACGGGCTGCTGCCCTACGGGCGACAGCACGTCGACGAGGCCGACATCGCGGCCGTCGCGGCGGCGCTGCGCAGCGACTGGTTGACCACCGGACCGCGCGTGCCCGCTTTCGAGCGCGCGTTCGCCGACTACGTCGGAGCGGATCATGCGATCGCCGTCGCCAACGGCACCGCGGCGCTGCACGTGATGCTCGCCGCGCTCGGCGTCGGCCCCGGCGACGAGGTGCTCGTGCCCGCGATGACCTTTGCGGCCAGCGCCAACGCGGTGCTCTACTGCCGCGCGAAGCCGGTTTTCGTCGACGTCGAGGCGGACACGCTGCTGATCGACGCGCGCGACGCGGCGCGCAAGCTCTCGCCGCGCACCAAGGCGCTGCTGGCCGTCGACTACGCCGGACAACCTTGCGACTACGACACGCTCACGCCCCTGTGCCACGGCGCGGGCGTCGAGCTCGTCGCCGACGCCTGCCACGCGCTCGGCGCGCGCTGGAACGGCCGGCCGGTGGGCACGCTGGCGCGCGCTTCCAGTTTCAGCCTGCACGCCGTCAAGCACCTGACCACCGGCGAAGGCGGGATGATCTCGACCCACGACGCCGAGCTGGCCGCGCGCATGCGCCGGCTGCGCAACCACGGCATCGACTCCGACCATCGCCAGCGCGAGCAGGCCGGCACCTGGCGCTATGGCATGCAGGAGTTGGGCTGGAACTACCGCCTGACCGACCTTGCCTGCGCGCTGGGCTCCAGCCAGCTCGCGCGCGCCACGCGCAGGCTGCAGCGCCGCCGCCAGCTCGCCGGCTTCTACCGCAGGCGTCTGCAGCGACTGCCGGGCGTGCGCGCACTCGCGCTGCAGCCCGACGTCTCGCACGCATGGCACCTGTTCGTGGTCGAGCTCGAGCTCGAGCGCCTGCGCGTCGGCCGCGATCAGGTCTTCGCCGCGCTGCGCGCCGAGGGCATCGGCGTGCAAGTGCATTACCTGCCCGTGCACCTGCACCCTTACTACCAGCGCGAGCACGGCCTGGCCGCGGGCCTTTGTCCCGTCGCCGAGCGCGCGCACGAACGCCTGCTCAGTCTGCCGCTGTTCCCCGAGATGGCCGATGCGGACGCGCGCGACGTCGTGCGCGCGCTGGCCAAGGTCCTGGCCCACTACCAACGATGAGCTCCGGAAAGACCATCGCCATCCTGCAGGCGCGCACCGGCAGCACGCGACTGCCCGGCAAGGTCCTGATGCCGATCGGCGAGCGTGCGATGCTCGCGCGCGTCGTCGAACGCGTCCAGCGCATGCGCACGCTCGACGGCTTCGTGATCGCCACCAGCGTCGCCGCGGGCGACGATTCGATCGCGCGGATGTGCGCGCTCGAGAACTGGCCCTGCTTCCGCGGGCCCGAGCACGACGTGCTCGAGCGCTACTTGCGCGCAGCCCAGGCGCTCGGCGCCAGCGACGTCGTGCGCATCACCGCCGATTGCCCTCTGTTCTCGTGGCAGCAAGCCGACCGACTGGTCACCCAGCACGTCGCCTCGGGCTCCGACTACGCGCACAACCTGACTTGCTGGGGCAGCGGCCTGCCGCTGGGATGCGGCGTCGAGGTGTTCACGCTGGCGGCGCTCGGCCGCGCCTGGACCGACGGTCGCGCTCCCCATCATCGCGAGCACGTCACCGAGTACATCTACGAGCACCCCCAGCGCTTCGGCATCGAGATGCTGCGCGCGCCTGCGGAGCTGCAGCGGCCCGCATTCCGCCTGACGGTCGACACGCTCGCGGACCTGCGCCTGATCCGCCGCATCCAGGAGTCCGTGGCTCCTGCCGACGGCGTGGTCGAGCTGCGCGAGGCGATCGCACTGCTCGACAAGCAGCCCGCGCTGGCCTCGTCCAACGTCCCAACCGAGCTCAAGGCGGGCTGATCCGGCATGGAACTGTTGCTGCGCACGGACGCGAGTGAATCGATCGGCACGGGGCACGTCATGCGCTGCCTCGCGCTGGCCCAAGCCTGGAGGCAGGGCGGCGGCAGCGCGACCTTCGCGATGAGCGCCTGCCCGCCCTCGTTGTGCAACCGCCTGCGCGACGAGGGCATGGAGATCTCGAGCATCGCCGCGCCGCGCGCCGCGGCGGACGACGCGCGCGAGACCGCGCGGCTCGCGCGCGAACTGGATGCGAAATGGGTCGTGCTCGACGGCTACGACTTCGACGCCGACTACCAGCACACGCTGCGCGAGAGTCGGCTGTGCGCGCTGGTGGTCGACGACGAGGGCCAGGCGCCGCGCTTCGACGCCGACGTGCTGCTCAACCACAACGCCTACGCCACGCCGCAGCTGTACGCGAACAACGCGCCGCACGCGCGCCTGGCGCTCGGCGGCCGCTACGCCTTGTTGCGCAGCGAGTTCGAACCCTGGCGCCTGTGGCGGCGCGAGATTCCCGACCACGCGCGCCGCATCCTGGTCACCACCGGCGGTTCGGATCCGCACAACGCCGCGGGCAAGATCCTCGACGGCCTGGGGCGGCTCTCGATGCGCGAGCTGGAGCTGACGCTGGTGATCGGCCCGGCCTGCGCGCACCGTGACGAGCTCGAGCTCGCCGCCGCCGCCATGAACGCGCGCGTGGTGCACGACGTGCGCCACATGCCCGAGCTGATGGCCTGGGCGCACGTGGCGATCACGGCCGCCGGCAGCACTTGCTGGGAGATGGCCTTCATGGGCCTGCCCGCGCTGACGCTGGTGATCGCGGACAACCAGGAGAAGATCGCGCGCTGCCTCAGCGAACGCGGCGCGGCGCACGCGCTCGGGCGCGCCGAGGACCTGCAGCCGCAGGCCGTCGCACTTGCGCTCGCGCGCCTGCTCGACGATCCGCTGGAACGCACCACGCTCTCACGCGCCGGCCGACGCCTGATCGACGGCCGCGGCGCCGCGCGCGTGGTCGAACTGATGCGGGAGGCCGCATGAACCTCCGCGCCGGCATGCGCACGATCGGCTCCGGCTCGCCGTGTTTCATCGCGGCCGAGATCGGCATCAACCACAACGGCGATCTCGATCTGGCGCGGCGCATGGTCGAAGCCGCCGCGCGCTGCGGCGCCGATGGCGTCAAGTTCCAGAACTATCGCACCGAGGATTTCCTCAGCGACCATTCGCTCGTCCATCGCTACACCTCGCGCGGCCGCGAGGTGGTCGAGTCGCAGTTCGAGATGTTCAAGCGCTGCGAGCTCTCGCCCGAAGCCCTGCGCGAGCTGGCCGGGACCGCGCGCGACTGCGGCGTCGAGTTCTTCTCCACGCCCACCGGAAGCGAGGGCATCGCCGAGCTGCTCGAGGCCGGCGCCACGCTGGTCAAGAACGGCTCCGACTTCCTGACCCACCTCGAATTGGTGCGCAGCATGGCGCGCTGCGGATTGCCGACCGTGCTCTCGACCGGCATGGCGACCCTGGCCGAGATCGACGAAGCCGTCGCGGCCTTCCGCGGGGCTGGCGGACGCGAACTCGTGCTGCTGCACTGCACCTCGTCGTACCCGACGGCGCCCGCCGACGTGCACCTGCGCAAGTTGCCCGCGCTCGCGCAACGTTTTGGCTGCCCGGTCGGGCTCTCCGACCACACGCTGGGCATCCACGCCGCGCTCGGCGCGGTCTCGCTTGGCGCGGCGTTCGTCGAGAAGCATTTCACGCTCGACCGCGAGCTGCCCGGGCCCGATCAGGGCATGAGCTGCGATCCCGACGAGCTGCGCGCGCTCGTCGCCGGCGTGCGCGAGCTCGAGAGCATGCTGGGCTGTTCCGACATCGGCCCCACGGTTGCCGAAACCGCCTCGCGCGCGAGCTTCCGCCTTTCCTGCGTCGCGCGCCACGACCTCGACGCGGGCTCGAAGCTCGAGCCCGCGAGCATCGCCTTCCGCCGCCCCGGCACGGGCCTGCCTCCCGCAGCCCTCGACAGCATCGCGGGCAGCACCTTGGCGCGCCCGGTGCGCCGCGGCGCCGTCTTCGTCCCCCAGGATTTCGCATGAACCCCTCGCCGACCTTCGACAACACTTGGGAGCGCGACATCTACGCGCATGGCCGCCACGTGAACCGCTGGCCTTTCGACGCCGTGGTCAGTTTCCTGTTCCGCCACGCGCCCAAGGACCGGCCGCGCAACCAGGTGCGCGTGCTCGAGGTCGGCTGCGGCACCGGCAACAACGTGTGGTGCGCCGCGCGCGAGGGTTTCGACGCCACCGGCATCGACGGCAGCGCGACCGCGATCGCAGGCGCGCGCGAGCGCCTGCAGGCCGAAGGCCTGAACGCCGCGCTGCACGTGGTCGACTTCACCCAGCTGCCGTTCCCCGACGCCAGCTTCGACCTCGCGATCGACCGCTGCGCGCTGAGCTGCGTGGGCCGCAGCGCCGCGCGCCGCGCGCTCGCCGAGCTCGCGCGCGTGCTGCGCCCCGGCGGCCGCCTGCTGTTCAACCCCTACAGCGACCGCCACACCAGCGCGCTTTCGGGCCGGCTGGGGCCCGACGACCTGACGCTCGACGTGCGCGCCGGATCGCTGAGCGGCTGCGGCCAGCTGTGCTTCTGGAATGCCAGCCAGATCAACACGGCCCTGATCGAGGACTGGCGCGTGCTCTCGCGCCAGCACGTCGAGTTCGAGGAGCAGGAACGGCCCACGCGCGAAGTCCACGCCGAGTGGCGTCTGGTGGTCGAGAAGGTGGCCTGACATGCGCATCCTGAAGTTCGAGGAGCAGGAACAGCCCACGCGCGAAGTCCACGCCGAGTGGCGCCTGGTAGTCGAGAAGGTGGCCTGACATGCGCATCCTGTTCCTGGGCAATCACACCGTCGGCGTGCACTCGCTGGATGCGCTGGCGCGCAGCAACGCGATCGTCGGCGTCGTCGCGCATCCGCCCGATCCCGAGGACGGGCTGCGCTACGAATCGGTCTTCGAGCACGCCGCGGGCGCGGGCCTCGCCGTCGCGCGCTTCAAAGGCCGCGACCCCGCGCTGGAGCGCTTCGTGCGCGACGTGCGGCCCGACCTCTTGTGGATCGCCGACTACCGTTACCTGCTGCCGCAGTCGCTGCTCGAGCTTGCGCCGCTGGGCGCGGTCAACCTGCACCCGAGCCTGCTGCCGCTCTACCGCGGCCGCGCCGCGATGAACTGGGCCATCCTGCACGGCGAACGCGAAATCGGTTTGACCGCGCACTTCGTCGACGAAGGCGTCGATTCCGGCGACATCATCGCGCAACGCCGCGTGCCGCTCGCGGAGCACGAGGACGTCGGCGACGCGCTGAACAAGCTCTACCCGCTCTACGCATCGCTGTCGACCGAGGTCGTCGCCGCCTTCCGTGAGGGCCGCTTGCAACGCCAGACCCAGGCGCCCGGCCATTGGCCGATCTGGCCGCGGCGGAGGCCCGAGGACGGATTGATCGACTGGAGCGCGAGCGCCGAGAGCATCGTCAACCTGGTGCGCGCGGTCGCGCGGCCCTATCCCGGCGCGTTCAGCTGGATCGGCGCCGATCGCGTGACGATCTGGCGCGCGCGCGCCGGACTGCCGCGCGGCCCTGGCAGCATCGGCTCGGTGTGGCGCGCCGACAGCCGCTCTTTCACGGTCAACTGCGGCGAGGGTTCCCTGGAGGTTCTGGAGTGCGAGATCGAGGGCGGGCTTCAGCCGCGCGTCGGCGATCGGCTCGATCCGCTGGAGCGTGCGGCGTGAACCAGGAGCGCCTGCAGACGCTCGAGCATGCGGACGACGACCTGCGCACGCGCGAACACTTCGAGGCGCTGGCCGCGGCCCACGGCGGCGACGTGCGCGCGCTCGACTGGGGATCGCGCAGCTCGCAGGAACAGCGTTTCGCGGTGCTGTCCTCGATCGGCGACCTGAACGGCGCGCGCGTGCTCGACGTCGGCTGCGGACAGGCGGATTTCAACGCCTGGCTGCTCGCGCGCGGCATTCGCTGCGACTACACGGGCCTCGACCTGTCGCCGGCGATGATCGCGCACTGCCGCGCGCGCTTTCCCCGCAACGTCTTCGAGGTCTGCAACCTGCTCGAGGACGACCCCCCGGCCGATGAGTACGACTTCGTCTTCGCCAGCGGCATCTTCTACCTGCGCCGCCACGAGCCCGAGGTGTACCTGCGTGCGATGGTCGAGCGCATGTTCGCGCTGTGCACGCGCGGCATGGCTTTCAACTCGCTCTCGTCCTGGAACGAGGCCGAGGCCGGCTCGGACGAGTACCACGCCGATCCGGCGCACGCGCTGGCGCTTTCCGCGCGGCTGACGCCGAAGCTGAGCTTGCGCCACGACTACCACCCGGGCGACTTCACGCTCCTGTTGCAGCGGGAGCGCGCGCCGTGAAGACCGTCGCCATCCTGCAGCCGGCCTACTTGCCCTGGCTCGGCTTCTTCGAACGGTTCGCGCTGTGCGACGAGGTGATCGTGCTCGACCACGTACGCATCGACAAGAATTCCAAGACCAAGTTCGCCAACCGCAATCGCGTGCGCACGCCGCAGGGTTGGACCTGGCTGACCGTGCCCCTGCTGACCAAGGGGCAGGCTGGCGAGCTCACGCTCGATTCGCTCTCGATCGACGATGCCAGCCGCTGGCGCGAGAAGCACTGGGCGACGATCGAACAGAATTACCGGCGCGCGCCCTTCTTCGAGCGCTACGCACCTCCGCTGCGCATGGTGTACGCGCAGGCGTGGCCCATGCTCGTGCCCTTGTGCGAGCAGATCACGCGCGACTTGCTCGCGGCCTTCGAGATTCGCACGGCGCAGCGCTCGAGCCGCTCGATGGAGTCGCGCAGCACGAAGAGCGAGTTGATCCTCGACCTGTGCCGCGAGAGCGGCGCGACGCACTACCTCAGCGGCCCCTTCGGCCGCGAGTACCTGGACCTCGAGGCCTTCGCGCGCGCGCGCATCGACGTGCGCTTCCACGAATACGTCCATCCCACGTACGCGCAGTCCTACCCCGGCTTCGAGCCCAATCTGTTCGCCTACGACCTGTTGTTCCACGCCGGCCCCGACGCTCTGCGCGTGCTGCGCACCTCCACCCAGGCCCTGGCCGCATGAAGACCCTGGTGATCGCGGCACATCCCGACGACGAGGTGCTTGGCGCCGGCGCCAGCATCGCGCGCTGGCTCGACGAGGGCCGCAAAGTGAACCTCGCGATCCTCGGCGAGGGCGCCACGTCGCGCGAAGCCACGAACCGGCGCGCCGTCGCCGTGCTGGAGCGCACCGCGATCGAGGCCGCGCGCAGGCTGGGAGCCGCGCCGCCGCGTTTCCTGGGCCTGCCGGACAATCGCTTCGACAGCTTGCCCTTGCTCGAGATCGTGCAACGCGTCGAGTCGTTGATCGAGGAATTCCAGCCCGAGCTGGTGCTCACGCACCACGGCGGCGACTTGAACGTCGATCACGCCTTGACCTTCCGCGCCGTGCTCACCGCCTTGCGGCCGATGCAAGGCGGGCGCGTGCGCGAGCTGCGCACCTTCGAGATCGCCTCGTCGACCGAGTGGGCCTTCGGACGCTTCGAGCCCGCGTTCCGGCCGAACTGCTTCGTCGAGGTGAGCGCGACGCTGCAGCGCAAGCTCGACGCGATGGAGTGCTACGAGAGCGAAGCGCGCGCCTTCCCGCATCCGCGTTCGAGCCAGGCCCTCGAAGCGCTGGCGCGAACGCGCGGCGCGCAGTCGGGCTTCATGGCCGCGGAAGCCTTCGAAACGATCTGGCGTCGGGAATAGCGCGACCGACTCGAACCTGCCGAGGGAGAGAGCTCGGTAGCGGCGCAGTTCGCGACGCGGCACGCGCAACGGGAGTGGCCGCCCTCGCGCCGGTTTGTAGAAGCTGCAGGATTCACCGCGGCAACCGGACCTCCGACTCCGGAGCCGCGAGCAGTCCTGCGCAGGTCCTGCGCTGGCATTGGACTTGCTATAGGCATGGCAACCGCTCATGGAGCGCGGACCCGCATGAATCCGACATGGTTGTGCCTCTCGATTCTCCTCGCCGTCAGCATTGTTGGCTGCGTACGGCCGGAGCCTGACCCCGATACCCATACGCCTGCGAGGCAGTCCCTGAGTCCCGCGAGGGAGGCGAGTCTGGCGCTCGAACTGCAGGGCAATCCTGAGGAGAGTCCTGCGCCACAGCCCATCGTCGGCATCAGCGCTGCTGACCGAGCGTTCATCGAGGGCGCTGCACAGGCGGGAATGCTGATGGTCGAGAGCTCACAGTTCTTGCTCGAGAGATCGGCTTCGAAGCCCTTGTGCGACTTCGCGACCATGATGGTCAACGATCATGGCATCTCGAACCGTGCGCTGGAGACGCTCGCTAGGACCAAGAAAGCGATCCTGTCGGTGAGCCTGGATCTCGAGCATGGGGCGCAGATCGATGAACTGCGCGAGCTCAGCGGACCGCAACTCGATGCCAAGTATCTGGCGCTGCAGATTGCCGCCCACGATGAAGCCATCGCGCTCTTCGAAGCCGCCGCTCGCGACGGGTCCGACGCCGAGCTCCGCTCGTTCGCCAACGAAGGGCTGGCCGCGCTGCGCCAGCATCGGGAGCAGCTCGACGGCTTGAGCCCACCGCGGTGATCCCGTTTCTCGTAGGCCGCGCCTGCGCACGCGGGAGTGGCGGCAGGGTGGTGCCCATGGGGAGCGGCTGGACGATGGAAAATGCACGGCCTAGGAAGCGCCTGCACGCGCTTGACTCCAGGGCTTAGCACATGGCAGCACGCACCTCTGCCGCTCAGAAGCGCGCCGCGGATCGCACCGCGACACGTTTCTTCTTGATCCTGCTGACAGCGACGATCGTGCTGCTGGGCTTCCTGGTGCGTCCGCTGGAGGCCGAGTCGTCGTGCCGCGGCAAGCAACCCGGCTGAGTGCGGAGCAGCCGTCCTGCGACCCCGCGCGATGCGCTCGTGGCGACCGCTCATGCGCAGCACTCGCAGCGAGGTCCGGCCGTCCGGGCCTCTGCGCACCGTGACGATTCAGCGCGCGGCCCTAGCATCCTCGTTCGTTCTGGACTACCGCGTAGGATCGACTTCGCTCCTGGTGCGAGCGAATGCTGCTGGCGCCGACACACGAAGGAAACCCATGGGAACGCTGCTCGCCAAGGACGGGACGCTGATCTACTTCAAGGACTGGGGAAACGGCCAGCCGATCCTGTTCAGTCACGGCTGGCCGCTGAACGCGGACAGTTGGGAGTCGCCGATGATGCACCTGGCGTCCAACGGCTTTCGCTGCATCGCGCACGACCGTCGCGGCCATGGACGTTCCAGCCAGCCGTGGAATGGCAATGACATCGACACCCACGCCGATGACCTTGCGGCGTTGATCGAACAGCTTGGGCTGCAGAAGATCGTCCTCGTGGGATTCTCGATGGGCGGCGGCGAGGTCGTTCGCTACATCGGGCGCCACGGAACCCAGCGAGTTGCCAAAGTTGTGCTCGTGGCTGCGGTGCCGCCGCTCATGCTGAAGACGGCCGCCAACCCGGACGGACTTCCCATCACCGTTTTCGACGAGCTTCGCGCCGGCACGCTGGCGGATCGTTCCCAGCTCTACAGGACGATCGCTTCGGGTCCGTTCTTCGGAGCCAACAGGCCTGGCTCGAAAATCTCCCAGGGCGCAATCGATTCCTTCTGGGCGCAGGGCATGCAAGCAGGGTGCAAGAACACCTACGACTGCATCAAGGCGTTCTCGGAGACCGACTTCACGGAGGATCTCCGGAAGATCGACGTCCCGACCCTGTTCATCCACGGCGACGACGACCAGGTCGTGCCCATCGGAGCAGCGGCGCGGGCGGCGACCAAGCTGGTCGAGAATTCGCAGCTGATCGTGTACGACGGCGCGCCGCACGGCTTGGTGGAGACCCACAAGGAACGGCTCAACGCCGACCTGCTGACCTTCGTCAGAGCCTGATCGCCGTCCGGTTGCCGCGAAGGCCATTTCCTCGCAGGAGGCCGGGCCTGGCACGCGGCGTGCTGAGCTTCGTTCGCACGGCATGTCTGTTCCTCGAGCGCTCTAGCCGTCGCGCCTCGTTGGGCGATCGACGGCCCTGGGGCCGTGGGATTCGAGGTCCCATGTCGTGGAGGACCATGGGAAGCGTTCGAACCATCCTGCCTGTTCTGGCCCTGGGGACCGACGCGTCGCGCAATGCTCGGGGCAGTGTCCGATGAGATCGTGGAAGGCGCACAGACCGAACGAGAATGCGCGCGCCGGTCGTCAGGCACGGCCTTGGAGCCACACGGCGGCTCCTGGCTCAGGAAGTCGACACCATGGCTAGCAAGTTGCGTGGATCGGCGACCACGAAGCCGAATCGAGGTGCTTGGCTGACGCGCGAGCACTGGAAGAACCGCTGGGCTGGGCTGCGAGCCTTCGTCAGCGATTTCCTCGACGATGACCCGTTCGAACTGGCGGCGGCGACTTCGTACTACACGCTGCTCTCGTTGGCACCGTTGCTCTTGATCGTCATCGGCGTAGCCAGCTTGATCTTCGAGCGCTCGACGGTCCACGGCCGGATCCTGGACGAAATGCGCTACCTCGTGGGCGAGCCCGGAGCCGCCGCGATAGAGACGGTTCTCCTCGGCGTATCCGCGCAGCAGTCGGCGCTCTCCATCGTCATCGGGCTCGTAGCCCTGATGGTCGGCGCCTCTGCCGTCCTCCAACAGCTCTCGTCCGCGCTCAATCGGATTTGGGGCGTGAAACCAGACCCCAAGTCAGCGAGCTGGCGAAGCTTCGTGCGCAAGCGGCTGCTGTCCTATGCGATGGTGCTAGCGTTCGGTTTCCTGCTGCTCGTGTCGTTGGTGCTGAGCGCTGCGCTCTCCGCGCTGAGTGGTTGGTGGGGAACTGGAGCTGAGGAGCCGGCATTGCTCTGGCAGTCGATCAACGTGTTGGCCTCGTTCCTGGTCATCACCCTGTTGTTCGCGTTCCTGTTCAAGTTCCTCCCCGACGCGAAAATCAGTTGGCGACACGTGTGGACCGGGGCCGCGGAGACCTCCGTGCTCTTTGCCATCGGCAAGCAAGTGATCGGCGCCTACCTCGGACACGCTGGGGTTGGCTCGGGTTTTGGCGCGGCGGGCTCGGTGGTCGTGTTCACGGTCTGGGTCTACTACGCTTCCCTGATCCTTTTCCTCGGCGCGAAGATCACTTGCATTCATTCGCAGCGGTCGGGAGCACCCGTGGTGGCCGAGGAATTCGCTGCGACCACGGGCGCCAAGAATTGAAGCGAGTTGGCTGAAAGCCGGCAGCTGGGATTCAGCACCCGGCCTCAATTGCCGCGCACCCGCTCCCCCGCGTTCGGGAACGAGTGCGCGAATGCGATAGGAGAGTTGCGTTCGTCGACCTGTCAGTCGATGTCCCCCACGGCGAGGTTGTTGACCACGTTCTTCACGCCCTTCGTGTTGCGGGCGATCCGTTCCGCTTCGGCCTTTTCGGCCTGGGTCTGCACGCGCCCGGTCAAGTAGACGACGCCTTCACTCGTCTCGACCGAGATGTCGCGCGAGGCCACCGAGCCGTCGCCGATGTACTGGGCCTTGACCCGTGCCGTGATCGAGCTGTCGCTGACTTGCTCGCTGGCCGGCTGCGTTGTGCTGCACGCTTGCATGACTGGCACGCTGCAGAGGAGGAGGCCCGAAAGTGCGAACGCAGAGAGCTGAGTGAGTTTCATGATGGTTCCTTGGGGTACTGGTTTGATCTGTGCCCCCGCAGGCCCGGCTCCGGACTTCAACGGGAAAGCCGCGCAGCGATGGCTACGCCCGTGAGCGTGCATGCACATCGCGTGCCAGACTCTTGTCCGAGGCGTTGCAACGATCGCAGGGCCTCTCGTTCCCCTTTGCACAATACGGCGCGTTCTGTCGCTCCGTTATCACACCGCTCGAGGGGTCGGAGGTTGGGCCAGCGAGAATCAGTCTTGGCACGTCGCTGCCCCTCTTGCGGACGTGCGTGGGGTCGGCGGCATGAGGTTCCAGCACATCGGTTTGGAATTTCAGGTGCGGGTGGGCGCCGGCGCCAACCGTGTCGTCTGTTGGTTTCACGGCTGGCCTTGTGTGGAACTGGGTAGCCAACTTCGGTCGAGCAGCGCCGCAGACGCGGACTTGGAGTCGGTCATGGCTCTAGCTGAATCCTGGGGCGCTCGCGCAATCCCGCGCGAACACGTCAAGGGCAGATCACGAACAAGAGCGCGTCGGTGAGCCCGATGTCGTCCGGCGCGGGAAAGCCCTTGTCGCGCGACCAGTACTGCGCATGCATTTGCGTCCCTGGCGGAAGCTGGTGCGCGTTCAAGTAGCCGTGGCTGAGGTGGAATGAGTAGGTGCCCGAACAATCGAGCGCTGGCGGCGGCGTGCCGAAGGCGCTCTGCCCCGGAGTGCGCGTGATCGGCGCCGACACGCACAGCGTCCCACCCAGGAACGGAGTCGAGCCGGATGCAAGACTCCACAGCATCGTCCCGTACTTGTTGTTCACGACGTTGCTCGCGGTGACGTGAAAGTCGTCCGGTCCGCTGAGCGAGGGGGTGCCGCTGTAGGAGATTGTCGGGGTGCAGCCCAGTGAATTGATCTTGGCCGTGCAGTACGGCTTCATGCTGTCGACGATCCCGTTGCGATCATTGCACCACTTCAACGCGTGCATGCGACCCGTAGGAAGGGAGGCGATCCTGGAACACGTATCCGGTCCGGCAGGTCGAGCGTCGGAGTCAGCAGGCTACCACGCCGCAGGGGATCCGGCGTGTGCTCCGATGCAGCCCGGCTTGAGGCCGTACCTCTAGGGCACTTTCCTGCGCATGAAACGACGCGCAGCGCGAGCCCCTCTTGCCACGGCGCCGGATTTGCGCGACGCGATCTTGCGCGGCGCGGCCGCGCTTTCCGCCGCGTCCTTCGCACGCAGCTTGGCGATGCGCGCGATCAAGTTCACGGGAACGGGCTCCGACAGCGGGAAGCGGATCGTGCCCTTGCTGACCTCGTAGGGCTTCAGCGCTTCCTTCAGGACAACCGCGACGCTACCCGTGGCGGGATAGACCGAGAAGTGCTGCTTCCACGCCGCGAAGTAGATCACGGCGCGGCCGTCCTGCTTGAAGACCGGGATCTGGTAGCTGATCCCTTCCTCGGCGCGCGGAAGCGCCTTGCGGATCGTGCTGCGCACGAGCGTGAGGATCGGCTGCACGCCCTTGGGTTGCTTGCCGATGTACTCGGACACCGATTTGTACGTGGTCTTGGCCATCGCGGAGAGCTACTTGTGCTCGAGCGTTACCTTGATGATCTTGCCCGTGAACGCGTTGTCGTACTGCTTGTAGTCCGGCGACACGTTGGTCTCGCCGTCGAGGCCGACGTCGGCGCCCTCGTCGCCGGAGAAGGCATACGGCTGCGTCTTGGGGATCTGGCCCTCGGCGACCTTCTGGCCATCGATGCTCAGGATCGACTTGCCGCCCGTGCCCGGCTTCGCGGCGTCGGGGACGAACTCGTAGCTGATCGTGTGCTTGCCCGGAGCGAGCGCCGTCGTGCCTGCGACGTTCGTGCGCTCGATGCCGAACCAGTTGTACTCGTGGTGGGCGACGCCGTCCTTCATGTACAGCGCCCAGCCGCCGAAGAAGCCGGCTTGCGCGATGATCACGCCGTTGGTGTTCGCGTCGCTCAGCTCGACCTCGGCGGCAATCGTGTGGTGCACGCCCTTAATATTGATGAAGGCGTTCTCCATCATGCCCGTCATGCCTTCGTAGACCGTGAGCGTCTTGCGCGGTCCCATCAGGTCCGGGCGGCCGGCGATCGCCGGGTTGAAGCGCTCGACGCGGCGGTCGTCGAGCGGCAGCACATGGTTGCGGAGAGCCTCCTCGATGAACGCGTCCTGCAACTCCTTGAGCTTCCCGGGGTTCTGCTGCGCCAGGTCGTTCGCCTGACTGAAGTCCTCGTCGATGTTGTACAGCTCCCACGTGTCGTCCTTGAGCGCGGGCAGCGCCACCATCAGCCACGGGATCGAATGCCGCGTGCAGGCCACCCAGCCGTCCTTGTACATCGCGCGGTTGCCGAACATCTCGAAGTACTGCGAGGTGCGCCGGTCAGCGGCCTTGGCGTCGTTCGTCGAGTAGAGCATCGAAACCCCGTCCATCGGGCGCTGCGCGATGCCGTTCACGAGCTTGGGCTGCGGCAGCTTCGCCGCTTCGAGCGCCGTGGGCGCCACGTCGACCACGTGGTGGAACTGGCTGCGGATCTCGCCCTTGGCCTGGATGCCCTTCGGCCAGTGCATCACCATGCCGTTGCGCGTGCCGCCGAAGTGGCTGGCGACCTGCTTGGTCCACTGGAACGGCGTGTTGCATGCCCATGCCCAGCCGATCGCGAAATGCGGGAAGGTGCTCGGGCCGCCCCACTCGTCGATGTGGTCCATCATCTGCTCTGCATGGCCGATGATGCCGTTCAAAGCCATCATTTCGTTGTACGTGCCCTCGGGCCCGCCCTCGGCGCTCGCGCCGTTGTCGCCGACGATGTAGTAGAAGAGCGTGTTCTCGAGTTCGCCGAGCGCATCCAGCTGCGCGACGAGACGGCCGACCTCGTGGTCGGTGTGCTCGGCGAAGCCCGCGAAGGTCTCCATCTGGCGCTCGAAGAGCCGCTTCTGTTCGGCGCTCATGTCGTCCCATGCGGGAATCTCCTTGGGACGCGGCGTGAGCTTGGCGTCGGCCGGGATCACGCCCAGCTTCTTCTGGCGCGCGAAGCTCTCCTCGCGCAGCTTGTCCCAGCCGCCGCTGAACTCGCCCTTGTACTTGGCGATCCACTCCTTGGGCACGTGGTGCGGCGCGTGCGTCGCGCCGGGGGCGAAGTACATGTAGAAGGGCTTGTCCGGCGTCAACGCATGCTGCGCGCTGACCCAGTTGACCGCCTGGTCGGTCATGTCCACCGTGAAGTGGTAGTCGGGCGAGATCCTGTGCTCGACGCGCGTCACGCCGTCGTAGATCGCCGGCGCCCACTGGTTGGTCTCGCCGCCGATGAAGCCGTAGAACTTCTCGAAGCCCGAGCCCGTGGGCCAGCGCTCGTGCGGGCCGGAGACGGACACTTCCCACGGCGGCGCCTCGTGGTACTTCCCGAAGGCGGCGGTGTTGAAGCCGTTCTGACGCAAGATCTCCGCCAGCGTGGTGATGTTCTGCGGCCGCACGCCGGTGTTGCCCGGGAACGCGGTCGCGAGCTCCATGATCGCGCCGGCGTTGTTCGCGTGGTGGTTGTGGCCGGTCAGCAGCGCGACGCGCGTCGGGCTGCACAGCGCCGTGGTGTGGAAGCGGTTGTAGCGCAGGCCGTTCGCCGCCATCTTCTCCAGCGTCGGCATGCGGATCGGCCCGCCGAAGGCGCTGCTGCTGCCGAAGCCGATGTCGTCGATCAGCACGACCACGACGTTGGGCGCGTCCTTGGGCGCCTTGATCTCGAAGCGCGGTGGCGCCTTGACGTCGCGCGCGTCGAGCTCGGTGATGCTCACGGGCTCGGGTTCAGGGATCGGCAGCACGCTGCGATCGAGCGTCTCGCTCGCCGCGGCCGTGCCTTGCGACGCCGCTTCGTCCGTCGAGCGACACGACGTGCTCAGCAATCCGAAGCCGGCGCCGCAGGCGAACAGGCCAAGCACAGTCAGGAGTTCTTGCGGCCGCATGGAATTCATGGATTGTCCGTTTCGTCGAAGGATGAGTCCGGAGAGCGTAGGCTGGACCCGAGGGTCCGTCGACCTTGCTGCCTCGGTCGTGCGGCCATCGATCGCAGAGCGAGGATCGTGGCGCGCGCGCAGCGTAGCCGTTCGCCGACACGAGTTCGAGCCGTCTGGCGCGCGACTCGGGCCGCGGTTGTTCCACTCCTGCGCAACCAGGGAGAAGGCGCGTCGAGCTGCCGGGCTCGGGGCTCCTGGCCGCCTTCTTCCTTGCGGAAGAGCTGATTTCACTCTCGTGCCTCGCATCTGCCACGCGCGTGCACGATCCCGGCGCGGTTCTGCCTCGTACCGCGGCTTGCAGGCGCACTCGGATTCCTGCTCGGCGACGTGAGGGTGGTAGCCTGCGCATCATGGCCTTCCCCAACGCGTTCTACCGCTGGCGCCCGCATCCTTGGCACGGCCTGGAAGTCGGGCCGAGCCCTCCGCAGGTCGTCACGGCCTACATCGAGATCACGCCCTTCGATGCGATCAAGTACGAGGTCGACAAGGCGACCGGCTACCTCCGCGTCGACAGGCCGCAGAGCGGCGCGGCGCAACCGCCGACGCTCTACGGATTCGTCCCGCGCACGCTGTGCGGCGATCGCGTGGCCAAGTTGTGCCCGGGCGCGGTCAAGGGCGACGGCGATCCGCTCGACATCTGCGTGCTGAGCGAGCGCCCGATCACGCGCGCGGACATCATCATGAATGCGCGCGTGGTCGGCGGCATCCAGATGGTCGACCGCGGCGAGGCCGACGACAAGATCGTCGCGGTGTTGCAGAATGACCTGGTCTGGGGGCATTGCCAGGAGCTGGCCGATCTGCCCGAGAACCTCGTCGCACGCATGCGCCACTATTTTTCGACCTACAAGCTCACACCCGGCGAGCCCGTCAACGCCAGCGGCACGGTGATCTACGGTCGCGAGCACGCTGCGAAGGTGATCCTGGCTGCGGTCGAGGACTACAGCGTGGAATTCGGTGGTTGAGCGGCTGGCTGCGCAGCTTGCTTGGACGCTGGCGCTGTTCCTGACGCTGGCGGCGCTGGCGTTGAACAACATCACGCTCGCACACGACCACTACTTGAAGGTCGTGCTCGCAGCGATTGCCTGTGCGATCACCGCCCTGGTGCTGATCGCGGCCTGCTGGAAGCGGCAGGGTCTGCTGGGACGCGCCGTCTCGGTCCTGGCCGTGCTGGCGAACGCCTGGACTTTGCTGGACACCCTGGGCCGCCGCCTGCCTGCTCTGCTCCAAGACTGAGCCTCGGCGCGTGCGGACCGCCGGCCGCGTGCGGGACCCAGCCCGCTGGCCTCGGGCCGATCCTCCGGTCCGCCTCTTTGTGGTGGAATGAGGCCATGAGCACCTCCGCCTTCCGGCTCGCGACGCGTAGGAACGAGCGCTCGACGCGCCCGGCGTTGCGATCCGTCCTTCTCGCGGCATTGGACAACCGGTCGGTCCTGGTGGTGTTTGGAACGCTGCTGCCGCTGGTGCTGGCGATCCTCGCCAAGGGTGGGAGACCGCCAACCGGATTTTCGCCCTCCGCTCCGCGCATCCGCTTCTCTCTGCTGGGGCCGGAGCTGATGACGCTGCTGATCGTGCTGGCGCTGAGTTTCATGATCTGGGTTTCCGCGAAGCCGCGTGGCCCTGGGCTCGTGAGACTGTTCGCGGTCGTGCTCAGCCTCGGCACCGCGCTCGCGATGGCCTATGCGGGGGTCGTGATCCTGCTCTGGGCGCTGGGGTTGCTAAACCTGCTGGGGATCGCGGACGCCGGCTGGTCGAGCATGCAGGCCATCGTGCTCCTGGTCGTGTTGATCCCCGCGCCGTTGATCGCGGTGCTCTACTTCCGACAAGCGAGTCTGGCCTGGGCCGAAAGCGGCGCGCCTGCGCGGCGCCATCCTCACGCGACGGTGTTGGGCATCGTCGCCTTCGTGGCCCTCGTGTACACGCTGACGATGTGGGGCGGCAGGCGCGCGGCCGAAGTGGGCTTGGAACGCTTGCGCGCCGCCCCAACTCACGCGGTCGAGGACGCGCTCGGCCCGCTGCGGATCGCCGCGCTGATGGGCGGAGAGGCACGGCTCTACAACTTGTACGACGACTCGCTCGATGCGGCGACCGCGGCGCGGCTCGACCAGGCTTACCTGCGCGTGACCGGACGGCCGCCGCCGCTTGAACTCCGATTTCCGGCCCGCGATTGAGGGCGGCGAGGTCCGAAGAGACGCGGGCGCACGCAGGCCGCGGCGCCCGCGCTGCTGTTCGCGCCTTCCCCTTCGGGCAAGCGACGCAGGAGATGAGGGCCGGAGGCGAACGGATTCGGGAGCCGCCGCCGCGCAGCGGGTTCCGCGCCAGCGCGTTAGGATGGTCGCGCAGCTCCACGGATCGCTCGTCTCCTTCGAAAGGCCCAGCATGATTCCCAAACTCCTCCAGTCAGCCGCCGCGTGGGTCCTTGCTTTCAGCCTGGCCTCGACGGCCGGCGCGCAGAACCAGGCGCTGAGCGTCGCGGTTGCGCCGATGGGCGGTTACATCGAGATCCCGCCCTCGCCGATGCTCTCGCCGCCTTCGTTCACGCTCGAGGCGTGGATGACCTACAACGACTCCGGCCTGCCCGCCGGCTGGATCTACCCGACGATCGCGCGCAAGGAGTTCACGCAGGGCTCCGCGGAATGGTTCCTGCGCGTCGACGCGGGCAACAACGGGGCGCGCATCCTGCGGTTGTGGATCAACGGCAGCGGCGGAGTAGTCAACCTCTCCTACCCCTTCGCGGCTGGCGCGTTCCTCTCCTGGACGCACATCGCGATCACCTACGACGGCAACTTCGCGACGCTTTACCTGGATGGCGCGCAGGTCGGGCAGGCCGCGGGGACGGGTCCGCTGGTCGACCTGAACGCGCCCGCGCGCATCGGCGCCGGCGACACCGCTCCGGGCAGCGCCAATGAGCGCTGGAACGGATTGCTCGACGAAGTGCGCATCTGGTCGGTGGCGCGCACGCCGTCGGAGATCTCCGCCGGCATGTTCCAACACATCCTCTCGGCGCCGGGCCTGAGCGCTTGTTACCTGCTCGAGGGCGACGGCCAGGATGCGACGGGCAACGGAAACCATGGCGCGCCGATCGCCAACCCGAGCTTCGTGCAAACCCCCTCGCCGGTCGGCTCGGTCACGTACTGCACGGCGAAGATCAACGCGCTGGGCTGCACGCCCGCCATCGGCTCCAGCGGCAGCCCGAGCGCCTCGGCCGGTTCCGGATTCCTGATCTCCGCCGTCAACGTGCGCAACAACAAGAACGGCCTGTTGTTCTACGGCGTCAGCGGCGCGACCGCGCTGCCCTTCCAGGGCGGAACGCTGTGCGTGGCCCCGCCGATCAAGCGCACCGGCGCGGTGAACTCGGGCGGCACGCCGGCGCCGGTGAATGATTGCACCGGCGTGTATGCGATCGACATGAACAGTTTCGCGGTCAGCGCCGGGCCGCCGGTACCGCTGGCGGCGCTGAGCGTGCCCGGAACGCTGGTCCACTGCCAGTTCTGGGGCCGCGATCCGGGCTTCCCCGCGCCCAACAACACCACGCTGAGCGACGGTCTGGAGTATTCGGTCGGGCCTTGAACGAGCGCCATCGCGCAGGGACGGCGGATCCGGCGACGCGAGTTCTGCGTCGCTGGGCCGCCGTCTTGCTGCTCGCGTCTTCGTGCGCGAGCGCGGGCGGCAAGCCGGCGGACTTCGGCCTGCCGCCGGAATGGAGCCAGATCCTGCGCGGCTACGAGTCCGCGTGGCAGGCCAAGGACGCCGGCGCGCTGGCGGCGCTGTTCACGCAGGATGGATTCGTGCTCTCCGACGGACGCGCGGTGGTGCGCGGCCGTGAAGCGATCCGCGCCGCCTACGCGAGCGCCGGCGGCCCGCTGTGGTTGCGCGCGCTCGACTTCCGAGCGGACGGCGACGTTGGCTACATCGTCGGTGTCTACGGCCACGATCCGAAAGCCGCGGAGACCGGCAAGTTCGTGCTCGCGCTGCGCCGCGAGGCCTCGGGCCGTTGGCTCATCGCCGCGGACATCGACAATTCGATCCGGCCGAGTCCGGCTGCGCCCGCCTCCGTGAGGTGAGCTCGGGCCGGGTTTCCAGGCAACGGAACGGGAGCGGAATCGCCTGGAAGCCGCGGGGCAGGTCGGCAGCGCTGCTCAACTGAGGTGGCCCATGCGGCCGCTCTGGAAATCCTTGATCGCGGCGTAGATCTCCTCGCCGGTGTTCATCACGAAGGGGCCGTGGGAGACGACCGGCTCGCCCAGCGGCTTGCCGCTGAGCAGCAGCAGCTTCGAGTCGGCGCCCGCGCGCACGCTGATGCGCTCGCCGCTGGCATCGAGCAAGGCGAGGCTGGCGTCGCCGAGTTCCGCGGAGTCGTTGACCTGCGCGCTGCCTTCGAGCACCACCACGGCGGCGCTGTGACCGTCGGGCACTTCGATGTCGAGCGCCGCGCCGCGCCCGAGGCGCAGGTCCCAGACGTTCAGCGGACTGAAGCTGCTCGCGGGTCCGCGCACGCCGCGGAACTCCCCCGCGATCACGCGCACGCGACCGGCCTGGTCGGCGAGCGGCACTTCGGGGATCTGCGCAGCGGTGATGCCCTGGTACTTCGGCGGCGAGAGCTTGTGCCGCGCGGGCAGGTTGACCCACAGCTGGACCATCTGCAGCGTGCCGCCCTGCTCGGAGAAGGACTGCTCGTGGAACTCCTCGTGCACGACGCCGGAAGCCGCGGTCATCCACTGCACGTCGCCCGGGCCGATCACGCCGGAATTGCCGGCGGAGTCGCGATGCGCGACCCTGCCCTGGTAGACGATCGTCACGGTCTCGAAGCCGCGGTGCGGGTGCTCGCCGACGCCGCGGCGGCGCGTGCTCGGCGGGTAGTAGGTCGGCCCGGCGTAGTCGAGCAGCAGGAAGGGACTGATGCCCTCGCCCAGCGCGTTCGAGGGGAACAGGTTCCGCACGTGGAAGCCGTCGCCGACGTTGTGGACGGAGCCGGGTTGGAACGTGCCCAGGACGGATTTGCTTCGCATGAGGGCGGAGGCGAGTGGATCGGGGGTTCGCGGCTGCGACGCGGCCGCGCGGCGCCAGGTTAGCGTACGCGCGATGCAGCTGCCGGCCCCGATCGCCGCCCGGCTGCTGGCCGGGCGGCTCGCCACACGGAGCAGACCCTCGCCGCAGATCCCGCGGGAGCAGCCGGCCGGCTGCGCGCCGGATCCGGGTGCTGCTGCGCAATCGCGGCGGTCGCGGACATCAGCTCGTGAGCTGCGGGACGCGCGGCGTGGCCTCGCGCGGCAGCGCCGGCGGCGGAGCCGGAAGCACGCTCCGCTCCTGCGTGCACCAGGGCCGGCAAAGCTCGGCCAGCGTTTCAGCCACCAGTTCGAGGCCGACGCCGCGCACCGTCTTGCCGCGATCCGCGACTGCGCGACGCGCCAGGTCGTTGAGCGACACGATCCCCACCAGCGTGCCGAGCGCGTCGATCACCGGCAGACGCCGCACCTGGCCCAGGCGCATGACCGAGGCCAGCGTGCTCACGTCGTCCTCCGGCCCGCAGGACTTGACTTCGCGTGACATGACGTCGACCACGCGCACGGAGCTGAGCGGCAGCCCCTGGGTGTAGGCCGCCATGCACACGTCGCGGTCGGTGAGCATGCCCGCGACACGGCTCTCGGAGTCGAGCACGACCACCACTCCGCAGTCGTTCTCCCACATCAGCTGCGCCGCGCGGTTGGCGTCCTCGCTCGTCGTGCAGGTCTTGACATCGCGCACCATCAGATCCTTGGCCTTCATCAGACGAACTCCTTGCGTCTCAGTGCCGTCCCGCGGACGGAGTTGTGGGTCATGCGTCCGGATTGGACTCGATCGCGCCCTCCACGTGGCTCACGCCCGCCAGCCGCGGCGCGTGCTGCATGCGCTCCGGCGTGCATCCTAGAGGTGCTGGGCAGGGCTGTCCGTGGGTCGCAGGGCGTAGCCCCCCTACGCACCAGGGCGTACGTACCCCGCACGGCATCCGCGGCGGCGCGTCCTTGGCGGCAACGCACGCTCGAATTCGGGACCCGCGGCGCGGACACACCGCGATTCGCGGTCCGGGCCGCGACCCCAGGACGAGGCTCAGCCGCTCGCCCCGTCGATCGACTCGCGACGCGCATGGGCTGCGCCGGATTCGTGCCGGAGCTGCATGCGCGAGAGGCAGCCGATGACCTCGGAGTCGCTGGTCGGCGCGAAGTTGGCGTAGAACAGGCCCACGGCGCGGAAGGGCTCGGGGCAGGCCAGGCAAATGCAGGCGTCCGCGTGCCGCTGCATGTCCTCGCAAGCCTGGCGCGAGGCCACGGGCACCGCGACGACGATGCGCGCCGGCGACTGGCCGCGCAGCGAACTGACGACCGCGCGCATCGTCGCGCCGGTGGCCATGCCGTCGTCGACGACGATCACGGTCTTGCCGGTCACGCGCTCGGGCGCGCGGTCCCCGCGGTAGACGAACTCGCGGCGTTCGAGTTCGGCGCGCTCGGTGCGCACCACGTTCAGGACGGCGGGCAGCGCGATGTGCAGCTTGCGCACCAGCGCTTCGTCGACCTCGACCACGCCGCCGCTGGCGATCGCGCCCATGGCGAACTCGGCGTGGCCCGGCACGCCCAGCTTGCGCACCAGGCAGATGCCGAGCGGCGCACTCAAGCGCTCGGCCACTTCGGCCGCGACCGGCACGCCTCCGCGCGGCAGGCCCAGCACCAGCACGTCGTGCAGGCCCGCGTACTCCCACAGGCGCTCGGCAAGCACGCGACCCGCATCGACCCTGTCCCCGAACATGACCTGCGACGCACCTGGTTTCATGACGGCCTGCCTCCCTGGACGTGCCCGCCACGATTGTCGCGTTCGCCGCCCCGACCGCCATCCCCCCGCAAGCGCAGTTGCCTCCCGCCGAGTGCGTAGCCGCCGCCTCCCGGCACGCGGCCGCGCTCTCAGGGCGGGTCCTCGCGCACGGTGCGCAGCCGCAGGATGACCGTGGCGCCGATCAGCGCGAGCACGATCAACGACGCGGCGAGCCACGTGGGCAGCTCGCCGAAGTACAGGCTCGCCGTCACCGCGATCGCGAGCATGCCCAGCGCCGAGATCTTGACGTGCAGACGCACGCCGTGGTGCCGCTCCCAGTCGGCGATCAGCGGCCCGAACAGCGGCGACTTGCGCAGCTTCTGGTGCAGCGCGGGCGAGGCGCGCACGAGACACCAGCTGGTCAGAAGCAGGAATGGGGTGGTCGGCAGCACCGGCAGGAAAGCGCCGAGCACCGCCAAGCCGAAAAGCAGGCCCGCGAGGGACAGGTAAAGCGCACGCACAGGCCCCACAGGGTGCCCCGCAGCTCGCGCGCGGTCCATCGTTCCGGCGAGTTCGCGGCGCAGCGCGCTAGTGTCCTGTCTCAGAAGTACGCTGCATAACTCGACCCGCCTGCGCCTCCCTGGCCGCGTTGCCGGGATCCCCTCGCGAACGACGCACTGCGTCGT
>Ga0315910_10000371_pt1 | contig 45833 bp, 35 predicted proteins | sample EdamamesoilMG_FD_204470 | JGI IMG/M metagenome (GOLD analysis project Ga0315910, IMG submission 204470) | Garden soil microbial communities collected in Santa Monica, California, United States - Edamame soil | ecosystem: Environmental > Terrestrial > Soil > Garden | place: USA: California...
ACTTGATCTCGTTGGCCAGACCGTCCAGGGCCTGCACCTTCACCAGCGCTGCCGTCAGCGTGGTCTTCCCGTGATCGATGTGGCCGATCGTTCCCACGTTCAGATGCGGCTTGTTGCGTACGAATTTCTCTTTGGCCATGACTTCCTCGGATGATTTGCGGACTTCTGACTGCTTTGCAGAACTACGGGCCTAGGACCCAGTGATGCGAAGCACGACCTCGTCCTGAACGGACTGCGGCGTGGCTTCGTAGTGATCGAATTGCATGCTGTAGGTGGCGCGACCCTGCGTCTTACTGCGCAGATCCGTCGCGTAGCCAAACATCGTCGCCAGCGGCACCTCTGCCTCGATGACCTGAGTGCCCGGACCGCGCTCGTTCATGCCGAAGATACGGCCGCGGCGCGCATTCAAATCGCCGATGACGTCGCCCATGTTGCCCTCGGGCGTCACGACTTCGACCTTCATCATTGGCTCGAGCAGCTTCAGGCCGGCCTGCTTGGCACCTGACTGGAACGCCATCGACGCGGCGATCTCGAAGGCGGGGCCGGATGAGTCCACGTCGTGGTAGCTGCCGTCGATGAGCGCGGCCTTCAAATCGACGATCGGGTAGCCACAGAGAACCCCGCGCCCCATGGCGTCGCGAATTCCCTTTTCGATCGAGGGGATGAACTCCTTGGGCACGATGCCACCCACGATCTTGCTCTCGAACACGAAGCCGGTCCCGCGCTCACCTGGTTCGAGGTCGATGACCACGTGGCCGTACTGGCCGTGCCCGCCGGACTGACGAATGAACTTGCCCTCGACCTTGTGCACCGCCTGCGCGACGGCTTCCTGGTACGAGACCTCGGGCTTGCCGACGTTGCACTCGACTTTGAACTCGCGCCGCAGGCGGTCGACGATGATTTCGAGGTGCAGTTCGCCCATGCCGGCGATGATGGTCTGGCCCGTTTCCTCGCTCGTGAACGTGCGAAACGACGGATCCTCGTAGGCCAGCTTGGCCAGACTGGTGCCGAGCTTGTCGAAGTCGGCCTTCGTTCTGGGCTCGATCGCGACAGAGATGACCGGCTCCGGGAAGGTCATGCGCTCGAGCACGATCGGATGCTTCTCATCACAGAGCGTGTCGCCGGTGCGCGTGTCGCGGAGGCCCACAGCAGCGTAGATGTTGCCAGCGAAGCACTCCTTGAGCTCCTCGCGCTTGTTGGCATGCATGCGCAAGATGCGTCCGAGACGTTCGCGCTTGCCGCGCGCCGTATTCATGACGGCCGTGCCCGAGCTCAGCTTGCCCGAGTACACACGGAAGAAGGTCAGGTTGCCGACGAACGAATCGTTGGCGATTTTGAACGCCAAGGCGGCGAACGGCTCGTCGTCGGAGGCGTGACGCGTGACCTTCTTGGTGTCGTCGTCGGGGAGCGTGCCTTCGACGGGCGGAACGTCGAGCGGCGAAGGCAAGAAGTTCACGACCGCGTCGAGCAGGAGCTGGACGCCCTTGTTCTTGAAAGCCGAACCGCAGAGAACTGGCACCCAGGCGAACGAACAAGTCGCTTTGCGAATGGCCGCGTAGATCTCGTCTTCGGTGATGGTGGAAGCGTCCTCGAGGAACTTCACCATGACGCGGTCGTCCACGTCGGCGCATGCCTCGAGCAGCTGCTCACGCAGCTCCTGGCACTTCTGACGCAGGTCAGCGGGGATCTCCACCCAGTCGTACTTCGAGCCGAGCGAGTCGCTGTCGAAGAGAGCAGCCTGCATGCGCACCAAGTCGACGACGCCGCGGTGCTCGTCCTCTTGCCCGACGGGCCACTGAACGGCCACGGGGCGCGTCCCGAGACGATCTCTGATCGAATCGAGATTCATCTGAAAATCGGCACCGAGCTTGTCGAGCTTGTTGACGAAAGCGATGCGAGGAACACGGTAGCGATCCGCCTGCCGCCAGACCGTCTCGGACTGCGGCTCGACGCCATTTCCTCCGTCGAACACGGCCACCGCGCCGTCGAGCACGCGCAAGCTGCGCTCGACCTCGATGGTGAAGTCGACGTGGCCGGGAGTATCGATGATGTTGATGCGGTGCTGCTGCTCGGCGCGCGGCCCAAAGTGCGTCTGCCAGAAGCAGTTGGTGGCCGCCGAGGTGATGGTGATGCCGCGCTCCTGCTCCTGCTCCATCCAGTCCATGGTGGCCGCGCCCTCATGCACCTCACCCATCTTGTGCGAGATGCCGGTGTAGAACAGGATGCGTTCCGTCACCGTCGTCTTGCCGGCATCGATGTGCGCCATGATCCCGATATTCCGGGTGCGCTCGATGGTGATCTCTCGGGTGGACATGACGGCTGCGATGCGTGGAGGAAAGGCTGACGGCGGCTGCGAACTCTTGGACGGCTTGCTGACTGATCTGCGCGAAGCGAGGGCGGGGTGGGGAGCAGAGGTAGGTTCGAACGCGGGATAGACGAAACCCCTCCCGGACCTCTGCCTTCTTCGCCGTTCGAAAAAGGGCCAGCGCGCGAGCGCCGGAGCTCCGGAAGGGGTCGGGGGACGACGTATTGCCGCTTTTCTGGGCGGGCGAGAGATCCCAGGGGGAACTCTCGGCGACTCGTCACCCGATCCTTATGTTGCGTTCGTCATGTGAGCGTTGTGCGGGCTCCGTAGGATTCGTCGAAAGGGAATCTGCCTGCGCCGGACGATCCGCGCGCAGGCATCGGCATCACCAGCGGTAATGCGCGAACGCCTTGTTGGCGTCTGCCATCTTGTGGGTGTCGTCGCGCTTCTTCACCGCGGCGCCGCGCAGCTGCGAAGCATCCACGATCTCGGAAGCCAAGCGCTCGCGCATCGTCTTCTCACCGCGAGCGCGCGCGTACTGCACGAGCCAACGCATACCGAGAGCAACGCGACGCTCCGGGCGCACCTCGACGGGCACCTGGTAGTTCGCACCACCAACGCGGCGGCTCTTCACTTCGAGCTTCGGCTTCACGTTGTCGAGCGCCTTGCGGAACATCTCCAGAGGCTCTTCCTTGAAGCGCTCACTGATGATGTCGAACGCTCCATAGAGGATGCCTTCGGCCGTGCTCTTCTTGCCGTTGACCATGAGCGAGTTGATGAACTTGGCCACCAACTTGTCGCGGTACTTCGGGTCGGGGGTGATCTTCCGCTTGGGGACTTCGCGCCTACGAGACATGTTCTGCTTCTCCGAAAATGATGTGCGAGCGCGAGATCACTTCTTCGGGCGCTTGACGCCGTACTTGGATCGCTTGCGGTTGCGGTTGGCCTTGTTGGTGCTGGAGGGACCGGCAGCGCCCGACGCGTCGAGCGTGCCGCGCACCACGTGATAACGAACGCCCGGCAGATCCTTCACGCGGCCGCCGCGGATGAGCACGACGCTGTGCTCCTGGAGGTTGTGACCCTCGCCAGGGATGTAGCTGATCACTTCCATCGTGTTGGTCAGACGAACACGACACACCTTGCGCAGAGCCGAGTTCGGCTTCTTCGGGGTGGTCGTGTACACGCGCGTGCACACGCCACGCTTTTGCGGGCAGGAGCGCAGGGCCGGGGAGTCGGTGCGAGCCTTGACGAGATTGCGGCCGCTACGGATCAGCTGCTGAATGGTGGGCATTCTGTCTTTTCCAGGACGAACAAGAAGGAACCCCCGGGTTTCGGGGGGACGGGAGGGTACCCGCGGACCGAGGTCTGTCAAGGAACGCGCGGCCTCGCTCGCGGCTCTTTTTTCCCTTTTTTTCTTTTCCGGAAGCAGAGCCCGAGCCGCCTCACGCCGGGGAGTCTGATCGGTCGATCAGGGTTCCTGCTCGTCCGTCCAGCCCGGGACGCTCCGCCTGGGGAGCTTCAATCCAGAGCAAAGGCCTCGGCGAGAATCGCCACGGTAGCGGCCTCCCCTTCGGACGAGGCGTCAGGGCGCAGCAGGACGCGCACGTTCTGACGAGCCGCCAGCGGCACCCAGCTCTCCGCCTGCTCCGCTCCCGCGCCGAGCAGGAACAAGGTCTGGAAGCCTCGACCCTCTACCCCAGCAAGAAAGCCGGGACCAAAGAGCCCGGCCGTGACCGGGGACGCCCCCACCCAGGCTGCCACACGGCAAAAGAACGCTGGCTCGCGCACCGCCAGCGAACGAGCCACGGCAGCTCGACCAGGAGCCGTCACGAGCCAGGCGCCGCCGGGCACCACCGCCGGCCCGTGCTCGGCCTTCAGCCGTGTGAGGCCACGCTTGAGCGCAGCTGCCGACAGATCCTCTTTGGTGCGGTCGCAGAGCACGTGACGCTGGCCAGCCGCCGCCTGGATCGCCCGAGCGCACAGTACCCCGCTCGGATCGAGGACGAGGACGACGGGACGGGGGCCGGGCGCGGTCGCCACCTGGATCTCCACACTGCCGTCGGCAGGCTCCCCCACCCCGCGGCTCGGGACTGCGGTCGGCTCGCACGTACAGGCGGACGCGGCCAGGCCGAGCAGCAGGGCGAGGAACGAAGCGGCACGACGATGCACGGCGAAGGGAGATCCAGGAAGGGAAGGTGGACGCTGTGACGGCACTATCCCAGTTAGGCTCAAAAAAAGCATCCCACCTCGATGAAGGTTGGCCCAAATCACGGGCGACCCAGCGCCCGAAGCGGCGGGCCGTCCAAGATCGAGGGGGGCTAGCCCCATGGCAGCGGAAAAACTAGCTCGAGCGAGAAAGGGGAAGTTTGCCTGTTGGCGCAATCGCAGACATCTTGATAGGTGACTCGCAAGCGACTCATCGGCTCCGGGCCGAAGAACGGGTTCGGGTCGCGCCTCGACGACGTGTCCTCCCTCGAAGCCTCTCATGCCCCGCACGCGGGCGCCGTCAGCGAAGTCCGTGCTGGGCTCGTGCTGGGACGCTACGAGCTGCTCGTGCCCATCGCCTCGGGAGGCATGGCGCAGGTGTGGGCGGCGCGGCTCCGTGGTGCGCGGCAGTTCCAGAAGATCGTCGCGGTCAAGACGATGCTGCCGAAGCTCAGCGAAGACGAGCAGTTCGAGCAGATGTTCCTGGACGAAGCATCGCTCGCTTCGCAGATTCGCCATCCCAACGCCGTCGAGATTCTGGATCTCGGTGAGCAGAGCGGTGTGCTCTACCTCGTCATGGAGTGGATCGAGGGCGTTCCACTCAATCAGTTGATGAAGGCGGCCAAAGCCGACGGGGGCATGCCGCCCGCGATCGCCGCGCGCATCGCACTCCAAGCGTGCGCAGGCCTGCACGCAGCCCACGAACTCAAGGACGAAAAGGGCCAGCTCGTGGGCCTGGTTCATCGCGACGTGTCGCCGCAAAATTTGCTGGTGACGTACGATGGCGTCACCAAGGTCGTCGACTTCGGCGTGGCCAAGGCCACGGCGCTCGGCGGAGGCGCCACCGTGGCTGGCCAAGTCAAAGGCAAGGTGAGCTACATGGCTCCCGAGCAGGTGAACGGCGAAGGCCTGGATCGCCGCGCCGACGTATTCGCGCTCGGCATCGTGCTCTACGCCCTGACGACTGGAAAGCACCCTTTCCGGCGCGAATCGGAGGCGGCCACGATGTACAACATCTGCTCGCCCGAAGCGGTGGTAGCGCCCAGCCGCGTGCGCGCCGACTTCCCCAAAGAACTCGAACCCATCATCCTGAAGGCACTCGAGAAGGACCGCGAGAAGCGCTTCGCCAGCTGCGACGAGATGCTGCGTGCGCTCGACGCGCTGCCAGCCCACTTGCGGGTCGGCTCGGATGCCGACGTCGCCGCCTTCGTCACGCGCGTTCTGGGCGGCTCGCGAGCGGCCCAGCGCGCGCGCATCGACGACGCCATCGCTCGGGCCGACACGGCTGGTGAGAGTGGACTGTGGTCGGGTCCCGACGTCAGCCAAGTGCGACCGGGCTCCGGCGCGACCGGCACCTTCGAAATCACTGGCGTACCAGCCGGCCTCGACCCAGTCGTCCTGCGCAATCGCATCTTGGGTGGCGTCGGCCTGGCCACCCTCGTGCTCTCGGCGAGTGTGCTGGTCGGTCTGGTGCTGCGGACACCGCCGACGAACCCGCCCCAAGAAATGGCTCTACCCGAAGCGCCCCTCGCTCCGCCCGAGGCGCCCGCTGCGTCCGCGCCTGGCCCGAGCGCCGCTACGACTCCTGAGCCCGCGACCGAGCCAACTCCCGCCCCGGCCAAGACGTCCTCGTCCAAGAGCACCTCCAAGCCGTCCTCGGGCGGAGCGAGCTCGGCAAAGCCGGCCGGCGGCGAGTCTGCCGGATCGACGACGCCCACCACGGGCACCGGCACGAGCTCGGGCTCGCCCACGAGCTCCACCCCACCGGCCGGCGACAGCTGGAAGTCCGAAGCCGGGTTCTAGAGCCACGACGGCGGGCTCTGTTCGCTCGGCTCTGTTCGCTCGGCTCTGTTCGCTCGGCTCTGTTCGCTCGGCTCTGTTCGCTCGGCTCTAGAAGCGCCCCACTACAGAGAAGCCAGCCATCGTCTGCGGAGCGTGCGGCAACACGCGCACGCGCGCTTGTTCGCTCTTGCGGCCCGGATCGATCACGTAGAGCACCGTTCCGGTCGCCACGGCGGCCACCCCGACGCCAATTCCCACCCAGCCGACGGCCTCGAGTGTGCGAGCCGAGCTCCAGAGCGAGCGCGCTTCGTACCAATCCGCAGGATCGTCCTCATCACCCAGCGCGGTGCAGTCGGTGTTGCCGTCACAGAGCGCCAGCGCCTGGCTAGCTTGCCCCTGGCTGACCCCCAGCAGAATGCCGCCCACGGCCGCTAGTGCCAGGCCGGAACCACCGACGATGAACGGGAGCGCGCCGTACCCACGCTCGGGCTCTGGCTGCGGCTCCGGCTGGACAGGCGGAGGTGGCGGTGGCGCGGCCGCGGGCAACGGAACGAGATCGATGGTGATCTCCTCACGGTCGCCCTCGGAGACGTTGATGGTCTCCTCGAAGTCTTGGTAGCCCTGCGCGGTCGCGCGGAGGACGTGCGGACCGGGATCGAGTGGAACCTCGATGCCGATCGACTTCGAACCAAGCTGGACGCCGTCGAGCTCAATCGCCGCCGCTTGCGCTCCCTCACCGCGCGAGACGATCACGGTCGGGATGCGTTGCTTGAGGTAATCGATGGACTGCTGCACCTCGGCCAAGAAGCCCGGCGGCATGCCCTGGCCGTGCTTGAGGGCGAGCTCATAGCCGCCCAGCGCCGCCACCATCTTGCCAAGGTTCTCCTCGCAAGCAGCGATGTGGTAGCGCACCTGCGGCGTCAGCTTGACCTGACCCACCTGGCGGAAGAGCTTCAGCGCGCCCGCGTAGTCGCGCGCTTGCTCGAGCTCGAGCGCACGTTGAAAGTTCGCACGCGCCTCTTCGACCTGATCTTCGCCCGCAGCACGTGCCGAGCCAGGCCCGGAAAGGACGATCGCGCTCACGAGCGAGCCGAGCACGATGCCACCGGCCAGACGGGATCCGAAAAAGCGCATCGACTACTACTATCGCAAGCTTCGTCCGGACCTGCCACTCTCGCAAAACCGCCGCGCAGAAAGCTCGCTCCTCCGATGCCCACTCCTCCCGACATGGCCAGGTCCCCCGCCGCGCGAGACAAGACAGAGCCTCCCTCGAAGATCGTGGTGATGGGTCCAGCCGGCGCCGGCAAGACGACGGTGGGCATCGAGCTGGCCCATCTCGTCGGTGTCCCATTTGCCGACGCCGACACCTTTCACTCGGCGGCGTCGATTCAAAAGATGACGCGCGGCCAGGCACTCACGGACGCCGATCGCGCGCCGTGGCTCGAGGCGCTCGCGGAGCACCTGAGACAGGCCGACGTCGGTGTGGTCCTCGCCTGCTCCGCCCTCAAGCACAGCTATCGGCGCACGCTGGAGGTCGGAATCCCGTTCTCGACACACCTCGCATATTTGGCGGTGCCCGAGGAAGTTTTGCGACAGCGACTCGCAGCGCGCAGCGACCACTTCGCGGGCCCCACCTTACTCGAGAGCCAGCTCGCTACGCTGGAGGTCCCAACGGCTGCGGAAACCTATGACGGCACTTTACCTCCGCGCGCCCTCGCCGAAGAGATCCTCAGGCGCACGCAACTCGCCAAACGCTGATAGCAGGCTGCAATCGAAGCACGTGGACGTCGCGCATACGCGAGCGGACGGTCACCGCTACCACCGCTGCGCAGCTCGAACGTCGGCACGACACCAGCGGATTGTCGCAGCGGCGGATTCCCAAATGACACCTGTTTCGCACTACGAACGGAGTGATGCTCACGTCTGCGCGACGCCTCCGTCGCCCAGAGAAGCCGCGCGTCGATCTTGACGAGGCCCGCGGCGTGTGTGGATAACGAGCGCGCGTTCTAGCTGAAACATTCGCTTCCACGCCTCGACCGGAAACGACTGCCCCCTTCCCCCTACCGCCCCCATGTCCACACCAACCATCTACGACATCGCCGCTCGCGCCGGAGTCGGAATCGCGACCGTGAGTCGTGTGATCAACGGCAGCCGTCGTGTTTCGGAGAAGACACGCAAGTCAGTGCAGAAGGCAATGAGCGACTTGGGCTTCCGGCCGAACAATGCCGCACGACGACTTGCCGCCGGAGCGCCCAACCGTCCGCGTGTCGTCGCACTGATGCCGTTCTTCACGACGGCATTCTACTTCAACGTTTGCAAGGCGCTCTCCCGCAAGCTGGCAGCAGCAGGCACCGACCTCGTGCTCGTGGACGCACGCGGTCAAGAAGAAGCCGATCGGCACTTGGATCGGCTGCTGGCAGAGCGCTCCTGCGAAGGTGTGGTGCTGTGCAGCATGGACCTCAGCGAGGGCCGCAAAGAGCAGTTCGACATCCTCCACATTCCCGTCATCGCCCTCGATTTTCACGCCCAGGCAATTCCCCACGTGCGCGTGGACAACATCGAAGGTGGACGCCTGCTCAGCCAAACACTGACGGCTGGCGGTTCGAAGAAGCAGGCGCTCATCATCGGGACTCGGCACGCGCACGCGTTCCGCGATCGCGAGGCCGGCTTCTTGCAGGCATGCCCGCCAGGCAGCAGGGTGGTCGAGTGTGAATGGGATGCCGTCGACAGCGGCGCAGCAGCAACCCGCGAGCTCTTGGAGTCGTTCGCCGGAATGGACGGCATCGCCTGTGGCGGTGACACGTTGGCGGTCGGTGTTCTGAAGGCACTACGAGAAGCCAAGCGGAAGATTCCGGACGACATCCAGATCGTCGGCTTCGACGACATGCCGATGATGGACTTCATGAACCTCACCACCATTCGTCAGCCGATGGAGGACTTCGGCAGTTGGGGGGGCGACGCCATCCTGAAGCTCATCCGCACCCCGGGTGGTCCGCCGCCGGACTCGGTCGTCTTGCCTTTGGAAGTCGTGTACCGCGGCACCACGCGGCAAAATCCCGAGACCGCCGGCCTGCACTGAGGGCGCGGCGACCCAGCGCCGGGCGGGCGATCACCTGCGCCCGGAATTGTGGGATATGCTCCCTTGCCTGAATGACGGACCAGAGCAAAGCGGGCGAATCGCTTCTCACCGGGCTCGGCGGGAGTGCACTGCACGCCTATCGCGTCGCCGGCGCCCTGCTTCTCACGCTGGTCTCCGCTTGGAAGAGCTCACGTGCACCGGGCGAAGGAGCTCGCGAAGTGTGCCGAGCCCTGACGGTGCGACAGATCTTCTACACCAGCTTTCAGGCCCTTTCGATGATCAGCATCGTGGCGCTGTTCGTCGGTGCAACTCTGACCGCCCAGTCGGAGATCTTGGGAGGGCCGCTACAGCGCGAAACTACGGGCCGGGTGCTCGTCACTGTGGTCGTGCGCGAACTCGCGCCACTCATCACCGCCATCATCGTCGCGGGCCGCAGCGGCACGGCCATTGCCACCGAGATCGGCGTCATGCGCGTCAACTCCGAGATCTTGGCGTTGGCCTCTCTCGGCATCGATCCGCCACGCTTCATCGTGTGGCCACGCGTCGTGTCGACCACGGTGAGCGTGCCTCTGCTCACCATCTACTTTTCGACCATGGCCGTCCTCGGCGGCTTCATCGCCCTCTTTTTCATCGATAGCCACGCCGTCGCCGAATGGCGAAGCGGCGCTGTCTTGGGCCTTTCCGTCATCGATCTGCCGCTGGTCTTGGTCAAGACGGTCGGTCTCGGCGCGATCGTGGGCTGGGTGTGCTCCTACTACGGATTCGAGGTCGGCAGCTCGCCGACCGAGGTGCCGCAGAAGGCGAGTCGCGCGGTCGTGCAGTCCTTGATCGCGTGCATCATCTACAACGCCGTCATCACGATGGTGTTCTACGGGCTCTTGGTCGGGGGGCGGCTGCAGTGAAGTCCGCCATGAATCCACCGGAAGCGCCCGCGCCGTACGATCTCGTTCGCGTCGAGCTGACGGATTCGCAGAGACCCAGCAAGAAGCGCAAAGAACGCGAGCCCGGGCTGACCTTGGATCGGGTGGACTTCGACTACCACGGTCACGTCATCCTGAGCGGCATGGACTTCGAGCTCCATCGCGGCGACTCAGCCGTCATCACCGGGCAGAACGGCTGCGGCAAGTCCACGTTGCTCTACGTGGCGGCTGGCCTGATTCCGCCCAAGCGCGGCGCGGTGCTCCACGCGGGTCACCCGCTCGGAGCGCTCTTTCCAAGCGCCCGCGTGCAACGAGGGCTCCGCGTGGGCTTCGTCTTCCAGGAAGGCGGCCTGCTCGCCAATCTGGACGTACTCTCCAACGTCTCGCTGGCACTACGCTACCACTACGACGTGCTGGACCTCGACGAAGGCGCGCTGTCCGCACGCGCCGAGGCGGCTCTCGAGACGGCTCAAGTGTCACGCAACGATTGGCATCGCCAGCCCGCTCACCTCTCGTTCGGCATTCGTAAGCGACTCGCGCTCGCGCGCGCTCTCGCCATCCAACCCAACTTCTTCTTCTTCGACGACCCCGACGTCGGACTCGATCCGCGAACGGCGCAAGTCACCCATCAGATCCTCTGCACACTGCGCGACGACCCCGAAGTCACACTCCTCGTGGCCACCAACCGTCCCCAGCTCATCGAGCGCCTGGAAGTACCTGGCTTCAGCCTTCACGGCGGCCACCTCGCCAGCCATTCCGGCAAGAGCTCGCTCCCCCCGAGCACCCGTCCGCAACGCTGACCCCTGATGCGCCACGGCCCTGGGCCCCCACCCCGCTCTTCCAGCTCGCGGCGCCGTGTGGTAGAAGCGCTTCCATGAACGCACCATTCGCCGGGAAGACGGTCGTCTTGACCGGTGTTTCCCGCGGCGTCGGACTCGCCACGGCACGCCTACTCCTGGACGCTGGCGCGCACGTGCTCGGAGTCGCCCAGGACCCTGACCGGCTGGCTCTGGCCCACGCCGAGCTCGCCGCGCGGGGACCAGGACGCTTCTTCTCTCTCGCCGCCGACCTCGGAGGAGGCGCCTTCGCCGCCGAGGTGCGAGCCGAAGCCGTGCGGCGCTTCGATAAGCTCGACGTCCTCATCAACAATGCAGGAGTGATGCTGTGGCGCGATGACGAGATCACGCAGGAACCACCGGGCGTCCTCGAGCAGACGTTGGAGGTGAATCTGCTGGCTCCCCATCGCCTGCTTCGCGAGCTGCTCCCGCTCCTACTGCGTGCCGAGGCTCCGCGTGTTCTGAACGTCAGCTCGGGCGCTGGCACCCACCACGGCCTCAGCGAACCCGGGATTGCTTCCTATCGAGTCAGTAAGTGGGCACTGAACGGATTGACCATGGCGCAAGCGCGCGAGCTCTTGGGAAAGGTCGCCGTCAACGCCTTCGATCCCGGCTGGTTGCGCACCGATCTCGGTGGACCCAAAGCGCCCGGAGTTCCGGAAGACGGTGCAGAAGGCGTGATGGCGACCTTGGCCCTCCCATTTTCGGAAACGGGGAAGTTCTTCAAGGCGGGAGTGGAAATTCCCTGGTAGCAGAGAGGCTTCGAGAGCCCCATGCCCAGTGAAGCTCGACAGCGCGTCGCCCAAGTCAACCTGCCTCCGCACATCCCGGTCGTGCAACGCACGCCCATCGACATCGACGGCTCGCTCTTCATCAATCGCGAGCTCTCCTGGCTCGAGTTCAATGCGCGTGTGCTAGCCGAGGCCGAGAGCGATCAGGTCCCGCTGTTCGAGCGCATGAAGTTCCTCGCCATCTACTCGACCAATTTGGACGAGTTCTTCATGGTGCGCGCCGCCGGCTTGCAAGCGCAGATTCAGAGCGGCGTGCTGGAGATCCCAGCCGACGGTCTCACTGCCGAGCAACAACTCAGGGCGATCTCCGAGCGAGCGCACGAACTCTGTGCCTGGCAGGCCCGTATTTGGAACGACAGCTTGCGGCCGGCCCTCAGGCAGCTGGGACTTTGCGTGTTTCATCCCAGCGAGCTCGACCAGGAAACGCTCAAGGCGCTCGACGAGCACTTCGATCAGAATATCTATCCGGTCCTCACGCCGATCGCCATCGACCCCGCGCACCCATTTCCGCACCTGCGCAACAAGACGCTCAACGTCGGGTTCCTGTTCGACCAGCACAACCCGAGTGAGCCGAGCTTCGGCCTGGTACAGCTGCCAGCCAGCATTTCCCGGCTGGTTCCGGTCGGCGTCCAAGGCGCACTCCGGGCTTTCGTGACGCTCGAAGACCTCGTCGTGCGCAATGCGAGCCGCTTGTTCCCCCGCCTGCCGGTGCGCGGCGACTTCGTCTTCCGCGTGACGCGCAACTTCGACATCGAGCTCGACGAGGACGAAGGCGAAGACCTGCTGCTGACGATCCAGGCCGAGCTTCGTCGGCGTGAGCGCGGTCACGCCGTGCGTCTCGAAGTGTCGCAGAGTGCGCCGGACGACTCGCTCGACTTCCTGTGCAGCGAGCTCGGACTCGACGATACGCGCGACCTCTACCGTCTCGATGCCCCCCTCATGCTCGAGAACTTCACCGCGCTCACGAAGGGTGGCGATCGACCAGACTTGTCGGACCCGCCGTTCAGCCCCCTCTACGTGCCGCCTCTCCGCGACAGCGACGACTTCTTCGCCACCATTCGTCAGGGTGACGTCCTGCTCCACCACCCCTACGAGTCGTTCGAGGCGGTGATCGACTTCGTCAGTCAGGCCGCGGAAGATCCGAAGGTCCTGGCCATCAAGCAGACCTTGTACCGCACGGGCGGTGAGTCTCCGCTGGTGCGAGCTTTGCAGCGCGCTGCCGAGCTCGGCAAGCAGGTCACCGCCGTCGTCGAGCTGAAGGCGCGCTTCGACGAAGAAAGCAACATCCAGTGGGCGCGCACACTCGAGCGCTCGGGTGTGAACGTGATGTATGGCCTCTTGGGCTTCAAGACACATGCCAAAGTGCTGCTCGTCGTGCGCCAAGAGGGCAAACGCCTGCAACGCTACGTGCACTTGGCCACCGGCAACTACAACCAGCAGACCGCTCGCAGCTACGAAGACCTCTCGCTCTTCACCGCACGCGAAGAGTTCGGAGAAGACGCGACCTCGCTCTTCAATCTGCTCACCGGCTACTCCGCACCGGATCGCTGGAACCAGCTACTCGTAGCGCCGCTCGGCTTGCAGGAGGCCATCCTGGGCCTCGTCCACCGGGAACGCGACCACGCGGTCGCCGGCCGTCCGGCACGCATCGTGGCCAAAATGAACTCGCTCGTCGACGCCGACGTCATCCAGGCCCTCTACCGAGCGTCGCAGGCCGGCGTACAGATCGATCTCCTGGTGCGCGGCGTCTGCTGCCTCAGGCCTGGCATCCCCGGCGTCAGCGAGAACATTCGCGTGCGGGCATTGATCGATCGCTTCCTGGAGCACGCTCGCATTTACTCTTTCGAGAACGGTGGCGAGCGTGAGGTGTACTGCGGCAGCTCCGACTGGATGCCGCGCAACTTCCGGCGACGCGTCGAGGTCCTGTTCCCCGTGGTGGAGCCAGCCCTCAAGCAGCGCATCGGGGACGAAATCCTGCAGACCATGGCTGCCGACAACGTGAAGGGCTGGCTACTCGGCAACAGCGGCCGCTACGAGCGCGTTTCTCGGACTTCCAGCGAGACACCTCTCCGTAGTCAGGAGCGCTTCATCGAGCTCGCGCGGCAGGCCTCGCTGGTGCAGGAGTCGATGCAGCCGCGCGGCCTGAAGGCAGCTCCGGTTCGCGAGTCCACGCTCGAGAAGCTGCGGCGCAAGCGTCGACGACGCGTCAGCGCAGACGGCAGCTGACTCTGCCGAGAAGCCGCCGGCGTCCCGCAGCGCGGTTCAGCCGCCGATGAACGACATCTCGACTCGAGGCGCGAGGGGCAGCCGACGCACGGGAACGCTCGGCGAAGGCGCCTGCATACTGCGCAGCGCTGAGTACTGATCCTGGCGCTCGCTCCAAACGGTGCGCAGACGCTCGCCGAGGCGACTATCCGTGGCATCGGCGCGCAAGAGTTCTTTGATGTCGTGCCCCTGGGTTGCGAAGAGGCAAGTGAAGAGCTGTCCGTCGGCGGAGAGCCGCAGCCGATCGCAGTCGCCGCAGAACGGGCCCGAAATGCTGGTGATGAGTCCGAACTCGAGTGAACCGTCCACGAGCCGATAGCGCCGCGCCACCTCAGCCTTGCCCACCGGCTCGAGCGCTTCGAGTGGATAGCGCCGCGCGATGCGGTCCAGAATCTCGGGACCTCCGACCACGTCGCTCGCGTTCCAATCATTGCTCTTGCCCACATCCATGAACTCGATGAAGCGCACGATGTGACCACTGCCGCGAAAGTGCTCGATCAGCGGCTCGACCTGCAGGTGGCTGAGCTCACGCCGCACCACGCAGTTGATCTTGACCGGGCCGAAGCCGGCATCTTCTGCGGCACGGAGGCCGAGCAGTACATCCGCGACGCCGTACCCTGGGGCATCCGCCAGTCGCTGAAAGGCTGCATCGTCCAAGGTGTCCAAGCTGAGCGTGATTCGATCGAGACCAGCTCGTCGCAATGCTCTCGCTTGGGCGGGCAGCTGAGTGCCGTTCGTCGTGAGCGCCAGCTCCACTCCGAGCGCATCCAAGCGCTCCACGAGTCGGGGTAAATCGCGGCGCAGGAGCGGTTCGCCGCCGGTGAGCCGCACCTTCCCCACCCCGAGCTCCATCAGCGCACGTGTCGTGCGCTCGATCTCTTCGAAGGTCAGGATGGAGCTCTTGGGCAAATAGCGATGGCTCTCGTACTTGCTGCGCGGCATGCAATAGGTGCAGCGAAAGTTGCAACGATCCGTCACGCTGACGCGCAGCTGCCCGAGCGGCCGCCCGAGAGCGTCCGTGACCGCAGCGGAGGCCGGTTTCGTGAGCACGTCCGGAATCTAGCAGCCCGCTGGCCAAGCACCCAAAATGGCCCGCGGCAGCAGTTTCACTCACCCCATCCTGCCCCCTTGTCGGAGGATTCCTCCCGCCGCCCGAACCTGGCCCACCGGTCTGACCACCCCGGCTCACGGTCAGACGCGCGCAACATTCCGAAAAGTGGCGGACACTCGCCGGAACGCATTTCGGCAGCTTGCGCCGGCACTCGTCCTGATAGAACTGAAGAGTGAAACTGTACGCATTCGACGGCGTCGATCAGCGCCTCGAGCTCCTCCCGCTAGCAGCTCGTCGCGCGCTCGACCTCGCGGGCCTCCGACTCTCGCGCGAGGGCTTCGCCTCACTGGCGCACGCCGAGCGCGTGCTCTTGGCGACAGCAGGCAGCGAGCACATCGTGGATCGCTCGCGCGTGGCGCGGCTGGTTTCCCCCGCACGCCCCGAGCCCACGGCCGAGCTGCCGCAGGAAGACCCGCCTCACCACGAGGTCCCCACCGCTGTCGCACAGGCCCTCGGCCCAGAGAGGCCCATCCCCGACGCCGTGTGGGCGGCCCTTTCGCCCCTCGATCGCTATGCGCTGGCCAAAGTGTGCGCCAAAAGTAGCGAGGAGCGGGTGAGCGGCGCCTACCGCGAGATCGTGGGCCACAGCGCCCTATCGAGCCATGTGGCACCCGCCGGTGGGATCCGCATGGTCGACGTGTCCGCGAAGCCGAACAGTCGCCGACGCGCCACCGCCGGCACGTCCATCAACCTGGGTAGCGTCGCCTATCAGCGCCTCGTCACCGCCGACGTGCCCAAGGGCGACGTGCTGGGTACGGCTCGGCTGGCGGCCATCCTTGCCGCCAAGCGCACGAGCGACCTCATTCCCCTTTGTCATCCCGTGCCGCTCACGCACGTGGAGGTCACGTTCGAGGCAGACGACGCCAAGCAAACGCTCGACATCACCTGCAGCGCCGAGACCGTGGGTCCCACCGGCGTCGAGATGGAGGCGCTCGTCGGCGCGTCTGTCGCCGCGCTCACCGTCTATGACATGCTGAAGTCCATCGATCGCGGGCTCTCGGTTGGCCCCACACGGCTGCTCGAGAAGTCGGGTGGACGGTCGGGTGACTTCCGCGCCAAAGACCTGCCATGAGCTTGTTTGCCATCCAGCACGAACCACTCGACCTCGCGCGCGTCATCGCCAGCATAGAAGCGCCCCGTTTCGGCGGGCTCGACGTGTTCCTGGGCATCGTGCGCAGCCAGAACGAGGGCCGCCCCGTTACACTGCTCGAGTACGAGGCATACGGCTCGATGGCGCAGAAGCAGCTCCAGCGCATCGCGCGCGGCATCCAGGAAGAGCTGGGCGATGTTGCGCTTTCCGCAGTCCACCGCATTGGCGCACTCGAGGTCGGTGACACGGCCGTCATCTGCGCGGCCGCTGCGCCGCACCGGGCGGAGGCCTTCGAGGCCTGCCGACTGCTCATCGATCGGATCAAAGCCGAGGTGCCGGTGTGGAAGCGAGAGCACGGACCGGACGGTCCGCATTGGATTGGCTGGCAAGACGCGCGTTGTCACGGCGACCACCACCACGGCCACTAGCTTTTCCGCGCCGGGAAGGCGCCCGGTCAGCTGTCCGCGATGTCGCTCGGTTCGTCCCAGTCGCTGAGCGCTGCGAGCTCGGCGTCGTTCAGTGGAAAGTGCGCAGCGCTCGCGCTCCTTAGTAAGCGCTGGAGCGAGCGATCGGCACTCTCCAGGAGCGCCTCGGCAGCAGGTAATAGCGAAGTCGCATAACGCGCGAAGAGCGGCTGATAGCGCTCGTCGATCCACGGAGCGACCGCAGGCGCCTCGACCTCGATCGACGCGAGCCGCTCGAGCAAGGGCGACGTCACGCGCGGCAGGTCTCCCGCCAAGAGGAGCACGTGGCGACGTCCCTCGTTCACTGCCGCACGCAGCAAGCTGACGAGCCCCGCCAGTGGGCCCGCACCGGGCAGCGCATCGTCGAGCTGTCGTGCACCCAAGTCGGCATATGCGGCGTGCGCACCGAGTAGGAAGACACCCGCCTCGGGGAGGCTTTCTTGGGTGAGGCGCAGCAACCGCGGGACGATGCGCTCCTGGCCCCCTGGCGCCCACAAAAGGCCTTTCGGCTGCCCGCCCATCCGGCGCGAGGCTCCCCCCACCAAGATGCCGACGAGCAGCGAGGCTGAATCAGAAGTCGGCATGCATCCACACCTCGATCGGCGCGCCAGCGGCCAGCTCTGCGACGTCGCTCGGCATGATGGCAAAGCAGTTCGCCCATGCGATGGCCGTTGTCGCGCCGGACGCTTGGTTGTCCAAGATCTCCACTTCGTCGCCGCGAGCGCGACCGCGATAGAGCCCCACCCGACCCGGCTTCTGCCGCAGCGCGCGCGCGAGACGAAGCGTGCGCCGCTCGGGCACGGGGTGCTCGTCGCCTTGCAGAGCGCGCAGCAGAAGCATCCCGAAGACCGAGAAGGTCACCTGTGCGGACGCCGGATTCCCGGGCAAACCCAAGATCCAGCACGCACCCCGGCGCGCCAGCATCACCGGCTTGCCAGGCTTGATCGCGACCTTGCCGAAGACGATCTCCGCGCCCAGCTCCGCCAGCGTCGGACGCACCAGATCGTGATCGCCCACGCTCACCCCACCGACCGTGAGAACGACGTCGTACTGAGCACACGCCTGTTCGAGCGCCTGGCGTGTCGCGACCGGGTCGTCCTTCAAGATCGGACCTCGCGTCGCGCTGGCGCCTGCGACGCGAGCCAGGGCCTCCAGCGCCACACCGTTGCTCTCCGCCAATCCAGGAGCGCCTGGGCTGCCCGGCGGACGCAGCTCATCGCCCGTGCACACCACGACCACACGCGGACGCCGCGCCACCAGCACCTCCGACCGGTCGACCGACGCCAAGAGCCCTACCTGATAGCCGCCGAGGCGCGTCCCGCGCCCGAGCGCCAGCTGGCCCGCCTCGAGATCGTCGCCGGCGTGCCGCACGTTCTCGCCCGGGCGCGGCGCCTGCTGCACCGTCACCGTGCTGCCTTCACGCGTGGTGTTCTCTTGCATGACCACCGCATCTGCGCCGGCCGGCAGGGCAGCCCCGGTGAAGATGCGCACCGCGCCTCCCGCAGCGAAGGCGGCCGTCGGGTGCCCCGTGCGACATTCGCCGGTCACCGGCAGGCGCCAAGGACCGCTCCCCGCAAGATCTTCGGCCAAGACGGCATACCCATCCATGGCGCTGTAGTCGTGCAGGGGTACGGGCGCGCCCGCATGCACGTCCTCGGCCAGCACCCGGCCGGCCGCCTCTGAAAGCGAAACACGTTCGACTCCCAGGGGGCGCGTCGCCGCACTCACGACGCTCTGCAGCACGAGATCCAAGGCACTCGAAAGATCGATCATGGGGGCGCTCATCCTACATCTCTGGCCAGTTGCTCGATATTTCCAAGAACGGCAGCGCGCCCATTGCGTGCGCGAATGGGGGCGACTTGGCACGAAATTAAAATCGAAATTTCCCCATTGTCAGCTGATTGTGATCGTCTCATATTGACTCGTGACGGCCGGGACGGCGCCGGATGGCAGCCTTCGGGCCGGCTTCTCAGTCTAGCTCGGGTCGCGAAATCTGCGGCCGCAGTAGTCGCCTCCCGAGCGGACGCACCAAAACCAACTCCGCAGAAGCCAGCCGTCCCGACCTCATTCTCTCTGCTCAAGTCAGGCTCAAACAAAGGTTCGCTTCAGCACCCTGACCAGGGCTGATGCGGTCCGGACCGAGAGGAAGCGGCAAGCAGATCAGACACCTCGACGCACAATCAGAGCGGTGAACGCCTCGCCTCCGGTGGGGCGTTCACCTTTTGTGCGCCCGGCGACAATCACCGGACGAGTGATGGTGACAGCACGAGCCGGCTTCGCTCGCGCAGCCCGCCGCTGCCCGAGGCGATTGCACTCAACTTCAGCGTGCCCGCGCGGATCGGTGAATGGCGGAGGTGAACCCCTCACCAAGAGGGGGTTCTTCGCACCGCTCTCGCTCGCCTGCCCGCGCGGAGAAGCGCGCAGGGGGCTGAAAAGACTTTTCCAGCACCCTGCTAGGATCTGCCGTCGGTCGGTCGGAACACGCCCTCGATGCTGGCCTCCACGAGAACGCGCTCGCCCCAGCGCGTCAGCTCACCTCGGTCGGCACGCCCAACACGCTCGAGCACCGCCTCCCCCAAAGGCCCGAAGCGAAGGGTGAGCTGCTTCAGCAACAGCTGCCTTTCACCTTCTGCTCGACCTTCTGCTCGACCTTCTGCTCGACCTTCTGCTCGGCCTTCCGCTCGGCCTTCTGCTCGGCCTTCCGCCAGGCCCTCCACCCGGCCTTCCGCCAGGCCCTCCGCCAGGCCCTCCGCCAGGCCCTCCACTCGGCCTTCCGCCAGGCCCTCCACCCGGCCTTCCGCTCGGCCTTCCGCCAGCCCTTTCGCCAGGCCCTCTTTCTGGGCGTGCTCGAGCCCGAGCCGCCGCTCGAGCTCGAAGAAGTACGCGCCAATCCTGCGTTCCTCAGCGAGCTCCTGCGCCCGGGGATCGGCCGATAGCTGCAACAAGGCGTGCTTGGCTTCGTCGAAGATGGGATCCGTCATCGCTAGTGCCTCCAGGTCGGCTTGGGTCGCTGCTTTCAAGAATCTACCCCATCTGGCCAAGAGGAGCTCACGCTCCGGCAACGAGGAGCTCAGCAGCTTGGTCGACAGCTTGGGCAGTTCCAGGATGTGCAGCACGAGATCGTCGCTCAAGACGTAGCCCTCGTGCGCCTCAATGAGTCGAAAAATGCTGTGATACCGAGATGTTAGTAGCTCACTGAAGTTCAAGATGAATAGGCTCACCGCGCCGGCGAGCTCGTCATAGTCCTCACCGCGCCGCATCTGACCGGCGTAGAGGCGCGCCCAATAGTAGAGCGCGCGCGACCGAAGGGCGCGCTGGGCCTGGCTCTGCATTTCCACGTTCACGAGGCGTCCGTTCTTCAAACGCACGCACACGTCGAGCACGATGCCCTTGTCCCGGATCGTCGCCTTGTCGACCTCCGGATTCAGAACCTCGACCGTCTCGATGGGCTCCGGTGGGTCCAGTACGGCCGTGAGCAACGAGACGAGCAGTCGTCGGTTCGCTTGGTGAGCGAATAGAAGCTTGAAGACGACGTCCAAGGTCGGATCGAGCAGGCGCGGCACGGCTCTCCGTCGGCCTCGGGACCCGCGAGGTTGCGGGAAATGCGGCGGCGTCGACCGCCGAGCTCGTCACTCGGGAACGCAAGCGCCCAGGATGTCGATGCCTTGGCCGCTGAGGGTCAGCAGCACCTCTTCTTGAGTGTTGCACGGGAGCGGATTTCCCGTGATCACGAGCGTGCCTTGCAGCAAAGTGCCGACGAGCGGTTCCAGCGTCGCGATCTGGTTCGAGCCGATGTCGAGCCACCCCATGACGCCGAATCCAGCGAAGGGGGCGGCGCTCGTCAGCTGATTGGAACCGACGCTGAGCGAACGGAGCTGCACGAAAGTGCCGAGCTCCGGCAAGCTCGCGAGCTCATTGCCCGATGCGTCGAGGTCGCGCAAGTTCGTCCACGCGGTCAACGGCGCGAGGCTCGTCAGCTGGTTGTGCGAGACCACGATGCCTTCGAGTCGCTCGAGTCCGCTCATCGAGTCGAGGTTGCCGAGCTCGTTATACCCGACGTCGATCTGTCGGACCAAAGGCAAGCCGGCCAAGCTCTCCAAGCTGGTGAGCGCGTTCCACGGCAGATAGACCTCTTCGAGGCTGATCATGCCCTCGAGAAAGGACGCGCTCTCCAAGTCGTGACCAGCCAGCGTCAGTTGACGCAAGCGTGACAAGGACGACACCGGCTCCACCGAAGCGAGCGGCGTGCCGCAGCCTGAGGCGTCGTCTTCCAGGATTTGCAGGCTGGGATGGCCGGTGAGGGGAGCCAGGCTCTCGACCCCCGTGCATCCGAGGTCCACCCGGATCAAGGCGTTGAGCGAACCTAGCACCTCGATGTCGGTCAGTGCCTCGTTGCCGAAGAGATCGATGCGCTGCAAGTGCGGCCAACATTCGAGGCCACCCAGCGACGTCACGTCGGCAAAGGCCAAATCGAGCTCGGTGCGCCCTTCGAGCGCGCTGACGGGAATCGCGGCATCGGGCGCGGCGCCCAAAAGCTCGTTGATGGCGGCCCGTACGGCGTCGTCGACGACGTCCAGGTCGGTACCGCACGCGGTGCAGGTACCGGCGCCAAAGAAGCCGGGAGCGCATTGGCAGACGGGGCCGTCGGACGTCACCACGCAGGTGCCATTTCCGCCGCAGGGGTCGCCCGCGCACGTATCGTCCGGCTGGCAGAAGTGGCCGCTACCGTAGGTTCCGCCACCGCAAGTGCACACGTAGCCGCCGTCGGCTTCGGCGCAGGTAGCGCCCTCCGCGCAGGGGTCGTCCGCGCACTCGGAGACGTCCTCGCATCCGGACCCAGCTTCGATGAACCCGGGATCGCAGTAGCAGGCGAAGCCGGCCGCGAAGTTGACGCAGCTTCCGCTGGAGCCGCAGCGTCCCGCTTGCTCGGCGCACTCGTCGATGTCGAGGCAGTGGACGCCGCCAAATCCGGGCGCACACTCACACGTCGGTTCCTCGTCTTCCATTTGACAGGAGGCGTGGAACGCACAGACCGTATCGCCGCAAGGGGCGCCTGGCGGCAGCGGAGCCTCACCGCCCGTGCCGTCCGTGGCGCCCGTGCCTTCGCCGCCCGAGCTGCTCGCCGCCCCACTGCCGTCCTGCGCTGCGCCAGCAGTGCCACCAGCGCTCGCACCTCCTTCACCGCCCGTACTCGTCATGCCGCCGCTTCCGCCGCTTTCGTCGGCGGAGTCGAGCGGCGGCGGACGGCCTTCTTCTCCACAAGCGCTGGCCACCACGAGCACGACCCCGATCGCGCCGAGGCCCATGACTCTTCGCGGACGGCTCACTCGTCGTACTCGCAGGTGTAATTGACTTCCCATGTCACGTTGGTGGCCGCGAGACCGTAGGACTTCTCCACCCGCAGCGAAAGCGCCTGCCCTTGAGGCGCCGTCGCCGAGAGGCCGAGGCCACTGGTCAGCCCCCGCGAGCACATCGAAGCGGTCGTGCAGGTGTTCATGTCCGTCGACGTGTCCGTGACCAGCGCCGTGTAGCTGGCCGCTGCAACGTTGGCTGCCAAGCCCGTGGTGTTCACGGTGCCGTCCGCGTTGTAGGGCACCTTCACCACCTTACCCCGGAAGACCACTTGCTGGCCGGTCCCGAGTGTGGCCGACCACCGCAACGACCCCCAGCGGGCAGACGATCCGGGGAACGCGCTACAGTCAGCAATGTACTCGTACTCGACGTAGTCATCCGATGGCGAGCAGGAGGCGATCGAGGCCGTGCCATCGTGCCACGACCAGTTGTCGAGGCGGCGGCCGTAGTTGGCCCCCGCGGTGGCGTTGCCGCATTCCGCGAGGCTCCAGTGCGGATCCACCATGACGGTGTAGCTGGTCGTCTGCGCCATTGCGGTGCCCGTGCGCGTCGCGTTCGTCCCCTCGACCAGGTCTCGGCACTGGCCGGCGGGCACGGTGAAGCTGGTGTTGCTGGTCAGGTAGCCCACCTGTTGATTCGTCGCCGGACTGGCCGTGGTGGCGAACAGGCGCTTCGACGTGAGGTACCAGTCGACGCGGACGGCGCCGTGGGTCGAGGCGTCGAAGTTCGTCGAGCCGTGGTTGCAAATGGGGATGGTGCCGGCCGTGCAGACGTAGCCCACGGCGAGATCGAAGCCGTTGGTGCCCGTGCAGCTCGCCTCGGCGGACTGGCCGACGTTGGACACGCACACGCCGGTGCGCGTACCCACGGGGCTGCTGCAGGTGGCGTCGCATTTGGTCTGAACTTCCGCGACACAGGCAGCGGTCCAGGCCATGTTGTTCGCAGTGTCGCAGCAGCCGGCGCCCGCCGTCGGGCAGATCAGATTGACGCACGGGTCGCAGGTCTTGGCGAGACCTCGCCCGGTGGTGCATTTGTCATGGTTGCACGGATTGAACGTCGGTGAGGCCACCGCGTCTGCGTCACCCGTGTCGACGTTGGTGCAGCGCTGATTGATCTGGCAGTCGGCGCCCGTGCGACACGGCTGCTTGGTGCTCGCGGGGATGGCCGCCGCCGTGTTGTCCCAAGGGCAGGTGGTGATGGGCGCGGTGCCGTCCACGAAGCCCATGCCGCTGCAATCAGCGGCCGACATCTGCGAGATGATCATGTCCGTGCCGACGTCCATGCCAGACGCCCAGATGGCACCGTTGACGACGGCGCCGTTCCCGAACTTGACGGTACGGCCGGGGGAAATGATGACCCCAGAGATCTTGGCCTTGGTGAGAAATTCCGTCTTGCCCGTGGTCCCACCGATGGACAAGGTGAACCGCTTCGCATCGGCGACCCCGAGAAGCGGGATCGAGGTGGGTGAGGTGGTGCCTGTCGTGTTAATCACGCGGAAATTGTCGCCTACGTCGACTTCGCCACAGACGTGCACGCGATAGACTTCGGTCGAGGCGTATGCGGTGCTCCTGCCGAGCTGAAGGCCACCGCTCGTGTCGGTGCCACTCGTCTTGATGGAGGAAAATGTCCAGGTGCCACCACCCGACGCCAGCGTCAGCTTGCCGCCATTCGTGATACTGAGAGCGCCGTAGTTCCCCGCTGGCAGCACGTAGGTCGCGGCCTGCGACACCCCACCAACCTTCACCGGGTTGCTTCCGTCGACCTCCACGGTGGCTCCGCCGCACGTCGCCGGTGCCCAAGAGGGCGCGGTGATGGTCTGGGGGATCTCGATCGTCGGAGGCGTGTAGGTCGCGCCGCTGACCATCGTTCCGGTGATGCCCGAGGCCGTGCCCGCCGCATACGCACCTCCTGAGGTACTACTCGTGGTACTGCCCGTGATGTTGCCCCGGGCCCGAATCCAACCCTGTGAGCCCATCACATGGTTGTTGCCGCTCATGGTTACGTGGCCGCCGCCCACCACCGGTGTGCCCGACCCCGACGCGCCGAGCGCCTTGACGTTTCCGCCCGCGTTGATGGTGGTCTCGTAGTTCGCGCCGGTCGGCCCAGCTCCACCGCTGCCGCCATCTTCGAAGACGACATTGTTTCCGGCCCAAATGCCGCCCGTCATCCCCATCCGATCCGCGCCGTTCTGCGACTTGACGCTCACGTTGCCGGCCGTGACGATCATGGTCGGCATACCGTCGGTGCCCACGATGATGTCGCCCCAGGCGCCCACCGCGCCGGACGCGGGCCGGTTGGCCGTGGTCAGGGTGGTCTCCGAGAACAGGGCAAAGTCGCACAGCCCATAGGGCGGTGGAGAGCCGAGGCAGCGCGCGTACGCCAGGTTCACACAGGACTGATCCCAGATGCCCGTGCAGCAGGTGTTCTGGACCGCGCACACGGTCGTGACGCAGTCATCGCACCCGTTCGTGAGCGGCGCGCCCGTGGTACACAGGTTGTGCGTGCACTTCATCCCAGCGGCGCACTCGGTCGGGTCCGACACGCCATCACAGAGCACCGGCGGCGCTCCCGACGAGCCTCCAATGTACGTCGCCGTCGTTTGCGACTTCTCCCGGCAGTAGGGATCGCAGAGATCCGCCGGTGTGCACGCCGACGCTGCCACGGTCGAGATGGTCTCGATCTCGTAGCTGGGGCGGAAGCGCACGCCTTCCTCGCGCATGCGGGGCAAGGTCATCAGCTCACCCGAGCCACAGGTGCCCCACATGCCGCTCTCACAGGTCTGGATGCCGCGGTAGCAAGTGACGTCGTCGCCCTCTTCGCCCACCTTGTAGCCGCACTCGCGCTCGTCACCCTCGTTGCAGGGCCCGGTCTCGACGCCGCTGCCCGCGCCTCCCCCGCCGCCCATCCCGCCCCAATCCGGGCGGTCCGGTTCGTCCGAGCACCCGATGGTCACCCCCGCCACCAGGAGCAGGAGGAACTGGAGGGCCACTACAAAGTTCCGCACCTCGCAACGTTTGCGAGCAGACCCCACCAAGGACCGAGCGAGCAAGCGAGCGGAGGAGCGTCGAATCATGGGACCTTGGCGTGGCGGAGTGAAGCGGACCGAGTGAAGTGCTGACCACCTGCGGGGCACTCGACCCAAGATAAAGCAACCTTCATGCTAGCACGGCGACGCGCGGGCCAAGGAGTTTCCGGGTGTCCGTGGTAGGTTCCGCACCCCCATGCCGAGCGCGTCGGTCCCACCGTCCGTCCGTCCGCCGGCGGCAGAGGTGCTGCCGGCAGAGATGGAAGAGGACCCCGATGTTTGGCTGCGCGTATTCGCGTGGTTCGTCATCGCTGCGTCGATCGCTCAGGTGCTCGTCTTTTCGTTCGGACAAGATCAGGCGGCGTTCGCTACCGTCGCGCGTGGGCTCCTCGATGGCCGCATCCCCTATCGGGATCTGTGGTCCCCTCACCCACCTGGCATCTATTTCGTCTTCGCCAGCGCCTTCAGCCTGTTCGGTGCCAACATGGCGGCGCCGCGTCTGCTCGAGGCGCTCTGCTTGGTGGGCGTCGCACTCGGCTGTCGCCGCCTGGGCGGTGTGTTCTTCGGCAGCCGCACGTCGGGACTGCTCGGTGGCGCCACTGCGTGCATGGTGGTGGCGCAGACGGACTTCTGGCACACGGCGCAGCCGGGGAGCTTCGGCGGCGCGCTGACGCTCTTTGCACTGGTCGTCGCGACGCATCCGTGGCCCCGTCGGCGTCTGCGCCACGCCGTGTTCGGGGCGGGGCTCTTGGTCGGCATCGCGGCCACGCTCGATCCCACCCTCGGCGTCACGGCGCTGCCCCTGGCCGGGTATTTGTTTCTCGGACGGCGCCAAGACGGTTACCGCCTACCACGGCAGATCGGACCGCCGCTCATCTTGTGCGCTGGCGCGCTCGTGCCGTGGGCGCTCTTGCTCGGGTGGTTCGGTGCGCACGGGGCCGCGCGTGACCTCGGCTGGGCGCTGTCGGTCTTTCAGTTCAGGAGCGCCGCCTCATGGGTGGAGGTGTCGGCCCCTCATCTCGTCTACCAAGCACTCGAAGAAGCTCTCTTCGAGCAGTCGGCGCTCGTCGCAGCGGGCCTGATCGCCGCGGTGGCCGTGCATCCGCGTGCGAACCGCGAGAAGCAAGGCCTCCTCTTGCTCGCGAGCATCCTGGCGCTGAACTTGGCCGGCGTCGCCTTCCGCAGCAGCTTCGAGGGCCGCGACTTCGCTGCGGCCCTCCCGTTCCTCTCGCTCATCGCGGGCCACGGCCTCTACAAGGTGTGGCGTCGCATCGGGCCCGGCTCGCTCCCAGGTACGCTGGCGTTCGTCGCGCTCTTGCTCGTCTTGCCGCTCATGCGCGGCCCGGGGCGAGACTTGCCGCAGAGCTACTGGGAGCGCACGCGCCTCAGGATGACGTACCTGCTCGGCGCCGGGCGCGCGCTCGGGCGTGAAGAGCTCGATCGGCAGCTCGATCACGTCGGCTCGTTCAACCTGCAGGGAGCTCGCGCGGCAGCTCGCTTCTTGGACGAGCGACTGCCGAAGGATGCGCGCGTCGAGGTGCAGGACAGCGAGCCCATCCTCTACTTCTTGAGCGAGCGCTGGCCAGCCACGAAGTTCGTGCTGCCGCCCAGCGACGCAGCCGGTTCGGACCCCGAGTCACCTCTCGTTCTGCCCGAGCCGTCGCCCACCGCGGAAGCCGTGGTGGTCGGGCCCGCTCACTCGGCTTCCTTCGAGACGGCCCGCCAGCTCGAGCGCCGCTTCGGACCCGTCACCAGCGTCGAAGGCTATTCGATCATCCTGCGGCCCGAGCGCCGCCAGCACTGACGCCCACGCCGCGGTGCGTGGACTGTCGCCGGCGGCGGCGGCACCAGCGCGCGTCGATTTTATTTGACCCGTCGGTTACTTTCTGAAAGTCTCACGTTGTCAGGCTCAGAAAGCTCCGCACAGGCCAATCGGTGGACTGGCCAGGCGGCCGGTAATTGAACGGCGAGTCATATGCAGGACGAGGGCGAAAAGAAGTGGCGTCGCCGTCGCGACGCACGGCCGGGCGAGCTCACGTCCGCCGCGTTCGCGCTCTTCGCCGAGCAAGGCTTCGCTGCCACGCGCTTGGAAGACGTCGCCGCGCGGGCCGGCGTGAGCAAGGCCACCATCTACCGCTACTTCGAGAACAAGGACGCGCTCTTCGCCGCCGTCATCAAAGAGGCCATCTCGCCGCGCTTCGCGGAGGCCGAGGTCTTGGTCGAGGCCTTCCAGGGCAGCTCGGCCGACCTCCTGCGCACCTTCTTTCAGATCGCGCGCGGCGCGCTCGGTGGTCCGCTACCCGCGCTCTTGAAGATGATCGTGTCCGAATCGGGAACGTTCCCCCAGCTCGCCAGCTTGTGGGCCGAGCTCGCGCTGTCGCGCATGATGGGCCTCGTCCGGCGGATCGTGGAGCGTGGCATCGCTCGAGGTGAGTTTCGCGAGGTGGACCTGGCGGTGATCGCTCCGCTCGTTGGCGCGCCCGTGCTGCTGCTCGGCATCTGGAAGCAAACGTTCTCTCACACCAGCCTGAAGCTCGATCCCAATCAGGTGCTCGACCAGCACGTCGACCTATTGCTGCGCGGGCTCGCCCGCTTGCCCGAGGAGCCCGAACGATGACTGCCGCCCCATCTCGCTTCCTACGCCGCTCGACCCGCCCCATCCGACTCCTGCCACGCGCGCTCGGGCTCGCTCTCCTAGCGTCGAGCCCGGCGTTCGCCCTCCAGCCTCTCGGTGACTTCGTGCAGAGCGCGGAAGCCACGCACCCCGACGCGCGAGCAGCCAGCGCCGTGGAGCAGCAGCGGCAGGCCGAAGCCGCCGGCTCCACCTGGCGTCTGCTCCCCACCTTCACGGCCATGGGCAGCTACACCCGCAACCAGTACCAGATCGACGTCACCTTCCCCGGGCGCAGCGGGCCCGAACCAATCATCGCTCGCGATCAGTTCGACGCGTCGCTCAAGCTGAGCGTCCCCATCGTCAACGTCGCCGCCTGGGAGTCCAAAGCGGCCACCAGTGCTCAGCTCGACTTGGCTCAGGCTCAGAGCGAGGTCGTACGCCAAGACCTCAGCCGCCGCGTCACGCGCGCGTACTACCAGCTGCTCGGCACGAGCGCGGTGCGCCAAGCCGCCGTGCGGAGCCTAGGCCTTGCGACGGAGAGCGCCGCCGTCGTCAAGACTCGGCGGGACAACGGAGCCGCGACCCAGCTCGAGGTCGAACGTGCGGACGCCGATGTGGCCCGTGCCGAGCAAGACGTGACGGCTGCAACACTCGCCGAAACGCTGGCAGCACGCGACCTCCACACGCTATCCGGCATGCAGCCATCTCCCGTCAGCGCCTTTCCGAGCGATGACCTCCACGAAGAGGCCCCTCTGGCGGAGTGGAGTGCCCGCGCCCTGTCGGCGCCGCAGATGGATGCCGCGCGGGCCGCCGAGCGATCCGCCGAAAAGCACGCGAACGCGGCCCAGGCTTGGCTCTATCCGGTGGTGACCGGCAGCGCCGAAGAGCGCTTCACCAACGCCACGGCACTCTTCGGTGCAGAAGCCTTCTACGCCTTCAAGGTCAGCCTCAGCTGGACGCTCGACGGCGCCAGCTACCACCAGGCCAAGGCCGCACGAGCGCAGATAGCCGGAGCCGAAGCGCGAGAGGTCGGCAGTCGCCAGCAAGTCGAAGACGCCATCTTTACCTCGTGGCACCAAGTGCAGGCGGGCCTCGAACGCGCCCGCGCGGCACGCCGCCAGGAGGAAGCCTCTGCGCGCGCGGCTCAGTTGGCACAGGCCCAGTACACCGAGGGCATGGCCACACAGCTCGACGTACTCACCGCGCGACAGAACGCATTCGCTGCCGAGGTCGCGCGCATCCAGGTCGATGCAGACCTCGGCTACTCGCGCACTCTCCTGCGTATCTTGGCCGCCGGCGATCCAGCGGCGAGAGGACCGAACGACACCACGCGAGCTCCTTCATCTGCGCCCCCAGCCAGCCCCTGACGAGGACCGTCCAACATGCCCAGTAGCGACAAGAAACGACGCATCATCCCGGTCCTCGTGCTGCTCCTCGGAGGCGGCGGGGCCTATGCCTACCATTCGCAGAAGCCTGAGACGAAGAACGCGGCGCCCGTGTACTACGGCAACGTCGACATCCGTGACGTCAGCTTGGCCTTCCGCGTGCCGGGCCGCCTCGACGAAGTCCGCAAAAGTGAAGGCGACCACGTCGAAGCCGGGGAGGTCGTGGCCATTCTCGACAAGACGCCGTACGAGCTCCAGCTGGCGCAAGCCAAGGCCGCTGCCGAGGTTGCGAGCGCGCAGGTCAAATCCGTCGAGGCCGGCGCCCGACGCGAAGACATCTCCCAAGCTCGCGCCGTCCTAGCCGAACGCAAAGCCTCGGCCGAGCGCGCCAAGGATACATTCGAGCGCATCGGTCGCTTGGAAGCTTCCGGAGCCGCGACCACTCAGGCGCTGATCGATGCACGAGCCGCGGCCGAGCAGACGGGATCGGCCGTCCTAGCCGCGCAGGCCACTTTGAACAAGCTCGTCAACGGCACTCGTTCCGAGGAGATCCTGGTCGCGCATTCGCAGGCGGCACAGGCTCAAGCAGCCGTCGCGATCGCGGAGCTCAACCTGGCGGACACCGAGCTCAAAGCGAAGACGGCGGGTGTCGTGGTCATCCGCGCCATCGAGCCGGGCGCCATGGCACAAGTGGGATCTCCCGCGCTCGTGGTGGCGTTCGAGGACCCCGTCTGGGTGCGTGCCTATGCCGCCGAGAAAGACCTGGCAGCGCTCGCGCCCGGTACGCCGATGCGGGTTTACAGCGACGCCAGGCCGGGCAAACCGTACCTTGGCAAGGTCGGCTACGTCTCGCCGCAGGCAGAGTTCACGCCGAAGAACGTCGAAACGGAGGAGCTCCGCAGCTCGCTCGTCTATCGCTTTCGCATCGTCATCGACGAGCATGATGGGGGCCTACGTCAGGGGATGCCCGTCACGATCCGTCCGCAGGCAGGGGCCAAAATGGGCGCGCCGCTATGACGGACGCGCTGGTGCGCCTGGCCAGCCTCGAGAAGGCGTTTCCCGGAGCAGCGCGCCCCGCTCTCGACGCGGTCAGTCTCGAAATTCGCCCCGGCATCATCACTGGCCTGGTGGGCCCCGATGGCGCCGGGAAGACGACTCTGCTGCGCATCCTGGCGGGACTCATGCTGCCCACCTCGGGCACGGTGCGCGTGCTCGGTCACGATCCCGGACCGGACGTAGCCGCCTTGCGGCCACTGATCGGCTACATGCCGCAGAAGTTCGGCCTCTACGAGGATCTGACGGTGCAGGAGAACCTCGAGCTCTACGCAGAGCTCAAGGGCCTGCGGGGACCGGCCCGCAGTCAGGCGTTCGCACGCCTCCTCGAGTTCACCAGCCTCACCCGCTTCACCGAGCGACTGGCCGGCAAGCTATCGGGCGGGATGAAGCAGAAGCTCGGGCTTGCCTGCACATTGCTTGGAACACCGAAGCTCCTGCTCCTCGACGAACCAGGCGTCGGCGTCGACCCGGTGTCGCGCCGCGAGCTCTGGCAGATGGTGCACAAGCTCGTCGGCGAGGGAAACTCGGTCGTCTGGAGCACTGCCTACCTGGACGAAGCGGAGGCCTGCGACGACGTCATCCTCCTCAGCGAAGGGCGCGTGCTGTTCTCGGGTCCGCCACGCGACCTGCATGCCCGCGTGCAAGACCGAGTGTTCCTGTTGCGTGACGACAGCGCCTCCCCGCGCGTCACCCTGCGCAAAGCACGACGTGACCCCGCCAGCCTCGACGGTGTGGTTCAAGGACGCAGCGTGCGGCTCATCGCTCGCGCAGGCGCAACGCTCCACCCCGAAGAACACGGCATTGCCAGCGACGCGCGCCTCGAAACGACGAGCCCACGCTTCGAAGATGGCTTCATCGACCTCCTGGGCGGCGTATCGGGCGCCGAATCAGCTCTCGCCGAGGCGATGACCTCTCCGCCGCGTGGCGATGGCGTCGCCATCGAGACTCGCGGGCTGACCAAGGCGTTCGGTGACTTCGTCGCAGCCGATTCGATCGACATTCGCGTCGAACGAGGCGAGGTCTTCGGCCTCTTGGGTCCGAACGGCGCCGGCAAGTCCACCACCTTCAAGATGCTCTGCGGTCTTCTGGCGCCCACTTCGGGACAAGCCCAGGTCGCCGGCGTCGACCTCCGGCGCGGCCGGAGCGAAGCCCGCCAACGCCTGGGCTACATGGCACAGAAGTTCTCGCTCTACGGTCACCTCACCATCGCGCAGAACCTCGATTTTTTCGGGGGTGCCTACGCGCTCACGGGCCAAGCCAAGAAGGAAGCCATCGCACGCCTGGTGCGTGTCTTCGACTTCGAGCCCTACTTGCACGCCAAGTCGGGCGAGCTGCCGCTCGGCCTCAAACAACGATTGGCCCTGGCGGCCGCAGTTCTGCATGGCCCGGAGATCCTCTTTCTGGATGAGCCGACTTCTGGGGTCGATCCGCTCACGAGACGCGAATTCTGGACACACATCAACGGCATCGTGGAGCGCGGGGTCACCGTGCTCGTCACCACGCACTTCATGGACGAAGCCGAATACTGTGACCGCATCGCTCTCATCAACCAAGGCAAGATGGTCGCCGTCGGCACGCCGGACGATCTCAAAGCCCGCGCCAGAACGGCTGAAGTGCCCGAGCCGACCATGGAAGAGGCCTTCATCGCGCTCGTGCAGGGGGCCGCGTGAACGATCCCAGACGCCTCTTCGCGTTGATCGAGAAGGAGACGCTGCAGATCGTGCGCGATCCGAGCACGCTCCTCATCTCGCTCCTGTTCCCAGTCGTGCTGATGCTGGTGTTCGGCGCAGGCATCAGTCTGGACTCGTCGGTGGTTCGCTTGGGTGTGCTCAATCAAGACGGCTCGCCCGCGTCGGTTCGCCTGGTCGACACCTTCAGGAACACGCCCGGTTTCCGCCTCTACGACGGCCGCTCGGTCGAGGAGCTGGGAGACCGCTTGCGCGCCGGACGCATTCAAGGCTTCGTCGTCATTCGTTCGGATTTGGGGAGGCGCGCCGCCACGGGCCCGACGTCGGGCCCGATGATCCAAGTGATCACCGACGGCGCGGAGCCGAACGGTGCCAACTTCGTCGCAGCCTACGCACAAGGGGCGACGGCCGTCTGGGCCGCCCAAGAGCAAGCGCGACGCGGCGCGAGTCCGGCTGCCCTGCGCGGCAGCTTTTCCTTGGAGACGCGCGCCTGGTTCAACCCCAGCACCAAGAGTCGGAACTCTCTCCTGCCCGGCTCGGTCACGATCATCATGACCGTGGTGGGAGCGCTCCTGACGGCCCTCGTCGTCGCGCGTGAGTGGGAGCGCGGAACGATGGAAGCCCTCTTGGCGGCTGGCATCTCGCGCGTCGAACTCGTGGTGAGCAAGCTGGTTCCCTACTTCGTGCTCGGCCTACTGGCTTTCACCATCTGCATCGCGATGACGCACCTGCTCTTCGAGGTGCCACTACGCGGGTCGCTTCTCACGCTCTACTTCGTCGGTGCGGCCTTCCTTTGCAGCGCGCTCGGCACGGGTCTGCTCATCTCCACGTTACTCCGCACCCAATACAACGCAGCTCAGGTGGCCCTGAACGTCGCGTTCCTGCCCGGACTCATGCTCTCCGGCTTCGTGTTCGAGATCCGCTCGATGCCGCTGCCCATTCAGGCGGTCTCTGCCATCATCCCCGCGCGCTACTTCGTCACCGCCATGCAAACGGTCGCCCAAGCGGGAGACGTGTGGTCCGTTCTCAGCCGTTCTCTCTTCGGCCTCACGCTGGCAGCGGTCGGCTTTCTGGGCCTGACTCTGCTCAACACCAAGCGGAGGCTCGAGTGAACCCTACTCTCGTTCGCCTGCTGGCGTTGATCAAGAAAGAGCTCCAGGTCGTCATCGGCGACAAACAGAGCCTGCGTCTCCTGATTGCGCCCGTCATCCTGCAGCTCGCCATCTTCCCCTTCGCCGCGACGCTCGAGGTCAAGAACAACACCATCTTCGTGCTCGACCGCGATGGCGGACCTGTCGCCACGGAGCTCATCGAGCGACTGGCGCATACGCGCGCCTTCGACCAGGTGCGCCGCCTACGCGGCGAGGCCGATGCGCGAGAGGTGATCGACCGGCAGGATGCACTGCTGGTCCTGCACATCGGCCCGCATTTCTCCGAGAGAGCGCTCGCCGGGAAGCCAGAGCCCGTTCAGGCCATCCTCGATGGGCGGCGCTCCAACTCCGGTCAAATCGCGCTTTCGTACGTGCAGAGCATTCTGAGTGGCATTCCCGTCGGCAGCGCGCTCGACCCCAGCGTGGTGCCCGTGGTCGTGAGGCACTGGTACAATCCGAATCTCGACTACTTTCGCTTCATCTTGCCGTCGCTCGTCGCCATGATCGCGACGTTCAGCGCGCTCATCGTGACCGCCATGTCCGTCGCGCGCGAACGCGAGCAAGGCACGCTGGACCAGCTGCTCGTCAGCCCACTCGTGCCGTGGATGCTCTTCATCGGCAAGGCTACGCCCGCCCTGATCGTCGCCATCATTCAAACGACCATCATCCTGGTCGGCAGCGTGTTCGGGTATGGCGTCGAGTTTCGCGGCTCGCTCCTGTCGCTCTACCTGTGCCTGGTCCCTTACGTCTTCGCGCTCGCGGGTGTGGGGCTCTTCATTTCCACCGTCTGCTCGACCCAGCAGCAGGCTTTCCTGGGTGTCTTCCTGTGCTTGATGCCCTTCATCCTACTATCCGGCTTCGTCACGCCCGTCGACAACATGCCGGAGCTCTTGCAGAAGCTCACCTGGGCGAACCCCGTGCGGCACTTCATCGCCATCGCCAAGGGCATCTATCTGAAGGGCTCTCTGCTGAGTGACTTCCGAGACAACCTCATTGCGCTCGGCTGCATCGGCACCGTGACCATCTCCGTCAGCTTGGCGCTGTTCCAGAGGAGACTGTCGTAGGCCGGGGGCCATCGAAGCGCTTCCGGCGTGCCGACCGGGGGCGCCATCAACTTGCATCGCTTTGCGCCCCGCAAGCGCAGTGTTAGTGGGAACATGTGATGAGCCGCCCCTCTTCGCTGTCCCTGGTTTGTTTGGTCACGACCATGATGCACTTCGGGTGCACCAGCTCCCCACCGGGCCAGGACGGGTCCGGCGGCGCGCCGAGCGGCGGTACCAGTGGCTCGGGCGGCAATGCCACCGGGGGCGGCACGGCCACCGGCGGCGGCACGGCCACGGGCGGTGCGAGTTCCGGCGGCGGCAGCTCCGGCGGTGCGAGCTCGGGAGGAACCGAGAACGAGGGGAGCGGTGGTCTTGCGGGTGGAACCGCAGCCGGTGGAACCGCAGCGGGCGGGAGCGACGCGACCGGAGGCACTGACGGCACGGGCGGCACTTCTCAGGCGTACGGCCCATGCGACTCGGACGAGGGCGCCGAGAACAACCCGGCGTGCGCCGAGGGCGAGGTGTGCGCCAAAAACACCTGCTCCGAGAGCTGCCCCACCGAGATCTCGGAGGCCTTGGAATACGACTGTCCTGAGTCGCCGGGCGGTGATGCCATGAGCCACTGCTCCTTTGCCCTCGGCCGGTGCAATTTGAACTGCGAAACCCAAGGTGGACCGACGTACACCTGCCCCGACGGAATGGTGTGTGACCTCGGCCAGTGCTCTTGGCCCTGAAATACGCGAGAGTCGCCGCCGGAGTCATGCGGTCTGCGTGGATCACTGCTGCTCTAGTCAGCCTGCTCGCCTGCGCGCATGCCGGCACGTCGACGTCATCCAATCGACCCCACGTCGAGCCGGCCCCCCCTGCGCCCTCCCACGAGCAGCACCCAGCGGCAGGAGGGCCGACCGACGACGAGCGGCTACTCCGCGAGATGCTCCTCAGCTGGGACCACTTCGCACGGCCCGGCCCCGACCTAGAGCAGGCGGTCGCTGCGTTTCGCAGCGTCGAGCGCCTGGCGCGTGACGAGACAGCCAGCTCACTCGAGACCGTGTTTGCGGTGCTGCTGGCGACGGCGGACGTGCATCTGCAGCGGGCAGCTCTCTTCACCCTGGTTCAGCGGGCACCCGCTTCGTTGGCCCTGGCGCGCGAGCTCCTGGAGCGGGAAGTGCCGACGGTGTCACGCTTGTTCACCATCGACGTCGAAGCCAGCGTTCGACGCGCCCACGAGCGCAGCCTGGCTGCTGCCGTTCTCGGCCTGTCCGGCCTGCCCGAAGCGCGCGCGCCCTTACAGAAGGCGCTCACCGAGGCCACCAACGATTCCGAACGAACCCTCTTCGTGGTCGCACTCGCACGCACGGGCGGGCGGGCGGAAACGGAAAAGCTGCTGAGCGCAACGCTCGCACGCACGGCGGTGGACGCGCCGATCGCGCCCGAGCTGGCCTCCGGGCTCGTGCAGCTCGTGCCCGGCATGGAAGATCTCCTTCTGCCTTGCCACGTCGAGATTGTGCGTTCGGGCGGGCCGGTGCTCGTGGCAGAAGCGCTCGCGAGCGCTGCGGAGGCCCACGCCGTGGAGACGCTGGCGCCCGCTTTGATCGAGCGCGCCGGGCGGGTCGCAGCCACCAATCCGGAGGCCGGAGTGCATCTGTTGCGCGCCGCGGCGGAGATCGCCTCGGAGAGTGTGTTCGCCTCGCTCAGGCACCAGCTTCATCAGACCGCGCTCGCCAGCCAAAAGGAGTGGCTCGACACATGGGCAGACGAGCTCGGAGGGGCATTCGCCCGCTGCGCGGAAGACCTCGCGTGCCATGTCGAGCGCCTCGCTGAGGCGAACGTCGACCTGTCTCACTTCAAGTCTGCTCAGCTGGTCGCCGCCCGCTTCCCGCTCGAGCAAGGCCCCGCCGTGCTCTCCCAGATGGAACGCATGGAACGCCCCTACTGGCTCGCCTTCGCGCTCGATGAGCGGCTCCCGCGCCCGTCCCTGGCCCAGCTCGGCCGCGTCAGAAAGCTCATCGCTCGCGGGCCGGAGGACGCCCAACTCTACGCGCCACACGACGCCTGCGCGCGCATCGACTCGCCCCTGGAAGAGCTGGCCCTCCGCCTCGCGGTGCGGGCGCAGCGCCTCGAATAGTTGGTGCAAGTCTTCGTGCGCGCCCTTGCGCCGCGCGGGATCGCGTCGATGCGCTCGGGCACGGCGGCTGCGCTCCACGTCGCTCAGAACTCGAGCGGGATGCCACGCTGCTTCTGCTGCAGAGGGTTCGGGGCTGGTGCAGGCTTTCCGTGGACGGCCTTGCCGGAATGAACCTGGTCTCGAGAAGGCTTGGGGAGTGGGGCCGGGCCGCACCTCGTCGTGGGAGGTCGCGCCGGGTCGAGCGGCGGGCGCACGAGCTCACTCCAAGCGACACGCGGCCGCTCTGGGTCGTCTTCGGGAAAGCGGGCGAGATCGATCTTCGGATCGGTGGTGAACAAGGCGGCGTCGTAGCGCCCGACGTCGCAGGACAGCCACAGCTCGCCTCGCTCGACCTGCGCGCTGAGCGGGGTGCAATCGGGCGGCAGCGCATGCGCGACAAGGTCGCCTGGCGATACCTCCATCAGCTCCGCCCCCAGGATGAAGAAGCGGCGCGCCATGGCGCCCTGCTCACCCGCAGGCACGTAGAGCGAGTGGACCTCTTCGCGAAAGCGCTCGGGGAGCAGCGTCCAGCTCGATCCGTCGAAGTGCACGATGCCCCACTCCGTGTCGCTGACGCTTCCTGCCGCCCAGACATCGCTCGCCGAGACGCCGAACGTGCTCGTCAGCTCGCGGAGCGGCAACGAAGCAAAGGTGGAGCGCTGTGCCCCTCGAGCGAAGCTCTCGACCACCAGGGCATCACTCGCCTCCAGTTCCTCCCCACCGTCTCCCTCGACCTCGCCCTCCCACGGCTCGGGCACGAGCGGACACTCGTGCCCAAACACGAAAATCTCTCCACTCGGGAAGGCCTCGAGCGCCGTGGGCCGATCGAGCCGGGTGTAGCACCCTTGCTCGCGATCGGGGCCCGAACGCTCGGGTCGCGGCGCCGGGCGGTTCTTCTCCAGAACGAGCAGCTCGTAACCCCAAGGCGGGCCCAGCCGCCTCGGCACGACCGCGGCGAGGCTCGATCCCGGCAGCCAGCGGCTGACCTGCAGCGCGTGCACGTTGACGTTCCAGCGCGGCACCCAGCGGGTCCCCACGAGCTCTGCCATCACCGAAGGCTGGGGACACGCGCTCATCGGCGAGAAGCGATCCGCGAACCACAGGCTGTCACCTTCGTAAACGCCGAAGTTTCCCGGCTCGCGCTCGAACTGCACGCGTCCGTCCGTGAGATCGATGACGCCCGTCATCGTGACGAGCAAGGGCCGTCGGTCGCGAACGAAGACCCGTCCACTGCCGTCGTAGACGAGGTGGTACTCGTGGGGCACGCGCTGCGGCGCGGGAGGAGCGGCGCTCGCTGGTGGCTCCGGATGCACCGGCGGCAAGGGGGGCCTCGAGACCGCTGGAAGCGACGTGGACGCCACGGCGGCTGGGGGCGCGGAAGCTGGCGCTTGCACCGGCTTGCCCTGACAAGCGATCGCACCCATCACCAGCAGCGTTCGTCCGAGGGAGGCTCGCTCGATCATCTGGATCCCTCCGGCCCGGCCACATCAGCAAGCCACTCGCGGAGCAGGCCTGGGCGGTGGCACGCCGCAGGCAGCGGCTGGCCTTCGGAGCTCAGGTGCCGCAAAAACTCTGGGCTCGCTTCGACGAGGCCGTTCGGCGAGATCGCGTAGAACTGCGGTGGCGCGTCCGAGAGCTTCGCCAGGCCCAACGTCAGCTCCGTCCGGGACCGCGCATCGAAGAGTAGGTAGTCGCGCTCGCGGCGCACGAAGAGCAGCGCTCCTTGCCAGCCCAGCAAGACGGAGCCCGCCTGCTCACCCCGCAGTACGGCCGGACTCCAGCGCAGTTCGCGGCCATCCTCCAGGTCGATCACGGCAACGCCGGCGGCAAACGCCATCGCCAACCAGCGGCCCTGACGATCCACCTCCGTCTGAAGGACCGCGCCCTGGTGTCGCTTCTCCAACTCGACTTGGTGCTCGAGGCCCTGCGCTCCGACGAAGCTGACCGTGACCTGCTGCAAACTCACGAGCAGGTCGACGTCGGCCGCGACCGCGGCCGTTCCTTCGGCCGCGTACACCGACCTTCCGTGCTCGATGCGCTCCACGTGACGGTCGATCAGTACCCAACCGTTACGGGTTCCGATCACATCCAGCGGCGCCTGCCGACTCGTCCAGGTGGATTGGCCTGAAGCCACATCGAACTCGTCGAGCCGGCCCACGCTGACGCGCCCCGCTTCAGGGAACCGCGTCACGACCAGCAGGCGCTTGCCGTCGGGACTCCAGCGAACGTCGTCCACCGTCGGCCAGCCATGGGTCGAGAGCTCGTCCTTCGAGACCTCTGTGCGGAAGAGCCGAGGAGCTTCTGCCGCAGCGTGCGTGCGCCCTACCAGTACCCCGTCCGCGTGAGCATGCGCCACCAGGACGCCATCCGGGCTCATCCAGCCCTCCACTTTCGGTTGCTTCGACACAGGGGAGGCGAGCAGCGCCTCGGCCCGAAGCTCAATCTGCTCCGGCGCGACCAGGCCAACGACGAGCGGCCCGACGCCAAGCCGCCGCGGCTCCTGGTAGGGCGTCTCCGCAAACTCGAAGAGCGGTTGAATCGTGCGGTCCGCGACCCGACCCACGCGCCCCGCCTGAAGCAGCGTCACCTGCTGGCTGCCACGCGTGAAGACCAGGCCCTTCACGCGTCGATCGAGAGTCACCTCTTCGGCGGAACGCCGCGCACCCAGGTGAAACACGGTGAGCGCCAGGCCGACCGTATAGGCAACGGTACTCCCGTCGTCGGAGATGGCGCTCTGACCCCACGAGTCGAGGGGAGTCGTGTTCACCGCAATCGGCCCCTTGCCTTTGCGCTGGACACTCAGCCAGGTGCCGCGCTCGTCGCGAGTGGTGACCAGGACTGCATCGCCGCGCCGGGCGACTTGCCCGCTGCTCTGCGCAGTGCCAGCCGGCGCAAGGGACGTTCCGGCGCAGAGCGCATCGAGCACCGCCGGCGAGAGTTGCACCGAGGCGCCGTCCGCCGAAGCGCTCTCGGTCGCACAACGGTAGACGACCTCACCCCGCCCGTTCCATACGATCGGCGGTTCGGACGCGCGCCGATCGAGAGTCGTCGCAAAGTAGTCCGTGCCAGGAATGACCTGAAAGCCGTACGTGACATCCGCTGGCACGTCTGCGACCCGTCCGCTCGCCACGTCCAGCAGCTTGCCGCCGACCAAGAGCACTCGCCCCGCCGCACTGGGCACCATGGACACGGGAAATCCCAGCTGGTTTACCTCGACCCCGGAGACACCACACTGCGGCGCGCCCCAGCGAGACTGCAGACGCCTCGTCCGCTGCTCCTCTCTCGATGCGACCGCGCCCCGAGTGGAAGGCCGTGGCGCGGGGGACCTCCGCACCTCTGCAGCAGAAGTGGATGGTGGCGGTGCGGCGCAGGCAGTTGGGACCAGCGCCAGTGCCAGGCTCAGCCCTCGGGCCACCAGGCCCCATCGCTGAGGCTCTTCGATCATGGCCCCAGTCGGACGAGGAAGCCGTCCGACGCGCCGAAGTCCGTCTGGCCTGGGAGTGCGCTGTCGGTCGAGCCGACCACATAAAGATGGCCGTCGTGGCTCACGGCCGCGGCGCTCGGGTGAGACGCAGCGATCTCCTGCGTCCAGAGCTCCAAGCCATCGGAATCGTACTTTCCAACCAAGGTGTGTCGCTCGGGGAAGGCGACGGTGCCCACGAGGAACACGCTCGACCTCTGGTCCACCTGCACGCTCGTAGCCCAGTCCTCTCCAAAAGTGCGAGACCGCATGCTCCACAGAAGGTTCCCCGCTGCGTCGTACTTCTGCAACAAGGAATCCCGACTCTTCCAGTCTTCCTCCGGGATCTCGGACGACGCTCCTCCTGCGACGTAGATGTGGCCCCCACCATCGACCGCAACGGCGTTGCCCTCATTGGAATCCACCGTTCCCCCGTCGCGCGTCCAGAGTTCGTCACCGCTCGGCGTGTGGCGACGTAGGAAGAAGTTCCCGGTTCCCAGGTAGGTCTGCGCGGGAAATGCCCCCCGGGTCTGACCGACCATGATCAAGTCGTTGCTCGCGTCGATGGCGAGCCCCAAGCACCAGTCGTCGCTCTGCGAGCCAAACTGCTGGGCATAAAGTTCGTTCCCCGCAGAATCGTACTTACGCAACAGGACGTCCATGAACCCCGAGGTCAGCTTCGTGCGTTCGCCGAGCGTGTGCCCGCAGACATACAGGTCGTCAGCGCCATCGATGGTCATGGCATGGGGCACGTCGGTACCAATCGCGCCGAACTGCCGCGTCCAGATTTCCGTCCCCTGTGGATTGTACTTTCGTAGGAACGCGTCGACCCCCCCAATGCTCTCCTGACCCGAGAGCGTGCCGTGCGTGTTACCGGACACGTAGATATTGGCGAGGCCGTCCACGCTCAGAGCACTCGCGTGGTCGGACTCGATCGACCCGAACTGTCGCGTCCACAGCTCGCTACCAAAGCGGTCGTACTTGCGAACGAACGCATCGCGTTCGCCAGCGTGAGCTTGGTCAGGGAGCGCGCCGCTGACGCCGCCAGCAACGATCACGTTGCCATCCTGATCGACACTGACGGCAGCGATGCCGTCCAAGCCCGCGGTGCCGAGCTGGACGGTCCAGGGACGACAGGTGCGGTCGCTGGTGGAGGTACCTGCTGCTCCTTCAGTCTCCGGAAGAAGGCATTCCGTCCACGAATCGCACGCGACCGCGTTCTCCAGGGTGCCGAACGTTCCAGGCGGGCAACTCGTGCACTGCCGATCCGCGGCCGTGCCGCCATCGTCGCTCACGAAGCTACCTGGCGCGCAGCTCGACCTCGCGACGCAAGCAGTCCTTGGGTCCGCATCGTGATCGAAAAAGTCCGCGCTCGCGCAGAGCACGGGCGGGGCACCGCCGGCTCCGTCGCCCGACACCCCGCCGTCGCCACTCGACCCGCCCCCGGTGTCGCTACCACCAGGCCCCGGACTTGCGCTGCGGCCGCCTGTGCCCGCAATCCCTCCGTCGCTCGAACCGCCCCCGGCTTCCGCACCTCCGGCCTCGTCGCCTGTGCCGACGCCCGTCGCCGCGCCACCAGCGGATGCGTTTCCAACTGCTACTCCGCCCTCGCCGCCTTCCGCGTCGTAGGTGATGAGCCCTCCGCAAGCGCTGCTGCTCCACGACACGGCGAGCACGATGCCCACGACAGAAACTGTACTGACGTCACCGCAACGCATCGGGTCGATGCTCACCTTTGAACGTGGGGCCGTCCCCGTCAAGCGCTCGCCCCATGAGGGCCCTGTGAGGCGACCGCTCGACATGCGCTCTCGTCGCAGTTCGAGGGGCGCACCTTCAGCGGGTGGAGCTTTCGTGCCGCTTGTGGCTCGCGCTTCAGCGTGCTGTCGTGCGCTCATGGGGAGCCGCCTGCGCGTTTGGCTCGCTCTCTGGAGCGGCGCGATGGCGGCACCTGGTTGCGGCGGACTCTATGTGTGGGACGCCGTTGGAGAGGGCGCGGGTGCCCACGAGAGCGTGGGCGGCTTCCTGGAGGGGGGCACCCGCGCGATGGGCACGGGGGGCACGCAGGGGAGAGGTCCGCGCGACACTGGAGGCAGAGGAGGAACTGACTCGACCGGCGGAGCCGTTTCTGGCGGTGCAAGTGGGGGCGCAGCAGGTGGAGGGGCTCAGTCCGGCGGCGGGAGCTCCGGAGGAGCCGGCGGAACAGCACCGGAGTTCCCCGCGCTCGAGCCGAACACCTTCGCGACTCGCTGGTCGATTCCAGCGTCCGACCGAGTGCTGACACTGCCGCTGGAAGTGGGCGGCACCTACGACTTCGTCGTCGACTGGGGCGACGGTCAGACGGACGCCATTACGAGCGAAGACGATGCGTCCGTGACGCACGAGTATGCCGATCCTGGTCTCTATCAGATGAGCATCTCGGGGATCTTGCGTGGCTGGTCGTTCGGAGCACGCGCTGGCGACCACGTGCGCAAGCTGGCCCAGGTTCTGCAATGGGGACCGCTCGGTCTGGGGCAAACGCCCTACCATTTCCAGTCGTGTGCGCTCACGATCACTGCCGCCGATGCTCCCGACCTCTCGCACATCAGCAGCCTGAGCAACACCTTCGTGGCTTGCGAACTCACGGGCGACCTCTCCAACTGGGATGTCTCTGGCATCACCGATATGTCCTCCTTATTTGGCAACAGCGCCTTCAACGGCGATCTGTCTGCCTGGGACGTGTCGAGCGTGACCAACATGGAAGGCATGTTTGCGAGCAGCACCTTCGACGGTGATCTGTCCACGTGGGACGTGTCGAGCGTGACCAACATGCGCAACATGTTTGCCTTCGCAGAGGCGTTCGACCAAGACCTGTCTACTTGGGACGTGTCGAGCGTCACGGACATGAACAGCATGTTCTGGGCAAGCGGGTTCGACGGAGATGTCTCCAGCTGGGACGTATCGAGCGTCACGAGCACCGCCAACATGTTCGCGTGGAGTCCGTTCAACGGAAATATCTCGAGCTGGGACGTATCGGCCGTGACGGATATGGCCTTCATGTTCCAGGAGGCATCGGCATTCGACCAGGACCTCTCGGCCTGGGACGTGTCGGCCGTGACGGATATGAGCTACCTGTTCTCCGGCACCGATGCGTTCAACGGAGACATCTCCAGCTGGGACGTATCGAGCGTCACGAGCATGGAGGCGATGTTCTCGCAGGCCGAGGGATTCAATCAGGACCTCTCGAGCTGGGATGTGTCCGGCGTAACGAGCATGACGGCTCTCTTCCATGACGCCCAGTCGTTCCAGGGGGACATCTCGCCTTGGGACGTGTCGAATGTGAGCACCATGTGGGGCATGTTCTACAAGAGCGAATTCAACGGGGACGTATCGAACTGGGACGTTTCGAACGTGATGGACATGAGCTACCTCTTCGCGTGGAGTGCCTTCAACGGCGATGTTTCCAGCTGGAACATCGGCCGCGTGACCCACCTGGTGGGCACGTTCGAGGGCGCGGCGTTCAACGGTGACCTTTCGACCTGGGATCTGTCCCGAGTGCAGAATACTAGCTTCATGTTCGCCTGCTCCGCGTTCAACGGCGACCTGTCCGCATGGGACGTGTCCGACGTCGTCGAGATGCAGAACATGTTCGCGAGCTATGACCCGTTCTATCCGGACCGCCTGTGTGAGACGGCCTTCGATGGGGATCTGTCGGCTTGGGACATTGCCAGTTCACGGCAAATGCAATCGATGTTCGATCGCACCAAGCTGTCGACCGAAAACTACGACAAGCTGCTCGTCGGCTGGGAGGCTCAGAATCCAGCACCTCGCGCATTCGACGCAGGCCTGTCGACCTACGGATCGGCCTCGGCCACCGCGGCCCGCGCTACCTTGGTTGCCAGCGGCTGGGTCATCGGCGACGGCGGCCCAGCGAACCTGAGCTCGCGTGGCACTGGGTCGCGCGACACTGAAACCGACTTGCCCGGATCTCGCAGATAGAATGCTTCGAATCGCTACACTCGCCGGGTGCCTGTCGCTGGTGCAGTGCGCATCGCACGGCTCACTACCGCCTAGTCCGCCTTCGGCACGACCCACCGCAGCACCAGCTTCCGCGCAGTCGTCCGCTCGATCTGGCAGCCAGGACGGTGCTCCGCCTGCGCCGGCCGCGCCACCGTCAGCCTCGCGCTCGCAGTCCGCGACGACCGCAGTGGCCGCACCTCCGCGCCAGTGCCTCGAGCGGTCTGCCGATGATGCCGCTCCTGCCGCGGCTAAGTCCCTTCAGCCCCTCGAGGCCCACATCCAATGGCTCCACCTCGAAAATGCGCGGTCCACGAGCGACGGTGAGGACTGCGGCTTGGTCTTCGACGTCTATGGCGTCGAACGCTGGCGCGGCGCCGTCTGGGGGGAAGTCTACCCCGCCAAAGAAGGCGCGAAGCTAGCCGAGCTCGTGATGTTCGACGATAGGGGCACCTTCTGGCGTTCGCTTCATGAGCCCGAGGCCCTCATGGCCATTGCGGAGGTGCCGGAGCGTCTCACCGCCCAGACCGCTGCGCTCCGCCGAATCCGCAAGCTGCCCGAGATCGTGTCCCTGTGTAGAAGTCATACCTGCGACGTGACAGCGTCGGGATTCCCAGCCAAAGGCTGCGTTCCGAGCTCCGAGGACCCGACTGCCTGCGCGTGGCACGTGGACGTCTCGATCATTCACGAACGCATGCAGCGGTACGCTACGTTCCACGTCCAGTCGGACGGAACCATCCTCGTCTCGGACCCGATGGCCCCCGCCCCTCCGCTCTCGCTCGAAGCATGGCGTCGTCAATAGCTGCTGGGCCCGCCCCGGCCACCACTCTGATCGCCTGGCTAGCGGCAGCAACTTGCCTCGCCTGCCAGGTCGCAGCGACGACTTCCCCCGCTCCACGAGCAGCCCAGGTGCCCTCGACGGGCGAGGTTCACGCGAAGCGAGCGCACGTGGCTCCCGGCTGCCGCCCGTTTGCAACCGTCGAAGCGCTCTGCACCGCTTGGGCCAAGGCCCTCCTCGAGGATTGGCACTTCGAACCCGCTTCAGCCGAGGCGAACGTCGACCGAGACGCCTCCGAGCTGCTGCGCTGCGCAGTGGACAGCACCGAGCTGGAATCAGCAAGCCAGCTCCATCGCCTGTCACTTCAAGTGCTGCGCCAGTGCGACGCAGGCTCAGATTACCTAGCGAGCGATTACACGGACCCGGCGCTTCATTCGTGCCGCGAGACCATCCAAGACGAGCTCACGCTCGTCGCATTCGAGTCGCAAGGCAAGCTCTGGCCGCTCGTCCTCACCGAGATCTATCAAGAGATCAACGGCCCTCATCAGGCGTTGGAGCTGAAGCTCGAGCGTCATGATTCTGACCAGCTCTCCTACTTTCTGCGACGCACGCTGCACGATGGTCATCACGAAGCAGAACGACCAAATCTCCGCGGCGACGTGCACCACGTGCAGCTGGCACTCACGGACCGCGGACCGGTTCTACAATCGCGACAGCTCATCGGTGAGATCTTCCACGGCACGACCGTGGACGCTGATTGTGTCGAACGCTGCACGGCGACGCAGGAAGAATGCCGTGAACAGTGCATCCGAGTCGTCACGGAGGAGCCAGAAGTCCGGGTCGAGCACGTGAGCCCCTGCGAGCTTCGCTTCCACGAGATGACCGCACCTCTGCCCAGCGCGGACGCTCCTGTGCTCCAGCCCCCCACTGTCACCTCCGCTCGTGCAGAAGACCTTTCGGTGCCTCTCTGCTGTTCCCCGTCTTGCCAAGCGCCTCCGGTCTGCGCCGCAGATGTCTGGACCAAGATCGAGCACGTTCGCTGAGCTACGAGTGACGCGCGTACTCGAGCAGCCCACTCTGCCCTCCTTGGCTCTGCAGGGGCTACCGGCCCATCGATGGAGAGAACACGGAGCGCCGCTCGCTGCCTACCAGCAACCGGGTTGTGAAAGAAAAAGTGGATTGTAGTCGGAATTGGTTCTGACCATGGCGTTGATGGCGGTGAGGAGCTTGCGAGCGGTGGCAGCGATGGCAGCCTTTTTTGCCTTACCGGCGGAAG
>Ga0315910_10000372_pt1 | contig 45814 bp, 36 predicted proteins | sample EdamamesoilMG_FD_204470 | JGI IMG/M metagenome (GOLD analysis project Ga0315910, IMG submission 204470) | Garden soil microbial communities collected in Santa Monica, California, United States - Edamame soil | ecosystem: Environmental > Terrestrial > Soil > Garden | place: USA: California...
CCGTTAGCGTCCACCAGACCAAGACGCGAAGAGAGAGCGTATCCGGCCATACGTGACCGATGAGCAACGCTGGGATGGTGGACGGGAACGGTGTCATACAAGGTCAGAACTCATCTGTCGCGGCACTAGGCAAAGACGATGGTCCTCCCGCGGCTCGCCGCGTCGGCCTTGCTGTAGCGCACGCTGTGGACGACCTGCCCCGCCCCATCGACGAGCTGAATCTGCCCGCCTTTGTTCGGAAGCTGCATGAGATCCCGTGGCAACGGGACCGTCGTCGCACTGCCGCCACGGATGATGACCTCGGCCAAGCGCATCCGTTTGCCGAAGTCGTCGACGAGCTGCCATTCCGTGAGCGAGACGGGATCCGCGCTCATGTTGAGCAAGGTGACGGTCTCGCGCCCCGCATCGTCTCCGGGCGGATCGATCATCGCGGCGATGATGCGAACGGACGCCAAACCGGGTATCGGAGGCTTCACCGGCGGAACGACGGGAGGCTCCACCACCGGGGGTGACGCGGACCCCGGCCCCAAGAACACGGGATAGAACGTGCGGACTTGACGGTTGTCGGGGGTCCGGAATACGCGCATATCGTACCGCGCGCCCTGAATCTGAGCTTCTTTGGGCGCACGGGCACCCACGTGCGCTCGCACGGTCCCGAGCGCCAAGAGGCCCTCGACGCTGCACCCGACGAAAAAACCACCCGTCGGCTTGGTGAGTGGACGGGTCGCCCGCGCGTCGTAGTCCGGCGCGAGCCAGCGGTAGGAGATCGTGATGCTCTCGGGAAACCGCTCTTGACCGCGCGACTCTTGGAACCGACGTATACGATGCGATCGTCTTTGAGCCCCGGAAATAGACGGTCGCCATCGACGGCCCGAGCGAGTCCGTCGTCCAGGTGGTACTTGTACCAAAAGTGATAGCCCTGGGCAGTCGCCCCTTGCTGCTCGCCGACGATGACGTGCTCGAATCCGGAGAGATCGGGATCGCCTCCTTGGGAAAACCTTCGAAACCACATCTCGAGCAGGGTCGCATACCAGCGATCCCGTGAAACCTTGGTCTGAGTCGCCTGCTCTACGTATTGCCGTGCCACCTCCATTGGGGGCGTATCAACGATGGCACTCAGAAAGTCATGCACTTCTTCGCGCTCTTGCGGCGTTTCCACCTCGGGGTCTCGCTCAGAAAGCGCATAGTTGTCAAAGAGGCTTCGGCACAGGTCATAGCTCCTGCGTTTGGATTCCGGGATGCTCACCTCACTGAGAACACGCAGATTCGGGTCCACGTCCCCCGCCGCAGCGAAGGCAGCATCCGCGACGCGAACGAAGCCGCGTTCGCGATCACCGAGATCGCGCTCGAGAATTGCCCGAACTCCGTGGTGGGCCTGATCGGCATCCCAAATCTGCTGATAGATGTCCGCCATGTTCATCCTCCAACCCCCACAGACTCACCTCCCACCGATCCGATGTCAATCCATGGACCCTCGCGGAACGTCGTGACCGCGGTACCGTGGACGATCTGCGACGTACGCTCGAGCCATCGAGGCGAGCCCTTCGACGGCTGCATCGAGACGGAGAAACCAATGAGAGTTCCTCGCGGTGCATGCGTCGCCGTGGATGCTCTTCGGGTGGAGCGGCGCAAGCCCAAGTACGTCGTCGATCATCACATTCGCGGGTGCTGGATCTCCGAGAAGGACCGCGAGGTGAAAAGGCGTCTCGAACGACACGCCCTGGAAGGCACGCCGTGACGCCACGGCGCCACGACGAAGCGAAGCGAAGCGAAGCGAAGCGGACCAGAGCGGGCCCGAGCCCCTTGGGACGGAACCGGATCGGCCCTGACGGACCCCGTCGAGGTGCCACCTTGGTCGAGCGGGGCCGCGCAGCCAGCCGCACAAGACTCACTGAGTCGTTCGCCGTGGCCCCACTCTCCGTGCAGCTCGTCGCGTCCACCGAGACCTTCGCGATCGGTCATTGGGATAACGTGGTCATCTGCATGTGGCAGACGAACGTGACCGTCGAGCAACTCGACCAAGCGCTTGGGACCATCCACGCGCTCGCGTCACGGCACCCAGACGGAATCGCGACGTTCACCATCATGGACAAGAGCGTCATGCTCTCGATCCCTGCCGAGGTCCGCAAGAAAGCCAAGGCTGTCCTCGATGCCGGAGATCGCCACGTTCGAGCCAGGGCGCTCGTCCTCGCAGGAGACGGCTTCTGGGCGAGCGCGCTCCGCAGCGTCCTCATCGGTATCGGGTACGCGCAGCGTCATCAGACGCAGGTCGTCGTTTCGGTCGAACGTGCGGCACGACATCTCACGGCTGCCCTGAGACGTCCGGTCGAATGGGAACAGCAGCTCGTCTTCGCCGCCCAGACCTTCCAGGAGCTCGCCCGCAGCCAACAAGACGCCGCCCGAGCGCAGGGCCAATAGCGCCCACAGGGCCGCCGTCAGCGTCCAACGCCGTTGGCGAGGGCGCGACTTCTGACAGCGTCACGTCTCCGCGGTATTGGACGCTTCGTCGCGGAAACGGCGGAGCCGCTCGGTGTGGAGGACGTGCCCTTCGGCGGCCGGATCTACCGCTGCGTCCGCCAAGCCTTCCGCGAGCTCCCGACCGGTGATGGACCGGTAGCGGTCCTGCAAAGCCGCGGCCCCAAACGTCCCCGCCAGGGACAAGATCCCATCGGCGAGGCGAGCACCAAACGCCTCTCCCCGGCGCGACTCTTCGCGGTCCCCAGCGATGAACGAAGGGCGGGCGACCGTCCACCGCACCGAAGAGTTGCGGAGCTCCGCCTCGATCCTGGCGCGGGCACGCAGGTAGGGGTTGCTCGTGCGCTCGCGGACGCCCGCTGCGGACAAGTAGACGAAGCGGGCATCGACGCCCGAGCGGACGAGCGCTTCGATGAGCAACGAGGTCAGGCCGTAGTCGATCTTCTCGTATCCCTCCGACGCGTTCATGCCCTCGGTGCGCGCACGCTTGCGCGTCGTGCCGAGCAACGCGAACACGTGCGAGGGTGTGCAGGTCCGCAGCGTCTGCGTCATCGCGGAGAGCTCCCAGGGGGTGGAATCGACCCTCGCGCCTTCGGCCTCGAACTGCGCGCCCAAGCGCTCCCGCTCCGTGGAACCCGGCCGGATATGCGCGGTGACCTCGAAGCCGCGCGCGCACAACACCGAGACCAGCGCTCGCCCGGTGTATCCGGTCGAACCAGCGATGAAGGCACGTCGGTCGTTCATGCCCCCAAGTGTACGAGCCAAGGCCAACCCCGACAGCGCAAACCGAGGCCGAGCGATCGAGCGTCGCGTACCGCAGCTTGCGCATTGCGCGCCGCAATCAGGATCGTCATACTCACGCGGCCATGAGCACCGCTCCGACACCTCGCCCACTCCTCGATGATGCTGCCAAGACCCCAGCGGTTCGGGCCGCGACCGCTGGCTTCGGCACGGCAATCCTCGCGGAGGTTCAGACCGCCGTCACTCGCGACGCACTCGTCGTCGTCGGTATGGCGCAGAACCCCTTCGTCCGCCGTGTTCGCAGAGCGCTGCGCGACGCGGAGCTCCCGTTCACCTACCTCGAGTACGGCAGCTATCTCGGGCGCTGGAAAGATCGCCTGGCCATCAAGATGTGGAGCGGGTGGCCCACGTTCCCCCAGGTGTTCGTCCGCGGGACCCTGATCGGCGGCTTCTCCGAGACCGAGGCCGCTCTCGCCGATGGTTCGCTGCGGCAACGGCTCGGAACGAGCACCTGAACCCTCGCGCGGTTGGGCATCGATCGTTCAGAGGAGGATGTCGATGATCGACGGCAGCTCGCAAGCGCTCTCGTCGATCGCTTGACAGTCCTCCGAGCAGCTCAGATTTCCGCCAATATACTCGAGCAGCTCGCAGGTCAGACCGCCGAAGTCTTCACCGTCGCAGACCTCACCGTCGTCTTGCACCCCATTGCCGCAGTCGCTGCAAGCCGAGGTGTCGACTGTGCACTCGACCGTGCACGCAAGCAGCCCTCCGCCGTATCCCAAGGTCTCACAGTCCGTGAGACCCGCTTCCCCGTCGCACGCCTCGGTTCCGTCGAGGATCCCGTTGCCGCAGCTGCCGCAACCGGCGAGATCGAAGGTGCACGTGGACGTGCATCCAAGCTCGCCGGAGGTGAAGCCAAGCGAAGCGCACGTCTGTGGGACGTCGTCGACCTCGCATTGCTCGAGCCCCTCGCGGTCGCCGTCGCCACATTCGGGGTCTCTGCAGTCGTTCGGACACGCATCGAAGTCGTCTTCGTTGCCATCGTCGCAGTCCTCCACCCCGATCTCCACCGCCCCGTCTCCGCACGACGCCCAGATGCAGGTGGACAGACAGGCGTCACCGTCGTCTTGATCACCATCGTCGCAATCCTCGTCCGCCTGAGTGATCCCGTCGCCGCAGTCGGAGCGCCGGCAGGCATTCGAGCACGCATCGCTGTTGTCGTCGTTGCCGTCGTCGCACGCCTCCGCGCCCGCCCGCGTATACCCGTCCCCGCATATGGCAGAGACGCACTCGCCAACACAGGCGTCGTCGTTGCTGGTGTTGGCGTCGTCGCACTCCTCGTGGCCGACGCGAATGATCCCATCGCCGCAGCGCGCCGAGACACAGGTCGCGAGGCATGCGTCTGTCTGAATCCGGTTGCCATCGTCGCAGCCTTCCACCCCCACCTGCAGGCGCCCGTCCCCGCACGACGCTTCCACGCACGAGTTCAGACACGCGTCCGTTTCGACCTCGTTGCCATCGTCGCACTCTTCGCCGGCCTGGACGCTCCCGTCTCCACACGAAGGGGCACGGCACGATGTCGTGCAGTTGTCTGTATCGATGTCGTTGCCGTCGTCGCAGGCTTCCCACACCTGGACGATCCCATCGCCACAGCGCGGGGACTCGCACGCTAGGGTGCAACCGTCGTTGGGGATTTGGTTGCCGTCGTCGCACGCCTCGCCCGGATCCGGACTTCCGTCTCCGCAGCCATCGAAGCACGACCCGTCACGACACCCCAATCCCGCATCGCATTGACCGCTTGGAAGGCACGCACATCCCAGCGCACCCGCCGGGCACGGATCTCCCTCCGTCTCCCCCGCGCCACTCCCCGACGATCCTCCCTCGACCCCACCCTCGCTCGACCCCGAGGCCTCGCTTTCGAAGCCGCTCTCGTCCGACGTCGAACCCGTGGTGCTCGATGAACTCGACGACGTCGAAGGGACGCTCGACGCGGTCGATTCTCCCGAGCTCGTGTCGGTCGCGTCGGTTCCGACGCTCCCCTCGGTATCGCCTTCGGTTCCATCGCTATCGCTCGCACCCGTGATCGACGTGACGGTTGCAACACCCGCGGATGAGGAGATCCACCCGGGGTAGGAATCGTCTTCGTCGACCGCCTCGGGATCGACGGCGGTCGCCGTACACCCGGCCACAACGGCGCCAAGCACAACGAATCCAAGGGAACGTGCGACGGACATCGGTACGCACAGGCCTAGTGTCCACCGGCGAGGCAGCAACGCGCGGCGTCGAACTACGCTTCCCCGAGCGAGGATCGACGGGATTGACGGCCGACGCTCGAACGTGCGCCTCACCACCACGGCATGCCGCAACGGTGATTCGCTCCAGGTCCGGACTCGCTGAGCGCGCCGCCCCGAGAGGTCAGGACCGGGTCCTTAGTTCGCAACGACCGTGAGTGGAAACTCGACTTCCACGTCCGAGTCGCCAGCGATGGCCTGCCCAGCGGCGAATTGCGCGGGCAGCCCCGCGACCTTCTGCGGCGCACCGTTGAGCTCGGGAAGATGCCGAAGCATCACGTTCATCGCTCCCTGCCCCGCCGCGGACGCGGCCACCGCGTGGAGGAGTCCCACGGGGAGATCGTCACCGACGGCATTTGGACCCCAGGTGGACTCCAGGTCCTGCTCGATCACGTCGACCAGCGCGGTGCTCGAGGTGGACGCGGGACCGCGCACGCTCGGGCCGTGCAGAAGTACCCAGTGATCCTCCGCCTCCGCCTCGATCTCCGCCGTGATGTCGATCGTCGGGGTCACGCCCTCGTTCAAGAACGCGAGGTCCAGGGTGTAGGCGACGCCGAGCGCCAGCGTGATGGGCTCGGACGTACCCGGCTCGCCTCCGATGCCATCGACGTCACGAAACGAGGCGACCACGGGCGCGCCGCCTGCATCGGGCGTGAACGTGAGGGTGACGGTCGTGATGAGCTCGAGCTCGAGCTCTTCGTTGTCCACCGGCTCGACGCAAGCGTTCATCGCCATGAGGGCGGGTGCGAGACACATCGCTCGAGAAACGGCCCAGGGGGTTCGCATGGTCGGCATCATGCCGCCCGACCTCGCATTGGTGCAAGACTTTTGCACGAACAAGTCGTAGCGAGTCCCGCCTCTCAAGGAGGCAGGGGCAGCACCTCGGCCCAGCCATAGGCGCAGCGGTAGCCCCGATATCCGCCGAACTCCACCGTGTCGCGCGCGATGAGCTCGCCTCCACACGCCGCGTAGAAATGTTGCGCCCGGTTCTGCGACAGGACCCAGACCAGGCTCGGGTTCTGCCCGCGGTCGACGAGCTGCCATAGGCCCGCAGCCAGCAGCTGACGGCCGATTCCCTCCCCGTGATACTCGGGCGCGACGTAGAGCTCGAACACCTCGCCGCGAAACTCCCTCAGGCGAGGATCGAGCTGGGGTCCGACCAACGTGTAACCGAGCGGAGTGCCGAGACGGCGGTCTTCGGCCATCCAAAGCGCGTGGCCGGGGCGGCTGCGATGTCGCTCGAACGCCCGGCGACTCGACGCAACGTCGACCCGCGCCAGCTCATGGTCGGGCAAGATCCCGCGGTAGGCCGCATGCCAGGTCGCGACGCGAATCTCCGCCAGCGCCTGAACATCGGCCTCGGACGCCTGCCGAAGGCGGAGTGAACGCGCGGTCGAGGTTGCGAACATCGGCGTTCGCAGTGTAGTGGCCGAAGCGTGACCGCGCCGATGCACGGAGCCCACGCCACGCCAAGGCGAGCTTCCTGGGGCGTTCGCGCGTCATGCGCCGCTTGACCGAGACCGCGGTTGTTGCCACATTGCATCCGCTCATCAAGATATCCAGATTTATGCTGTCTCGGTACGTCGAAACGCTGTCCCTCCTCGGGGACGAGACCCGCCTGCGCTTGTGTGCCCTGCTGCGCGATCGGGAGCTCCGCGTCACGGACCTGGTGCGGGTGATGGGACTTTCGCAATCGCGGGTCTCCACCCATCTTGGCCGGTTGAAAGACGCAGGGTACGTCGCAGACCGGCGTGATGGGCAGCAATCCTTCTATGCGCTGATTCCGGACGCGTTGCCGCCCGCGGTGCAGTCGCTGTTGGACGAAGCGATCGACGCGGCCGATCCGTTGCTGGAGGGCGACCGCGCTCGGCTCCAAGAGCTCGAAGCCGAACGTCGCGGTGATCCCACGGATCCCCTCGCCGACGACATCGAGCGCGACTATTCGCCCGGACGCTCCTGGCATTCGCTCGCGCTGGGACTCGCGGCGGGACTCGAGCTCGGAGACACGCTCGACGTCGGGTGCGGCGACGGCACGGCGACCGCATGCATTGCACCCTATTGCCGCTCGATGACGGCTATCGATACCCACGCGGCGATGATCGAGCTCGCCCGCGAGCGCCTCGCCCGGTTCCCCCACGCGCGCGCCGAGCTCGCGGACGCCCACGCGCTGCCGTTTGGCGATCGAGCCTTCGACGTCGTGTTCCTGTTCCACACGCTGACCTATGCCGAGGATCCGCCGCGGACGCTCCGCGAGTGCGCTCGGGTCCTGCGTCCGGGAGGCAAGGCGATCGTCATGTGCCTCGACGAACACGACCAACAACATGTGACCCGCCGCTATCGCGAGCGACACCCTGGATTCTCACCGCAGCGCGTACGAACGCTCCTCACAGGCGCCGGCCTCCACGTTCTCTCGGCGGAGATCGCATGCCGAGAGCAGAGGAAGCCGCACCTGCAGGTGGTGCTCGCGCTCGCCCAACGGAACCTCCGATGACCGCCAGACACGCCCATCCCTCCCATCCTCTCGCCAAACTGCTCGAACAACGCATCGCGATCATCGACGGTGCCATGGGCACGACGATCCGCGGTTACGGCATGACCGAAGCCGACATTCGCGGGGATCGCTTCGCGAACGCCGACAAGGACCTCCTCAACAACGGCGATCTGTTCTCGCTGACGCAGCCCGCGATGATCTGCGACATCCATCGCAGGTTCCTGGAAGCCGGCGCGGACATCATCGAGACCAACACCTTCGGCGCGACGAACATCTCCCAGAGCGAGTTCTTCGTCGAAGATCCGCGAGAACACGGAGGCCGGAAGGATCCGGCGTTCTACCAGAAGATCCTCGACGATCGCTTCCTCAACGATCTCGCGTGGGAGATCAACGAGGTCTCCGCACGTCAGTGCCGCACCCTGGCCGACACCTTTTCGGCCGCCGATGGCCGCCCCCGCTTCGTCGCCGGCGCGATCGGACCGTTGACCGTCTCGTTGTCCAACTCCCCCGATGCCGAGGACGCCGGATTTCGCGTCGTGACGTTCGAGCAGGTCAGGCAAGCCTACGCGCATCAGGTTCGGGCCCTCATCGCCGGAGGGGTCGATCTCCTGCTCGTCGAGACGATCTTCGATTCGTTGAACGCCAAGGCCGCGCTGGTCGCCATCGCGGATGTCCGCGAGCAGGATGGCGTGGACCTTCCGCTCATGATCTCCGCCGCGGTCGGCCGTGGTGGCGAGACGATGATCTCCGCGCAAACCACGGAGGCGTTCTGGAACGCCGTCGCACACGCGAAGCCGCTCGCCATTGGCCTCAACTGCTCGCTCGGACCGGACCTCATGCATCCGTTCCTCTCCGAGCTCGCGCGCACGTCGAGTGCGTTCATCTCGTGCTACCCCAACGCGGGGCTACCCAACCCCCTCTCGCCCACGGGCTTCGACCTCAGCCCCGACGACATGGCGAAACATCTCCATGGATTCGCCGCGGACGGGCTGCTCAACATCGCCGGTGGCTGCTGTGGCAACACGCCCGAGCACATCGCCGCGATCGCGCGCGCGCTCACGGATGCCCCCACGCGCAAGCGCGGACCGCAGTTTTTCGTCCCCGCGGACCTCGAGCCCGCCCCGCGCCCGCTCCGACTGTCCGGTTCCCAGCCCTTCACGCAACAAGTCGGCACGTTCCTCATGGTCGGAGAGCGAACGAACGTGGCGGGCTCGCCCATGTTCGCGCGCCTCATCAAGGAAGATCGCTACGAGGAGGCTGTCAGCATCGCGCGCCAACAGGTCGAGAACGGCGCCAATGTGATCGACATCTGCATGGACGAGGGCATGATCGACGGCGTCGCCGCGATGTCCCGGTTCCTGCGCCTGCTCGCGAGCGAGCCCGAGGTCGCCAAGGTCCCCTTCATGGTCGACTCCTCCAAGTGGGAGGTCATCGAGGCTGGCCTGCAGTGGGTCCAGGGCAAGGCGATCGTCAACTCGATCTCGCTCAAGGAAGGCGAAGAAGCCTTCAAAGCGCGCGCCGGCACGGTCCTCAAGTTTGGCGCAGCGGTCGTGGTCATGGCCTTCGACGAGCAGGGCCAAGCCGCGAGCTACGAGGACAAGATCCGGATCTGCGCACGAGCCTATCGCATCCTCACGCAGGAGGTCGGGTTCCCGCCGGAGGACATCATCTTCGACCCCAACATCCTCACGGTCGCCACGGGGATGGAGGAGCACAACAACTACGCCGTGGACTTCATCGAGGCCACGCGTTGGATCAAGACGAATCTCCCCCACGCCAAAGTGAGCGGCGGCGTTTCCAACATCTCGTTCAGCTTCCGCGGCAACAACCGCGTGCGCGAGGCCATGCACGCGGCGTTCCTGTACCACGCGATCGCGGCGGGCATGGACATGGGGATCGTCAACGCGGGGATGCTCGAGGTCTACGAGGAGATCGAGCCGGAGCTGCGGGAGCTCGTCCTCGACGTCCTCCTCAATCGCCGGTCCGATGCTACCGAGCGCCTCGTCGACTTCGGCGAGAAGCTCAAGAGCGCCGGAACTGCGGGCGGCGCGGCCAAGAAAGATGACCAAGAGGCGCAATGGCGCAAGGGAAGCGTCGAGGAGCGTCTCGCCCACGCGCTGGTCAAGGGCATCGACACCTTCGTCCAAGAGGACACCGAGGAAGCCCGTCAGGCGCTCGGACGTCCGCTCGCGGTGATCGAGGGGCCGCTCATGGCCGGGATGAGCGTGGTGGGCGACCTCTTCGGCGCCGGCAAGATGTTCCTACCCCAGGTGGTCAAGTCGGCGCGCGTGATGAAGAAAGCCGTCGCCTACTTGATGCCGTTCATGGAGGCCGAGAAGGCCGAGCGGGCGGCTGCCGGCGAGGTCGTGAAGGCCCAGGGCAAGGTCATCCTCGCCACCGTCAAGGGCGACGTCCACGACATCGGGAAGAACATCGTGGGCGTCGTGCTCGCGTGCAACAACTATGAGGTGTTCGACCTCGGCGTGATGGTGTCGTGCGAGAAGATCCTCGAGCGCGCCCGCACGGAGAACGCGGACATCATCGGCCTCAGCGGCCTCATCACGCCGTCGCTCGACGAGATGACGCACGTCGCCCGCGAGATGCAGAAGCACGGCTTCACGATCCCCCTGCTCATCGGCGGCGCAACGACCAGCAAGGCGCACACCGCCATCAAGATCGCCCCCCACTACGACCACCCGGTCGTCCACGTGCTCGATGCCAGCCGTGCCGTCCCCGTCACCTCGAACCTCCTCAGCGACACCGCGCGCGACGAGTTCGTGGCCAAGCACACCGAGGAGTACGAGAAGATCCGTCAAACGCACGGGACCCCCAACTTCAAGTTGGTCTCCCTGGGCAGCGCGCGTGAACACCGACCCATCGTCGCCTTCGAAGGCGACGCGGTGCTCGTGCCCGCACAGACGGGTGTCACCGTCCTCGACGATTTCTCGCTCGAAGAGCTCCGCGGCTTCATCGACTGGACGCCGTTCTTCCGGACGTGGGAGCTCAAGGGGGCGTACCCACGCATCTTCAACGACGAGACCTACGGTGAGCAGGCGCGCCAAGTGTTCGCCGAAGGCAACGCCCTGCTCGACAAGATGATCGCGGAGAAGCTCATCACCGCCCGCGGCGTGTTCGGCTTGTTTCCGGCCAACGCCGTCGGCGATGACGTCGATCTCTACGCCGACGCCGAGCGGACGCGCGTGCTCACGCGGTTCCACTTCTTGCGGCAGCAGCGCAAGAAGTCGTCGAACGAGCCTCATCTTTGCCTCGCGGATTTCGTAGCACCGCATACGTCGGGACTCCCCGATCACATCGGCGCATTCGCGGTCACGAGCGGCGTCGGCCTCCACGAACTTTGCGCCGCCTACAAGGCCGCCGGCGACGACTACAACGCGATCATGGCCGAGGCCATCGGCGATCGCCTCGCCGAGGCGTTCGCCGAATGCCTGCACAAGCGTGTCCGCGACCTCTGGGGCTTTGGAAGGACCGAAAACCTCAGCCCCGAGGACCTCATCCGCGAGAAGTACCGGGGCATTCGACCGGCCGCGGGCTATCCCGCCTGCCCCGATCATACCGAGAAGGAGACGTTGTGGCGCTTGCTCGACGTGGAGCGACATACGGGCATGAAGCTCACCGAGTCTTACGCGATGTGGCCAGCATCGAGCGTGAGCGGTCTCTATTTTGGTCACCCCGAAGCCAAGTACTTCTCGGTCGGGAAGATCGGCCGCGATCAAGTCGAGGACTACGCGCTCCGCAAGGGCATGGCGCTCGCAGAGGTGGAGCGTTGGCTCTCGCCCGTTCTCAACTACGACAACGCGGCACCGCGCAACGCGTCGGAGTCCGCCGCCTGACGCTCGCGTGAACTCCGAGCTCGCTTCGGGCGCTCCTGCCACCCCTACGGGTGGCTCGGACGGGTCGAATCATTCTTGAAATCGGCCATCATGTTCAGGTCTAATCCGCATCGAAGTGCAGGCACCCGCATCCAGCTCCACGTCCTCGAAGGCGAGCTCCAGCTCCGAGTCACCGCGTGGGCCGGCGCTTCGGAGCGCCGCGATCCTCGTCCATCGCTACGTCGGCCTCGCGATCTCGGTGTTCCTGCTGGTCGCGGGCCTCACCGGAAGCGTGCTCGTCTTCCACGAGGAACTCGACACCCTCTGTGCCCCGCAGCTCCGGCTCGCCGAGCCACCGCAGCCCGACGCGGCGCCCATCGAGCCCTTCGCCCTGCGTGAGCGCATCCAAGCGCAGCTCCCCGCGGGCCAGCACCACAACACCGTGTACTTCGAGCACAAACCCGGTCGCACCCTCGCGATTTGGGTCCAAGACGAGCACGAGGAGTGGCGGCAGGTCTTCGTGGATCCGTACACGGGCAAACTCTTGGGATCGCGCAGGTGGGGCGATCTCTCGGAAGGCGCGATGAACCTGATTCCGTTCATCTACAGCCTGCACTATTCGCTCGCGCTCGGCTCCGTGGGGTCCCTCCTCTTTGGCCTCGCCGCGCTGCTTTGGACGCTCGACTGCTTCGTCGGCGCGTACATCACGTTCCCCACGAGCACGCGCCGAGCGGGGTCCTCGTCCCCGTTGCTTTGGCTCCGCAGGTGGATGCCGGCGTGGCTCATCAAGACCAACAAGCTCTTCAGCTTCGTCTTCACGTGGCATCGCGCGAGCGGTCTTTGGCTCTGGGCCTTGCTGCTGGTCTTCGCGTGGTCGGCCGTGGGCCTGAACCTGCGGAGCGTCTACCAGCCTGTGATGACGGCGCTGACCGGCATGGAGAAGAGCTTCCACGATCGGCTGCCCGAGCTCGAGCCGCCGTTTCCCGAGCCTGGCCTATCCATGCAAGAGGCTCACGCCCTGGGCCAGCGGCTGATGGCGGAGCAGGCCGCAGCGCATGGATTCTCCATCGAACGCGAGCTCTTCGTGTCCTATGCCGACCACCATGGCGCGTACGTGTACAGCGTGGAGTCGAGCCTCGACGTGTCCGAGCGGCACCCCGGCACGGAAGTCTACTTCGACGCGAAGGACGGACACTTCATCGGGTTCGATGCGGCGACGGGTGTCCGCGTCGGCAACACGATCTCGACGTGGCTGTTCCAGCTCCACTTTGCTTGGGTTGGCGGGCTCGCCTATCGCATCTTCGTCATGTTCTTCGGAGTGCTGGTGGCTGCGCTCAGCGTGTCGGGAATCTGGATCTGGTGGAGAAAGCGGAGCAAGCGGAGCAAACGCAGCGGAGTCACGACGACAGCGGACGTCGCCATGCCAGCGCCCGCACCAGGGACCGGCCTGCTCCGCAAAACCGTCGGCAGTCCCAGCCCGACGTAAACGAGGATCGCCCAGCGCGACGGTGACCGGACTGCAAGACGACCCGCGTCGATCCGAGGAATAGAGGATGTCCCTCGACACCGAGGACAGCCCCGTAGGGTGCGCGTCTCCGAGCTGCGGCCCTCGATCGGACACCTCGATCACGTGACTCGCGCCGTGGCCTAGGGGGCGATATCTAGGTTGACGCCCCCCCCCAACCACAATATGTTGTGGGCGTGCCGGCGGCTCGGGGGACTCCCGGGCCTCCTAGGGAACCCGGTGAGAGTCCGGGGCTGCCCCGCAACGGTAAGCGAACGACGTCTACCCTGACCTCAGCGTCTTCGCTGGGAAGCGGGTGGATTGGATCCGCCTCGGTCGTCGCCGAGGTTTCGCGAGTCCGGATACCTACCGGTGCCCGAGATACGGGAGAAATCCGTGCCTCGGTTTCGACCTGGAGCCTCGTGGGAGGGCGTGAAGGTCCGTTGCGGCGCACACGAGTGGTGCGCCTGCTCGGCATCGATCTCTTCGCCCGCGTTGCGCCAAAAACCCCCGCGGGGGCGAGGTTCGATCCGACCGGTTCTCCACGCGGGAGCCTGGCGCATGCGCCATCGGATGACGGCCCGGATCCGCGGTGACCGAGCGGTTTTCCGTTCGAACACGGCACGTCGAAGAGGTACCTCATGCTGAGCGAAACGACCCCCAAGGCCCCGCACGCCGCGCAACCCGTCCTTCGATCTCCGCAGCCCACGTTCATCCACGTGACCAAGCGCGACGGCTCCGCTGAGCGGATCGACGTCGAGAAGATCGTCCACGCCGTGAGTCGCTGCGCGATCGGCCTGCCTGATGTCGCCCCCCTACGCGTCGCCACCGAGACGATCCGCGGCCTCTACAACGGCGCGACCACCAAGGAACTCGACGAGCTCTCGATTCGGACGGCGGCGGGTCTCATCGGCGAGGAGCCCCAATACTCGCGTCTCGCGGCGCGCCTGCTCGCGACCTACATCGAAAAGGAAGTCCGCAACCAAGACATCGAGTCGTTCTCGGATTCCGTCGAGGCCGCCTTCAGTCTCGGCCTGCTCAACGACCGTCTGCGTGACTTCGCCCGGACCCATGCCCACGCCCTCGACGAGGCGATCACTCCCGCGCGAGACGGTGAGTTCGAATACTTCGGGATCCGCACGCTCTACGACCGCTACTTGCTGCGGCATCCAACCTCCCGTCTCGTCCTCGAGACGGCGCAACAGTTCTTCATGCGGATTGCGGCGGCGCTTTCGGAGTCCGTCGAACAGGCGCTCGAGCTCTATCGTCTGCTCTCGACGCTCGAATACATCCCGAGTTCGCCAACGCTGTTCAACAGCGGCACGCGCAACGAGCAGCTCTCGAGTTGTTTCTTGCTCGACTCCCCCGCGGACCATCTCAAGGACATCTACGAGCGCTACACGGATGTCGCGATGTTGTCCAAGTTCTCGGGGGGAATCGGCCTCGCCTACCACCGCGTTCGCTCGCGCGGCTCCCTCATCGAGAGCACCAACGGCTTCTCCAACGGGATCGTGCCTTGGCTCAAGACGCTCGACGCTTCCGTGTCCGCGGTGAACCAGGGTGGAAAGCGCAAAGGCGCGTGCTGTGTGTACCTCGAGACCTGGCACGCCGACATCGAGGAGTTCCTGGAGCTGCGGGACAACACGGGCGACGAAGCCCGGCGCACGCACAACCTCAACCTCGCGCACTGGGTACCCGATCTCTTCATGCGCCGCGTCGAGGCGGACGAACCTTGGAGCCTCTTCGATCCCAAGACGGTCCCCGACCTCCCCGATCTCTTTGGCGAGGCGTTCGAGCGCCGCTACATGGAGGCCGAGGCGGCGGGATTGGCCATCAAGCAGATCGGCGCAAGGGCGCTCTACTCCCGGATGATGCGCACGCTCGCCCAGACCGGCAACGGCTGGATGACCTTCAAGGACATCTCGAACCGCGCCTGCAACCAGACCGCGCTCCCGGGGCGGACGGTCCACCTGTCGAACCTGTGCACGGAGATCCTCGAGGTCACCTCGAACGAGGAGTCTGCGGTCTGCAACCTCGGCTCGATCAACCTCGCGCGACACACGAACGCCCGCGAAGACGGGACCGTGGAGTTCGACTTCGAGAAGCTCGCCCACACGGTGCGGACGGCCGTGCGGCAACTCGATCGCGTGATCGATCTGAACATCTACCCGATCCCTTCGACGCGCACGTCGAACAACCGCTGGCGCCCGGTCGGCCTCGGTCTCATGGGCCTGCAGGACGTGTTCTTCCAGATGCGGATCCCGTTCGACGATCCGCAGGCGCGGGCGCTCTCCGCAAAGATCTCCGAGGAGATCTATTTTCATGCCCTGAGCACCTCGGTCGCGCTCGCGAAGAGCTACGGCGCTCACCCAGCGTTCGCCGAGACCCGCGCGGCGCGGGGGGAGCTGCAGTACGACGCATGGGGCGTCCTACCCACGGACCCCGAGCGTTGGCAGCATCTCAAGGCCGAGATCATGGAGCACGGCCTCCGCAACTCGCTGCTCTGCGCGATCGCCCCCACCGCGACGATCGCGTCCATCGTCGGCTGCTCCGAATGCATCGAGCCCCAGGTCAGCAACCTGTTCAAGCGCGAGACGCTCTCGGGCGACTTCGTTCAGGTCAACCGCTACCTCGTGGCCGATCTCAAGCATCTCGGGCTTTGGGATGAGGACATGCGCAACCGCCTCAAGCTCTCCGAGGGGTCCATCCAGCGCTTCGAAGAGCTCCCCGAGCCCTTGAAAATGATCTATCGCACCGCGTGGGAGCTCCCGATGCGGTCGCTCATCGACATGGCGGCCGACCGCGGCCCCTTCATCGATCAGAGCCAGTCCCTCAACCTCTTCATGGAGAGCCCGAGCATCGATCGTCTGTCTTCGATGTACTTCCACGCTTGGAAGCGGGGCCTCAAGACCACGTACTACCTGCGGTCGCGCCCGGCAACCCGCATCTCCAAAGCCACCGTGACGGCGGCGGCGTGCTCCCTTGCGAATCCCGAAAGCTGCGAGGCCTGCCAATGACTGTGTTGCGACGACCCACCCGCCTGCTCGACCCCGGCCAATGCTTGACGCTACGCCCCATGGCGTACCCGAGCTTCTACGAGATGTACCGCTCGGCGATCAAGAACACCTGGACGGTGGAGGAGGTCGACTTCTCGACCGACGTGGGCGACCTGCGTGACAAGATGAACCCCGCCGAGCGGCACCTCATCGAGCGATTGGTCGCGTTCTTCGCCACGGGCGACTCCATCGTCGCCAACAACCTGGTGCTCAACCTCTACAAGCACATCAACGCCCCCGAGGCGCGGATGTACCTGTCCCGCCAGCTCTATGAGGAAGCGCTGCACGTTCAGTTCTATCTGACGTTGCTCGATACCTACATCCCCGATCCTGCCGATCGCGCCAAGGCCTTCGCGGCCGTCGAGAACATCCCTTCCATTCAGAAGAAGGCCGATTTCTGCCTGCGCTGGATGGATTCCATCGCGAGTCTCGAGAAGTTGGAGAGCCGCGACGATCGCCGGCAGTTCTTGCTCAACCTGATCTGCTTCGCGGCGTGCATCGAGGGCTTGTTCTTCTTCGGAGCGTTCGCCTACGTCTACTTCCTCCGCTCCCGCGGCCTCCTGCACGGCCTCGCGGCCGGCACCAACTGGGTCTTCCGCGACGAGAGCGCGCACATGGCCTTCGCATTCGAGGTGGTTCGCACGGTCCGGCGCGAAGAACCCGAACTGTTCGACCGCGACCTCGTCGCATCGATCCATCGCATGCTCGGCGAGGCGCTCGAGTGCGAGGTTGCGTTCGCCGAAGATCTCCTCGGAGGGGGCATCGCCGGCCTCACGCTCGCGGAGGTCCGCGAGTACCTCGAGTTCTGCGTGGACCAACGTCTGGCCACGCTGGGCCTGCCCCGCCGCTACGAACGCAAGAACCCGCTCGCGTTCATGGATCTCCAGGACGTCCAAGAGGTCACCAACTTCTTCGAGCGCCGTGTCTCGGCCTATCAAGTGGGCGTCTCCGGCAGCGTCGTCTTGGGCGGCGCGTTCTAGAACCCGTTCCCGCGGAACGCAAAGAGGCTCGGTCCACACGATGGACCGAGCCTCTTTGCGTTGGCGTGTGAGACGAGCGGAGCGGGGGGCCGAAGGTTCTTGGCGCCCCCCCTCGCCGAAGTCGCCTCAGCGGATCTTCACCCACTTGAAGAGGTCGCCGACGATATCGAAGTGCTCCGTCGCCACGCCCGCGGCGTCGAGCTCGTAGACCTTCGTGCGCCCCCAATCTTCGTACGGAAGGAACACGAACGTGCGTCCCTCGAGGACCGCGAACTGCGCTCCGGGACCGACATCGACGGTCACGCCCTGGAGCGGCGCCCCGGTCTGCGTGTTGAGGTCGAACAGCCAGACCTTCCAATGAGGGCCCGAGGTCCCCGCGAGGTCGTAGACTGCGGGGTCGAGCGGCCCCGTGAAGTCTGCGTTGAGCAGCTCGTGGTGGAGGATGTTGGCGACCGCCTTCCCGTTCCCGATGTAGCGGAAGTTTCCACCGTAGCGCCCTTCCGTCATCGCGGTGAGATCGGTCGTCCACGCCGCATCGAGCGTACGCTCTGGGGTGATCCGCGCCACGCACGGGGCCGGGGCGACACCGTAGAGCGCCAGCACGGGCGAGTAGCCCCAGGTGGAGTAGTAGATGTAGCCGTTCTCGTCCTTGGTGGCATTCGAGAGCGCCGGACATGGGACGGTGATGAGGCTCGTCTCCATGTGCGTCGCTGGGTCGTAGGAGGCGATCACCGACTCGCTCCCGTACAGGTACCAATCCGCGTCGTGCCAGAAGAACGACTGCATGATGGGCCCGTCGAAGCGGAATCCGTTCCGGTTGCCGCCCGGCGAGAGGAGCAACCCGTTCAGCTCGAACTGAAGGTTGCTGTCCTCCAGGTCATCCTTGATGACCATGTCCGTCGGATCCCAGATGATCCGCTTGTACCCTTCGAACGGGAGGTAGGCGGTATGGTCATCGAGCACGAACTGGGCATACCAGTTCGCGTTGTCCTCCAACGGGAACGCCGCGAAGCTGACGGTACGACCTTCGATCCACTGGAAATCCTCGGTGATGTCGTACTCGGTGATGATGGGCGCCGACCCGTCAGAGATCAACAATCGCCCGTTGATCCCATTGAAGTTCGTGACCCCCGCGAACTCACGCGCTTGATCCAACGCAACATTCACGGGATCGAGCGTGTCGGTGAGCAGAACGTAGATGGTGCGGTCGTCGGGGCCGTAGACCTGGGACAACATCGCGTACAGGGGAGGGGGAGGAGGCACGTCGCCGGTGGTGGTTCCCGTCGTCGTCTCCGGAAGGGTGGTGCCCGTCCCCGTCGTCGTCGCAGAGCCCGTCGTGCCTCCACTGTCGCCCGCCGTATCGTCTTCGTCGTCACCGCTATCGCAAGCAAGCACCGCGGACGCAAGCACCAGTCCAGCAACGTAGGGTAGGTTCGTTCTCAGGTTCTCGAGCATTTTCGTGATTCCTCGTGTGATCTGCAGTCGCGGACCGCTTGCGTCGCCGCAGCGCCGTTTCGTCGACCTGCGCGGGCGAAGGTGGCCGTGCCGAAACGGTCTCCAATCGCGTTCGCGGCAGACCCTAATGAAATCGAAATCGCAGGTCAATCTCGAAAATTTTGGACTCTGAACCGCGTTCCTTAGGCTTCGAGGCGGATCGTCAATGATTCCGAAGTCCTTGGTGGTCGCAGGCCTGCGCCAAGAGACCGCGCCGCTCGAGCACGGCCAACGAACGGTTCACGTTTCCCGATGATGTTCCACCGCGCCCCTCGTGCGCGGGACCAACGCCAGGAGCGAGCCCCTTGGGTCACGCAACGTCGCGGTAGGATCGAGAGGGCACGCGAAGCAAGGTCCGCGTCCAAGGGCGGCTGCCCCTTGGGTCACGCACGTCGCGGTAGGATCGAGAGGTCCGAATGCCGGCACCACGCCGAGAGGGCCCGGACCACTCCAAGACTCGTGGCCAGGTTTTCGTGGACCAAGGTCGCGCCGCCTTCCCTGAGCACCGCCGCTACGCGCCTTCGAGCAGGCTGCGCAGCATCCATGCGGTTTTCTCGTGGATCTGGAGCCGCTGCGTGCCCAAGTCCGCCGTCGCCTGATCATGGACGTCCTCCGCCAGGGAGACGACTTCGCGCGCGGTCCGGATCACGGCTTCGTGCCCGGCGACGAGGATCCGCACCATGTCCAGGGCCGCGGGGACCGAATCCGTGTCCTCCACGCTCGAGAGCCTGCCAAACGCGGCGTAGCTCCCGGGGGCGAAATGGCCGAGAGAACGGATCCGCTCGGCCACCGAATCCACGGCCAAGGCGAGCTCCGTGTAGTGCTGCTCGAACATGAGATGCAGCGTCTGGAACATCGGCCCCGTCACGTTCCAGTGAAAGTTGTGCGTCTTGAGGTAGAGCGTATAGCTGTCCGCGAGCAGCTTGGAGAGGCCCTCGACGAGCCGCGCGCGGTCGCTGTCTGGAATCCCGATGTCGATCTTCACCATCGGAACGTACGAGCTTGCCCAGCTGACTTCAAGCGTTGCCCGGTCCGCACCCCACGAACGCGAGCGCGCGACTCACGGTGCTCCGCGCTCCGCATCCCCGACCATCGGAACGAACCGTACGGGCAGGACCTTGCGGCGCGCAAACCCTTGTTTCGTGCGGACGATGCAGACGAGCTCTTGCGACTCCCGCGGGCCCACCGGCAACACGAGCCGCCCGCCCTGCGCGAGCTGTTCTTGGAGCGCCTCGGGCACGTGCTCGGGCGCGGCAGCCAGGAGAATGGCATCGAAGGGCGCGTGCTCGGGCCACCCGCGATAGCCATCCCCGGCTTTCACCGTCACGCGATCGGAATAGAAGCGCGCGAGCACGGTCGCGGCCCGCTCCGCGAGGGGCGGCACGATCTCGATGCCGTACACCGCAGCGCCGAGCTCCGCCAGAACGGCTGCCTGGTAACCCGAGCCCGTCCCAACGTCGAGCACGCGCTCGCCCGGTTGGACGCTCGCGAGCTCCGTCATGAGCGCGACGATATACGGTTGGCTGATCGTCGCGCCGTAGCCAATGGGCAACGGATTGTCGTCGTACGCCCGTGCTTCGAGCTCGGGCGGCACGAACGCGTGTCGCGGGACGCGTTCCATCGCGGCCAGCACACGCGGGTCCTTGATCCCGCGTGCGGCGATCTGGCTGCGAACCATCGCCGCTCGGGCCTCCCTATGCGGGTCCTCCGGCGGCGAGGAGCTCGAACCGCACGAGAGCAGGCCCGCGAACATGAGACCCAGAGCATTGGGTGGCGATCCCATGCGCCAAGTCTACGACCCAGACGGAGGTTCGCGACCCCGGCAGAGATTGCGCGCCCACCTGCTTGCAGGCGCCCGATCGCCCCACGGGCTACAAGGCTACCGCGACGAAGTAGATGACCTGCGCGAGCAGGATCTTGCCCACCATCGCGATCGGGTATGCAACCGCGTAGGCGACGTACACTTCGTCGCTGCGGTGCGACAGCTCGTGCGCCGCAGCGAGCGTCGCCGGCTGAGTTTGCATGGCTGCTGCGACGCCGAGGCTCGTGATGACGCCCACGCGCGTCCACTGCGCGAGCACGATCATGAGCACCACGTTGCTCAGGAGGGTCAGCGCGAACCCGAGAACGAAGATCTTGAAACCCGTGCCCCCTGCCGCGAGCGCGAGCTGCTGGCCGGCGGTCGTCCCCACGGCGGCGAGGAACAGCAACAACCCGAGCTCGCGCAACGCGAGATTGGACTCGTAAGGGATGCTCCAGAGCAAGGGGCCCGTGCGGCCGCGGTAGCCGAGCAAGAGCGCCACGAGCAAAGGACCGCCCGCGATGCCGAGCCGCAGCGTCCCCCCCGGCGCGGGGATCGGCACCATCCCCACGAGCAGTCCCAAGGCGATACCGACCGCGAGCCCGACGAAATCGACCGAGGAGGCGTCGCGAACCGAGTCACCGAAGAACTTGCCGAGCTCGGACATGGCGGGTGTCGGGGCCACGACCATGAGACGATCACCACGCTCGAGCCGGGTCTCGGCCGAAGGTACGATATCGAAGTCTGCGCGGCGCAGGCGGGTCACCTGCGCCTGGAACTTGGTGTCGAGTTGGAGCGCGTCGATGCGTACGCCCACGAGCGCCTTGCGCGAGACCAAGAACCTCCTCGCATCCACTTCACTCCGCTCGGCACGGAGGTCCACCGTCGAACGCGGCCCCAGGTCCTGCTCCGCTCGCGAAAGCGCCTCCTCGGAGCCCACGACGGTGACCGTGTCACCCACGTGCAGCACGCTGTATTTGTTGGGAACGTACGTGTCCTCGCCGTGGCGAACGCGCGAGACGAGCAATCCCAGGTTCTCGGGCAGGCGCAGCGCCCCGAGGGCGACATCACAAACCTCCGGGTTTCGGACGCGGAAGGTGGCCGCCACGGGAGGCGCTTTGACCTTGGAGGACTGCTCGGCGAGCTCTCGCGTGAACGAGGCCTTGCGCACGCGCACGAGGCCCTGCACGAGCAGCAGCGCCCCGAACACCCCGAACGGATAGGTCACCGAGTATGCGAGCGTAGGCGCGGCAGGTTCCGCCGAGCCCCGCGCCTGCTCGACCACGGCCGCGAGCGCGGGCGTGTTGGTCAGGGCGCCGCAGTAGGCCCCAGCCACGATCCCGGCGTCGAGACCGAGGACGTATCCAAGGCCGACCGCCCCCGCAGCTGCAACCGAGAGCGCGCCAAGGACCGCGAGATTCAAGCGGACGCCACCTCGCGCGAAGGCACGGAAGAAGCCGGGTCCACTCGTCAGCCCGACGGCATAGACGAACAGCACCAAACCGAAATCGCGGAGCGTATGGGAGAGGCTCAACGCCCCACCGTTTGGATCCCGCATCGCGCCAAACAAGATGCCCGCGAACAAGACGCCAGAAACCCCGAGCGAGAAACCGCGCACCTGTACGCGCCCAAGCAGGAGCCCTGAAAACAGGACCACGAAGAGCAGCAAGATTTCGCTCTGGGCGAGCCAAGAAGCCACGCTCACGCGCCTCGGACGCTACACCCTCCCCCCCCGCGCAGCAAGTCGTCCTCCCTACGGTGATTGAACCACGTCGACCAGCATGCGACGGTTCACGGTCACGCGTGACGATGCCTACCGACACGAATCCGTCTCGAGAAGAGCGACCTGCGACCCACGGGCCACTCCCCGGTAGGGTTCGACTGCTGGAAGGCGACAACCTTCCGCACCTCCGAGCGTTCGAGACTGGAACATTCCGACTGGTGTACCTCGACCCGCCCTTCAACACCGGTCGCGACCAGGCTCGCCTGAGGACCAGCACGGTTCGCGATGAAGAGCACGGCGACCGGATCGGGTTCATGGGCAAGCGCTACCGAACGATCGTGCATGGCAGACAATCGTTCACGGACACGTTCGAGGACTATCTCGGTTTTCTGGCGCCACGCCTCACGGAGGTCCATCGCGTGCTGAGCGACGACGGCAGCCTGTTCCTGCACCTCGACTACCGCGAGGTCCACTATGCCAAGGTCCTCCTCGACGAGATCTTTGGGCGCGAGAGTTTCATCAATGAGATCATTTGGGCCTACGATTATGGGGCTCGCTCGACCCGCCGATGGTCGGCCAAACATGACAACATTCTTTGGTACGCGAAGAACCCGGCCAGCTATGTCTTCAACTTCGACGAGATGGACCGCATCCCGTATATGGCTCCTGGACTCGTCGGACCGGAGAAGGCCGCGCGCGGCAAGACGCCGACGGACGTTTGGTGGCACACCATCGTCAGCCCGAATGGCCGCGAGAAGACGGGCTATCCCACGCAAAAGCCAATTGGGGTGATCGAGCGGATCGTAAAAGTCCATTCCCTGCCCGGAGACCAACTCCTCGATTGTTTTGCGGGGAGTGGAACCTTGGGTGCAGCCGCAGCGCCGCTCGGCCGCGCAGTCACGCTCATCGACGCCAACCCCGAAGCGATTGCGATCATTCGCACACGACTCGGCATGGTCCTCGAAGATTCGTCCATCGACCGGCCAGTCGACTCGGACAAGGAGCCATAGGAGCGTCCGGCTCGCTGGACGGAGATTTCCACGACAACCCCACCTTGCTCCGCGGTCGCGTGAACCTATACTAATGTTCAGTTCACCCTCAGGAGTCGCTCCCCATGCCTCTTCCGGACGGCCGTCCGCGCCTCGAGAACGCCTTCTATCGCGCGTTGCTCCTCCGTTTGCATTCCATCACGCCTCGCATGAGCAAGTCGGGCGCCCTCCTCGATCAGACGCGCCGCTTCTATGATCCCGCGTGCGAACGCGAGGACGTGCGAGCTGCGCTTCCGTTCCCTTCGTTGGAGGAGGATGCCGCTTGGGATGCCCCTGACCCGCTGCATGCCGCGGTCCATGGGCATCCACGGACCCAAGAGCTCCGCGGCACGCTCGCAACGCTCGCCGAGGAGCTCAAGGCGCAACTGGGACGTCGGGGCTCGCGTCGCTTCCACATCTACGAGCGGTCGGTTCGCGAGCACGCGGAGGTCGTCGAGCGGATCGTCTTCGACTACGCCTTTCGCCTCGGCCAAGTCTGGCCATCGAGCGCCCACGCCCTTCCGGATGCACCCGCGGTGCGGCGCTTGGCGCGAGTCGCGACGGATCTGCGGGCCCCTGCGGCACACCGCCTGCGCGTGATGCTGCTTGCATCCCTTCAAGCGCTGGAAGAGCTCGGTCCCCACGACCATCCCGAACCGGCCTCCTGAGGAGCCCCGTCGAATTCGAGAGCAAGACTCGGGAGGCAAACTCAGGGCGACACGCTAACGTCGTGCCCATGAGCCCACGTCGCGATTCCAACCCCCATGGGGATGACCCGAGATGGCGCGCCGTCGTCTCGCGGGATCCGCAGGCGAGTGCGGCTTTCCTCTACGCCGTCACGACCACCGGGGTCTATTGTCGCCCCTCGTGTGGCGCAAGAACACCGCGTCCAGAGCACGTCGAGTTCTTTCAGACGACCGTGGAGGCGGAGCGGGCCGGCTATCGCCCCTGCAAGCGCTGCAAACCCGAGGGTCCTCCGCTCGCGGAACTTCAGGCGGCAAACGTCGCGGCGATGTGCCGGACCCTCGAGCACGCGGAGCATCCCATCGCGCTCGCCGACCTCGCGCGCGGCGTAGGTTTGAGCGCCTTCCATGCCCATCGACTGTTCAAAGCGGCCACCGGAACGACACCACGCGCCTACGCCCAAGCCTGTCGAGCACAGCGGCTCCACGGCGGTCTCCGGGAAGCCTCGACCGTCACAGAGGCCGTCTACGCGGCGGGCTACGGGTCCCAAAGCCGCTTCTACGCGGAGGCCACACGGCTCCTCGGCACGTCGCCGTCCGAGTATCGCAAAGGCGGTCCTTCGCGAGAGATCCACGCATCCATCCACCCTTGCGATCTTGGCCTCGTGTTGGTCGCGGTGACCTCGGCGGGTGTTTGCGCCGTATTGCTCGGGGACGATCCGGACGCTCTCCGAGAAGAGCTCTCCCAGAGGTTCCCGCGCGCGCGCATCTTGTCCAGCGCTCCTGCCGATCGGCAGCTCGTGCGCGCGGTGCTCGACCTCGTCGAACACCCACAGAAGGCCGCGGACCTCCCGCTCGATATCCAGGGCACTGCGTTTCAGCATCGCGTCTGGAACGCGCTTCGCGAGATCCCTCCCGGGACCACGCGGACGTATGCGGAGGTCGCCGCCGCGCTCGGGTCTCCCAGAGGCGCGCGCGCAGTGGCTGCCGCGTGCGCGGCCAACCCGATCGCCGTGGTGATTCCGTGTCACCGGGTCGTGGGTGTGGGCGGCCGGCTCGCCGGGTATCGCTGGGGTCTGCAGCGCAAGGAGACGCTGCTCGAGCGCGAATCGAGCGCGACGCCGCGCGGTCGTTCGCGCCCTCGGTAAGCGAACCGTTTTCGAACCGAGCGATGCGTCCCGGTCCTCCGCTCGGAGGACCCCTCTCTTGGGAGACCTCAGTGCGCGTTGGCGTTGAGCTCTTGTGGACAATCGATCTGTTGGTAGCGGACTTGGGGATTGTCTGCCGCCGCAAACCAGTCCATGTACCACATGCAGCCGTCATAGAGGTCGGTCAGGCCACGGGTGCCAAACACGGCCTCGCACCGATCGCGGGCGCACTGGCGTGACTGTTCATAGTCGAACCCATTCTGCTCTTTGCATGCGAGGAGGAAGCCACCGTACTGAGCCCCGAGCTCGCTGTTGCTGATCCCCCATTGCCCCGAGCAGCCATTGAAGTCGCCGACGCCGCCACCGGGGACGAGCAAATCGAACTGCCCTTGTTGGATCCCGCCGATGTTGGTCACCATGACGACCATCGTCTTCCCGGCGATGGCTTGGGCGCCCGGATCGTTCCCGGCGTTGTTCGTGGCGCCCGTGAACTCGAGTTGGAAGCACGTACCACACGGCGCGCCGTTGAACGCTGCATACCCAAACGAGACCGCGTTGCTGTGCGCCCACGGAGCCATGCGATGGCACGTGAACGCGCCGCTCGTGCCATTGCGCTCGCACGCGTTGGCCTCGTCGGTCACGCCAATACTATTGTCGCTGACGTCGCAACTGATCACCGGGTTGCTCGCGTTCGCCCGCCAGCCGCACGAAGGTTTGCAGCAATCCCAATAGCGCGTGGTAAACCCCATGCTGCCACCGCTAATCGGTGGGAACGGATTGTCGTCGCCGAGGTCGCCGGTGGTGCTGCTCGTGCTCGCCGTCGTGGAGGATGTCGATGTGTCGCCCCCCGAGGTGTCGCTCGCGCCGCCTTCACAACGCCCGCAGGTGGCTTCGCAGAAGCCGATCATCCATTCCGAGTCGCACTCGCCCCACTCTTTCCACGTCGCACAGGTCTCGCGATCGTCGGGTGGAACGTCCGTGCAGGCCGCGCCCGTGTCCGCGTCCCCGCCACCGCTCGTCGAGGTCCCTTCCGCATCCGCCGACGAGGACGAGGAACTCGACCCCGAAGACGTGTCGGACGCAGAGTCCGCATCGTCGTCGTCTTCGGAGTTCGATGCGGGCGTGTCTCCCGAGGAGCCCTGCGCCTCATCCCCGGCCTCGAATCCGTCGTCTTGGCCGTCGTCTTGGCCGTCGTCCTCGCCCTCTTCGTCGTCGTCGCTCTCGGCTTCGTTCTGCGTCTCCGAACCGCTCTCGTTCTCGGATGGAGGTGGAGCGAAACAACCAAACACAAAGATAGGAATAGAACAGAGCGCGACAGGAGGAAGACGGCGCATCAAGAGCTCCTCTAGATTGGGGTGAGACGATACCACGAGTCGCCCACCCTCGTGCGGCGCTCGTGCAGGTTCCAACGCGACGAGAGACGTGATCTCGCTGCGCATTGCTCTCGAGCACCATCGCGTTGCAGCATTGAAAACTCGGTGCCAAGGCCCACACACGGGTCCGTCCATGCACGACTCTCGGTCGGCCTGCGGGCTGGGCTTTCGTCGAGAGCTCGCCGGCGGGGATTTCTCCGAAGTCGTGAATGCCATGATCCGTAGGGCCAGCAACGTCAGCGACCGAAGTCGACGAGAGCATGGGTCATGCGGCCCCCATGCGAGCGGCGCAGACCACTTGAAGATGCCGTGGAGCGATCGAGCCGAAACGGATGATCAATTTTCTCGACCCTCGAGATCGAGCGTGTCGAGGAATCCGAGCGCTTCGTCACCCGGTTTCCAGGGACGCAGCTTCCCCATCACGCGCGCGAACGCGGGCGCCATGAGCATTTGATCTCGCCACGCGCGAACGTGCGGAAATGGTGCGCTGGCGAACCATTCGGGCTCTACGCCCGCGAACTGGCGAACGAATGGAAACAACGCGGCGTCGTAGAACCCGAGCCGCGTGCCACCGAGAAACACGGCGCGTTGCAGCCGTTGCTCGATGCGCACGAGGTGTTCCCCTGCGGCCGCGCGAGCTCCCGTCCGCGACGCGCCCTCGTACCGCTCCGGATACTTGTAGCGATCCAGCGCGCGCTTGAACGGACCGTCGTTGTCACGCAGGAGCTGCTGGAGCTCCGGGTCCTCGCGCGTGGACAGCCAAGCTTCCGGGTCGTGTTGGCGCAAGGCCCAGTCCATGATGTCGAGGCTCTCTTCGAGAGCCCGCCCATCCTCGAAGACGAGGACCGGCACCGTGCCGCGAGCGCTGGCCGCCAGCATCGGCGCGGGCTTGTTTCTTAGATCGATCTCGCGGATCTCGGGGTTTTGGCCGGCCACCGCCAAGGCCATCCGAGCGCGAATCGCATAGGGACAACGGCGAAACGAATAGAGCACCGCACTCGCTCTCGGCCGAGGCGCGGGCGCGGGTGACGTCGGCATCGTCGCGCCCAAATGCAGGGTGCCCCGCTCACTCGCGAGTTGGAGCTGGCGCATCCGCTCCCTCCGACTCGCGCGAACCTCGGGCGCGACCGAGGAAGCACAGCGGGCACAGGTAACGCCGGCCTCGAAGTCGGCCGAGGCCATCTCTTGCGGCGCAACGGGTGCTTTGCATCCGTAGCAGAGTGCATACGATCCGCGCTCGAGCGCATGCGTCACGGTGACACGGTCGTCGAAGACGAAGCACTCACCCCGCCACTTGGACTCGGACTCTGCGACGCGCTCCATGTAGCGCAGGATCCCGCCGCGCAGGTGGTAGACCTCGCGAAACCCGGCTTCGCGCAGCCAAGCGGAGGCTTTCTCGCAGCGGATGCCCCCCGTGCAAAACATCGCGATCTTCTTGTCCGTTTGCTTGTAGGGCTCGAGGTGCTCGGCCGCCCATGCGGGGAAACCCCGGAAGTTCGGCAGAGCGGGATCGATCGCCCCTTCGAACGTCCCTGCCCGCACCTCGTAGTCGTTGCGCGTATCCACGAGGACGACCTTCGGGTCGTCCAGGAGCGCATTCCAAGCCTCCGGTTCGACATAGACGCCCGCGCTGCGCCGCGGATCGAGGTCGCCCTTCCCCATCGTCACGATCTCGGGCTTGATGCGGATCCGCATCCGATAGTATGGCGGGACGTCGCTCTCGCTCCACTTCGCCTCGAGCTCGGCAAAGCCTGGGAGTTGGCGCAAGCGCTGCAGCAACGCCTCCACACCGCTGGCCGTCCCTGCGACCGTTCCATTGACCCCCTCGGGCGCGAGCAGCAGGACGCCCACGAGGCCGTGCGCCTGGCAGAGCTCGAGCAATGGAGCCCGGAGCGCGCGAGGATCCTCGATCGGTGCGAACCGGTAGAGCGCTGCGACGACCCATGTCTTGCTCATGGCGGCGCAAGAGTAGCCGCAACTGCCTGCCGTGCCCGTTCCACGCGATCGGTGCACGAAAAACCTGGTCGTCCCGGAGAAAAACGTGGCGTGCGGCGCCCGCCGCGACGACCCAAGCCGAACCGCGACTTTCGCAGGAATCCGCCGATGGGTTGGTAGGGTGCGCCCCGTGAAGCGAGGTCGGGCACGAATGCTGGGCATGCTGCTCTTTTGCGTGGCGGCGATCCTCGCCATCGCGCGCGGTACGGATCGTGGCGACCCGGTGCCCACCCCGCCGGACTACGACCGCAAGGCGTGGGCGCATTGGCAAGACGCGGACGACGACTGCCAGGACACGCGCCATGAGGTGCTGGCGCGTGCATCGCTCGTCCCCGTCGAGTATCGGGCAGATGCGCGCTGCAAGGTCGCGCGCGGCCGTTGGCGTTGCCCCTACACGGGCAAACTGTTCGAAGATCCGTCCGAGCTCGACGTCGACCACATGGTCCCACTCCATGAAGCACACGCCTCTGGGGGCGCAGCATGGAGCCCCGCAAAGAAAGCCCGCTACGCCAACGATCTTCGCGACCCCGACCACCTGGTCGTCGTCGCCAGGACCGCCAACCGAGCCAAGGGATCCCGGCGCCCCGACGCTTGGCTCCCCGAAGACCCCGCTTCCCGCTGCGACTACATCGAGGATTGGGTCCGCATCAAGGTGACCTGGGGCCTCGCGTTCGCTCCCGTGGAGCAACGGGCCCTCGATGACGCCCGCGTGAGATGTCGCCGCGGGCGCGCCCCAGCGGCCCCCCAAGACCAGAAGCCCAGGCGCCGGCGCAAGTCCTGACGAGGGCGAGTGCCTCAGACCTCCGGCGAGACCGTACCATCCACGCGGTACCTCGCCATGTCGAGGTGGATGTGGTTCTCGTGCAGCTCGTCGAACGCCGGCGTGATGACCACCGAGAACAACCCTTCTCGATACGCGCGTTGGGCTACGGCGCGCATGAACGAGGCGCTGCGATCGGTCGTAGGGCCCTCCCCGTCTCCGTAGTGCCCGAGCACGTCGAGCACCTTTCCGTTGCGCAGGACGATCGAACGAAGGTCGATCCCGTTCGCGTAGCTGTGCTCGCTGACCCAACCCGGGTAGTTCGCCATCTCACGGCAGTTGTAGGTGCCGAGGTGCACGAACTTGCTCACGCGCGAACCAAACCAGCGCTGCGCCTCTTCGTGAAGGATGGGCTCGAACTTCGCGAGCGAGAGCGCCAAGGCACACGTCATCGGTGGGCTCCCAGCGATCCGCATCCCTGCGGGGGCCTTGCGCATCCGAACGATCTGCTCGGCGCCGCACAAATGCGTCCCGGACTTGTTGGGATGCACCGGAATCCGCCCCGGGACGAAGTCGACGCCAGCTTCGGCAAGCTGCTCGAGGCAGCCGGGGACGGGAGCCGGAGGTCCGAACATGTCCGCTTCGGACAAGGGCGCTGGAAGTTCGCCTTCGAGCTCCGAAAACAGGGTGGTCGCGAGCAACAGAGGCAGGAGCACGCCACCCCGTACGCATCAGGAACCGCCGAGATCTACGCGTGCCTGGTCATTCCACGCGTGCCCTGCTCGAACACGACGACGCTGCGATCGGCGACCCGGTACCGACTCCGCAGGTGTCCGACGGCGGCGCCCTCGGCCGCGATGTCCCAAGGTGGAGGTAGCGAGGTGTCGACGGCGCGCAGCCACGCGCTCCCCGGGGCGGGAACGGGCAACTCGAAGTCGAGCGGCGCGTCGTGAAAGTTCATGATGATGTGCAAGCCGACGTCACCGTCGGAGGGCGTGAGCGAGTACGCGAGCACCCGACTGCCATCACTCCAGTCCGGGTGCCCCACTTGCGTCCCGTGCCAAGCGACGCGCGTGAACCCGACCGGGTCGGCGTCTTGCGGGGCCTCGACGCCTACGATGAACTTGCGCCGCCGGAGGCTCGGGTGACGCCTTCGGAAGGCAATGATCTCCTTGGTGAAGCGGAAGATCTCCGCATGGGTGTCCTGAAAGCGCCAGTCGAACCAGCTCGTCTCGTTGTCCTGACAATATGCATTGTTGTTGCCGCCCTGCGTCCGACGGAATTCATCGCCCCCGAGCAGCATGGGTGTTCCTTGCGCCAGCATCGTAATGGCGAGGAAGTTTTTGATCTGCCGGATGCGCAAGCGCTCGATCGCCGGATCCGTCGTTGGCCCCTCGATGCCATAGTTGGCGCTGAAGTTGGCGTCGTTGCCGTCGCGCCCGTCCTCACCATTTTCATGGTTGTGCTTCCAACCGTACGTCACGAGATCGTTGAGCGTGAATCCATCGTGGCAGGTGACGAAATTGATGCTCTGGCTCGGCTCTCGACCTTGGTGTTCGTAGAGGTCGGGACTGCCCAGCATCCGCGCCGCCATGGACCCGGCGAGGCCGAAATCACCGCGGACGAATCGCCGCACGTCGTCGCGGAACCTCCCGTTCCACTCGGACCAGCGCTCCCCCGGAAAACCGCCCACTTGATACAGACCTCCCGCGTCCCAGGCTTCCGCGATGAGATACGTGCGTTGGAGGATGGGGTCCGCTTCGATCTCCCATGGTAAGGGTGGACTCGGCGTCGGACGGCCGAGTTCGTCGCGTGCGAGGACGGACGCGAGATCGAACCGGAAGCCGTCCACGCGCATGACCCCCGCCCAATAGCGCAACGAATCGAGCACGAGCCGGCGGACGACCGGGTGACTACAGTTGAGGGTATTGCCGACACCCGAATAATTCATATAGGTGTCTTCACGCTCGGGATCGAGAAGGTAGTAGACGCGATTTTCGAGCGCCCGGAACGACAGGGTAGGACCGAGTTCGTTCCCCTCGGCCGTGTGGTTGTAGACCACGTCGAGGAACACCTCCATGCCCGCGCGGTGCAGCTCACGGACGAGGTCGCGGAAGCCGGTCAGGTACCGCATGTTCTGCCAGCCCTCGACGTAGTACCCCCGATGCGGTGCGAAAAAGCCAATCGGATTGTACCCCCAGTAGTTGCGCAGAGGCGCACCGGTCTTGGGATGGATGAACGGGACGTCGTGTTCGTCGAACTGGAACACCGGCAGGAGCTCGACGGTCGTGACGCCCAGGGCCTTGAGATACGGGATCTTCGCGATGAAACCGGAGAACGTGCCCGGCTCTTCCACCCCCGACGAGACATGCTTGGTGAAACCGCGGACGTGGACCTCGTAGATGATGCGGTCGGTGGCGTCGATGCGCGGGGCTTCGACGCCACCCCAATCGAAGTGCGATGGATCCACCACGAGGCCCTTCATCGCGGTCCGCACGTTGTCCTGCGGATGGCAAGCATCGACGTGGGTGCGCTTGCTCTGGTACACGATGCCTCGCGCGTACGGATCGAGCAGCACCTTGTTGGCGTTGAAGCGGTGACCATGGGCCGGCTCGTGGGGACCGTGCACCCGGTACGCGTAAAGCAGGCCCTCGCGGGCGCCATGCACGAACACGTGCCAATAGCTGAATGTGCGGTTGTGGCGACCGTCGAGGCGGATCGCCTGTGCAGGTGCTTCGTCGTCGAAGTGCTCGAACAACAACAGCTCGACGGACCGAGCGCTTCGACTGAACAGCGAAAAGTTCACGCCGTCCTTGCTCACCTCCACACCGAGAGGATGCGGCTCGCCTCGCGAGATCGCGTATGGGGCAGGCATACGGGTGAAGCTACCGTGCAGCGCGTCGTGGCGCTATGCTGCGCCCCGTGTCCGACGACCGCATCGAAGCCACCCTCCAAGCGTTGACCCAAGAAGGGGCCCCCGCGCCCGGAAAGACGCGTCACCTCGTCGTCGGGCACGGACTCCTCCCCCAAGTCGCGCCTTGGCTCGCGCAGTCGCCCCTCACTCCGGGGGCGGCACGCGATCTCGTGATCTGCGACGAGCACACCCGCGCCGCCGCCGGGTTGGCGCTCGTCGAGCAGCTGCGAAGCCAGGGTCGTGAGGCGGAGACCTTCGTGCTCGATCCCCAGCCCAACGAAGATCACGTCGTCTGCGACGACGGCATCATCGAGGCCCTGCGCCAGGGTTTGGCGAACGCGGGGCCCTGCAACGCGATCGCCGTGGGCTCGGGCACGATCAACGACACGGTCAAGATGGCTACGTTCAAGCTCGGGATGCCGTTCGTCTGCATCCCCACGGCGGCGAGCATGAACGGGTATACCTCGGCCATCGCCGCCGTCTTGTCGCGAGGGGTCAAGCGCACGCTCGCAGCACAGCAGGCCGTTGCCGTCTTCGCCGACATCGACATCATTCGTCGCGCCCCCGCGTACCTCAACGGCGCCGGGTTCGGCGATCTCCTGTCCAAGCCGTACAGCCACGCCGATTGGCTGCTGAGCCACTTCGTCCGCGGCGTCGCCTACGAGGAGCGCCCCGCGCGGCTCTTGGATGATGCGTACGAGACCTTGCTCGAGCGAGCGGACTCCGTTGGGGCTGCGGAGGACGCGGGCATCGGTACCCTCACCCGCACGATCCTGCTCTCGGGCTTCACGATGGCGATCGCCGGAAGCTCCGCGCCCGCGTCGGGGGGAGAACACCTCGTCAGCCACTACTGGGACATGGAACAGCACTGCCGCGGCCTTCCTCTCTTTGGCTTGCACGGCGAGCAAGTCGGGGTGGCCACGCGCATGAGCGCCATCATGTTCGAGCGACTCGTGGGGCTCGAAGTGGGCGACCTGGACGTCGAGGCAGCGGTCCGCAGGCGCAGCGATCCGGCCTGGATCGACCACCTGCCGAGCCTGCACCCGCGGCTCACCCCCCCTGTCGTGGAGGAAGTGCGCGAACAGCTGCTCGCCAAACAGAAGCACGGCGATGCCCTGCGTGACGAGCTCGGCGCCCTCAAGAAGCGGTGGCCGGAGATCCGTGCTTGCCTTGCGGCCGTCCTCAAGCCGAGCTCCAAGATCGCCCAGGCGTTGACGGCAGCCGGCGCCCCGGATCGGCCGAGCGCCCTGGGCGTGGAGCGTGCGCACGCGATCGCCACGTTCCGAGTGTGTCGACAGATCCGCAACCGGTACGTGGCACTCGACCTTTGCGACGACCTCGGCTTCCTTCACGATTGGGCCGAAACCATCGTGAATGCCGTGGAAGTGACCTGAAGTGGAAGCGACCTGAAACAGTACCGCGTCGCATCACGCTCGCGACGCGGGGCTGGCTTCACGGTCGCGTCGCACGGCCCCTACCATCGCGCCCACGGAGTGACGAAAAACGCCTCAAGTGGCCAGGCCGTGGGTCGCTCCAAGATTGCCGCGACCGCGGCGCGACGCGACCGGCCCTCGCTGTTCAAGCTCGCGTCACTCCACGTCGAAGCACGGCCTCGCGCAGGCTTGCTGCGCAAGAGAGGTTCACCGTGAAAAAGTTCGCCCTTGCCGTTTTCAGCTTCTTGACCATGGCGGCCGCTGGCCAAACCACCGCCAACGCTTTGACCGCCCCCGCGACCGACCCGGCATGCAACCACGGCCTCTCCGCTTCAGACCATGGCGATGACCACGGCGACGAACACGGCCTCGCCGCTTCGGACCACGGCGACGAACACGGCGACGAACACGGCCTCGCCGCTTCGGACCACGGCGATGACCACGGCGACGAACACGGCCTCGCCGCTTCGGACCACGGCGATGACCATGGCGACGACCACGGCCTCGCCGCTTCGGACCATGGCGATGACCATGGCGACGACCACGGCCTCGCCGCTTCAGACCATGGCGATGACCACGGCGACGAACATGGCCTCTCCGCCTCAGACCACGGCGATGACCACGGCGACGAGCACTGATCGCCTCCGCGCTCCGGAATGAAACAGAAAAAGCCGCCGCTTCATCGAAGCGACGGCTTTTCCGTTTGGGCCGTCATGCTGCGGCCGGGGAGTTACTCCGCGGCGAGAGCGTCGTCCGGCGTGCGATCGGCGAGGCCGGGCCGAATGCCCTCCGCCTTCATCCGCTCGGCCAGATGCTTCGCAAAGCGAGCGCCCGTCCCGATGATGCCCTCGTAGCGCGGCACCTTGTAGAGCGGCCGGCTCACCTCGGGGGTCTGGCGCTGGTAGGCCTTGAGATCCTCCAAGGTGTATCCGGTCTCGTCCACGACGGCCTTGAACTCGGCCTTCGCCTTGGACTTGGCCTCACCGAGGGCCATCTGCACGCGGCTGTGGGCGTTGATCTCCCCCTCACCCGAGGTCTCGATGGGCAGGTAGATCATGTCCTTGAAGTGGTTGATCACCGCGGACTGTGCACCGTCCGACTGGGTCGACGGCATGCATCCGAACGGCTTGAGGCTCAGGGTCATGTGCGCGATGCCCTTCACCGTGTAGTAGATGTTCTTCGCGACCTCGAGGTGGCCTTCGCCGCCCTCGCTCCGCGTGTGATAGAACTTGTGCGCCATCTCCTCCATCTCGAACATGTCGATGATGGCGTGCGTGGTCCCACCGAGCGCGGTCCGCATGCGGTCGTACTCGCGACGATAGATCTTGTCGGCCGCGAACATCGCCGCGCGCTTGGTGAGGTACTTCTTCTCGAGCTTGACGCGCTTGCCGACTTCCCACCACTTGAGCTCGGTTTCGGCCTCGTCGAGGTTGCGGCGATCGAGCGCTTTGATCTTCTCTTGCCACAGCAGGTAGGTCAGCCAGGTGGCGATGGGCTCGGTGATGATCTCGGAGCCCTCGGCCACGAGGAACCGGAACATGTTGAAGTTCCCGTCGCCCTCGGTCGTGTGGGCCCAGAACTCGCCGGTGACCTTGACCACGGGTTTGGGCTGCAGGCGGTCGAGCTCGACCTCGTTCAAGCGACGCGCGACCTCGGCCAGCGGCACGGTGTAGTCGACGCTCGTCAGCTGATCGATGAACTTCGCGAGGATCTCGACCGTGTCGCCCAAGCTCTCGCTACGGCGGTCGAGGACCTTCCGCAGCATGCCTTCGAGGACCACCGGCTTCTTTTGCTTGATCGCCTCGCCGAGGAAACCGAGCGCCTGGCTGAGTAGCTCGTCCGTCTGACCCGGCCGCACCTCGTAGGGACGCAGCTGGTTCGAGAACTCGTTCAGCAGGTCACCCATGTTGATGCAGTTGACCAAGCCGAGGAAGAAATCCGGGTTGAGCTGCAACCCAGCCTCGACATCGCCCTGCTTGAGTCCGCCCTTCTGCTGGAACAGCATCACGCGGAAGCCGTCGAACCCCGCGTTCCGGAGCGCGAGGCGGTACTCCGCCTCGTACATGCCGAAGCGACAGGGCCCACACGCCCCCGCCGTGATGAAGAAGTAGTCGCGGATGATCTCGTCGACCGTCAAGCCTTCCTCGTCGCGGAGGTGCTCGAGGTACTGCACCAGGTTCCCCACGGTGAAGTAGGTGGGGTTGCACTGGCCGTTGTTTCCGTACTCCTTACCGGCCTGGAAAGCGTCGGTGTTGGGGGTGGGGATCACGTCGGTCTTGTAGCCGAGGTTCTCGAAGTGACACTTGATCAGATACTCGTGGCGGAACGTGAAGCCGCCGAAGAGCATCGTGGTCGTGGGTCGCTCCGCGGCCGTGAAGATGTGCTCCACGGGGCGCTGGAACTGCAGGTTGATCGACTTGAAGCTCACGCCCTCCTCTTCGGAGAAGCTGCGCTTCTTTTCGTCGAGCAACTGTTGGATCTCGGGCTGCTGGATGACCTGGAGCAGGCTGCTGCGATGTTCGGTCGTGGTCGCCATGGTCGGTCTCGTGGTGCGCTGACACGCCTGTCACTGACACTCGTGTCAGTGAAGGTCGGGGGCATTCTTCTCACGCGTTTTTTGCGCCCGCAACCATAAACTCTCGGCGCCGCGTCCAAAAAAAGCAGGAGGGAGACCCGATGTGCGCGTAATACGCAGGCGTTCCCGGGGCGTTTCATGGCGGTCACGCGCGGGTACGACCGCGTGACGCGTTCGCCCCATGCGGAAGTGCGCCGAGAAACGGGCACCTTCCGCGATGTCGCCAAGCGGAGGAACGCTGCTTCTCGTGCTCACCGAGAACTCCTGCGAAGGATCGAATCGCGAACTCAGACCCGCGATCCCACCGATTCGTAGCAGCGCCGAGGCTCACGTCGCGAGAATCGATACCGACCACGCAGCGACGACGGATGCGTAGCGTCGCTCGCCTTGGGCCCGGTTTTCGCTCGCTCCAATACCCGAATCATCGCGGAATCCATGCGGCGCTCGTTTCATCGGTCGGGGGGATACACCAAGCAGATTCAGTAGCTCACCCTACGCGGGCTTCGAGCTCCCGAACGCCGTGCAAAAGAACGCTTGCGCCTCCCGATTGCCGCATCAAGACTGAACTTCACGTTTGGCTGGCAAGGGCGGGCGTGCGCTTCGCGTGGTCCCGCAGGAGGTATCGATGCGAGTACAAGAGCTGCGCAAAGTGACGCGACTGCGCCTGGTGACCTGTGGACCGCGCGACCGCCTAAAAGACGTGGCGACGCTACTGTCTGACGAGCGGATTGGCGCCCTCCCCGTCGTCGACCGCGATGGCATGATGGTCGGTATCATCTCCGAGCGCGATATCTGCCACGCGCTCGCAGACTATGCCGAGCGCACGGCCACGCTCACGGTCGACCAAATCATGACGCGGGACGTGGCCGTGTGCGAACCCAGTGATTCGGTCCAGGACGCGATCGCGAGGATGTCTCAACGGCGGATTCGCCACTTGCCGCTGGTCGAGGATGGCCAGCTCGTCGGGATGATCAGCCTCCGCGACGTGCTCGAGGCGACGCTTCGCGAGGTTCGCTTGGAGGCCAATGTGTTGCGGGACTACGCCCGAGCACGCGCCTATTGAGCAAACGGCCGGGGGGGCAGGCAAGCCAAGCCCCTCTCGCTGGGTAGGCGCCCCGGCTGGCCAATCCATGGGCCATGCTGGCCACGCGTGGCCCACCGATTGGCCATTTCTCCGGCGCTCGGGGAAGGCCATCGCAAGCGGTCCAAGGGATCATTGACGGAACGCGGAAGGCCCGAAGCTTGCGACAGGACCCGCATGCTCAAGCTCATGCTCCGGGTGTCCGCAAGTCTCCGGCCTGCCACTTCGCGATCCCGAGCGACGATTCGTATCGATGACTTGCTCAAGCAGTCACCGCAGGACCGCATCATCGCTGCGCTCCAGAGCGGAGATCTCGGGATGCTCCGCCGCGGCGACCAGGAATCCGCGGGATCGAGCACGCCGCGCGCAGGCCGCTGAACGTCGTTCGCGAGGCAAGACGGCCTAGTCTATCCTCTTCCCGTGCTGCGGAGGTTCGTGACACGACAGATCGGGTCGGCGACAGGACACGTCGTTTTCGCTGATCCGATAACCCGCGAACGTCCGCAACGATGACTTCCTCTCCCGAGGCGTTCCTGCTCCAGCTGGGCACGCGAATCGCCAACGCGCGCCATGCACGCAGCCTCACGCAGGCACAGCTGGCGGAGGAAATCGGGGTCGATCAGCGCAGTCTGCAGCGGATCGAAGCCGGCCGAACGGCACCGTCCCTCCAGCGGCTCCGCGAGATCGCGAGCGCACTCAACGTAGAGCTCAGCCGCCTGCTCGAGGGCAACGTTTCGTCGCGCGACGAGGTGAAGCGCTCGGGCGCCCGCGAGCCTCGGGGCGCCCGCGACGATGTCGCGACGCTCCTGCGGATCTGGGAGCGGCTGCCCGAGCAGCGGCGCAGCGTCGCGCTCAAGATCCTGCGCCTGCTCACCGCCGAGAACTTGGGCTGACGGACGGCCCGCGTGGGCCCACCGTCAGTCGCCGGAGGAGTCGCTCGACTCGGGCGGAACCGACGGGCCACTCGAGCTGGCATCCTCGCCCGACGCGTCTGCAGTGCCGCCCCCCGTCGTGCCATCCTCGGAGGAACCGGCGGCATCGTCGGTGCCCGACGTGGTCGTGGCCTCGGAGGACGTGGTGCCGTCTTCGGAGAAGGGCCACAAGCAGACGCGGTCCTGGGCGAGCTCGTAGCAGACCATGCCCGCGGGGCATTCGGTATCCGCACAGTTCATCGTGCACAGCCCGACGGTCGCGCCGGTGTTGTCGTAGAACCCGAGGCACTGCGTCGGGACGTCTCCCGGAGCGGCGGGGCATACGTCATCGGTCCCGGTGCATTCCGGGAAGCACATCCCGACGAGCGGATCGGCCTCCGTCCCAGCGCCACCGAGCGACGCGCAGGTCGAGAGCCCGCACGGACGACCCGTCAGGTCGTTCAAACAATCGCCATAGGGCGACAAGGCTTCGTCGTTCCCGAACACGCAGATCCCAAGCCAGCACGCCATGCCCGCCGGGCAGTTTTCGCCATGGACACAGCTGAGAACGCAGACGTCTGCGTCGCACGCAGGCACCGCGGTCCCGTCCGCGGGGGGTGCCGGGCAATCGCACGCCGAGGTACAATCGGCCGCGGGACTGCAGACGCCGAGGCTCGGGAAATCCACGTCATCGACCAAGCACCGCGATGCCACGTCCCCGCAAGCGCTCACATTCCCGTCGTTGACGCAGTCTCCGTAAAGCCCGGGACCATACTCGGTGCAGGTCGCCGCGGTGTCGTCTCCGGAGGCGACGCACACACAGCTCACGCAGATCTCCCCAGTCCCGCACTGCTCGTTGCCCGTGCATGCGCAGTCCCCCGTGGTGCTGGCGTTCGCGGTCGAACCGCTCGCCCCCGTCTCGGCGTTGTCATCGTCGTCCTCGGTTTGGACCATGCACCCGACGACGAACGACAAACACGCCAGTCGTGATGCGGCGCCAAGCCGCGCCCAAACACTCGAACCCTTCATCGCGAGCTGCCACGTCATCGGAACGGTCTCCCCGGGGTGTTCGAGCCACTCTAGGGCATCCGTAGGCGGCGTCGCCAGTCACAACGCGACGCCGCACCGCGGCTGCGCCGGAGATGACGGCGCGAGTGTGGGCATCGTTCACCCCAAGCGCCGGGGATGTGAGCCAGGCCAGCGCGAAGTCACTCGCGGGCGTAGGTCAAACCGTGTCCGAACGGAAAAAGAGCTTGCCCCTTTTGGGTTTCGTTGATGGGGATCTGCTCCACGGCCGCGGGCCACGTATAGGACAACTTGCCGGTCGGCGCGAAGTCGCCAAAGAGCACGTCGGCCACCCCGGCGCCCTCCGTCCCCGGCAACCAAGCGACCACGACCGCATCCACCTGGTCGAGCAGCTTGCCGAGCACGAGCGGGCGCCCAGCAACCAGCACGAGAACGATGGGAATGCGGGCCGCCCTCATCGCTTTGACCACGGCCACGTCGTCGGGGTCGAGAGCGAGCGCGCCGTTGTCACCCTCCTGCTCGGCGTAGGGCGTCTCCCCGACGACGACGACCCCGACGGAAGCACCCGGGGCACCGATCCCGTCGCGCGAGTACGTGATCTTGGCGACGTCGCCCGCGACCTGGCGCATCCCCGCCAAGATCGAAGTCCCTTCGGTGACCTTTCCGGACTGTCCTTGCCAACCGACCGTCCACCCGCCGCACTGATTCCCGATGTCGTCGGCGTTGCGCCCGGCGACGTGGATGCTCGCGTCCTTCGCGAGCGGCAGCACGTCCGCATTCTTGAGCACGACGACGGATTTGCGAACGGCCTCGCGCGCGAGATCGAGGCGTTGTCGCGCGCGCAGCAACTTGAGTTTGTCCCGCTGCGCGAGCGTGGGCGAGTTCTGCTCGCCCACGGGCGCCAAGAGCCCCATCTCGCACTTGACCGCCAAGATGCGCTGCACGGCATCGTCGATGCGCGCTTGCGAGACCTGCTCGGGGACGAGCGACACGAGCGTCGGGACGAACTCTTTGTAGGCCGCCGGCCGCATGACCATGTCGACGCCCGCGTTGATGCTCTGCGCCAAGCGCTGAGGGTAGTCGCCGGGGATCTTCTCGATCGCTTCCCAGTCGCTCACGACGAAGCCGTTGAAGCCAAGCTCGTGCTTGAGCGCGTCCGAAAGCAGCGGACCATTGCAGTGCATCTTGGTCCCGCGAACGCTGCTGTAGCTCGCCATCACGTTGCCGACCCCCGCGGTGACCGCTTGGGCGTAGACGGGCAAGAGCTGCGCGCGGAGGTACTCGTCCGTGATGAGCGCGTCCCCCCGGTCCACCCCACCCGCCGTGTGGCCGTCACCGATGAAGTGTTTGGCGCTCGCGAGCACGGAGGTCGGCGACTGACCAAAGGCTTCGCCCTGCAGTCCACGGACCACGGCCAACCCGAGTTGGGCGACGAGCGTGGGGTCTTCGGAATACGACTCGTAGGTACGGCCCCAGCGCTCGTCTTGCGCGGCGGCGAGGACGGGCCCAAACACCCAGTTGATCCCCGTGGCGCGGACGTCTTCGGCCGTCACGCGGGCGATCCGCTCGAGCAGCTCCGGATCGCGCGTGGCTCCGAGCCCGATGTTGTGCGGGTAGATCACCGCGTCGAGGACCGCGTTGTGGCCATGCACCGCGTCGATTCCAAACAGCAGAGGAATGCTGTGGTTGGCGCGCGCGGCACGGTGATGGAAGTCTTCCACGAACTCGGCCCACGCCGCGCCCGTGCGGTCTTTGGGCGCCGAGTCCCCCCCGCACAACACCGCGCCGAAACCCGAATAGTCCATCTCCGCGACGTTCTCGAGCTGCGCACAATCGACTTGCAACATTTGTGCGGCTTTCTCCTGCAACGTCATCTTCGCGAGCAGCCCTGCCGCGCGCTCACGACACGCGGGCGTCGGCCACTCCGGGGAGCCGTGGAACCCCACGGGAGCCGCAACCGGAGCCCTGCACAAGTTCGGGTCATCGGCGCTCGGCTCGGGCATCGCGGCGGGATCCTTGGGCGCGGAACTCCCTTTGCAACCGGCGATGATCCCCAAACCCAAGCCCAGACCCCAGAATGCTGCGCGAATCGTGCTCAATGTCGCCCTCTGGCGGCGAACTATAGGGGGCCTTCCCGGCCCTGTCACGCACAGCATGGGTCTCGCCTCGGTACCCGACCGCCGCGATACCGGCTCACGAAGATCGATCCGAGCCAGCGTTGGAAGGTTACAGCTCGAGATCCGTGCTCGTGAGGACTTCGTGCACCTCGAGCACGTTGGGCCCGGCGAACATCTCCTTGGGGGCGCGGTTGCGGTGCGCCTCGGCGAACGCCTCGCTCTTCGTCCATGCCACGAAGTCCTCGAACGTGCGCCACCACGTCTTGACCTCGTAGTACCCCTGCGCCTCGGTGTCCTCGCTCCACTCGCCGGTCGCGTGATCGAGCTTCATGGCGCGCGGGCGGTGGACCTCGTTGCGCACGAACCCGGGGGATCGATCCACGAGGTGCACGCGCTTGCGGAATCTGTCTTCGAAATCGATCTCGTGCCCCTTGGCGACGGGGATGCGGTTGGTCACGACGAACATGGCGCATAGCGTAGCGACGATGGCCACGCAGGGCCACCTCCGTGCGACCGCATCAGCGCCGATCGAGCTCCGGGGAGAGGAGGCCAACGATCCCCAGGATCGCCACCAGGCCCCCGATCGCGAATACGGTCGGGAATCCGGCGAACTCTGCGACCAGCCCCAGCAGGCCCACACCGAGCGCCGAGCCTGCCATGAATCCGCCCGTCGTGTACGCGAGCACGGTACCTCGACGTTGCGGCGGACGCCCTTGGACGATCAACGCCGCCAAAGAAGGCTGCGCGAACCCGTGGGCGAGTCCGATGAGCGCACCAAACACCGCGAGCGTCGGTCCTGTGAGCCATCGCATCGCAAACGTAACGACGCCATAAAGGAGCAGCGCCCCGATCGCGACGCGCCGAAACCCGAGGCCGTCCAACAGGTGCCCGAGCATCACGCGGACGAACACGGCTGCCGCGGCGAACCCAACGAAGAACGGTCCCAGGTCCGCGACGCCTTGATCCAACATGAACGGTTGGAAGAACACGGTGACGGTCCCGAACGCGAACCCCCACGCGAGCGAAGCGAGGACGACACGCACCAGGGGACCATCGAACCCGGGATCGAACGGTGTGCCCGAAACCACGGACGAGGCCAGTGAGGGCTCCCGCGGCATCCATCTCACACACGCAGCCGCGACCAGGGCCACGCCCGCGGCCGCGAGATCGACCCCGTCCCAACCGACGGTGACGACGAGCGCCTCGGTCCCGAGCGAGGCCACCGCGTTCATCACGATGTTGGCGGCTCCAAACACCCCCAGTGCCTGGCCCAGCTTCTGGGGTGGAGCGCGATCGGCAACCATGGCGCACCCAGCGTTGAAGGCCGCCACGAACGACAAACCCCAAAGGATGTGGACGAGGTAGAGCATCACGCCGACCCCTGCGACCCCCGCATAGCCAACCGCCGCCGCCGCGCAGAGAACCGCACCCACCCCGAACGCAGGGCGGCGCCCGACTCGATCGAGCGACCATCCAACGATCGGAATCGCCAACGCTGCCGCGACGTTGGCCGCCGCTGCGACCCTCCCGATCTCGACCGCCGATGCCCCGAGCTCCTCGCTCATGAACTTGGGGGCGAGCAGGAAAACCGACCAAGCGAGACCAAACGCCCCCTGGGCCACGAGAAGGAGGAGGAAGCTCGGCTGGAAGATCGAGTTGGACTTGGGATCGGGAGGGGATGCGCTCATGCGAGGTCTCCGGTCGATTCAGAGACGGAGCGTTCCCATCCGGGTCCCCTGCCGCCTCGTGAGGGCAGCGGGGTTGCGATCTTCGCTAGCCCCGCGTGCCCGTAACGAGCGCCCAACCCACGACCGAGATGACCGAGACAGACTTCTCGGTCATCTCGGTCATCGCCGCGTGGCGGTGGAGGGCTGCAGAGGCGAGGCGGGACAAGACCCTACTCGCATAGCTCGCCCATATCACGGCGTCAAGGCGACTGTGGCCGGCCCAGGATGCTACGCTTGATTTCCGCGTGGCAGCATCCGCCCCCCCATCGCCTCCCGAGCCCGCACCGACCGAGGGCCACACCAAGGACGGCGATCCGCTGGTTCAGCTGCTCGCGTTCGTCACCACCTTGCGCAGGCGTTGGGTCGTGGTCGCGCTCAGCACGATGATGAGCCTGTGCGCCGCTGCGCTCGCGCTGCAGATCCTCCCGCCCAAGTGGCGCGCGAGTGCGACCGTCGTACTCCACGCCTCGGGTTCGCAGGTCTTCGACAAGGTCAAGGGCGTGGCCGAAGACTCGGAATCGCGGGTCGCGAGCTACCACGAGTACTACCAAACGCAGCGCGCCATCATGAGCAGCCGCACCGTGGCGGAGCAAGCGCTCCAGACGCTCGGGCTCGCCTCCGATCCCGAGTTCCTGGGGATCGCCGACGTCGACGATCCGAGCGAGCGCGCGGCCCTGACCCAAACCATCGACCCCATCGAGCGCCTGCGGGAGACCGTCAGCATCGAGGAGATCCGCAACTCTCGCGTCATCGAGATCTCGGCGCTCTACCCCGATCCCGCCATCGCCGCGGAGATTGCCAACGCGATCGCGGATGCGTACCTCGAACACGTCCACCGCAATCGGTCGAAAGTCGGCACCGAGGCCAAAGACAACATCGCGAGTGAGCGCGAAAAGGCGATGGCACGCCTGCGGACCGCGGAGTCGGGCCTGGAAGCGTTCAAGAACGAGCACGCGATCACCTCGATCTCGCTCTCCGACCGCCAGAACGTCATCACGCAGGACGTCCTCACGCTCTCCTCGCGTGCCAAGGAGGCCGAGGCCGAGAGGATCCGCCTCGATCGACTGCTCGGCCAGGCCAAGGGCATGCGGGAGCGCGGCAACCTGTCCGCTTCGCTCCTGCTGCCGGAGGAGCGGCGCGAGGTGTTCGAGCAGATGCGCAAGGAGAAGCTGCTCGCGGAATCGGAGTTCCGCGCCGTCGATGTCGAATACGGCCCCAAACACGAGGAGCACCGCAAAGCCAAAGCACGGCTCGATCTCGTGACTTCGGCCATCGAGCGCGAAGCGAGCGACCTCATGGACTCGTTGGAGTCGCGGACGGAGGCGGCGAGCCAGATCGAGGGCGACCTACGCAAAGCTCTGGCACGCGAGAACGACAAAGCGCTCGAGCTCGGTCGGCTGGAGCGGCGGTACCGAGAGCTCGAACGCGAGGCGCAAGTGGCCGCGGACGAGTACCTGCTCGTGGCGCGGCGTGACACGGAGATCGCGATCACCAATCGCGTCGAAGACGAAGGCATCGAGATCCTCGACCGCGCCACCACCCCCATCGAGCCCGTCTCGCCACGCCGCGGGATGTTGCTCGCGCTCGCACTCCTCGGCGGGCTCGGGCTGGGCGCCTTGCTCGCGCTCCTCATCGACATGCGCGATCAGAGGATCCGCAGCCTCCTCGATCTCGAGCGCGCGACCACGGGTCTGGGCGTGCCCGTCCTGGGCCAACTTCCCCTCCTCCCTCCCGACCGGCGCTTTGGTGTCGGCAACGCGCGGGCGCAACGCCGGCAGCGCGACCTCTATGCGCACCTGTTCCCGCAATCGTTGATGGCCGAACGCTGCCGGGGACTTCGCACCTCGATCGCGTTCGTGCGCGGCTCGATGCCCGCCAAGACGCTGATGGTCACCTCCCCGAGCAGCTCGGAAGGCAAGAGCGCCACGAGCCTCAACCTCGCGATCTCGATCTGCCAAGCGGGCAAGCGGGTGCTGTTGGTGGACGCCGACATGCGACGCCCTCGGCTGCACCAAGTGTTCTCGACACCGCTCCAAAACGACAGCGTCGGTCTGGCGGCGCTCCTCTGTGGGACGGCCGCGACGGAAGAGGCCATCTCGCAGGCGCCGCAAGAGGGACCCGAGAGCCTCTGGCTCCTGCCCTGCGGAGCGTTGCCCGAGAATCCGGCAGAGCTCCTCGACAACGGACGGATCCGGCGGTTGCTCGCGGAGCTCGGTGAACGCTTCGATGTGATCGTGATCGACACGCCACCGGTACTGCCCGTCGCAGACCCGCTGATCCTGGCGTCCCAAGTGGACGGGGTCATCGTCGTCACCCGGTGCGAACAGACCGCGCGAAACGAGCTCGGACGCACGCTCGCCGGGCTGCTCCAGGCCGATGCCAATATCCTTGGCGTCGTGCTCAACGAGGTCGACGCCCGCCAAGAGCGCGAAGGCTACGGCGGGTACTACACGTACAACGCCCGCCAAACCGGCTCCGACGGGAGCTGAGACGCCGAGCCGCCGCGATGCGTACGGCTCCGACCGTCTCTGGCTGCGACGCCGAGGCCGGCGACGCGTCGCTTCGGGACATTCGCGGCGTGCCGGTACCCCGCGGCACAGTCGGTGCGTTCGCGCGTACAGGCACGCCGCGGCACAGTCGGGCGTTCGCGGCGTACA
>Ga0315910_10000373_pt1 | contig 45604 bp, 35 predicted proteins | sample EdamamesoilMG_FD_204470 | JGI IMG/M metagenome (GOLD analysis project Ga0315910, IMG submission 204470) | Garden soil microbial communities collected in Santa Monica, California, United States - Edamame soil | ecosystem: Environmental > Terrestrial > Soil > Garden | place: USA: California...
GCCGAAGCAAGGGCGCAAATCAAAGATCTCCAAAGGCGCATCGATGCGCTAAGGGGGTCTCTTTGACGTCCCCAGGCTGAAACGAGAAGTCGACGAGCTCGAGCAGCTCTCTACCGCGCCTGGGTTCTGGAACGACCAGGAGAAAGCCCAAGCGCACATGCGGCAGCGCGCCATCGCGCAGGGCAAGATCGACCTCATCGAGTCGCTCTCCCGCGGGGTCAATGACTCGGCGGAACTCCTGGAGCTCGGAATCGCCGAAGGCGACGAGAGTGTGGTCAGCGACGTGCTGGCTGAGCTCCCGGCCCTCGAAACGAGGGTCAAGAAGTCCGAGCTCGAGCGCATGCTGTCTGGGCCGGTCGATCACGCCAACGCCATCGTTTCCATTCATCCGGGCAGCGGCGGAACCGAAGCCAAGGATTGGGGCGAGATGCTGCTCCGTATGTATTTGCGTTGGGCCGAGCGGCGTGGGTTCCGCACCGAGGTGCTCGACTACGAGCCGGGAGACGAAGCGGGCATCGCTGGCGCGTCCATTCTGGTGACCGGCCAGAACGCTTATGGCTACCTGCGGGCAGAGATGGGTGTGCACCGCCTGGTGCGCATCAGCCCGTTCGATTCGGCCGCGCGTCGCCACACGAGCTTTACCGCCGTCGAGGTGACCCCGGACATCGACGAAGAGATCGACATCGAGGTCAAAGACGCCGACCTGGAGATTTCGACCATGCGCGCGGGCGGCAAGGGCGGCCAGAACGTGAACAAGGTCGAGACGGCCGTGCGCATCAAGCACATCCCGACCGGCATCAACATCGCCTGTCGCGCCGAGCGCAGCCAGCATCAGAACCGCGCCATGGCCATGAAGATGCTGAAGGCCAAGCTCTATGAGCTCGAGGAGCTCAAGCGCAAGGACGCCCAGGCGGCGTACGAAGCCGCCAAAGGCGACATCGCCTGGGGACACCAGATTCGGTCATACGTGCTGCAGCCGTACCAGCTGGTGAAGGACCTCCGGAGCGAGATCGAGCGAAGCGACGTGCAGAACGTCCTGGACGGCGATCTCGACGAATTCATCGAGGGCTACCTGATGCAAACGGCCGACAAGAACCTCAAAGGTCAGCCCGGCGCCATCACCGACTGAGCCATCGCGCCCGAGAGCAGGAGTATCGCGTGACCGAAGTGGCACAAAACAGCCAGTCCCCGAGCGACGGACCCGAAGAGCAGCTCTTGCGCGCCCGCCGCGACAAGGCGGAAAAACTGCGCGCCCGGGGCGACGATCCGTTCACCAATCAGGTGTCCCGCGACGCTCGTCAGTTCATCCTCGATCTGCGCCAGGAGTTCGAGAGCGCACGCCGGGGAGAGACGTACGACGTCGAGGCGGTGTCCAAGTTGGCGGAGGCGATGGGGCCTGTCGTGGTTCTGGGGCGTCTGGTTGCCCGCCGGGGCTTCGGCAAGGCGAGCTTCCTGCGTCTGCGCGACATGACGGGGGAGATTCAGCTCTTTGCCCGCCAAGACAAGCTCGAAGACTTCGAAGACCTCAAGGACCTCGATCTTTGGGATCACCTGCAGGCCGTGGGCTCACCCATGGTCACGAAGACCGGCGAGCTCAGCATCGAGGTGACGCGCGTGACCCTGGTGACCAAGGCGCTGCGGCCGCCGCCGGACAAGTGGCACGGCCTGAGCGACGTCGACTTGCGTTACCGCCGTCGCTACGTCGACATGGCCGCCAGTCCCGACGTGCAGGAAGTCATCCGTGCCCGGGGGATCATTTTGCGCGCCATCCGGCGCTTCCTGGACCAGCGGCAGTTCGTGGAGGTGGAGACGCCGTCCCTGCATAGCCTGATTGGCGGCGCCGCCGCCCGGCCGTTTCACACGCACCACAACGCCCTCGACCTGCCGCTCTTTCTGCGCATCGCACCGGAGCTCTACCTGAAACGCCTGCTCGTCGGCGGGCTCGAGCGTGTCTACGAGATCGGTCGCTCCTATCGCAACGAAGGCATCAGCACTCGGCACAATCCCGAGTTCACGATGATCGAGCTCTACGAAGCGTACGCCAACTACGAGACGCTGATGACGATGAGTGAGGAGCTCCTGCGTTTCGTCGATCGCGAGCTCGAGGCCTCGATGAGGGAGCGTGGCCAAGAGGTCGTCTACCGCGCCTGGGTCGAAGCGCGCGCCTTCACGCTCGCCGAACCGTTTGCTCGCGTCCCGATGCGAGAGGCCGTGGTGCACGCGCTGGGTCGCGCTGGCCTCGACGCCTCGCACGTCGTTGCCAATTACGAGGTGCTGGCCGTCACGGAGGACACGGCTCCGGAAGCTCGTCAACGCGGGGACGAGCTCGTGCGACAGTGGGCTCAAAAGAGCGAGCGCAAGCTGGATTGGGGAAACTTCCGCCGCGCGCTCGGTCACGCGGCGAGCGACGGAGAGCGCACTTTCATCGCCTACGAGTACCTGGCCGAGCCCTTCCTGCCGACCGACTATCGCAGCGTCGGCGGCGAGAAGAGCGTGCCGGTCTTCGTCATCGATCATCCGCTGGAGGTCTCACCGCTGGCGCGCAAGAAAGATAGCGATGGTTCGCTCGTCGATCGTTTCGAGCTCTTCGTAGAAGGACGCGAGCTCTGCAACGCGTTCTCCGAGCTCAACGATCCCGACGATCAAGCGTCGCGCTTCCGTGACCAGGTGGAGCGCAAGAGTCGTGGGCAGGACGAGACGATGGACTACGACGAGGACTACGTGCGCGCACTCGAGTATGGCATGCCCCCGGCGGGCGGCTTCGGGATGGGCATCGATCGCTTGATCATGACCCTCTGCTCGCAAGCCTCGATCCGTGACGTCATCACGTTCCCGCTACTTCGCCCTGAAGGGAGCTGACATTGGTGCAAGGAATGGGCAAGGACGACCGCGCGCTCGGCCTCCTTTTGGAGCTTCGGCAGCTCGTCCTCGGCTGGCCCATGCCAGTGAAGGTCGGCCTGTTGGTCGCGCTCGCGGTCCTCTCGTGGGCGTTCATCCTCTGGGCGCTCTATCGCTTGGGCGGGCGCAGCGGTCGTGGGCTCTTGCGAGGGCTCACGGTGCTGTTCCTCTTGTCCACGCTCGGGCTCGGAGCCTGGGCGTTCAGCTTGCCGGAATCGGTCGGTGCACGGTTCGATCTCGTGGACCAGCTGGTGCGCGCCTCGGCCGCCCTGTCGGCGATGCTGCTCACGGTGTTCCTGCTGCTTCTCCTCGTGCCCAAGGTGCTCCAGAAGCTCGAGCAGGGCGACTTCGTGGCCTTCGTCGCGGTGCGTCATGTTCGCTCGAAGAAGAGCGGCTTTTTGACGATCATCTCGGCCCTCTCGATCCTCGGCGTCTGCCTGAGCTCGTTCGTGCTCTGCTGCGTGGTGAGCGTGATGGGCGGCTTCGGTGCCGATCTGAAGGACAAAATCCTCAATAACAACGCGCAGATTCGCGTTGAGTTGCCACATGCGGGTGGCTTCGATTTCTGGCGGCAGGTGCTGGACGACGTGCGCGCTACTCCCGGCGTTCTGGCGGCAACTCCGGTGGCTCAGGGAGAGGTCATGGCCTCGAGCTCGACGGACACGGCAGGCATGGTGCTGCGCGGCATCGAGACGGAGTCGCTGGCCGCCGTCATCGACATTCCACGGCACATGGAGGTCGGCTCGTTCGACCTGCTCGACGACCCGCTCAAACTGCGGCTCTTGCCGGCGGATACGCCCATCGGCATTGGCACGTCGGGCGAGGTCTACCTCAAGGGGCGTTCGGATGTGACGGAGCTCGGCGACACCGATTCGTCTCCCCCTGACGTGTACCCGGGCATCGTCCTCGGGCGCGAGCTGGCTCGCAGTCTCCACGCCTACGTCGGCGACGTGCTCACCGTGGTCTCGCCCATGGGTGACTTGGGCCCGATGGGCATCATGCCGCGGACGCGCAAATTCCGCGTTGCGGGCATCTTCTACACCGGCATGTACGAGTACGACGTCTCTCAGGCCTACGTGAAACGAGACGTCGCCCAGGAAATCCTCGATCTCGGGCAGCTCGCCACGTCGATCGATATTCGTGCCAAGCGCATCGACGACGTGGCCAAAGTCACCGTTGCCCTGCGACAGGCCATCGGGCGCCCCGAGCTGTCGGTGCGTCACTGGGAAGAGATGAATCGCAGCTTGTTCAGCGCGCTCAAGCTGGAGAAGATTGCCACCTTCCTCGTCTTGTCGATTGCCATCCTCGTCGCCAGCTTCTGCATCATCTGCACCTTGCTCTTGATGGTGACCGAGAAGAGCAAGGAAATTGCCATCCTGAAGGCGATGGGCACCAGCGATCGCGGCATTCTGCGGCTCTTCATGAGCGAGGGCATGCTGATCGGCGGCATTGGCACGGTGGCGGGTGTGACCATCGGCTATGCTCTGATGCAGAGCCTGAAGCACTTCGGCGTACGACTCGATCCAGAGGTGTATTACATCGAGCGCCTTCCAGTGAGTGTCGAGGAGTTCGACTACCTCTTGATCGCGCTTTGCGCGTTCGGCATCACCACGCTGGCTACGCTCTATCCGGCTCGCGCCGCCAGCCGTTTGCGCCCCGTCGATGGCATCCGCTACGAGTGACCGCCCCCAATGAACGATGAAGCCGAGAAGTCAGGCGCTGGGCCCAGTGATGGGTCGGAAACGGCCGCATCGACCAGCCATCTGACCCAATCCGGGCAGCCCCCCGAGGAGGCTCTGGTTCTGATCGAGGACCTGCACAAGTCGTTCTTGCACATGGGCCAGACGCTCGACGTGCTCAAGGGCATCGATCTGAACATCTACGCCGGCGAGTTCCTCTCGATCGTGGGCGCATCGGGTGCCGGAAAGAGCACGCTGCTCCACTGTATCGGCACGCTGGACCTGCCGACGAGCGGGCGCATTCGCTTGTCCGGCGAGGAGCTCACCAAGATGAGCTCGAATCGGCTGGCTGCCGTCCGCAATCGGGAGATCGGCTTCGTCTTCCAGTTTCATCATTTGCTGCCCGAGTTCGACGCGCTCGAAAACGTCATGTTGCCCGGGCTCATTCAAGGCCGATCCCGACGCGAGATGGAGAAACGCGCGCGCGTCCTGCTCGACGAAGTAGGCGTGGGGCATCGCGCCACCCATCGGCCCGGTGAGATGAGCGGTGGTGAGCAGCAGCGTGTTGCCGTCGCCCGGGCGCTGGTCCTCGAACCGAAGCTGCTCTTGGCCGACGAACCGACGGGAAATTTGGACAGCAGCACGGGTGACGCCGTCCATGACCTGTTCTTCGACATCAACCAGCGTCATGGGACGACCATCGTCGTCGTCACCCACAATCCGACCTTCGCCGAGAGCATGCCGCGCGTCGTGCGGATGAAGGACGGCCGTGTCGAACGCGACGAGGCCGGCCGCAATGCGCGCCGTCTGCAGCGCACCCCGGCTGCCGCCACGGTCTGAGCGCTCGATCGGCGCGAGCGCGCGTCAGCCCGTCAGGATGCGGTGGATGGATTCGGGCAGGACGCCTGCCGCCTCTGCTGCCGCCACGAATTCCACGTTGTGGCGCAGCTCGGTGACGAACCCGCGCGCATATTGAGAGCCGATGAGACCGTTCAGCCGACGCATGAACGGGTTGAGCCCCGTGACCAGCATGGCATGGGCATCCTGGTCTCGTCCGAGATCCAGGTAGATGCGGTACAACGTGAGGAAGACGGGCGCCTCGTTGAGGAGGCTGGGCGCGCCAATGGCCAAGAGGTCCGCAGCTTCGCGTCCGATCTCTTCTGCTGTCTCGAGCGCGCCACTCTGTCGCTCGGCCTCTGCCCACATCCCGAGCGCGACCGGGTACAAGTCGTTGTAGCCCATCTGGCGGTAGTTCTCGGCTGCGGTGCGCAGGAGGACGAGCGCTCGGGCGCGATTCGTTTCCTGGCTCGAACTCAAGAGCTCGACCCCGCGGTAGAAGAGCACGCCCAGGTTCGAGCGATCGGGCGAAGTCCAGAAGCCGGTTGCCGCGGCGTCCGCTTCGGCGCGCGTCTCCACCAGAAAGGACTCGAGGCGGCGGTCGCTGCCGTAAATGCTGGCCCAACCGAGGAGATTCATCTGGGCGTGACGCATGGCTCCCGATGAGCCGATCGACTCTGCCAAGAGCAGGCCACGTTCGAGCGCCTCGCGCGCCTCCTGGCGCGCACCAATCGTGGACAGCGAGAAGCCGACGTTGGTGGTGAGCATGGCCTCGCGCTCCACCAAGCCGGCGCGCCGGGCTGCCTCGGCCGCCAGCTTTCGTTCATCGAGTGCCGCCGTGACCTGTCCGCGTGCTTGGCGCACGATGGCGAGGGCCTGGTGAGCATCCACCTGCGCGCCGGGAATGTCGCTCAGGCCGTTGCCCATGAGTCGCTCGGCTTCGCGTTCCGCGGTGGCGAAGTCGCCGCTGTAAGCGGCCCGGGATGCGAGGGCAGCCGAACAGCTCGCCACGACCTCGCGCAGCGAGTGCGCTTCGGCTTGGCTGCGAATGTCGACCAGCGCCTGCACGACGTTGGCGTCCGTGCCACGGGCGTCGTCGTAGCGGGCGCGGCTGGCACGGGCGATGAGCTGCGAAGGGAGGTCGAAGGCGGATTCCTCCATCGTGTGGATCGCCGTCTCCCGTTCGGCCGCGCGTGGGTCCATCCGCCCCCAGGCTTGATCCAGGTAGCTGGCCCAGGTGAAGGCGTCTTCCTTGGTTTCCGCAAACGCGAGCGCCCGCTCTGCCATGGTCAGGGCATCTCCGAGCGCGTTGGCACCGAGCGCGCGCTTCGCGGCCCGCGCCCAGTACTTGGCGGCCTCGAGCGGCGCTCCTCCGAGATCGAGATGACCGGCCACCGTAGCCGCGTCCTCTCCCATCTTCGACAGCCAGTGGCCGGCCTTGAGATGCAGGTCGCGCTTGTGCTCTTCGTCGAGCGAGGCGTAGGCCACGTCGCGTACCAAGGCGTGTTTGAACAAGTACTCGGCCGTCTCCGGAAATCGGCTGCCGTTTTGCTGCACCATGATTTCCTGGCCGATCAGCTGCTGCATCAAGTCGGATGGTGGATCGATCAGGCCGAGTGCCGGAAGGCTTTCCTCGAAGCACGACTGCCCGAACACCGACAGACGCGCCACGGCATCTCGACAGATCGCCGGCGTAGCGTCGAGGCTCGCCTGAATCGCCGCTTCGATGGTCGGTGCGCTCGCGCGCGGTTTGCCGGCTGCGGTCAGGCGTGCGAGCTCTTCCGCAAAGAGCGGTGAACCCCCGGCGCGTGCGACGATATCGTCGACAGATTCGCGATTGGCGCGGTCGCCGAGGATCGCCTCGGCGATGGAGCGTACCGCCTTCTGCGAGATCGGACGCAAATCGATGCGCACGTGACCACGCTGGGCGAAGCGCGCAGGTTCGTCTTGCCAGAAATGCGGCCTCACGCAGGCCAAAAGCACGAGCGGATGCCGGGACGAGCGGCCCACGAGGTGGTCGAGCCAAGCAATCGACTCGCTGTCGGCCCACTGCAAGTCTTCCATCACGAGCACGAGTGACTCGTCGGAGAGGACGCGCAATACGAGGTCGGTCATGGCGAGCCAAAGTGCGTCGCGAGACGCTTTGGATTCGACCCCGCTTGGGATGCGATCGTCAGCCAGCAGCTGAGCCAGGAGGCGACGTTGATCGGTGGACAGATCGCTCAGAGTTTGCGGACCGAAATGGTCGATGAGCGCTGCCTCTGCTTCGTCGAGGCTGACTGCCTTACGCACGCCGACGAGCCCGCGCAGGATCTCGGCAGCAGTGCCGAGTACATGCCGACGTGAATAGGCTTCGCTTCGACGGACGAGCACGCGCGATGCGTCTGAGCGGCTGGTGATGCGGGCGACGGCTTCCTTTTGCAGACGGGTCTTGCCGATACCCGGCGGTCCCGTCAGTGAGACGACGAGGGAGGTGCGATCAGACAAGGCGCGCTGGTGGGCAGCCAAGATCTGGGCGAGCTCTGCTTCGCGGCCGACGAACGACGCGCCGCCGCTGCGATCGCCGGCGGGCCGAGAAACGCGCTCGCCCACGATGGCGGCGCCATCACTGCGCATGCGAAAGTCGTAGCGGCCGCGGCCGAGCTCTGACGTGGTGGCATCGGAAATCGTTTGCAGTGGACGTGCAGTTCGAGCCAGAGAGGCCGCACGGTCGACCACGTCGCCGACGGGATGGGCCCCCGTGGCGCCCGGGGCGAGACGGGCGCGCCCGCTGGCGACGCCGACCGCCGCACCTTCTGCTGCTAGCTGGTGGGCCATGCGCAATGCCACCTGCGCTTCGCCGCCCGTGGCCCGCTCGACCCCCAGATGGGCGACGACGGCATCTTTACCGAGGGGTACGGCCATGGCGCCCTCGGCGCGTAGTGCCGTGACGGCGGCCTTCTGACCCGTGCGATCAGAGAAGCCGAGCGCCACGAGCGTCGTGACGAGTCGGCTACCCGACGTCGACGTTCGCACGGACATTTCTTCCGGCGGCCAGCTGACGTTCGTTGCCTCTGCGAGCGAATCGAGCAGGGCCTTCTCGACGGCGCGTGCGGATGTGGGTCGATGTTCCGGGTCCGTCTGCAGCAGGCCGTCGATGGCGTCGTCGAGGCTGGGGGGCAGGTTGGGCTTGAACGTGGACATGCGCGCCGCGGGTGTGGTCGCGAGCCGCGCCAATGTGGCGATGGCACTTGCACCCTGATGCGGTGGATGGCCCACGAGCAGCTCGAACAAGGTCGCGCCGAGCGAGTAGAGGTCGGAGCGGTGGTCGATGGCGCTATCGCCGCGCGCCTGCTCGGGAGACATGTAGGCCAGCGTTCCGGCGCGGTCGCTGAAGCCGGCTCGCGCCGCGACGCCAAAGTCGATCAGTACAGGCTCGAACTCGAACTCGGGGACCAGGTCTCCACCCGCACCGCGTCGGCGCAAGAGGATGTTGGCCGGCTTGATGTCGCGGTGCAAAAGGCCGCGGTCGTGGGCACACGAGAGGGCACGCGCCACCAGGATGCCAAGCGCCGTTGCTTGACGCACTCCGAGTGGAGCGTTCCGTTGGTGGGTCGCCAGGTCGAGCCCTTCCAGCCATTCCATGCACAGGTACGGCCGGCCGATGTCGCTCAACATGCCGGCACCCAAGATGCGCACGATCCCTGGATGGTTGAGGCCGGCCAATAGCTCCGCTTCGCGGGTTGCAGCGTTGTCCTCGAGGCCTTCCTCGCCGTCTGTGATCAGGATCTTCAAAGCGACCTGGCGCTGCTCGCGCAGGTCGAACGCGCGGTACACCACCCCACTCGCCCCGACACCTACCTGGTGCTCGACCTGGTAGCGTCCGTCGAGAGCCCGATCGAACGATGCGGGAAGGAACATGCTCGGCCAGCGTAAGCCCGTGGCGGGCGCACGTCGAATCGAGGTCGGGGACGTGGCGTGCGTCCGCCGCTTTTCCCGCTTGGGCGGAGCCTCGAGTTTGGGTCTGGCTCGCGTTTGGCTGAGTGGCCGTGTGCGCGCTGGTCAGCGGGCGCGCTCGCGCGGCGGGCGCCGTGCGCGCGTGCGCAGGGGCGGCTGAGAGGGGCTGACGGGCGGTACATCCGGGAAGGCTGCAGCGTCGTCCACGGTGAGCACCTGCTCGAGATCGCGCAGCGACACCTGGTCGGCCGTGGTGCGCGCAGCAGCGGCCGCCAGGATGCCGCGCAGCTCGAGCTCACCGCCCGTCCAGGCGCGATCGAGCAGAGCCGCGAGCGCGGGGCGGGCGATGCCGAGCGGGAGTCCTCGATGCACGAGTCCGAGGCGTGTGAGTTCGAAGACGATGAGCGATTGGAGGTCCTCGGCACGCTCCTCGAGGGTGGGGACCCTGACGTGCAGGCCCGTGAGGCGAGGGTCCACCTCGGCGCCTGGTCCCACCACGATCAGGTGCACCGATGGCGCGCCTTGGTACGCCTCGAGCAGGGCGACCTTGGTCGAATCCTCGAGCGAATGCGCCCACAAGAGCACGAGCGTGCCTTGGGCGGCTCGGCTGAGCGGCGCTGCCGCTCCCCGCTCTTGCCACCAGCGCGCCGAACGCGCATGCGGAGACGTGCAGTCGACCACCACGAACGGTCCGGCTGCTGGCCCGCGCGCGAGGTGAACGTGGGCCGCCCAAGCGATCGCATCGGCGCCGGGGGGGACGTCGACATACAGGATGGGCGAGGCGCTCGCGCTCGTCAGGGCCTGCAGCGCTTGCACGGCAGCGGGGCCGTGGGCTGTGCGCTGCACGACGGCCGCCAGGAGTTCTGCTTCGCGGCGTCCCGCTTCGGTCTGATCGACGAGGCGGGCCGAGAGCCCCTCGATGTGCTCGTCAGCGGAGCGGACCTGGCGCTCTGCCTGCAGCTGTCGCCCGTGGGCGCGCGCCAAGGCCGAAGTCACGCTCAAGAGGCCGGTCATCCGATCCGTCAGCGCCTCCAGGGCGAGGACTTCCTCGGTCACGAGCGTCGACTTTCTCTGTCCGGAGGGCAGCACCAGGAGGCCGACCGGTCCGTCGGCGTCGGAGAGCGCCGTGGCACTCTTTGCTTCGTGCGCAGCCAGCCAGACGGCGGCCGGCCGAATTTCCGGGCGCCTCACTTGTGCAGCGAGCACGGCTTCACGCCTGAGCGTGCGGCCTGGCTCCTGGCTGGCGAGCTCGTGAATGAAGGCAGGAAACTCCGCGTTGGTCGCGGACAGGTAGCCGGCCACGTCGACGGCGAGCAGAGCTGGGGGGTCGTAGCGGAAGAGCTCGGGGCGCTGTCTGCCTCGACGCTCCGCTTGGCCGAGCGCCGTGAGCGCGCCGCGCAGAGCCAGGTCTGGCTCCGGATGCAGGGCGCGGTCCATGGCGCTCTGCATGGCGTCGATCCAGCGCGAACCAGCGGGTCCCAGCGGTCGGGCCAGCCACGTTGCCAGGAGGCCCACACACATGGATCCCGCAGCGACGATCAAGGTGAGGCGCGCGGCATGTTCGGGGAGCGTCAGCGCCATCCAGGCGCCGCCGAGCGCGGTGGGTGCGCCCAGAATCACGACGGCAAGCCCTCCTCTGGTGACGCGCGCCACGCGCGCAGCTGAAGGATCTGCCAGACAGAACAAGACCAGCGTGGCGGTCGAAAGCAGAGTCAGACTCGCAGCCGTGTCTGCGCTCGAAGCCTGAATCAAGCCCGACCCGGCGCCGACGCTCGTCCCCGCCACGGCGATGGCCATGGCCGATCCCGTGCGATCCGACACGCCGAGCTCGGCGCCCCGCAGCCAGCGCGCCCGCAGCAAGGCGGCGGTCAGGAGCAGCAGGCTTCCGAGTGCGCCGAAGAGAAACGTGGTGTCCAGGGCTGGTGGATCGAGATCGACCACCCCCGGGAACAAGGCTCGCCCGAGCGAGACCAAGCACGCGACCGACCACACGACGCCGCCAGCCACCGCAGCGTCGAGCGAGACAGCGGCGCGTGGAGCGGCAAGTAGGCGACTCGCGCCCGGCAAGGCTGCCAAAGCGGTCAGCGGAGCGATGGTGGCGAGACCGAGCCCGGCAGCGGCTGCAGCCTGCAGGAAAGCGTCGTCAGCTTCGCCTGCGAGCGTGGGCAAATAGAGCGAGAGGCCGACCATGAGCAGCGCCAGTGGATCACGAGCGCTTTCGAGAAGCGGGAGCTCCCTCGGGCTGGCGAGGCGTCGCCAGCCGAGCATGACCAGAAGCGGCGCTCCGAGGAGCAGCCAACGTGCGCCGAGCGACCCCTGTCCGGCGACGTAGAGCGCCACGTAGCCGCTGAGCACGGTCGGGATGAGCCAGCCGATCCCTCGGTTCACGGGGGCGGACGCTACTCTGAATTCGACCTCGCGGGGATGCTGGGGGGCGGCGAGCCGTCCGCGGCCATTTGGCAGTCGGGCGGGCCTGCCGGCGGAGCGGACCCATCGGGCTCGGGCGGCACCTCTGCTCCGCGCGGGCACGGTGGTTCTCGCCTCCAGGGTGCTTTTTTCAGGACCCTGCCGTACCTGGTTCTCGAAGAAGGGCTTGGTACGAAATAAAGCGGCGCCGAGCTGGCGGCGCAAAGGGCCGGGGGAAGTGCCCTTCGTTGCCAGCATCACCGCTAGCGGCTAGTCCGTTCTCTGGCGGCCTCCGGCCGTTTCCGACGAGCAAGAAGACTTCGCAGAGTCAGCGCAAATGAAGAAAAACTACATCCTCGATACCAACGTCTTGCTTCACGACCCGCAGAGTATCTTCAAGTTCGAAGACAACGACCTGATCATTCCGATCTACGTCATCGAGGAAATCGATACCTTCAAACGCGACAGTGCCGAACGCGGCCGCAATGCCCGCGCCGTGGTGCGACACCTCGATGAACTTCGCGAGAAGCATGGTTGCCTCTCGGACGGCGTGCCCGTAGGCGACGGCGGCATTCTGCGCGTGCACGTGCCCACGGTGCGGCCTGTCCTTTCCATCGCTCTTAACCCCGACTCGGGGGACCATGCCATCTTGCAAACGGCCCTCAACCTGCGCGATCAGGATCAGAGCGCCCGCACGATCTTCGTCACGATGGACGTCTCGCTGCGCATTCGGGCTGACGCTTTGGGCCTCGCGACTCAGGCGTACGAGAATCAGACGGTCGATCCCGACGCGCTCGAGTCGGACATTGCGGACCTGGAAGTCAGCACTGAGCAGCTCGACGACTTCTTTCGCCACGGTCTGATGGAGGTCTCTGGCGACCTCTCGATCCCCGCGAACGGCAGCGTGATGCTCCGAGGCCCGGGTGCGGGGAGTCGCACTGGACTGGGCCGGTACGAGCCCAAGACCAAGACGGTGCGCGCGCTGATCACGCCACGCGAAGGTGTGGCGGGCATCCGAGCGCGCAATCGTGAGCAAGCTTTTGCACTGGACCTTCTGCTCGACGATTCGGTCAAGCTGGTCACGCTGCTCGGCATGGCCGGCACTGGAAAGACGCTCTTGGCCTTGGCCGCTGGCCTGAGCCGCGTGGTCGAAGAAGGCGCCTTCTCCCGTTTGCTGATCAGCCGTCCCGTCATGCCGATGGGACGCGACATCGGATTTTTGCCTGGTGACATCGAAGAGAAGCTCGCGCCCTGGATGCAGCCGCTCTACGACAATTTGGAGTATCTACTGGTAGCCGGCGGCAACAAGCGTCGCGGGTTCCGCGGCTTCGAGGAGCTGCTCGACAGTGGTCAAATCCAGGTGGAGCCGCTCACGTACATTCGCGGACGCAGCCTGCCTCAGCAGTTCGTCATCGTGGACGAGGCCCAGAACCTCACGCCCCACGAGGTCAAGACCGTCGTGACCCGCTGCGGCGAAGGGACCAAGATCGTGCTGACTGGCGATCCTTACCAGATCGACAATCCCTATGTGGATGCCACCAGCAACGGCTTGGCAGTGGTGGCCGATCGCTTGCGTGACGAGTCGTTGGCTGGCCACGTCGTACTGACGAAGGGTGAGCGCAGCGAGCTTTCGAATCTGGCCGCGAGCAAGCTTTGAACGAGCTTTCGCGCCTCGAGGATCAGCTCCTGGACATCGAGGCGCGCATTGCCTTGCTCGAGGCGTGCAGGCCGGTGGGCATCGCAGCAGAAGAGGCGAGGCTCGAAGCGCTGCTCGACTCGCGCGCGCCGAAAGCCGACGACCTGGTGCCGAAGCTCGGCTGTCCGAGGCATGCGCCGCTCGAGCTCGAGCGCATTCGACTGGGTCAAGTGGCGATGGTCTGCCAGAAGCTGGCCGCTAGCTCGGCGGTGGCTCGCATTTTGACCGAGCGGACGCATGAGCTCGAGCTCGAGATCGAGATCGTGCAGGCTCGCGGGACGACTCGCATCGTCGACCTCGCCCGAGCCCGGTTCGATCGCGACGGCGCCGACGCGCGAGTGCACGCAGACGTACTGGCCATGGACTGGATCGAGCGGGGCATTTCGCGCGAAAAGGAGCCAGAGCAAGCGCTGGTTCCTCTGGCATCGGCGCTCTCGGACCTGGCGAGCAGGGCCGGAGTCGAGGTCGAGGTGCTCGAGGTCGACATGGTGGCTCGCGCGGCCGTGACGCAGCGCGCTCTGCTGGTCAGACGCGGCGCCCTCGTGACATCGCGCGAGGCAGGACGGATCTTCACCCACGAAGTCTACGGCCACCTTTTGCCTCGTCGGGCCGCGCTGTCCTGCGGGCCACCGTTTCGCATCGGCCCGCGCGGAGCAGACGCAGACGAAGAGGGACGGGCCCTGCAGCTGGAGGTTCAAAGTGGCACCCTGGATGCGACACGTGGTCTCGAGCTCGGCGTGCGGCACCGGCTCGCGGCCCACGTTCTCGGCGGGGGTCACGTCGGCGAGGCCGTGCTCGCTCTGTGCGAGCAGGGCGTGCCGGGCTCACTCTTGGCGCGGGCAGCCCCGCGGGTGATGCGTGCGGGCGGCCTGTGTCGCGAGATCATCTACCTTCCGGCGCTCCTCCGCGTTGGCCCGCGTCTGTCGGATCCGCGCGTGGAGCGCGTATTCTGCCTGGGACGGGCCACGCTCTCCGAGCTCGACGTGCTCACCGGACTCTTGCCCCCGACTCAGGGAGCCCAAGCGAGATCGGCGACGACGGGCGTGTGATCGGAGGGCTTCTCCCACGCGCGGGGGGCAGGCTCGATGTGGGCATGCGTGAGGTGTCCGCGTGCAGCCGTACTCACCCAAACGTAGTCGATGCGCAGGCCGCGATTGCGTTGGTAGGAACCGGCCCGATAGTCCCACCACGAATAGTGGCCGGCGGCATCGCAGGTTTCGCGGAACGTGTCGTGGAAGCCGAGCGCCTCCAGGCGTGCGATCGCCGCGCGCTCGCGCGGCGAGCAAAAGAGCTGGTCTCGGTAGCGGGCCGGGTCGTAGACGTCGCGATCGTCCCGGGTGACGTTGAAGTCGCCACACACGGCCAGCGGGGCCTCTGGTGCCCCATCGGCCTTCAGGGTCGTCAGCAGGCGGTCCAGCCAGACCAACTTCTGCTCGTAGGCGGGCGAGTCGAGTGACTTGCCGTTGGGAATGTAAGCGGACAGCACTCGCATGCCCCGCACGGTGCCGGCGATCAACCTGCGCTCGTCGCCTTCCGCTGCATCGACGAGGCCGACACGCACATCGGCGACGGGATGCCGGGAGACGATCGCGACACCATTATAGCTCTTTTCTCCCGCGCGATGCGTCTCGTAGCCAAGCCGGGCGAAGGTGTCGGTCGGGAAGTCGGAGTCCGGCACCTTCGTCTCCTGCAGGCACAAGACGTCGGGATTCGCTTCCCGCAGGAAACGATGGACGTGATCGAGCCGGGCACGAATCGAGTTGACGTTCCAGCTGGCGATGCGCAAGGCGAGGAGGCTCCTACTCGCGGCGGTTCGGCTTGGCAATGCTCCGTCGAGCGCTGAAGGGTGGGCGCTCGCGCAGCTTGCCGGAGCGGCGTTGGCCTGTTAGTCCCCTGCCTAGCGTGAGTCTGCTCCATGCGTATCGGATCGTGGCGCTCGAGCGCATCTCGTGCCGCTCCGTGCCGGTCCGTCCTGTAGCCGGCGCTGGTCAAACGCTCGGTCGACGCGAGCAAGGTAGAGGCCGAGTGACCCGCAGCATCGCGGGAGGCATCGCGCTGAGCTTTGCGCTGATCTCCTCCTTTACCCTCAGCGCTGGCGCAGAGGATGCTCCGGGGGCGGCGCCCCAGACTCGATCAGGAGACACGGCGCCGTCTTCCGGTGCTGCGCAGGGAGGGCCGCGAGTCGTCCCACCCAAGCTCGCGGTTTACGCCGAGCCTCTCTATCCGATCGAGGCCGCCTACTCCGGCGCGAACGGTGTCGTTCAGCTCGAGCTCACCGTCTCGGAGGCCGGCGCGGTGACGGAGGCGAAGGTGGCTCGAGCAGGCGACCTCGGTGCGCCCTTCGAGCAGGCAGCCGTGGAGGCGGCCCTCGCTTTGCAGTTCGAGCCGGCGACAGTGGATGGGACGCCGCGCAGCGTCCGCATTGGCTTTGCGTTCGAGTTCGTGCCGCCCGAGTCTCTCCGTGTGGTGGATGCAGCGCCGGCCGCTCTGGAGCCGGCCGCTCCGGAGCCGGAAGGTCAGCCGGCGACGACGCCTGGTCAGCTGTCGGGCCGCATCTTGCTCGTGGACGGTGACGTCCCCATCCCCGGGGTTCTCCTGCGCATTACGGATGGCAGCGGGGCCGTGCGCGCCGTGAGTACCGACGAGCAGGGCCGCTTTGCGCTGCCTGAGTTGCCGGCCGGACCGTACTTGGTCCAGGTCCGGGCGGAAGGCTTTCCGCCTCTGGATTTCCGCGAGGACGTAGCCGCTGGAGAGGCCACGGAAGTCACGTATCGCCTCGCGGCGATCACGGACGAAATCGAGGTGGTCGTCGAAGGTGAGCGTCCACCGCGTGAGGTCACGCGACGCCGTCTCGAACGCCGCGAGATTTCGCGCATCCCTGGCACTTCCGGTGACGCACTGCGCTCTTTGCAAAGCCTGCCCGGCGTGGCGCGTCCACCCGGCTTGGCTGGCCTCCTCATCGTGCGCGGATCCGCTCCTGCGGACAGCGAGACGTTCATCGACGGCACCGACGTCCCGCTCATCTATCATTTCGGCGGGCTCTCCAGCGTCGTGCCGACCGACATGCTGGAGCGCATCGACTTCTATCCGGGAAACTTCTCGGTGCGCTACGGGCGCTTGCAAGGCGGTGTGGTCGACGTCGGGTTGCGTGCTCCGCGCACGGAGTGCCTCGACGACAAGGGCGCGCTCACAGGCAAGGACAACTGCTTCCACGGCATGGGGCAAATCGATTTCATCGACACGCGCATCATGCTCGAAGGTCCCATCGCCGGCGACTGGAAGTTCGTGGTCGCGGGACGGCGCAGCTGGATCGACATGTTCTTGCGCCCAGCGCTCGAGGCGTCGGGCTCCACGGTGACCAACGCCCCCGTCTACTACGACTACCAGGCCGCCGTAGAGCGCGATCGCGGCCCCGACGATCGGCTGAGTTTCCGCTTCTACGGCTCGGACGACCGCTTCGAGACCATCATCACCAATCCCGCCGCGAGCGACCCCGGGTTCGGCGGCAATCTGCGCTTCGGCACCGCGTTCACGCGCTTTCAGGGCCTCTATCAGAAGCGTCTCTCCAAGGAAGTGAACCTGGACGCGATGCTCAGCGTGGGCACGCAGACCCTCGACTTTGGCCTCGGCGGCAACATCAAGTTCGTGCTCGATTCGCTGCCCATCAACATGCGCAGCGAGTTCGGCTTCCAGCTGCACCGAACCGCCAAGTTGAACGTGGGGCTCGACTTTCAGGCTGCGCCGTTCAACCTCTATGTCCGTGCACCCCCACCAGGACGGACGGGAGAGGCAGCGCCCGGCCCACTCGCGACGCAGGTGCCGCTCGAGCAGCAAACTTCCGGCACGACCTTTCGGCCCGGCTGGTATGCGGACCTCGAGTGGCAGCCGTTCCGGCGACTCCGGCTGGTGCCTGGAGTTCGTGTCGACGGGGCGCTCGATACGTCGGGCGTCGACGTCAGCCCGCGCATCAACGTGCGCTACACGCTCGTCGAGCGGGGACAGCTCGGACCGAGCGACGTCCACGAGACGGTGCTCAAAGCCGGCTTCGGCAAGTTCAGTCAACCGCCTGCCTTCCAGGAGACCGACGAAGTCTTTGGTACACCTGGACTCGCGTCCAACGACTCGTACCACTACTCACTCGGCGTCGAGCAGCGGCTGTCTCAGCAGGTGCGTCTCACCGTCGAAGGCTTTTTCAAGGACTTCCAGAACAGCGTGAGTCGGGGTCCGAGCGCCGATGGCACCTTTACCTACAACAACGAGGGCAGGGGGCGCGTCGTCGGCCTGGAGACTCTGCTCAAGTACGATCCCGACGATCGGTTCTTCGGCTGGGTGGCGTACACGCTGAGCGAGAGCATTCGCCAGAACTGCGCCACCTGTCCGGCGTACTTGTTCCAGTTCGACCAAACGCACAATCTCGTCGTATTGGGCAGCTATCGGCTGGGACGCGGCTGGGAAATCGGCGCGCGCTTCCGCATCGTGAGCGGGCCATTGGCGACGCCCGTCGCGCAGCCTCCCGCTCTGGCCGCCATCTTCTCCGGCGACGCCGGCAGCTACGTGCCGGTCGAGGGCGCCCCTTACAGCGTGCGGTTGCCGGTCTTCCACCAGGCGGACGTGCGCATCGACAAGCACTGGGTTTTCAAGAACTTCCGCCTCACGACCTACCTCGACGTGCAGAACGTCTACAACAACATGGCCGTCGAGGACTTCGTGTACAATTTCGACTTCAGTCAGTCGGCTTATCAGACGGGACTTCCCATCGTGCCGAGCATCGGAACGCGAGGAGAATTCTGATGCGACGGCGACTTCTCCTCGGCTCGTCGCTGCTCGTGGCCAGCGCGCTGGCCGGCGCCGCCGCCTGCGGACCGACGCTCGAGTCGATTGCACAGCTGTCGCACATTCGCATCATCGGTGTGCGCAAGAGTGCTCCCTACGCGCGTCCGGGTGAGTCGGTGCGCTTGCACATGCTTTGGGAAGACGTGAGTGACGCGTCGCCGCGCGACGCGCAGCCCTTCTTCGCATTCTGGTGCGTCAACCCACCTGGCGGCCTCTTCGCCGAGTGTCTGGCGCAAGTCCCGACCGTGCCGCCGGCGTTCTCCGTGGGAGAGAACTTCATCGACATCACCGTGCCGGACGATGTCCTTCGGCCCTCGCCCAGTGCCCCGCAAGCGCCGGCGACCGGTTCCCTCTACGTATTCTACGGCGTTTGCGCCGGCACGCTGGAAGTCGCGGGGTATCCCATCGATCCCGATCAGGGCCTTTCTGGTCTGGGTGGTGCGTTCGGAGCAGGGGGCATTGGCGGCGCCGCTGCGGTCGACGACGCGATTTCGGAGATCCTGGGGGAGCTGGCCGAAAACGGCCAAGTCGGCGAGGCATTCTTGCCTCGCTGCGTGGACGACGAGGGCGAGCCGCTCGGATCGGACGACTTCGTGGTGGGGTATTCCACCGTGCTCGTCTTCGACGAGCTCCGGAACGAGCATCCGACGATCCTCGGTTTCGAGGTAGATGGTGAGACGGTCTTCGTCGACTGTGTCGACGAGTCGTGTGAGGAGCCGTTCGACGTTCCCGAACTCGAAGACTGCGTACCTGGAGTGGCTTGCTTCGATGCGTGCGACCTCGACGGTGGCGAGGGATGCCCCGAGGTCGCGCTCAGGCCGCTGATTCCCGAATCGGTGGCCGAGCGGGACGAGTACGCGGAGCTCGCCTTCGGCGAGGACCTCGGCGAAGCCGTTTGGGTGAGCTACTTCACGGACCGCGGTCGTGTGACCGGCGACGTGCGGCTCGTGAACGACGCGGTGACCGGCTGGAACGCTGGCTACGGCACGGCATTCCTTGCGCCGAGCACGCCGGGCCCCGTGCGCATCTGGGCCGCGGTGCGCGACAATCGGGGCGGCGTGTCCTACGCGCGCATCCCGGGGTTCGTCCGTTCCTCCGAGGAGTGAGCCCGAGGCGGACAGCCGGTGCTTCGATGCCGCGGTCGGTAGAGCTCGTGCGGCGCTAGAGCGCTGAAGGGCTGCCCGAGCGGGCCAGCACCACCTTGTGCCCGTACGCGGGCGGTGGGGCGACGTGATAGGGTTCCTGCTCTTCGGGCGGTGGCGCCTTCTGGGCCTGGGCGGGAGGCGGGTCAGGACGTCTCGTGGGGGCGGCTCCGCAGCCTTGGCTGGCCAAGCTCAGAGCCGCGAGTCCAATCAGCATCAGCCGAAAAGTCAGTCGGGACATACCTTTCCTTGGCGAGGGAGAACCGGGAAGTTCATAGAGAAATCCCAAACTAGAGCGTGGCACCGCCCACCGACTTGTCCAGGCGTTCTCCGGCTCGACCTTCCGTTTCTGACCGAGATCTGACACGCGCCTCGGTCGAGGCCCCTTCGGCCGGCGCGCCCTTTTTCGCCGCTGCTTCCAGAACGGCGCCCGCGGGCTCGTGGCTGGTCAGGCGCGGCGAGCGCAGTCTGCGCGCGCCATCATTGCGAATTTCCTGGAAATCCGTCAGCCTCGGCGTCGGGCTGACTGGGAGCTCGAGGTTCTGGCCGACCCGTCGAAGAGAATGCAGCAGGGTAAGACTCCACCGCCACTCGGACCTGGTTCGCTGGTCAACGACCGTTACGAGATCCGCCAGAGCCTCGGCAAGGGTGGCATGGGCGAAGTGTTTCTGGCCTACGACCGCAGCACGCAAGAAGCCGTCGCGCTCAAGGTCGTGAAGGAAGAGTCCAGGATGCCGGGCGACGACGAGGCGCTCAGGCAGGAGCTTCTCCTGGCTCGCTCGGTCGGACATCCCAACGTGTGTCGCGTCCACGACCTCGCGCCGAGCGCGTGGGGCCCCATCATGGTGATGGAGCACATCAACGGGCAGACGCTGCACACGCACATTCGCCGGCGCAAGGCGCAGGGCGGCTACAGCGCCGATGATTTCCGCAAGATCGCCAGCGACGTCTGCGCGGGCTTGGCGGCCATTCATGCGCAAGGCCTCGTTCACGGTGATTTGAAGCCCGGCAACGTGATGGTGACGAAAGACCGCGCCATCATTCTGGACTTCGGCTTCGCGCAGGAGCGCGCGCGTCTCGGTCCCCGGCGGCCCGGTGCGCCGCCCGACGGTGGAACACCGAACTACATGTCGCCGGAGCGCCTGCGCTCGGGGGGCGCGAGTCCGGAGGACGACCTCTATGCACTCGGGCTCACACTCTGGGAGATGTGGACGTGTCGCGTGCCCGAGCCGGGTTACAAGCCGCGTCTGAAGCCGATGCGTTCCCAGATCATGTTCGACGTGCCAGCTTCGCTGTCCGTCGACGAGATCAAGCAGGTATTCCGCTGCCTGGCAGACGACCCCGAGATGCGGCCGCCCGCCAAGCGCATGCGCTTCTTCAATCCCGTCCAGCTGACCACGAGTCAGATGCAGATTCCGCGGGAGCGCATTGCACCAGGCACGCCGCTCGGTCGCTCCCACGTGGAGACGTTCCACCCCGGCGCGCAGGCTCTTCTGATCACCTACTGCACCAACGCCACGGACGCTCCCGGTCGCATCTATCCACTGTCCCGGCCTTCGCTCTCGATTGGCCGGCGCACGGATCAAGACATCGTCTTGCCCGAGGCGACCGTCTCTGGCGCGCACGCGGTGGCTCGCTGGCAAGCGGGCACCTGGCTGGTCGAAGACCTCGGGAGCACCAACGGCACCTATGCCGACCACAGCTACGACCGTAAGAAGCGCCTCAGTTTACTGCATGGCGCCGAGGCGCAGCTGGGCGAGTGCCGGGTGAAGCTCGTGAGCTTCACCGAAGGGAGCCCGCAGCACGATCGGGCGCGCATGCACCTGCACAACTACGACGGCCTCACGGACCTGCTCCATCGGGCTCAGCTGCTTCGTTACCTCGGAGACGAAGTCGGGTTCGCGCGCTGGACGGGCACCAATTTGTGCTTGGCGCGCTACCACATTCGTGGACCCACTCGGCAGAGCGACGAGCGCCCGACGATTCTCGAGATGCTGGCACTCAGGCGAGTCGCTCAGCGCGTGGTCGAGTTGACCGAGATGATGATGATCTCGATGGTGCCGGCAGTGGCTGGTCGCGCCGCGCACTTGAAGTTTGCCATTGGCATGCTCGGGCCGAGCATCGACGAAGCCCGGCACATCGTCGAGCAAGTGGTCGCGCAGGTGCAAGGACTGATGCCGGAGACGCTCGAGCTGGTTGCGTCGGTCGTGCGGGCCGATCCCGACCAACCCGTCGAGCGGCTGCTCGACTTCTGAGGCCCTCATGGCTGGGTCGCCTCGTCCCAAGTTTTCGTCGCACCCGAGCGAGCCGGCCATCCGGCGGCTGGGGTTGCGCTCTTCGACTCACATCGAGCGCCCGCTCCGACTGCAGGTGGGACTCGCCTTCGCGGTGGCGCTCATCTTGCTGGCCATCCCGCTCTACTTGTTGCGCCGCCCCGAAGAGCCCACGAAGGCACCGGCGGCCAAGCCGCCCGCTTTCGGCTTCGCCCCTACGGTGCCCGTCACCCCCAAGCCGGGCGAGGGAGACGAACGACTCTCGCTCGGCGAGCCCGTGCGCGTGCGCTGCTCGTCGGCACCCTCGGTACGCGGTCAGGAAGGGCGGCTGTGCGACGGTCTCCTGCCGATCGAAGAGGGCCTGAAGAAGGCCATCGTGGAGACGATCGACTGCGCACCGTCGACGGGGTCGATGGGCACGCTCAACTACGTGCTCAAGGTCGATTTCGGTCAGAAGACCATGCACGTCTTCCCCGGTGCGAGTGGCGATTGGAAAGGGCCGAGCGCTCGCCGTGCCGCCAAGTGCGTGAAGCAGGCGCTCGCGACCCCCGACTGGGAGCACATCGAGCACCGCTATCGCTACTACGAGATCGCACTGCTCGTGACCTACCGCCCGCCCCCGCCGACGGCAGCGCCCCTCTTCGAGTGAAGGTCCTCCTTCGGACCGGGCAGTTCAGAACTGCGCGGCAGCTGCGATCCTGCCAAGGCCCGCAGCGCCGCGCGTGCACAGCCCACCGCGGGAGCCGCGCGGACGATCCCGCCGCTCCCGACGTCGGCTCAGGAAGCCTTGGAACGGGCGACGAAGTACGCGGTTGCCCGCTTCTGCCCCTTCTTCGTGATGGCCTTGTCGGCCAAGAGCTTCTTGATGGGCAGAGCCAGGTCGCGCGTCATCACTCCCATGGCTTTCGCCAGCTGATCTGCGCGAATGCCGGGCGTCTGGCGAATCATGGTGACCAGGGCGCTGCCCTGCTGCTCCAGCTCTTGAGCGGTGCGCTTGCCGCCGCGCTTGGCGACGAAGCTACTCCCACCGCGCTTACCGGCTTTGCCCCGCGGTGAACCACCGCCTCCGGGGGTGCCGAGCGCGGCGCTCACACTCTCGAGGGCGGCCTGGCGCACGAGCTCCGTCATCTCCTGAACGAAGTCCTCGACGCGCTGGCGAATGGCACGGTCTAAATCAGTCACGCTCGTATCTCCTCTCCGCAAACAGCTTCTTTAGGCCAAATCGACGATCCCCAACGTCGAGCGGAGCCCTTCTTAGAAGCAAAACGTCGTCTTTCGACGTGCTCGGGATAACGCAGCGTCACCGTCCCGTCAACGCGTGAAATATTTCGTCGCCCCGTTTTTGCGAGGATTCTTGACCAACTGGGCGCTGGCGGGGGAGCTCGCACAGGTCGCGGGTGAGCACGGGTCGGCCTCCCGCGACTGTGGCCGTCACGCCTGACACCGTCCTCGAGTGGCCCCGGTCAGTCACGAAATGCGATTTCTCGCCGGCCTGACCTCGAGGCGCAAGACTCCGAGTCAGGCTGGGTGCTTCTGCGCGCGGGCAAGGCGAGCGAGCTCGGTGCGAAGAACCCCCTCTTTGTGAGGGGTTTTCGCACCGCCGTATTCCACCGATCCGCGCGGGCACGGCCGTCCTTGGTTGGCAGGGTGCTTTTTCAGCACCCTGCTAACGGGCGGCGCGCTGGGTGACGGCGACCAGATCGGCCAGCCGCTGCGCCACGTCGGGAGAGAGTGCGTCGGGTGCCACGCGGTAGGCCCAGTTCCCCTCGGCAATCCCTGGCACGTTCATCCGGGCTTCTGCCCCCTCGTCGAGGGCGTCCTGAATCGGAAAGATCGCCGTGAGAGCGGGCGAGGTGAGGAGGGCTCGGAGCATCCCGGCCGAGACCTCACCGGCCCTGGAAATGCCCGTGTAAGTGCGGATGCGGTCGAGCTCGACGCGCGCGTCACTGGCCATTTTTCGGCGACGCTCGTCTCCGGAGGTGCCGTGGGCCGCGTGGGCGAGCAAGAGCTCGAACCAGCCACGGGTGGTGTTGTTGTCGTGGGTTCCCGTGTAGACGACCGAGCGCGGCGGGTGGCTGTGCGGCAGATAAGTCTCTGCGCCCGGGTTGAATGCAAACTGCAGGATGCGCATGCCTGGAAGACCAGCGCCGTCCCTGAGGTCATTCACCTCCGACGTCACGATGCCGAGGTCTTCCGCCAAAAGCGGTAGGCCTCCGAGCACCTCGCGAGCGCGCTGGAGGAAATCGCGGCCAGGGACCTCGACGTAGCGACCATTCTTGGCGGTGTCCTGTCCGATGGCCACCTCCCAGTAGCGATGGAAGGCAACGAAGTGGTCCAGGCGCACCGCGTCGAAGCGCAGGAGCTCGCGCCGCAAGCGATCGATCCACCAGCCGTAGCCGTCGCTCCGCATCACGTCCCAGCGATAGAGCGGATTGCCCCAGAGCTGCCCGTCCTCACTGAAGTAGTCTGGAGGCACGCCAGCCTGGACCGTGCGATGCCCCTGCTCGTTCAGGAAGAACATGTGCTGATTGGCCCACACGTCCACGGAGTCGTGCGCGACGAACATCGGCACGTCGCCCATGAGTCGCACGCCGCGGCCCCGGGCGTAGTCGCGCAGCAGCGTCCACTGGCGGCTGAACACGAACTGCAGAAAAGCTTGAAATCCGACCTCGTCGGCGCAGGTCTGATGTGCGGTGCTGAGCGCTGCCTGGTCGCGCCGCGCCAGCTCGCTCGGCCACTCCGTCCACGCACGCCGTTCGAAGCGCACCTTCAGCGCACGAAACAGGCACCAGTCCCAAAGCCACGAGCCGTTTTCGTCCAGAAAGCGCCGGTACTCGTGCTCCAGGTGCGGCGCCGTCTTATTCTGGAACTGCTCGTAGGCCCGCCGCAACAGGGGGGGCCTGAGGTCACGCGCGAGGTCGTACTCGGCGCGACGTGGGTCACCGATGCGCGGCAGATCGGCGACATCTCGCGGAGCGACCAGTCCGTCCTCGACCAAGCCTTCGAGGCTCACGAGAAGCGTCGACCCTGCGAAGGCGCTCGAGCTGTCGTAGGGTGAGTTGCCGGCGCCGATCGGATGAATCGGCAGCATCTGCCACCACGTCTGCTTGGCGGCTTGCAGGAAGTCGACGAACGCGCGCGCGGCGGGCCCGATGTCGCCCATCGCAGGGGGGCCAGGCAGGGAAGTCGGGTGCAGGAGGATCCCGGACGTGCGGGTAGAAAAAGGGGCGTCGAGCAAAGGGGCCTCTCGGCGCATCAAAGCCAGAACTAGTCAGGCAGAGCAAGGTCACGGCCCCTCGCGCCGGCGCTTTTGTGACGGCGCTGGCGGCGATGCAGAGACTCCATGCCTGCCAGGCTTCGCTGTAGGCTGCTGCCCGTGAACGGCATGGAACGAGCGCTGGCCATCGGAGCTTTGGGTGCGATCGGCGCGCTGTGTCGCTACGGCCTGTCCGAGGCGTGGGGTAGAACGGGCGTCGGTCCGGCTTGGCTATCGACGCTGATCGTCAACGTCCTGGGTTGTTTTCTGCTGGGCCTCGTCGATCGGCTCGCGCTCTCGGGCCTGCTTGCGCCAGGGCAGCGGCTCATCATCGTGGTCGGCTTCCTGGGGGCTTTCACCACATTTTCGACCTATGCGCGCGAGATCGTCGCTCTGGGCTCGGCGCGCGACCTGAATGGCCTCTTGCTGCAGTTCTTGGCGCAAAACCTGCTGGGCGTATTGGCCGTTCTGGCTGGAATGGCCGTCGGAGCCGTCTTTCGGGCCTAGCGTCTTCCGGGCCCAGCAGGGCGCGGTAAAAGGCGCCCGTGCCGCCGCCCCGGGCTCGCCTGGGGGGCACGAAGTGTCAGGCTTGCCTGGTTCGGCAGTCTGCCCCTATCTTTCCGCCGCTTTCTGGAAAGGCGCATGCACGGGACCCCCGAAAAGACGTTGCCTCTTCACTGCGTGACTCGGTCCACCGTGCGCGTTCGATTTTGCGACACCGACATGATGGGGGTTGTCCATCATTCGAATTACATCAAGTACTTCGAGTTGGCGCGCATCGAGTACTTGCGGCGACGCGGACTGAACTACGCGAGCTGGGTCAAGATGGGCCTGCATCTACCCGTGATCGAAGTCGCGACGCGCTACCGCAAGCCCGCCTACCTCGACGACTTGCTCGTGATTGAGACGCGTCTCACCTATTTGACGCGGGTCAAGGTCGGCTTCGAGTATCGCGTGCTGCGAGCAGCAGACGGCGGCGAGCAAGAGATCGCCTCGGGGCACAGCTTGCTGGCGTGCGTGGGCGACGACCACTCGCCGCTCAGGATGTCGCGTGAAGCCGAGCAGCTCCTGCTCTCGCCCGAGCTGCGCGAGGGCGAGCTCCACCTTTGAGTCGGCCTGCTGCGGGCTAGGCGCCGACGCTCGATCGTCGTTACGGTCCTGCTTCCACGCGGCGCTTGAGCGCTTGGTTCATGAGGACGAAACCGTGCGCCGTACGTTTGAGCTGTGCGCCGAAGAAGCGGAGCAAGATCCCGCGAAAGTCCTCGCCGTGCTGCAGGCGCGTCCCGCCCGACGCGAGGGGCCTCAGCACGAAAAAGTGCTCGCCCGAAAAGAGCGCCGGCCAGAAGAGCGCTCCGCGCCAGCGCAGCTCCACTTCGGGCTCGCACGTCAGCACGCGAGGCTTGAAGCGGAAGTCCGAACCATCCGGCGGACTCACCACGATCGAAAGAGCCTCGCCCTTCGCGAGGCGGCCTTCGAGTGAAGTGATGAACGGGTTCCATTCGTGGTACCGCTTGGTATCCACGAGCACCTCCCAGACAGCAGCTGGCGGCGCGTTGATCTCGATCTCGGTGCGCAGATCCACCCCGTCACGGTAGCGTGGATGTGCACCCTACGGCGAGGGTTCCGAAGTGGACTCCGATCAAAGTCCGAGTTTGTGGCTTACCCCGATCATGGTCTCCCGGGATACGCCGCGCCGAGCGCCCCGGGCAAGAAAACCACGATCGGGCGGCGCCATAGCGCCAGGATCGTCGTTCGCGCGCGGCGCGTACTTTGCTTGGATTCAGGCGCGGGCCATGCGAATCGGCGGTGCTCCGGGCGTGGTGAAGCCATCACCAAGGGCGAGGTAGAGGCGCAGTGGATCGCCCGGGCGCGCGCCTTCGCGCGTCGCCAAGAGGGACTGCAGGTGCACGGGGCAAGGCGCATGACGAGCCACGTACGCCGCGACGCTGCCGACACGGTCCTGCGTCGCAGGCGAGGTGCCGCGGAGACCGAGAGTGATCGAGGTCGCCTCGAGCCGTGCCGCCACATCGACGAGCGTCGGCCCCGGCTCTCCCGTTGCGACGTGGGCGACCACGCGGACCAGCTGATCGTAGAGCTGCCATTTCCGGAGCAGTTCGCTCACCGTGAGGCGGAGAGCCGAAAGGCCCGCCCAAGGGTCCACCACGAGTCCGTCGGGCATGCGCACCTGTGCACCCGAGCTCTGGGCGATCGACACGACGTGGACCACGCTGTGCTCCGTCCGGATCGCCGCCTCCGCTGCTCGACGGAGAGCCATTTCGCTCAGGGGGGAGCCGTCGTACCCCACGACTTGAACCAAGGAGGTCTGCATCGTGAGACATCCTGCACGTGCCGTGCCATACGGATGACTAGGCCAGATTGTGTAATCTCCACCGGTCTCGCTGCTGGACGCGCCAGGCGCCGGGCGCCCGTCAGGCGGGTTTCCGCGTGCTTGCGCTCCCGCCGCCCCTGAGCGAAGAGTGAGGCAGGGCGGACATGTGGCCGCTCGCTTCGTCGTTCCACTCTCTCTCCCCGGACACGTGGCCGGATTGACCAGTCCCGGGTCCTTTCGACGCATGAAGGTCGCCCTTCTCTATCCACCGCCTTGGAAGATCGCCGCGCCTGGCGAAGACCGTTTTGGTCCGGGCGAAGGACCGCCCGAGGACTACGTCGACGGCGACCTCGATGCGGACTTCTTTCAGATCCCTTACGGCCTCCTCACGCTCGCCGCGGAGGCCACGAGCCGCGGACATCAGGTTCGAGTCCTCAACCTCTCGGCGATGCCGTTTGGCCAAGTCCAAGACGTCGTCCAGCGTTTGGACGCCGATGTCTTCGGCATGAGCTGCTGGACCGCCAACCGTCGCGGGGTCGGCTTCGTCGCTGACCTGGTCCGCACTCATCATCCACAGGCCCACATCGTCGTCGGCGGCCCCCACGCCACGCCGTTCGCTCGCGAAATGCTGGAGCACCATCCCGCCATCGACACCGTCGCGCGGGGCGAGAGCGAGCTCACATTCATCGAGCTCCTCGATCGACTCGCGCGGGGCGAGTCCACTCGGGGAATCGCCGGCACCGCGTATCGGCAGGGCGAAGGCATCGAGCTCGGGCCATCCCGCAAGTCGATGGCGTCGCTCGATGAGCTGACTCCTCCCCAGGCCTATTTCGGCACTCACATCGTCATGACGTCTCGGGGCTGCCCCTGGGCGTGCACGTTCTGTGGAGCCGAGACGACCTGGGGGCGAGGGTTCCGGGCTCATTCGACGCCGTACGTCATTGCCGCCATCGAGCAAGCGCTGTCGCGCTTGCCGGTGCGCATGATTCAAATCAAAGACGACACCTTCACTGCCAATCGCAAGCGCGTTCTGGAGCTTTGCCGAGAAATCCAGCGGCGAGACCTGCGGTTCCTCTGGAGCTGCGACACGCGCGTGGACGTGCTCGACGAAGAGCTGCTCCTCGAGATGCGGCGTGCGGGCTGTCAGCGTCTGAGTTTGGGCGTCGAATCGGGTTCGGATCGCATCCTGTCGAACATCGACAAGAAGATCACGGCGGCGGAAATCCGCGATGCAGCGCTTCTGGCCAAGAGCGTCGGAATTCAGGTGCGCTTCTACATGATGCTCGGTAACCGCGGCGAGACGGAGGAGACGTTCCGCGAAACCTTGGCGTTCTTGGACGAAACGCGGCCGCATCAGTACGTCTTCAGCTGCCTCAGCATCTATCCGGGAACGCGCGACTTTCAGGACGCAGTCGCTGCCGGTTGGCTCGCGCCGGCGCTCTACTTCGATGGCGACTTTCAAGAGCTCAAGGTGCCGTACGACGCCAACGAGCGCACCACGGCCCTCATGAACGAGTGGTTCCGCGAGCATCGCGGCATTCAGTACTTCTACCGCGAGGACATCCCTGCGGCGCGCGCCATCCTCGACAAGGTGGGCGAGCATCACGGGGCTCACCTCGACCTCTGCGGCGCGTACTTCCGTGCAGGAGAGTACGTCGAGGCGGCTCGGCACGCGGAGCGTGCGCTCGAGCTGGGAACGCCCGTGCCGGGCCTAGCGTGGAACTACCTCGCCGTGATGGCGCAACGCCGCGGCGACCTCGAGGCGATGAAAGCGTACTTCCTCGAAGCCGCGCAGCGCGATCCACAGCACAACGTGCTCATCGTGAACGTCGAAAAAACTCGCGCGTGGTTTCGTGCGCGGGGTCCCGAGCTCGGCCTACCGCTCGAGCTCGGCGCGGGTCACGAATTTCAGCTGCTCGAACGGACGCTTCAGCCCACTTTGCCCGGGCCGCTCCCTGCCGATTTCGACGATTTCGAAGCGCTGCCCAAGCCCGCACCCCGACACCTGCCGACGGCCGACGAGGTGACCCTCGAGAGCCACGAGAAGCAGGGGTTCGGCTCGCGCAGCCTGCGCGTCGTCTCCTGACTCGGCGAAAGGCGCTCGCGGCGTGCTGGACAGCCACTGCCACCTGGATTTTCCCGAGTTCGACGCTGATCGGTCGGCGCTCGTGGCGGACGCGCGCGCCCGGGGGATCGAAGGATTCTTGGTGCCCGGTGTGCACGAAGGACTCTGGGCCGCGCAGGAAGCCCTCGTAGGTCCGGGCATCCACCTGGCCGTGGGGCTGCACCCCTGGTGGCTGCCCGCGAACCAGGGGGTCGACGCGATGCTGTCGCGCGTCGCCGATCGAGCGCGTCGGCTCGGAGCGGTCGCCATCGGCGAATGCGGCCTCGACGCCCACCGTCAGGACGTCACGCTCGACGCGCAGCTCCCCTGGTTCGAGGGGCAGCTCGAGCTGGCCCGGGTGCTCGAGCTGCCCCTCGTCTTGCACCAGGTGGGAGCGCGGGCCGAGTTCCTGAGTGCTCTCGGACGCGCTGGCAGCCTGCCGCGGGGCGGCGTCGTGCATGGGTTCGGGGGCGATGGCTCCTGGGCGCGGGCGCTCGTGGCGCGGGGCTTCCGGCTCGGCTTCGGGCCCCGGGTCTTGGCGCCACGACGCGAGCGTCTGCGGGAGGCATTCTCGACCTGCCCGCTCTCCTGCATTCTGCTGGAAACCGACGCCCCCGCGAGCGGGCCCAGCGGACGGCGGAACGTGCCCGCCGATTTGGCCGACTTGTGCGTGGAGCTCGCGGCGCTGCGCCGGATGTCTCCCGGGGAGCTCGCTCGCACAAGCGACGACAACCTCGCGGAGCTCCTCGGCAAGTCGAGCGCTGCGGAGCTCGTGGCGCCTCGTCCGAGTTGAACCTCGGCCTCGGGGCGGCCAAGAGCCGAAACCCCTGCTATAGGCGGGCGCGTGGAACTGCCTCTCACGTTGGACTCGCAAACCGTGCGCCGAGGTGGCGTAACTCTGCCCGCCGAGGAGGGCGTAGCGCAGGCTGATCCAGAGCCGGCGCAGGAAACGCGCTACCGGACCCACCGTCGTTTCGACCGGGCAGCTCGCTTGCTCGGGGAGCCGGGCTTGCACCGGCTCTTCGCGGCACGTGTGCTGGTGGTGGGAGTTGGCGGCGTTGGTTCGTTTGCTGCCGAAGCACTCGCACGGAGCGGAGTTGGCCAGCTGGTCTTGATCGACTTCGACCGCGTCTGCATCACCAACACGAATCGCCAGCTTCACGCGATGCAAGGCACGATCGGGCAGCGCAAGGTGGACGTGATGGCGGAGCGCTTGCGCCTCGTTCATCCGACCTCGGAGATCGAGGCCGTGCCCGAGTTCTACAATCGCGACACGGGCGCGCGCCTGCTGTCTGGGCACATCGACTACGTCGTCGATGCCATCGACAACTTGACCGCGAAGGCTCACCTGATTGCGAGCTGCCTCGAGCGCAAGATCCCGGTCGTTTCGTCGATGGGGGCTGCTGCGCGCCTGGATCCGACGGCCATTCGCGTCGCCGACCTGGCCAGCACCCACACCGATCCGTTTGCCGCCGCCGTCCGCAAGATCCTGCGCTTAGAGCATGGCCTCGTCTTCGACAAGGGCCAGCCGCTCGGTGTGGACGCCGTGTTCAGCACCGAAGAGCCGCGCGTGCCTCTTCCTCCTGCCTACGACGAGGGCACGGGCTTCCGCTGCGTGTGCCCCGGTGGAAAGAACGGCCTCCACGACTGCGATCGCCGGGCGCGCATCGACGGGAGCGCTTCGTTCGTGACGGGAGCGTTCGGTCTGACGGCGGCCAGCGTCGTGGTCCGGACTATTGCCGCCACGGCAGCGCCATGACACGGCCATCGGCGTCTGTGATTTCGGAGCCTGCTCCCACGACGACGATTTGATCGGTCGGTACGTCGCCGGTGTTCTCCACCCAGTGGGCCACCCCGGCTGGCGCGATGACCGTCGTGGGGGCTTCGAAGGGGAGAGCGCTGTCGCCGACGTGAACGACGCCGCGGCCGCTGAGGACGATGAAGACCTCCTCGCTGGCGTGGGTATGCACGGGAGTTCGCGCGCCAGCAGCGATGCTCGATCGCCACACTTCGACCTGTGTGGCTCCGAGCTTCCGTGTCGCGATGCCCGTCAGCTTCGCGCCCGCATTTTCGAACGTGCGGAGCTCTGCGTGAGGGATCACTCGGGGACCTGAGGCCGCCGGCTGGTCCGCGGGCGTGTGGCCCGCATCGGCGTGCGTGTGGCCCGCGTCGGCGTGCGTGTGGCCCTGGGCCTCCGCAGTCTCTTGGTCGGGGGCTTTCTTACACGGGCACTCGGGCGGAGGCGGAGCCGCGCAGGCGGCGAAGGAGAGTGCCAGTATCAGACCCGCACCGGTCGGCAGGAAGCGAACATCATGCATGCGAGCCACGCTAGCGGAGCCCGCACGAAAGGCGACCCTTGCTGCCTCGAGGACGCCCGTCTCCTCCCACCCGCCGACGACGTTCATCGTCGCCCGTCGTTCGGCTGCGGTGACGAGGTCGCAGCCCATCGTCTCACGTCCGGGCGTCCTGCCCGTGAACTGCGAGTTGCGATCAGCCCGCCTTCGTGGTGTGTGCCCGAGCCGCTTCGAAGGTCTCGTCATCTCCACCGCCCTTTTCTCAGATGACGATGCGGGAGCGCTCGGCCGGCGCGCGCACCATCAGTTGGAGTGATTTGCAGTTCGAAACGTTCGAATGGCCGGCCGGGACAGCGGATCCAGATTCAACGGGAGAGGCGCACCGTTCGGGGCGCCGAGCGACCCCGCATTCTTCGCGGTGGAAAAGGAGATCCCAATGAAAAACATGCTGATGATGGTGCTGAGCGCGGGCCTGCTGCTGACGGGTGTCGGCTGTGCAGCGCAGCAGAAGGGACCCGAAACGGCCGAGTATGGGTTGAGCCGGTCGGACGCCGACCGCCCCGAGAGCGAGCCAGCTCCGGCCGGTCGCGAGTTCTGGACCAAGATGCGCTGACGCGAGCGCGCTCGAGCGAGGGAGGCCGCCCGCCGATCGTCTCGGCGCGGCGGCTTTCCTTCGGCGCTCCCGTGGCCGTCGCGTCGGCGCGGAGCCGTCCGGATCACTCGAAGTGGAACGAGTCGAGTCGGAAGTCGTCGCTGCCCGTGAAGCTCAGGCACACGTCGTGGGCCCCGGAGGTCTCGGTGATGGCGCAGGTCAGGTCCGCGAACGTGGTGTCCCCGCCCGTGCTCTCGACGGTGCAGGTGCCGATGACGGTGCCCGCTTCACTCGTGAAGTCATCACAGCCGTCGATCCGCACCTCGATGCTGCCGCCAGCCGCAGCCGCCGCCACCCGCGCGACGAAGGACGTGGCGCCGTCCCAGAAGTCGACCTGCGAATAGCCAATCCAGTCGCCGGTATCGATGTCGACGATGTGCACGCCGATCTCCTGATCGCCTTCGGTCTCGATGCCCTGCTCCGCCGCCATGCGCTCGGCCTCGACTTCGGCAAATCCGTCCAGGCACTTGATCTGATCGACGGTCGTGTCCGCGGCGCTCATTTCCATCTGCTGAATGTCGTCACCCGAGTACGTGATCTCCTGCACGGCGATGCTGCGCTCGTAGATGTTGTCGCCACCGAGATCCTGAATCAGCTTGCGGTTGTGATAGAAAAGGTACGTGCTGTCACCAAACTCGACGATCGATCCGTGGTTGTTGTTGCCCAGATTGATGTTGCCGTTGGTGAGAATCGTGCCCTGGTAGTCAAACCCCGTCATGGGATTGTCGCTCGTCATGTAGTCGAGGTACGCCGAGTGTCCCTCGAAGTTGGTCGAGTACGAGAAGTAGTAGATGTCGTTGCGTTTGTGCATGAACGACGCCTCGAAGAATGCCGGGACAACGATCGTCGTGGCCGAGCTGTCCGCCAGGCTGATCATGTCGTCGCCGAGGCGCATGACGCGCGCGTTGTCTCCCGTATCGGGCTGGCCGCCGCCGAAGTAGATGTAACCCTGCCCATCCTCGTCCACGAAACAGCCAGGATCGAAGAGCCAGTCGACATCTTCCACTCCGGGAATGCTCTTGGTGAGCAGCGGCTGGCCCAAGGGATCGGTGAATGGACCGCCGGGGTTGTCGGCGACGGCAACGCCAATCCCGCTGCCCGAGTTCGGCATGTAGAGGAAGTACTGCCCGTCCTTCTCGCAAGCGTCCGGAGCGTAGAGATTGGTCGCCCAGGGCAGGCCGGAGGTATCGATGATGACGCCATGATCCTGCCAGTTGACGAGATCGTCCGACGAGAAGGCATGGTAGTCCGTCATTTCGAAGTTGGTCTGCCCATCGACGTCGTGGGACGTGTAGACGTAGATGCGATCGCCGAAGACCTTGGCGGATGGGTCCGCCGTGAAGATGTGACTCACGAGCGGGTTGCGTGCTTTTCCGTTCGGCACGCAGCTCGACACCGCGCCTCCTGAACCGGCGTCACTGCCCCCGGTGGCCGGAGCGCCACCAGAAGCCGGCCCGCCGCCGGAGCCGCCGCTGGGCGCGACGCCGCCCGTGCCGCTCGGCGCGCCGCCGGTTGCGGGCAGACCCCCGCTTCCGACTGGCGTGCCTCCTCCAGAAGCACTCGGCCCACCTCCTCCTCCGCTCGGCGTTCCGCCTGTGCCTCCGCCGGGAGGAGCGTTCGTTTCACAAGCGGCGCCGCTCAGGCAGACGCAGGCCAGGAGCGCCACGGTGCTTCCGCGCGGCGACGCAGGTAGGAGGAAAAAGGAGGCGAAGCGGGACTTGGAGCGGCGACGAAGCATGGGTCGCCTGAAGGTGGCCAGGGAGCGCGGTGGCAGGGAGGGGAGGTTTTTCTCCTCCCCAAAAACTTGGACCTTTTCGCACCTCCGCCAGCCACCGATCCGCGCGGGCACGGTTGTTCTCGTTGGCAGGGTGCGGCTCGAGGCACCCTGCTAGGGCTGCGACGCGTCGAGGAGCTTCTGCGCTTGGGCCTGTCGGTAGGTTCCATAGTCACCGCGCGCAAACGGCTCGAGGGCCTGGCGCGCCTCCGCCATGCGCCCGAGCCGCGCCAAGCAGACGCCGCGATGAAATCGAGCCTCGAGCGCCAGAGAGCCACGCGGTGCTAGCTCCAGGTAGCGGTCCCAGGCCCGGAGAGCGCGGGCATAGTCGCGCTGCTTGAAATGAAGGTCGTGCGCCGTTTCGTAGACGTCGAGAGCTGCCTCGGCTGCGGGTTCGGCCTTCGCGGGCGCGGGTGGGGCAGGTGCCGGCATGGCGGCAGGTGCCGGCGCGGCGGCGAGGGCGGGCGCTGGCTCTGGCTCTGGGGTGACTGCCTCGGGAGCGAGAGGAGCGGGGCCGTCCGGGGGGGACGTGCTGCGCACCACGGGGCGGGCGATCGTGGGCGCGCGCGGCGGGGCGTCCGGGGTGGCGGGGAGGGGCGCTTCCGGCGGCTGGACCGGCGGGGGAGCCGCCTCGGGCGGAGTGGACGCTCGAGCGCGGCGTCGTTCTGCGACGGGGCCCGTGTGCCCGGCCGGCGGTGGGGGACCGACCTGGGCGAGCGACTGGATCCACATGCGAACGGGCGTCCCGCTCATGGCCCATACGGAAGAGCCAATCAGCACCGCCGCCAGGGACAGGCCCCACGGCTTGACCAAGCGCAGCCTGCGGCGTCTCGGCAAGGCGGCAAGAATGCGCTCTTCGGTGGCTCGCGCCCCCTCGAAGGCGCCGTCACTGCTGTCACGCAGCGCTCGTGTCGCTTCGGCCAGGAGATCGCCCTTCACGGCCTTCCTCCTCGCTCGCCTTTGCCGAGCTCGATGCGCAGCTTCTCTTTGGCTGCAGCGACGCGCGCGCGAATGGTGGACGCTGGCGCTCCCAGAATGTGAGAGAGGTCTGACGAACTACGCTCCTCGACCTCGGACAGTACGAAAGCGATCCGTTGGTCGTCGCTCAGGCACTCGAAGGCGCGCTGCAGTCGATGCGCCAGCTCACGGCGCAACAGCGCTTCGTCCGGCTCCGCCACTTGGCCAAAGAGCGCCTGGGGCTCGTCCTCGAGGCGTTCTTCTGCGCGGCGGCGGCGGGTACGACCACGGAGCACGTTTTTTGCGCGATGGGCGGCAATGGAAAGAAAAAACGTGCGCAGCGAGCAGTCCCCGCGAAAACGGCGCATGGCACCCGGGATGGCGAGGAAGGTGTCCTGCACCAGTTCTTCGGCATCGGCGTCCGAACCGAGCAAGCGCCGCGCGAAGGCGCGCACGACCTCATGGTGCTGACGATAGGCGAGGCGCAGCGCCGTGCTCTCTCCAGCGGCCAGCGCTTCCGCGAATGCATCGCCGCCGGGTTGTTCCGGCGTCTCGAGGAGTTGCTCCGCCAAAGGGCTTGATTGGTACCACACCTCGCGACTCCCGATTACAGGCCGATACCGGCCACGAATTCGCCTAGGCTTTGGTAATAGGCCTCGCCCACCGTCCCGTCTTCGAAGCGCTCGGGCTCGATCTTGCCCGTGTAGCCTCCGCCGGCGAACACGCTGAGGTGAGGGAAGATCTGGTAGCGAACCGTGCCCCGCAAGCGTGCGAGCGTGCGGCCGTGCTCCGCGGGGCCGCTGTCACGGAACAAGTACGTTCCGCTGAGATCGATGTCGACGAAGAGCTGGTCGAGAAAGGCCGGCACGGTGCCACCCATACCGAAGCCCGGTCCGACCAGCTCGTCGTACGGCTCCCACGACGCGTTCAAGAACGTGTACGTGTACTCCGTCGAGAACTTCAGGCCGGCGTTGAATGGCGTCACGCTACTGTACCAAGTGATGGGGTGAACGCCTCCGTTTTTGGTCACGCTGATGAGGCCGATGGGAACGCCGTCCACCCGTTCAGCCACGTTGATGATGCCCACCTGAAGGCCACGCACGTGCTGCGCCACGTTGACGAGGCCGAGTTGGCCGCCGCGCACATGACGGGCGATGTTGAGGCTGAAGGCGCTTTGCACGCCGGTGACGTCACCACCCGCGTAATTCAGGAGGCCCAGCTGCGCGCCGCTGGTCGCGCCGGCGACGTGATTGATGGCCGCGACTTGGAGGCCGCTCAAGCTCCCGGCGCTATTGACCCCCAGGGCGCCTTGCACGCCGGCCACACTTTGGCCGGCTGCGTTGCCCAGAAAGCCGAACTGAGCGCCCTGCACCTGCCGACTCGCGAACTGCAGCGTGCCTAGGCCCAAGCCGTCGAGGCTGCCGATGCGCCCATAGAGCAAGCTGAACGAAAAGTACGTGTGCACATCCGCCGCGTCGAAGTTGCTCGCGAGCGGGTAGAAGAACGAGGCAACGGCCACATGCACGGGCGGTGGCGGAGGGGGCTCGGCGGCAGTCGGCGGCGCGGGAGCCGGGCCTTCTCCTTCGGGCGGGCGCGCCAGCGTGCCCGCCAGCATCGTCACCGTGCGTGTGCGCTCGCCCGGGTCCGCAGGCTCTTGCACGACGCGAGTCGAGCTTTGCTCGTCGGTGTCGACGAAGGTGATGGCCAGCTCTCCGGTGTCGGGATGTCGCGCCACCACCAGGCGTCCGGTCGGCGCGTAGCGGGTGTCCTCCGCTTTCAGGACGATTAAGCACCCGAACTCGGCTGAAAGTGCTGCTCGCAGCTCCTCGACTTCCGCCGCGTCGTCGAAGCCCTCGAGCTGGAGCAGCAGCGGTCCGCGCAGCGCCGTCTCGTGTGCGAGCACCGGGCTCGGAGAAGCGGGCATTGCTCCTGCCGGGATCGAGGCTGCGCTGTCGTCGGCGACGGGCGGTGTGCTGGGGGGGGGAGCGGGTTCGGCGGTCGAGACGGGCGCCGCCGTCGCGGGGCTCGCGTCGGCAGCCCTGCCGGTCGGCTCGAGGGGCGCTGCGCTGGGCGGCAGTGGCGCGGCCGCCGGTGGCGCGGGGGCGCTCGGCGCCGGGGTGCTGGGCGGCGTCTCGGCTGTGGCGATCCGGCAGAGGGACAAGACGGTCAGGGCGGACACGAAGCGCAGAAGCATGTCTTGCCTCTTCGTACCCAGCCGGGGTCCGCCTGACGACAGCGTTGACGCTTTTTCTCCGTGGCGAGCAGGGGCGTCCTTCTCGGATGTCCTGGAGGCCGGGGTCCGGGTAGTCTGCCTCGGATGAAGCGCTGGGGAACCATCGGCAGCGTCGGCGTCGTCTTTGGTCTGGCCATCGGGGCCTGCAGTGGGGGCCCAGCCGGAGCGGATTCCGACAGCCCGGCCGGGGGCGGGATGAGCTCGGACTCTGGGGGCACCGGCGGAGACCGCGCGACCGGCGGGGGAACGAGCGGCACCGATCAGGACGGGGGCGGGGGAGCCGACCCCGACGGAAGCGGCGGTGCCGACGGAGCAGGCGGCACGGACGGCGGCCCCGGCGGCCGGGGGAGCGCTGGTGAAGGCGGCTGGGGAGGCCAAGGCGGCGACGAAGGCAGCGGCGGCGATGAAGGCAGCGGCGGCGATGAAGGCAGCGGCGGCGATGAAGGCAGCGGCGGCGATGAAGGCAGCGGCGGCGACGAAGGCAGCGGCGGCGACGAAGGCAGCGGCGGCGATGAAGGCAGCGGCGGCGGCTCCGGTGGCGGGGATCCAGTGTCGCCGTGGAGTGTGTCGCCGAGTCTGGATAGCAATACCGACGACTGGCCCGTGAGCGCCCGGTTCGCCAGCTCCAAGGGCTCGTGGACGTACCTCGGTTGGGACGCGGACTATCTCTACGGCGCGATGTTCAACGCTGCGGTCCTGGGGGCTTCGTCCTCGCACTCGCTCGTGATCTACACGGGGAGCGGGAGTGCAGGGACGACGCAGGGCTTGCAGGTGAACACGCAACGGCCCGAGCTGCCGTTCGAAGCCACGAACGTCGTCTTGTGGAAGCTGAACGGTCTCAGTTCGACCCGCGGAGAGTGGAACGGCTCTGGGTGGGACCTCGAGTCGCCGTTCTTCGGCATGGGCGAGGCGTATCTGGCGCGCGACGGCGGTGTGGTCGAGTTCGCGATTCCGCGTGCTCTCCTCGGCATCACGGACGAAGTCGAGCTGGTGATGGGCATCCTGAACGAAATGAACTCGAGCGAAGCGACCTTCGAGTTCACGCCGGCCGGCGCCATCGTCGATGGCAGCTACGATCCCGACTACTCCCAGTATTGGCACTTCGACCTCAGCGCGCCCGATGCGCCGACGAGCTACCTGCCGAGTCCATAGGCGCGTCCTTTTGGCCTGCGCGCAGTCAGCCATGGTAGACAGGGGCTGTGTCGGCGCTCACCTTCGACCTCAAGTTCGGTGAAGGCCTCCTGGGGGAGGTGGGCACTGGTCCTGGCGTCTACCGCTACGCGGACGCAGCCGGCGTCGTCATCTACGTGGGCAAAGCCAAAAACCTGCGGCGCCGGCTGGCCAGCTATCGCAACCTCGGCCGCAAGAAGGCCCAGCGCAAGATGCGACGCATCGTGAAGGCAGCCTCCAGCTTGAGCTATGAAGAGGTCGCCACGGAGGAGGCGGCGCTTCTGCTCGAAAATCAGCTCATCCGCGAGCTCGGGCCAGCGCTCAACGTGGAAGGAGCGTTCAGCTTTCTCTACCCAGCCATCGGCATCGGGCGCACGAGCAAGCACGCGCTCCTGTGCTTCACGACTCAGCCTGAGGAGTACGCCGCCCACGGGCTCAGCTGGTACGGAACGTTCCGCTCCCGTCTGCGAGCCAAGGCAGCGTTCGCAGCGTTGGTCGACCTCTTGAGCTTGATCGGCCACAAGGAAAAGCGCACGGCGCTGCCGGCGCACACGCCCCTCCGCGGTTCGCGCTTCGTCGGCCTGCGGCAGGTGCCCGCGAGCCTGGGGGACGGCTTGCCAGCGTTCTTTGCGGGTGCGGACGGGGCCTTCCTCGGCGAGCTCTCGCGGGCGCTTCTTCAGAAGCCACGCGCGCGCCGCGACGCGAGTGAGGTGCAAGAGAAGCTCGGTCTGCTCAAGCACTTCTTCGAATCCGACGCGGTCCGCTTGCACGCCGCATTGAGCAAGCTCGGCGGCGCGGGGACGTTCGTGCCGCGCAGCGAACGCGACGCGCTCTTCATTCGCGCGCGCTTCGAGGCGGCTCCGCACGCATGCGAAAGCCTCACTGCAAGGTGAGCGCTTGGTCGCGTCCGGCTGGGCGCTTCTGGCTGAAAACCAGTCGATCGGCGACGCGATCGCACTCTACGACGTGGCTGTCCTCGGTGAGAGCAAACGAGCTCAGCGCGAAGCGCTCGCCGGGCTTCTTCGTGCTGGTGCGCAGGTCGATCCCCCGAGCACGGTCGCGATAGCGAAGAAAAAACGAGCCTGCGACGCCACTCTCGGTGATGCGGAAACGCAGGATATCCGTGGCCTTCTGTACCCGGGCCTCGCCCTTCTTCACCACTCCCTGGAGGTCGAAGGTCGTGCAGCTGGCGAGTTCGGCGTGCTGGCAGTAGCTCGAGTCGTGGTAGAATTCTCCGCCGCTGCAGAGCTCGAGAGCTGCGCTGGCGCTCGGGGCTTGCTCCGCGCGGAGCTCGAGATACATGGCCTCCGGCGTCGCCAAGGCCAGGAGCGTCACCGGGGCCCGTTCGGGCGGGGTGCGCGGTTTGGCCTGGCGCTCCTGCTCGGAGCTGTCGCCCTGCCAGACGGCGTGCGCGAGTGAATCCGGCGTCAGCAGGCCGGCGCAAGCTTCTATGTCCGTCGTCGCCCAATCTCCCTCTTCGAAACCGGCGTCGAGCACGTACCAAGGAACCGTCAGGTTGGGCTTTGGCTCAGCACTCGGGCATTGGTCGGGATCGCGCTCGACCGGCGAAAAGGAGAACGACTCACTGCCGACCCGTGTGTCGAAGCGAAAGGTACTCGTGTGCGAGGTGCCGATCAGGGAATGATACGAATAGAAGCCGCGCTCGACGAGCTCGAACGTAGCCAAGGAGTAGACGGGGTCGCCCATCTCGCGCATGGCGCCCATGCATTGAAACTGCGGGGTGAACCAGCTCACGGCGACCCGTTCGCCCTCGACGTTCACTTCGGCCGTGGGTGGGCGTCCGCACCAACGCTCGCTCGCCTCGTCTCCCGTGCAGCCGCCCGTCAGCAGCTGGTAGTCGCGCACTTCGCCCTCGGGCCCGCGCGCCACGAACCAGAACTCTTCGGCGTCGCAGGGCAAAAGCTCTTCGTCCTCGGCAAGCTCTTCGGCCGGCGGGGAAAGGACGACGAGGCGTTCCACGACGTGCGTGTCGCCACCGACAGGGAGCGGCTGACCGACGGGGCCGACCAAGGTGCAGCGCTGTCGGGCGGCGCAAAGCAGCTGATCGAGCGTGGGAGGGGGCGGAGGCGGAGAAGGAGGGGCCTTCTCAGCCGTGGGATGGGGAGTGGCTACCGCTGTCGACGTCCGGGCTGGTTCCTGGGGCGCCCGAGGTGGCACTGGTGCGCAGGCGTGAGCGAGCATGAGCCCTCCGCACCACCAGCTGCTTCTTCCGAACCTCATGGGGACCACCCTCGGGCGGCGAAAGCGCGCCCTGCGCATCGTTTCTCGGTTCGGGGGAATCCGTCAATCGCTGGCGCCGCGCGGATGTGGTCGTGCGGCCCGAGGGCGGCGCCGGCGGAGGTCCTTCGTAGCGCAGGGGGGGCGTTTTTTCGTCGTTTCGACGCACGATCGATCCTCCTTCGCCCGTCACTGATACATAGCTTTCAGGGAAGCTGGGAGAGGCACTCGATGCACTACGAAGCAAAGATTCGCGTGATGGTGAGCGTTTGGGGCTCGGCTTTGTTTTGCGCCTGCAGCACGGGTCAAACGGGGGACGTCCCCACGGGGGGTGGAGGTGGGGTGGGCGGACTGGGCACGGGAGGCCTGGTCGGGAGCGGCGGGGCACAATCGGGCGGAGCTTTCGGGAGCGGCGGCGGGGCCACGGGGGCAAATGGTGGCACCGGCGCCGGAGGGCTCGGCTCGGGCGGAGACGCGAGCGGGGGCGGGCCAGCCGGGACCGGTGGCTTCGAGTCGGGAACCTGCGCCGGAGAGCCGCTGCTCCAAGTGGAGGGACCGACCTTCGACTGCGGTGCACGTGGACACATCTTCGAGACCGCCGGCCCTGCCGACAATCGCGTCAACTACGCGCTGCTCGGCGACGGCTACGACGCGACGCTCGTCGAGACGCTCTTCGTCGAGCACGTGGAGAACATGCTCGACCACGAATCGGCAGGCTTCTACAGCGCGATCGGCGAACCGTACGCGCGCTACAGCAAGTTCATCAACATCTGCGGGCTCAAGCTGGCCTCGGCGGATGCGTGCATCGACAACGCCGACATCGGTCGCTCGTGCGACACGCTCTTCGATGGGCGCTGTGAGCCACCGTGCGACGCGGGCGGGACACGGCTCGGCATCGTGAACGGGAGCAAGGTGAACATGGCTCTCGCGGAAGAGATCCCCAGCGACGTCGACATCGATTGGGTGGGCGTCACGATCAACGCAGACGCAGATGGCTGGTGGAACTCAGGGGGTTCCATCATGGTCTGGAACGGTGGCTTCTCGAACGAGCTCCAGTCGGCGAGCGTCGCGCTCCACGAAGGGGGACATACCTACCACGGCTTGGCCGACGAGTACGGCGGAACGAGCCAGGATTGTGGCGAGTTCAACGAGCTCAACTCCACGGCCGATCCTTCGGGAGAGAAGTGGGCTCACTGGCTCGGCTACGTCGACGAGCGCAGCGATCCCCGCCCGCGTCCTCCGGGTCTGAACGGAGACACCTTCGGCACCTTCGAGCAAGGCGTCTTCGAAGGCAGCCGTTACTGCGACACGGGGCAGTATCGACCGTCGCAGGACTCGGAGATGAACCTCCTGCCGCAGCCGTTCAACATGCCATCGGTGGAGAAGATCATCCTCGACATCTATGCGATCGTGCAGCCCATCGACGCCCACACGGACAACTCCGCGCCGCTCGCTTCCCCGAGTGGCCTTCAGGTGCGCGTCGTGGATCCAGACGTCTTGACGATCGAGTGGTCGGTCGACGGTGCGGTCGTCGCCGCAGAAGGCAGCGAATGCTTCGTCCTGCCGCAGCTGTCGGCAGGAGAGCATGAAGTGTCCGTGCGCGTGTACGACGACACCACCTGGGTGCGCCGAGAGCGCGAACTCTTGGAGCAATCGGTGACCTGGCAGGTCTCGGTGCCGTGATGAAAAATCTGTACTGGGGGCTCAGCCTCTTGTTGGCCATCGTCGCATTCGGCGCCGCTTGGGGCGCGCTCCGTTCGGGCCCGAGCGAGCGCCAGGCAGGGGCCATCTCGCGCCCGGAACCACGCGTCCCGGGCGCAAAGAGCCACCCACGAGGCCAGATCGAAGGGCAACCTCGGGGCGTGGACGAACCGTCGAGCAGCGAGGACGACATCGACGGGCCGCGCAGGCCTCACCCGATCACTCCCCTGCACGAAACGATGGCCGAGCGCCGTGAGCTGCTCGGAGCAGTCCAGAGCGCTCTCGCGGGAGGAGAGTACGAAAAGGCGCGAGCTCTGCTCGGTGAAGCCAGTGGCATGCAACGGGCCGATGCCGATGAGTCGACCTTGGCCGCTGCCGTGCGAGGCTATCGCCTGATCCTGGACTGTCTCGAGGCTCGCGCGGCGGTGGGCGCCGCTCGAGAGCTCCCGCACGATCTCCTCGAAGACTCCAGAAAGTACCTCGACGAGCAGCGTCTGCCTCCGCGGCGGGACGTGCGCCGCGTCTGCCTCGAAGGCCGCCCGTTTGGGCGCAGGGGGTGATGCACTCAGCGAAACACGTAGGCCGCGCCGGACCATTCGGCGTTGTTGTCGCTTTGATCCTGGTTCACGCCCTGGGCGGCGCTGCTCTCGTTCTGGGCCCCAACGACCAAGGTATCGCCATCGTCTGACAGCGCTACCGGGTAGAATGCGTCGCCCTCCTCCGTATTCGAGGCCTTGATGTAGCCCTGCTGGGACCACGTGCCGGCGCTCACGCGCCCAAACAGGTACACAGCGCCTGCTTGGGGAGCCGTGTCGTCCGTCTGGTCGCCGTTGATGCCAGTGGCGGCGCTAGCTTCGTCGTTGGCCCCGATGGCAATCAAGGCGCCATCGCCGGAGATGGCGACCGCCCGACCGAAGGAGTCGTCCTCGGCGTTAGAGGCCGTCATCTCGTCTTGCTCGGCCCAGGCCGAGCCGGCGTGGGTGAAGACGTAAACGAAATCGCCATTGGGGGCGCCCACGGCGAGCACTGTGCCCTCGCCGGACAGCGCTACGGTGCCGAACTGCTGGCCCGCCGCCACGTTGAAGGTTTTCACGTACTCCTGCTGAGCCCACACCGACGCGGAACGGCCGAAGACGTAGACGGCTCCGGCATCGACAGCGCCGTCGTCCGTCTCGTCCGTGGCGTTCCCGCTGTCCTCGCGGGGCGCGCCGACGGCCAGCAGGTGGCCATCGTCCGAAAGCGCCACCGACTTGCCAAACGCGTCCTGCGCGTCGGTATTGGACGCCTTGATGTAGGCCTGCTGCGTCCAGATCGAGGTCGTGCGCGTGAACACGTAGACAGCGCCCGAGCCCAGGGCGGCGTCGTCCGCTTGGTCCTGGTTCACCCCGGTGGCAGCGCTGTCTTCGCCCGTCGCGCCTACGGCCAGCGTGTTGCCATCGCCCGATAGCGCCACAGCGTCGCCGAAGCCATCGCTGGTCTGCGTGTTGGATGCCTTGACGTAGGCCTGTTGGGTCCAGTTGGAACCCGAGCGGGCGAACACGTACACGGCGCCCGCGCCGCTGGCGGCTTCATTGTCCTGTTCGCCGCCCACACCGACCGCCGAGCTGTCCTCATTGGGGGCCGAGACAACGAGCGTGTTGCCATCGTCGGACAATGCCAAAGCAGAGCCGAAGCTGTCGCTGTCAGCGCTGTTGGACGCCTTGACGTAGGCTTGCTGGGTCCAAGTCGACCCCGAGCGGACGAACACGTAGACGGCACCGGCGCTGCTTGCACCCGTGTTCGCCTGATCGCCGTTCACTCCGTTCGCGTCGCTCTCCTCCCCCCGTGCACCGACGGCCAGTGTGGTGCCGTCGCCAGAAAGGGCCACTGCATCTCCGAACAGCTCGTACCCCTTGGTGTTGGAGGGCTTGAGGTAGGCCTGCTGCGCGCCGCGCGTCACCGTCAGCGTGTAAGTCTGGCTCGGCTGTCCGGCTTGGCTCAGCACGAGCTCGACGGATCTCTCTCCCAGGTCGAGCGTGGGCGAGGTCCAATCGTCGCCGAAGGCGACCTCGGTGCCGTCGATGGTGACGGTGACTCCCTCGGCGGCCGTGGGTGTGAGCGTGAGCGTTTGTGCCGAGAGGGGGACCCGCAGTGCATAGGCCGTGATCGAGTCGTCCAGATCAGGCTCGAGGCTCCCGGCCGAGGTATCGAGACCGATGAGGACTGGCGTGCAGCCGGCTGGCTCGCTGGCGTCCCCCGTGTAGCCGAGCGGACAGGTTCCACAGTCGGGGCCCGTGGGCGTGTTTTCGCAGCTGGCGACGGCGTCGCATTCGGCGCTGGCGCAGGCGTCTTCGCAGCTGGTGCCTCCGGCGTCGTCCTCTTCGCAAAGCCCCGGGCCGCATTCCTCGATGGACTGCGTCGTGACGCGATCGCGCCCGCAGGCGCGTCGTTCCTCACCCGGTGCGCAGTATTCGTCGCCCGGCTCGAGGTCGACGCAATCTTCGTCGACCAGCGTGCACAGCCCGGTTCTGGTATCGCAGTTCTCCGTAGACGAACAGCTGTCGCTGGGCTGCCAAAATCCGCTCGTGCAAATCAGGGTGAACCGCTGGTTTTCTCCGACGCAAGCGGGCGCCCCGTTGTCGTCGCAGGGCTCGCCTTCGTTCCCCGTCTGTCCGCCGCTGCCGGTGCTACTGCCAGTCCCGGAGCCCGCGTGTCCGGACCCGCCCACCGCAGAGTCTCCGCCGCCGCCATCGCTGCCGCCGCTGCTGCTCCCGTCGCCACCGAGGCCATCCGCCTGCGCTGGGTCTTCGTTACCCAAGAGGAGATTACAGCCCGGGCCGGCGAGCGAAACAAGGAGCAGAACCGGCGACAGGCGCACGAGGCGGCACAGACTTTTGCCAAGAGAATGCACGGTGATCACCTATCCCAGATCAGGCACCCAATCACTCCTGAACGCCTGCGGGAGCCAACCTTTTCGACGCACCCACCACGGAGCGTGCAGAGCCACGCAGGCTCCTAAACGCCTGCGGAGGCTAACCTTTTCGACGCACCCACCATGGAGCGTGCAGAGCCACGATTTGCTGTGGTGTTTGGCTCTTGTCGCTCCGCAGTGGGTTAGTTCAATAAGAAAGGGCATCGCCCGGTTCCCGTAGGCTTTGGGTGTCTAGACCAAACCGAAAGGACCGAGGATGCCCGAGGACATCGTAGCGCAGCATCA